>OGDI01000209.1_pt1 | contig 6901 bp, 6 predicted proteins | sample 1570421 | NCBI WGS metagenome assembly OGDI01 (sample SAMEA2582174, study PRJEB24529) | metagenome | reverse complement strand
GAAGGGTTCATCGCCAATCTCTGACATTGTCGTATCTTTAACTCTGTATATCATAAGGCAGGAGACAAGGTGGCAACTATCGTGACAAATGAGAAGGGTATTGCAAGAATTGATGACCTTCCACTTGGCAAGTATTACCTTGTCGAAACAAAGACACTTGAGGGATTTGTACTGGATGATACACCGATTGAAGCTGATCTTTCTTATATCGACCAGAATACAAAGGTTGTATTTGCAGGAATGGATGTGACAAATGAGCGTCAGAAAGTGCAGATTACTGTAACCAAGACGGATTCAGAGACTAAGGAAGCACTTGAAGGAGCAGTATTCGGTTTATTTGCGAAAGAAGATATCGTAAATAAAGATGGCAAGGTAATCGTAAAAGCTGATACGCAGATTGAGAGAACAGTAACAGGCAGGGATGGAAAGGCTGCATTTACCTCTGACCTTCCACTTGGACAGTATTATGTCAAAGAGATTGAGTCACCAAAGGGCTATGTGAAGTCAGATAAGACATTTGATGTGGATGCTTCATATCAGGGAGATAAGGTAAAGGTTATCGAGTTTGAGGCAGCATTTGAAAATGCACCGATCAAGGTAGAAATCTCAAAGACTGATATCACAGGCAAGAAAGAATTGCCTGGAGCAAAGCTTTCAGTTATTGATGCTGATGGAAAGCTTGTTGAGAGCTGGACATCAGAGGCAGGAAAGACTCATATGATTGAGAGACTTCCTGTCGGAAAGTACACACTCAGAGAGGAATCTGCACCATATGGATATAAGGTGGCAAGTGATGTAACCTTTGAAGTAAAGGAGACAGCAGAAATCCAGAAGGTATCCATGAAGGATGAGCAGGCAGTCGGCAAGATTGTCATTGAGAAAACTGACAAAGTAACCGGAAAGCCGATCGAGGGTGTTGTATTTGAAGTAAGGGATAAGGACGGAAAGGTGCTTGATACACTCACTACTGACAAGAATGGTCATGCAGAGAGTAAGGAGCTTCCTATCTGTACTTACAATGAGGATGGATCATTTAAGGAAGATATCCATTATACAGTAGTTGAGACAAAAGCAGCTGACGGATATATCCTTGATGAAACAGCTCACGATGTAACTCTTCGATATGATGACAATGCACCGGATGTTGTTGTAACAACTCTTAAGCTTGTCAATGTACCGACAGAGCCTAAGCTTCCACAGACAGGCGACAATGCAAATCCGCTTCTTTATCTTGGAATTGGTGCACTTGCACTTATTACAGGTGTTGGAGTAGGACTTCGTGGAAGAAAGAAAAAGAATAAACAGTAACAATTAACCTTGCGGGGAATGTGAGCCAGTGACTTATGTTCCCCGCTTTTTTAGATTAAGGAGGAACCGTAATATGATGAATTACGAGATTTTTAAGGAAGTAGTAAAAGAAAAGTTTATGGATTATATGCCTGAGAAGTTCAAAGGAATGGAGCTTGTGGCAGAACCCGTGGAAAAGGTGAATGTGACTCTTGATGGCATCATCTTAAGAGAAGAAGGCAGGAACATTTCGCCTACGATTTATATCAATGACATGTATAAGAAGTATCAGGACTGTGGTGATCTTGAGGTGTCACATCATTGACAAATGTACATCGCCATGATATGGTTTGAGAAATATATATATTTTTTGTCGGAAGTGTAGAGTTTTTTGTCGGATACTTTTCTAAAATAAATAAGCTATTACATCTTTATGAAGGTGTTTCAGCATTTGGCACAAGGGGTTATCGCAGAAAGACCTATTTTTTGCAATAACTCAAGTAGAAATGAGGTGAATATCGATGATGCAGCAATTGTATAAATTGACATATGTCAAAAATGGGGGTGGGGTAGAAGCCTACTGACCGTGAATGACGCTCAGGAGAGAATGACAAAAGGAGGACTTTATGAATATTATCAAACATAAATATGGCAAACGAACGGTATCTCTGCTGCTTGCGGTAATTTTGGTGCTATGCCCTTTGCAGGTTAGGGCGGCAGATAACAAGCCAACCATCGAAATTGGTGACTACATTCAGATGGGTACTTATGGGGGAGTGCCAATTGTGTGGCGTTGTGTAGCGAAGGATAGCAATGGGCCATTGATGCTTTCGGATAGAGTATTGTGTGATTACATGCCCTATGATGCAAAAACCAACAAAAATGCCGAAACAGGCTCGCACCGGCGCAATAGCTGGAGAGATAATTTTGGTTCTAACCACTGGAGAGACAGCAACATACGTTCTTGGCTCAATTCCAACGCTGAAGCAGGAAAAGTGAAATGGCTTTGCGGAAATCCGCCAACAGAGGATTTTGTCTATCCTAAAACGGCAGCATATGACCAAAAGGAGGGCTTCCTTCGCAGCTTTCGTTCGGATGAGCTGGGAGCGATTCGAACGGTGAAGCAGCGTTCTATCGTTTCCCATCCGGAGTATACAGCAGGTTATATCGACGCAGCCGGTGTTGATCTTCCCTATAACACCACAATTGATACGGTGCCCATTATGAATATATTTGGGATAGAGTTTTTCTGCTGGATGTTCAGCAGCTCAAAACGGTTAATGATAACCTGAACGGCTACCATATCGCAAAAAACAGAAGCGGTGTAGCATGGAACTATTGGCTGCGTACACCGATTACAACCTGTAACCATGATATGCGATTTGTGACCCCTCAAGGGAATATTTTGCGTGACGCACCCTATAAGGGATATTACGGCGTTCGTCCTGCCTTCTATCTGAATACGGAAAATTACACCGTATCATCCGGCACAGGACAGAGCGCACAGGACCCCTATGTTGTTTCCGCACCGGATGCGCCGGATGACAGTATTGGCATATCCGGCGCTGTGCGAGAGGATGTGAATGGTGACTGGAATGTGAACACGGATGAGTATCTACAGCTGGAGATGAGTACCCTCTACACTGAGGATCCTGCATATGCAAATGTAACCGTACCGGTGTATACAATCCAGAAGCCTCGCAGCGATAAGGAGAACATGGTGATTGTGTACTGCGCCGAGGGCTACACCAAAAGCCAGCAAAAGCAGTTTGTCGAGGATGTAAAAAAGCTGTGGGGGGAGGTATTGCAGATAGAGCCATATCGCAGCATGGCGGATCGCTTTAATGTCTATGCACTCTGCACGGCATCGGTGGATGGCTATGGCGGTACCAGCACATTTTTTGCTGCGACCGCCAAAGGAGGAATTTCTACTAACAAAGGGAACTGGCGCAACCATGTTTTGGAGCGCATCATAGGCCCTGCGTTTATCGAGAAGATTCATGACGCACATATTCCTAATGAAACGCATCCAAACGAAAACACGATGGATCATAATTATAGACAGTATGATTATGTGTATGAAAATATCAACCAATTCGTTGTGTTGGCGAATAGCGGTGAGTATTTCGGTGGCTCTCATGATAATAAACAATATGGTATTCACTATATTGTTGCGTCAGCGAGAAACGCATATTCTGCGTTTACCCAGCGGCATGAACTGGGACACGGTCTGTTCCATCTGGGAGATGAATATAATTATAGCACTGTTCCTGTAGATGAGTGGAATTACACTACATCACTGAATATGACTGCAACAAAAGATCCCACGAAAGTGAAGTGGAAGCAGCTGCTTGGCTTCCGTAATACCTATACCTGCCCGCATCTTGACTACTATCCTTATACCTATAATTCCAGCAGGGATTGTCTGATGCGAGAGACCTTTCAGAATGATTTTTGCGATGTGTGCAAGCTACAGGGCATAAAGGTCATGAGTCAGCTCATTACAAATCCCCCTGCGCTTTATGTGGCTGTTCCTGAGGTGAAAAAGTATATCGGCGGTTACAGAAATCCAACAAAAGATCCTTCTGCCTTTGAGGCAGCGAATTCCTCCGCATATGAGAGCTATCAAAATGACAGGAATAGCCGTCTATTAAGCGGCGGCAGTAAAAACAGCTTTGATTATAGCAGCATGAAGGGGCAGCAGGTTGAGCTGCGCACCATTATACAAAATCTTTCGAATACCCAAGCGAAGACTGTGACCCTGCGCCTGTGGGTGGAACATTCCAACGGCGAAAAAGCGGTCACGACAGATGGGGAGCAGGTTTTCACTACGCAGGAGTTTGACATCCCTGTTTGGAAAGAGAAAAGCAAATTCTGGACAAAGGGTGCGTTGGATTACGAGGGCAGCGACTTTAATTCCGGCCTTGTCAACTGCTCTCTGGTTTACACGATTCCGGAGAATGCCATTCTGCAATCCGGCGATACCATCGGCTTTGAGATTGTAGATCATGCGACAGGCGAGGTATTGGCTGATGATGATACGGAGCAGCAGCGCTATGTCAATGTCACCATCCAATATCAGCTGGAGGATGGCACAGATGTTCCAAACACCATGCCGACTACCTTTACTGTTCCGGTAGGCAAAAAGGTTGATTGGCAGCCGCCGCAGGAACTGCACGGCTACACTTTTGTTAAAGCGGAGGGGATGGAAAATGCTGTCCCGAACAGTGGTATGACGATTCGTTATATTTATAAAAGGTCTGAGGAACGCCCCGAGCCGCCGGTGACAAAAAATTATACGGTGCAATATGATTGGGGCTCTGTATTCCCGACAGGCGCAACGCTGCCGCTAAATAGTAGCTCCTATTCGAGTGTGCAACAGGCGAAAGCGGCTGTGGATAAGAAATATACCTCCACAACACGCATTCAGGCACAAAAGGATGGTAAAAACGGCACATGGGCTTTTTCGGGCTGGGATGCCGGCAACCTAAACGGCACAACCGTGGTATTCCGTGGAAGTTGGAGTTTTACGGCGGATACAGCGCCGATAACGCCTCCGAGCGGTACAGCAAGCTACAAGATTACCGCAACGGCAGGTATCGGTGGAACAATCTCTCCCGGTGGCACGACAACGGTATCTGCCGCAGGTCAGCTTACATATACAATCAAGGCGAACGAAGGATATTATATTGCGGACGTAAAGGTGGATGGTTCGGAAGTGACAGCAACCACAAGCTACACCTTTAGTGATGTGAATACTGATCACACCATAGAAGTTACCTTTAAACAGGAAAGCCAGACACCGGATGTGCCGGATGTGATTGCACCAAGCATAACCACACAGCCTGGAAATGCGACAGTGAAGGTAGGTGAGACTGCGTCCTTTACCATAGCAGCAAGCGGTACAGATCTTACCTATCAGTGGCAGATAGACAGAAATGATGGGAAAGGATGGGTAAACATTGACGGTGCAACGGCAACGAGCTATACCACATCCACAGTCAATATAAGCTGCAACGGATTTAAGTATAAGTGTGTTGTTTCAAACAGCGCAGGAAACGTAGAGAGTAATTCTGCAACATTGACCGTACAGGATGCGGGCGGTTCCGATAATCCTGACACACCGAATAACACCTATCAGATTATTGATGGAGCAAACAGTAGTTGGACGCATGACAGTGATGGTAATATCACCATCCGGGGTAACGGAGACTTCTCCAAGTTTACCGGAGTTAAGGTGGACGGAAATTTGATAGACAAGAGCAACTACACTGCAAAGGAAGGCTCTACCATTATCACACTGAAAGCTTCCTACCTGAATACACTTTCGGCAGGAAACTATACAGTTGAAATCCTTTGGACGGATGGTTCTGCAAGCACCACATTTACCACCAAAGCAAATATCTCTGATAACAGTAATAACAACCAGAATGATAATAACAATAGCAATTCCTCTGATGACAAGCCATCGAGTGGAACTGATAAGAAGGATGTGACTGCACCTAAAACCGGAGACAACACACCGAGTGTATGGCTGTTTATACTATCAATTCTTTCCGGAACGGGATTGATTATTACCGTAAAGAAACGCAGAGAAAATTTGAATTCATAGAAACGATAGTTAAAAAATAAAACGAGAAAATAACCATGGAGAAGGCGGGCATGTATGTCCGCCTTTTCTTCAAAGAAAACACAACAGGGAGTGTACGCTGCGGAAGAGGCGAAAGAAAAGACACAGACGGAATCAAAGCAGAAGGCGTGTATGGGAATGGAAATGGAAATGCCTGACTCTGCAACTTTTATTAGCGGTGATATTTGTTTTTTCTGTGGCGGGGCTTCTTGGATATGGCATCTTCTATCTGTGTCAGAATGAGAGTAGCAGAAACACGCAAAAAGAATTACAAGGCATACGAGGAGAATCAAAAAAATTGCTGCTCCGACTCAATCTTCCACATGGAATACATCTTCCACCAGCATATTAAAGTACTTTGATATCCGCAGCATAAATTCGGCAGATGGGGTGCTGTCCCCACGTTCTATCCTGCCGACAGTTTTGGTGCTGTATCCGATAGCAGCGGCAAGGTCGTTCTGGTAAATGCCACGCTGCTCCCGGATTTCTCTGATATTATTGGTAACCGCCATAAAAATCCCTTCTTTCAGTTCTATAGATATTTTCTTATTGTCATTATGCAAAATAATGTGTCCGATAAAAAGGACTTGCAATTTTATCGGCAATGCCCTGTAATAGCAGAAGCATCAGATTTTCCAAGAACTTTTCCAAATATGTCTAAGCGGTCATTTTCACTAACCTTGATAGGTGCATACTTTTCATTAAGCGAGATAAGGAAAATTCCGTCTTTATCGTTTTGTAATTTCTTGATGTAGGCTTCTCCGTTTAGAGCGAATATGCCGATTTCTCCATTAGCAACAGATTCCTGTTGTAATACCCATGCAATCTGACCATCGTGGAATTCAGGTTCCATACTGTCACCACTAATGCGGACACCGAAAGTAGTATCTTCCGGCAGGATAGATTCATCTATGCGTACAGTCTCTTTCGGTCCATCTACAAGGAAGTTACCGGTTCCGGCTGATACAGCATTTTCAAAAATAT
>OGDI01000208.1_pt1 | contig 6908 bp, 9 predicted proteins | sample 1570421 | NCBI WGS metagenome assembly OGDI01 (sample SAMEA2582174, study PRJEB24529) | metagenome | reverse complement strand
CGTGCACGCTGACGCCCTGCATTACTGACAATGAACTGTGTGTTGTGTGCGGTAAAGAACCACTCCCAATTAAATAAGGCTGCCAGAACGGACAATAGTCCTACCAATACGAATATGGCTTGGATCAGATAATGCATTCCCATAATTTAATGAATTTGGCTGTAGGGGCAGATTTTGTTCGTCCCTACAGTGAATATTTTTCTTTTATTCAGCTTCAAAGTGCATGATGCGGCTTCCATCTTCAGATTCTTCAATCTCGACTTTTACAGCATTGCCAGGCAAAAGTTCTTCTACCAGTTCCGGCCATTCGATGAAGCAGAGGGCACCGCTATAGAAATAATCCTCATATCCCATGTCGTATACTTCGTCCAGTTTCTTGATACGATAGAAATCAAAATGGTAAATAAGTTCACCGGTTTCATCCGAACGGTATTCGTTGACAATGGCAAAAGTTGGCGAGTTGATGACATCTGTTACCCCCAGCTCTTCGCATACAGCTTTGATAAATGTTGTTTTACCGGCTCCCATCTTTCCGTAGAAAGCAAAAACGGTATTATCACCCATAGCTGCGATGAATTGTTTGGCAGCTTCGTGGATAGAGTCTAAAGAATTGATTTTAATTTCCATATCCATTGGTTTGATTGAGTTTCTTTTGTTTGCAAAGGTACATGCTTTTCCCCATTTTGCAAAAAGTATAGATGAGGATTGAAAAAAAGATTATTGCTGCACCCGAAGGAACTTGTAATTTATAAGAAATGAACAGTCCACCTAAACAACCTGCATAACCGGTGATGACAGACCACCAGATAATTTTCTTGAAACTATGGGTAAACAAATTGGCGGTCATTTGCGGTAAAGTCAGCAGGGAAATGGCAAGTACTATACCTACCATGCGGAGGCATGATACGATGGTCAGTGCGATGAACATCATCAGAATATATTCAAATAAAGCTACCGGTATACGTTGGGAACGGGCGAATTCCCGGTCGAAAGCGATGCAAATGATAGGATTCAGAAATAAAGTGAAGAATAGTGTCAGCAGCACGGAAAGAATGGCAAGTAACAGAATATCTGTGGGCGTAATGGTCAGAATGTTGCCGAACAGAAAGGCGGATAAATCGGGAGTGAATCCTGGAGCTAGAAAGCTAAAGATAATACCTACTGCCATACCGAAAGTCCAAAACACGGCGATAGCGGAATCTTCGCGCATATCTTTCCGTTTGCTTAACCATTCTACCCCAAAGGAAGAGAGTACGGAGAAGATTGCAGCAGATAATAGAGGGGAGATTCCTGCGTATAATCCTAGGCCGATACCTCCAAAAGAGGCGTGGGTAATTCCTCCACTGATGAATACCAAACGGCGCGTCACAATGTATGTGCCGATAATGCCACAGGCAATGCTGGCAAACAAGCTTCCTAGCAAGGCATGTTGGAAGAAAGTATAATGCAAAAGTTCTAATATATCCATATTTTTTTCAGTGGTTTTTATTCAAATGGAGACTTTGCTTGGTGTAGGCGGATTATTTGAATCTTCGTTCACCTACAATCAGGAAAAGCTCGTCTTTCAACTCGTCCGGCAGTTCTATTCCACGCAATTGCAGGCTACGGCTCCATCCGGCTACTTCATCTTCTTTACAAGTGTACATGATTTCCCGAAATTCTTCCACTTCTTCTTCATTATAACCATTTGAGGGACGGCCGCGAAAGCGGTCCAGTTCCTCGTCATCATAATATTCTATTTTTTTGCTGACAGCGGCAAGCAGGCTTTCTTTTTCACAAATTTCATGTTGCCCACAACATTCAGCGTCTGCTTCCACTATTTCGGGAGCAGCCTTCAATTCTCCGCTTTCTATCTTTTTTTGTATCTGGCGGTTGTGTAAAACTCCCACTGTCATGGCGATACCTGCCAAAATAATCAGACCAATAATAAGTATGAGCATAACTTTATACCTCCTCTATTATAAAACCAGCTTTCTTTAAATCTTCCCAATAGTAAGGATAGGATTTTGAAACGACCTGTGGATTGTTAATCCGGATTTCGGGCATTACTACACAAGCCGGAGCGAATGCCATAGCCATACGGTGGTCCTCATAAGTGTCAATGGCAACATCAGCGGTCATTTCACATCGTTCACCTTCCCAAGACAGAATACGATCATCTGTTTCATGAAGTATATATCCTAGCTTTCCCATTTCTTGTATCAAGGCTGCCATACGGTCTGTTTCTTTAATCTTCAAACTTTGTAAGCCTGAGAAGCGGAAGGGAATATTCATTAACGCACAAGTGACGACAAACGTTTGTGCCAAATCCGGTTGGTTGATGAAATCATAATCCAGCCGTTCGGTTATTTTATCGGTCTTTTTCAATGTTACCGTTTTATTTCCATAAATACTTTCGATTCCTAGTAACTGGAAAATTTCAGCCACTTTACTGTCCCCTTGATAGCTTGTTTCGAATAATCCCGGTAAGATGATTTCCGCTTTGTTGGAAAGAGCGGCTATCTGATACCAATATGAAGCTGCGCTCCAATCACTTTCCACGTAGAAAGGTATGGATTGGTAGGGTTGCGGCTCAACTTTTAGTTGATATTCATTGAGCCATTTGGCTCTAGCACCAAAATCGTTCATCAGCTGCAGGGTAAGGTTGATATAAGGGCGGGATATGATTTCTCCTGTCAGTGTAAGGGTCAGTCCGTTACTTAGTATAGGGGCAATCATCAATAAGGCTGAGATATATTGAGAACTGACATTACCCGGCAGGCTGATGGTATCTTTCTGCAGTTTGTGCCCGGTGATACGCAGAGGAGGATATCCGTCATTGATTATGTATTCAATTTCTGCTCCCAGCTCACGTAAAGCATTGACCAACACCTGGATAGGACGTTGTTGCATACGTTGTGTACCAGTGATGATCCGTGTTCCCGGAGTGACGGACAAATAAGCAGTAAGAAAGCGCATGGCTGTTCCGGCTGCCATAATGTCTATGGTATTTTTGCCGTCATTTAAGGCGTGAATCATTACTTGGGTATCATCGCAGTCAGATAGGTTCTCAAGTTGGAATGTTCTATTTCCCAGTGCATTGATTATCAATGCACGGTTGCTGATACTCTTGGAAGAGGGGAGCTGGATAGTTGTATGTATTTGAGCGGGTGCCGTTACTTTTATTTGCATCATACCTTATATAATATAATAATGTGTATCGGATTGCAAAGGTAGGAATATTATCTTAATACTTGAAGGTTGCTACTTAAAAAAGGAGACCGGAGAGTATAAAAAAGCCGGGAACATGGAAAGGTGGTTGTTTTGTTCCCGGCCCGGACATATAGTGAAAGTTAAGCTATAGTGATGCTTGAATCCAAATAAACATCTTGAATGGTATTTAACAGTTCAATTCCGTCTTTCATTTTGAAAGGCTTTACGTCCACTTATGAGACCCATACCTCCGGCACGTTTATTGACGATTGCTGTTATTACTGCGTCTTTTAGATCAGAACTGCCATGAGATTCACCTCCAGAGTTGATTAATCCTACACGTCCCATGTATCCATTGGCTACTTGATAGCGACAGAGGTCGATAGGATGTTCTGAAGTCAGTTCGGTATAAACTTTATCATTTGTCTTTCCGAATTTAATGGCTGTAAAACCACCGTTATTGACCGGTAATTTCTGTTTTACAATATCTGCCTTGATAGTAACTCCCAAATGATTGGCTTGTCCGGTTAAATCGGCTGCTGTATGATAATCTACACCGTCTTTTTTAAAAGCATTGTTACGTAAGTAACACCATAAAATAGTAGCCATGCCTAGTTCGTGGGCATATTCAAAAGCTTCCGCTATTTCAACCAGTTGTCTGCGGCTCTGTTCAGAACCGAAATAGATAGTGGCACCTACTGCTACAGCTCCCATATTCCAGGCTTCTTTTACAGTACCAAACATCACTTGGTCGTAAGAATTGGGATAAGTCAATAATTCATTGTGATTTAGTTTGGCAATAAAAGGAATCTTGTGGGCGTATTTGCGGGCAACGGAACCTAATACTCCGAAAGTAGAGGCTATGGCATTACAGCCCCCCTCAATAGCGAGTTTTACAATATTTTCCGGATCAAAGTAAAGTGGATTGGGGGCAAATGAGGCTCCTGCTGTATGTTCTATGCCTTGATCTACAGGAAGAATAGATACATACCCTGTATTTGCAAGTCGCCCGTGTCCTAACAGGGTTTGAATACTGCTCAGGGTACGAATATTGCGGTCTGATGATATCCAAGTATCATCAATGGTGCTTGAAGAAGGGATATGGATTAATGATTTATCTATAGTTCTACAGGTGTGCTCTAAATAAAATGCTGCTTGGTCACCCAATAAATTTGTTATTTTACTCATACTCTTTTTTCTTTAATTGATTAATAATTTTTTATCCATAGTGTTTTCTTTCTAGTATAAAAGCGTATGATTGCGTTTGAATGCATTATTGAAAACACTATTTTGATGTATTCTCCATTCTGTGATGGAGGTTTCGGACAGCGCAGGAAAATTATTTCCTGCCACCGGGGTTGGTTTTTCCTTGATCGGCTACAGCTTCCATTAGTTTTTTTATTTTTTCCGGATCTCCCAAAAAGTAGTCTTTCTTCAAATTCAGGTCATTATCAAACTCGAATACATACGGAACAGCAGTAGGTAGATTAAGACCTACAATTTCCTCATCCGGTATATGTTTCAAATATTTAATAATTCCACTGAGGCTGTTTCCGTGAGCTACTACCAGCAGTTCGTTTGCTGTAGCTAGATTGGGGAAGATGATGCATTTCCAATAAGGTAATATACGTTCTACTGTTTCTTTCAGAGATTCGGTACGTGGAAGATCTTTGTCAGGAACTTCTTTATAACGGGTATCTGTTTTCGGATTGCGCGGATCATCTTCCGGTAGGGCATTGGGGGCTACGTTAAAACTACGGCGCCATATCAAGACTTGTTCTTCTCCGTATTTAGAAGCTGTTTCGCTTTTGTTTAATCCTTGCAATGCGCCATAATGTTTCTCATTTAGGCGCCAACTTTTCTCTACAGGTATCCAGTCTTGATCCATTTTATCTAGGACACAGTTTAATGTTTTGACCGCACGCTTTAAAAAAGAAGTGTAAGCTTTATCAAAATGAAATCCTTTTTCTTTTAAGAGTATACCTGCTTGGTTGGCATCAGCGATACCTTTTTCGGTTAAATCTACATCTGTCCATCCTGTAAAACGGTTGTCTTTGTTCCAAGTACTTTCTCCATGGCGGAGTAATACGATTCTTTTCATTTGTTCTCCTTTCTTTATTACCCGGTAATACATTTTCTGTTAGTGGCAAAATTAGTTGTAGCATACATACTTATCAATACCCATTAATTATGAATTTAACAGCGGAAGGCAAGGTTTTGTTTCTCTTTTTATTATTTTTGTACTTTGTAATTAAACACATGCCATGAAAAGAATTAAAACAGGACTAACGGGATTTATATTAGGAGATTGGTTGGGAATGCCTTACAGGGGAAAAGGAAAAGGGACATTTAAACCTATGTGGACAAAATCTTATCTTCGGGGAGACAAATGTTCAGGAAATACTTCGATGTTATTATGTGCTTTGGACAGTCGTTGTAATTTGGAACTTTATCAGCAGAATTTAAGAGATTGGTATTTTAATAGAAAGTATACAGGAGAAAACATTGAGTTTGATATTGATCAGGTGACCCAAAAAGCAATCATGAAAAATTTCAGGGGAGTGTCTTCGGATTCTAATAGCGGCAACCGTAGTTTGATGGGATGTTGTGTTTTGGCTTTTTCGCCTTTATCTAAAGAGGAGATTTTTCCTTTTATTAAGATTACTCATAATAGTCGTTATAGCTTTAAGTATACTTGGTTTTTTATTGAGTTTATTCGTTGCCTGTTGGAGTATGAAGATAAAGAACAGGCATTACAGCAGGCTGAGCAGAGATGTGATGTGGAGGTTAACAGGCAAAATCTTTGTAATGGAAGCTTTGTTGTAGATACGGTGGAGTCAGTGGTCAATTGGTTTATGGCAGGAAATAGTTATAAGGAGTGCGTATTTTCGGCTATAAACTCAGGTAAGTCAAGTGATGCGGTAGGAGCATTGACAGGTTTGCTGGCGGGAATATATTATGGATTAGAATTAAAGAATGGAGTGAAAGGGTTTGAAACAATGGAATCTTATATTGATTCATTTATCCAGTACCTTAATCATCCCACTCTTTAAATTCCAATGAAAGTTGTTCCCATTGTTTTTTTATTTCTTCTTTTTCTTCTTTCACCGCACGTTTTCGGGCTTTTATTTCTCTATTTACCATCGCTTATTATTTTGACTGATTAATACTCCAAAAAAAAGTAGAATAAAGAACACAAACATAAACTTGGCTATATAAAATAGCCCTATGAAAATCATTCTAAAAATAGCAATGATAATTTCTAATAGATTTCTTATTATGTTCCTCCAGTCCATTTTCTTTGTTTTATAATTCCTGTCGCCAAAGCTCCGGCTGCACTATTGTATAACCAGCACTTTGCAAATATACTCTTTTAAGTTCATCGGGCAACGTTCCTTCAAGGAATTGCTTTTTATGCCTTGATGCAGTTCGGCGGTCATATGGACTATTTTTAGACCAACCTCTTTTAAGAATTAGTTCCTTAAAGCATTCATCTAATGTTTTTGCTTTATCTATCATAATCTTTTCGTAAAGAAATTATAGGGTTTTTCATCCCTTTATACGTTTCACAAGGATTTCCTAACAGTTCGCACATAACAAAATGTACGATTTTTCCTTCATCCAATGATAAATTCGATTTATTTGCTAATTCTACAACTAATGTATATTGATAACTATAGTTCTCAACAACAATTTCTTTTTCATTGGAAACTTCA
>OGDI01000202.1_pt1 | contig 6980 bp, 5 predicted proteins | sample 1570421 | NCBI WGS metagenome assembly OGDI01 (sample SAMEA2582174, study PRJEB24529) | metagenome | reverse complement strand
TAATTTCATCATTCGGGAACAAGGAACTGCCACCCGGACTGAAAGCTCTCATTCTGATTTCATCCGCTTTGAAATCGGTCGACTTTAAGATAACGCGTACTCCATTGGATAGAGTCAGGATAGTAGAACCGAACGGACCATTTTCCTGTTTTGTAATCTTTCCACCTTGGGGCTTTTCAGAAATCAAAGGTTCATCAGAAACTTTGTCTTCATAAGCAGTCAGTGTTTCAGCTTTTACTTTATTGACAGCAGCCAAAATTTCTTCCTTGGATGGAACTTTCAATCCTTCCTTTTCTGGGAAGAATACATTTACTACCAGATTGCTGTCGGTAACCAAGGCCGGGATCAGACTGTTTACCATTTCCACAGACAGGTTGGGGACGATCTGATTCATAATGGCATATTCATTTTCAATACCTGGAATCGGTTCGTTGTCAATGAAGTGGCGTACATATTCATCCACGTATGCACCGTTTTTCACTTTATTGCGTTCGTTGTATGCAGATTCCAGCATACGCAGATAATCCGCTTTGGCGCGGGCATATTCGGACGCGGTGAAACCAAATTTATGGACCCGTTCAATTTCGCGTACAATGGCGGTTATTGCACTGTCAATTCCATCTTCCTTGCTTGCTACTATTCCTGTAAAGGCATCTTTTGTTTTGGAAATCAGGAATTCTTGGTCGCTGACTTGAGCGAAGATGAAAGGAGGATTGGCTGTTTGGGTCAGTTCGTTCAGACGGGCGTTCAACATATTTTCTATCATGGATTTCATGTAGTTCACTACCAGATAATCCATGTTTCCCTTTTGTTCATTAGGAATAGCTTCATGTTTGTAGCATAAATAAGCTACTGGGTTTGCCTGTTCTTTATCTGTTTCTATTGCTACAATAGTTTCCTTATTGTCGGGAACTTGGAAGTATTCTCGTTCTGCCGGGTTGTCTGGCATTTTAATAGGAGAGAATATCTTCTTAATCTTTGCCTCAATCTTGTCTACATCTATATCGCCTACTACGACAATACCCTGTTGGTCCGGACGATACCATTTTTCATAATAATCGCGTAATGCCTGATAAGGGAAATTGTCTACTACTTCCATAATGCCGATGGGAAGCCTATAGGCATATTTACTTTCCGGATAAAGGGTAGGGAGGGCTTTTTCGTACATACGCATCATAGCGTTTGTGCTGGTACGCCATTCCTCATGAATCACACCGCGTTCGCTGTCTATTTCCTTAGGATCCAGTGTCAGGTCGTCGGCCCAGTCATGCAAAATCAGCAAACAAGAATCTACAACGCCGTCACGTATCACGGGAACATTGGAAATATTGTATACGGTTTCATCTATGCTGGTATAAGCATTCAGGTTTTCACCGAATTTCACCCCTATGCTTTCCAGATATTGGATGAGGGTTTTGTCGGGAAAGTTTTTAGTCCCGTTAAAGCACATGTGTTCTAAGAAGTGTGCCAAGCCTCGCTGGTTGTCTTCTTCCAAAATGGAACCTACTTTTTGAGCGATGTAGAAATCGGCTCTTTTTTCCGGGAGTTCGTTGTGACGGATGTAATAAGTCAATCCGTTGTCCAATTTACCGATGCGAACGTTAGGGTCCGTCGGGATGGGAGGCATTTGCTGTTGTGCAAAGCCCACCGACACGCTGCCTAGAATAATCCAGGCAGCTGCCATCTTCCTTAGAAAATGTGTCATAGTGTTTGTTGTGGGGTTAGTTTGTTTTTATTATAATAAGTCGTTGGCAGATAGGTATCTTTCTGCTTCTATGGCAGCCTTGCAGCCACTTCCGGCAGCAGTGATAGCCTGACGATAATGCGGGTCGGCCACATCACCGGCAGCGAACACACCGGGAACCTTCGTACGCGGAGTACCTGCTTCTGTTATAATGTAGCCTACTTCGTCTGTGTCCAAATAATCCTTGAAAATGTCTGAATTGGGTTTATGGCCGATAGCCAGAAAGAATCCGTCAATAGGCAAGTCATAACGTTCTTCGTTGCATTCACCCTGACGCTTTACCAAATGAACACCTTCTACGCCATTCTCTCCGTATAAGCCGACAGCGTTGTGCTCGAACAGTACCTTGATGTTAGGATGGTTCATAACACGTGCCTGCATAATCTTGGATGCGCGTAAGAACGGTTTGCGTACAATCAGGTAAACCTGTTTGGCCAGTCCTGCCAGATAGACAGCCTCCTCGCAAGCAGTGTCACCGCCACCTACTACAGCTACGGTTTTCTTGCGATAGAAGAAACCGTCGCAGGTGGCGCAGGCGCTTACACCCATTCCGGCATATTTCTGTTCGTCTTCCAGACCTAGATATTTGGCGGTGGCACCTGTGGATATAATTACAGTTTCTGCCTCAATCACTTTTTCGTCATCAATGGTGATACGGTAAGGACGTTTGCTCAGGTCGGCGGAGGTTGCAATGCCATTGCGGATATCCGCGCCGAAGCGTTCTGCTTGTTTGCGCAAGTCCTCCATCAGTTGGGTACCGCTGATACCTTCGGGATATCCGGGGAAATTTTCCACCTCGGTAGTGATGGTCAACTGGCCTCCGGGCTGTAGACCTTCATATAAGACCGGGGCGATGTTGGCACGTCCTGTATAAATGGCGGCGGTGTAGCCGGCAGGACCTGAGCCGATGATAAGGCATTTAACTTTTTCTGTACTCATAATACTTATTTCTTTACTTAATTTAATTTGATGAATATTATATTATCTCTCTATCTTGAACTCTGCTTGTTATCGTAAGTCTATCACTTCGGCATTTGGGAATTTCTTTTTATCAAACTTGAATGTCGCATTGTCCAGCGGCTGGTTGGTTTGGTAAGAAGTGACGATAATCTCATTTGCCGATTTATTACTTTGTTCTACCTTTATATATAAAGGCTGATATGTTTGGGAAACGAACAAGGTGATGGATGTGATATCCTGTTTATTCTCCGGAGTCAGTATCACTTCAAACCCCTGTTTGCCGTTACGGCTTTTGATCCCTGTATACTTATAATTATATCCGCTTTTGTAAATGGATAACAGTGCATAAGGATTGATGGTTTGCAACTCTTCCGGGGTAGGATTGCTCACATTCACTTCTTCGCTGCTTTCCAGATAACTCCATTGCGTTGTTCCGTCAAACCAGCTTTGTATTCCGCCACTGTTCAGATAGAACCGGTTGCCTTTTAGCAATAAGGTTCCATTTCCTGTCCCTCCAAAGGTGGCACGGATGCCTCCGGCCTGTTGCAGGGCATTGGCGGTTTTGTCCAATATCTCCCGTGCCTGTTTGTCCTTTTGTGCGGATAGGCTGACTGAAAGGAAAAGGATTAATACCAGTAAATATGTTCTTTTCATTTTTATCATAACATTATTAAACAACTTATTGTTGCAGATTGTTCAATTTCATTTCCAGGTCTGTTTCATCCATGCAGAGTACGTCACGCGCCTTGCTTCCTTGAGTGGGGCCAACAATTCCAGCTTTTTCCAGTTGGTCCATGATACGTCCCGCACGGTTATAGCCGATAGAGAACTTGCGTTGGATTAATGAGGTAGAGCCTTGCTGGTGAATCACGACCAGTCTGGCTGCGTCTTCAAACATAGGGTCTAACCGGTTCATGTCTACTTCGCCAACGCTGCTTTCACTCTCTTCGCCTACATATTCGGGCAACATGAATGCGGTGGTGTATCCTTGTTGTTTACTGATGTAATTGGCTATTTTTTCCACTTCAGGAGTATCCACGAATGCACATTGCACACGTACCGGATCATTACCTTGCAAGTAAAGCATATCTCCCTTACCAATCAGCTGCTGTGCTCCCGAACGGTCCAGAATAGTACGTGAGTCCATCATGGCAGCTACACGGAAGGCAACACGTGCCGGGAAGTTAGCTTTGATAGTACCGGTAATAATGTTCGTTGTCGGACGCTGGGTCGCGATAATGGCATGTATGCCTACTGCACGTGCCAACTGGGCGATACGGCAGATAGGTAATTCCACTTCCTTACCCGCAGTCATAATCAGGTCACCGAACTCATCAATGATAATCACTATGTAAGGCATGAAGCGGTGTCCTTTTTCCGGATTCAACTGCCGGTTGATGAATTTCGCGTTATATTCCTTAATATTACGGCAACCGGCTTTACGCAGCAAGTCGTATCGGCTGTCCATCTCTATACATAGTGAGTTCAAGGTTTGTACCACTTTGGTAACATCGGTGATAATCGCGTCTTCTCCATCCGGCAGCTTGGCCAGAAAATGCTTCTCAATCGGAGCATAGATAGCGAACTCCACCTTCTTGGGGTCTACAATTACAAACTTAAGTTCTGCCGGATGCTTCTTATATAATAAAGAGGTCACGATGGCATTCAATCCTACGGACTTACCCTGTCCGGTAGCGCCGGCTACCAACATGTGGGGGGCTTTTGCCAAGTCCACCATAAAGACTTCGTTCGTAATGGTCTTGCCTAATGCCACAGGCAGCTCATAGGTGGTTTCTTGGAACTTTTTGCTGTTCAGGATGGATTTCATCGGTACAATGCGCGGATTGGCATTCGGAACCTCAATACCGATAGTGCCTTTGCCCGGTATCGGAGCAATGATGCGGATACCCAGTGCCGACAAACTTAATGCGATATCATCCTCCAAGTTCCTGATTTTAGAGATACGTACCCCCTCTGCCGGAGTAATTTCGTATAATGTGATGGTAGGACCTACACTTGCCTTGATGGAACTGATTTCAATACCGAAGCTACGTAAAACCTTGATGATGCGGTCTTTGTTGGCGTTTTGCTCTTCCATGTCAATATTAGGACCATCATCTTCATATTCATTTAGCAAATCCAGACTAGGGAATTTGTAGTTTTCCAAATCCAGACGAGGGTTGTATGGTGGAAGTACGGGACCTTTGTACGCCTCGTCTTCTTCATTTGTTTCTTCACTGATTGAAAAATCAGGTTCATCTGTATTTTCAACTTCCTCTTCTTCGTTTGTGTAGGCAGGTTCTTCTATCACTGCCGGTTCGGTAACCTGCTTGCTCTCAAAAGGGAAGGGCACTTGTTCTTCCACTTCCTCTTCTTTCTTTGTCGGTTGTTCTAATTCGAAATCTACGATAGCAGGACCGGGATTAGAGAATTCTTTCCTGGATTCTTCCTTCCGGGGAGCTTCTTTAATCGGATTTTCTTCAGTTGCAGAAATTGTTTGATCCTCTTTTTTCTTTCGTCTGAAGCTGGGACGCAGTGCTTTACGGATAACCAGTATGGTTTCGTTACTTAAATAGATAAAGAACAATAGTGCCGCTATGAACAGCAATAATCCCAAACCTGGAATCCCAATTTGTGAAATCAGCCAATTGCTTACATTATGTCCGTGCAATCCTCCCGGATAGATAAAACTATCCCCAAAGGTGCCGTCAAAAATAAATCCCAATGTGATAGAGAACCAGATGAGCAGGATAGAACAGGACATAAACCATTTCCAGATACGGAACTGGTAAGCTTTCATTAATTTCATACCCACTACGGCCAGGAATAAAATGATAAAATAAGCAGCTAAGCCGAAACATTCGTTTATAAGGAATTCGGCAAGTTGTGCACCGCGTGCTCCGGCGTAATTTTTTACATGATTGGCGGTAGGTCACATAAGAGGTCTTTTCATCCTGCGTCTTTGCATCAGTTCACCCGGCTGCTGATTATCCAAAATACTTTGGTCGGCGGCCCCCGTAAAGAAGAAAGAGGTAAATGCCAGTAACAGATAAACTGCAAAAATTACACTGATCAATCCGATTACAAAATGTGTGGTTTCGTTCTTTAAAAAAGCGGAGAATCGTTTGGTAGATACCTTTTTAGGCTCTGTCTCCTTATCTGATTTTTTCTTTGCCATAGGTCTTCGTTCTATTTATTATTTCGCAAATGTACATGAAAAACATTAATTATTGCCTTATTTAATCTCTTTTTTCTTAACTTTGCGATTCAATTTTAATGTTTATGGAAAAGTACAGTCAGGTGATATTTGACAAAAATACAGTAGAGTTTGTAACGGTAGCCGCCGAATTTTGTGGCTTTCTGGAACGTGCCCGTGATATGAAACGCTATGACTTTGTAGATACCGCCTTAAAAATACTTCCGTTGCTTTATTTGAAAGCGACTTTGTTGCCTCCGTGTGAGCCGATAGGAGAGGACGAACCCGAAACCTTCGTTACTGAAGAAGATTATGAACTGATACGTAGGGCTATAGCCGGTGTGTTAGGAGCCAAGGATGATTATCTGGAAGTGTTCTTGCCGGATATGGTGTACAGTGACACGCCCATCAAAAAATGTATTTCAGAGGATTTGGCAGATATCTATCAGGATTTGAAGGACTTTATCAGTGTGTTCCAACTGGGACTGAATGAGACGATGAACGATTCTCTAGTGGTCTGCAAGGAACATTTCAGAGAGTTTTGGGGACAACGGCTGGTAAACACTATGCGTGCTTTGCATGATGTGAAGTACAGCCCTGCCGATGATGGCGAGGAGGAAGAAATGGAAGATGAGAATTCATTATTATGAAACAAATAAAGAAAACGATTACTAAAGCCGAGATAGCAGCAATGCCCAAGGTGCTTTTTCCGGGACGCATCTTCGTGATTTATACCGAGAGTGAGGCCGAAAAAGCGGTAGCCTATTTGAAAGATCAACGCATAGTGGGAGTGGATACGGAAACACGCCCTTCTTTTAAACGCGGTACTACCCATAAGGTAGCTTTGTTGCAAATATCTACGCAAGATACCTGTTTCTTGTTTCGCCTGAACCGGATAGGTATGCCCGATTCTCTGCAAGAGTTTTTGATGAGCGATACCTTGAAGATAGGTTTGTCTCTGAAAGACGATTTTAACTCGTTGCGGAAACGTGAGGATGTGCATCCCGACCGGGGAAACTGGATAGAGTTACAGGACTATGTAGGACGATTCGGCATAGCTGACCGGAGTCTGCAAAAAAT
>OGDI01000190.1_pt1 | contig 7237 bp, 4 predicted proteins | sample 1570421 | NCBI WGS metagenome assembly OGDI01 (sample SAMEA2582174, study PRJEB24529) | metagenome | reverse complement strand
TCTGTGTGCCGCAGTCTATGCAGGTCGGGGGGTATGATTGTTCTTTTGTCATTTTATATCATTATTCAAATTAAGTTTTCTCTTATTTATCTCATCCAAACAAAGCCCGGAACGCTTCTTCTACCTTCCTTACCGGAATGATTTCTATCTTTAATTTTGATGTATCCATTCCTTGCAAATTATGTTTCGGTATAAGAATTTGTTTGAAACCTAATTTCTCTGCTTCTCCGATGCGTTGCTCAATACGGTTTACAGGTCGGATCTCACCACTCAGTCCTACTTCACCCGCCATGCAGGTGTCACGTTCTATTTCCGTATCCATATTGCTGGATAGAATGGCACTGATGACAGACAGGTCGATGGCCGGATCATTCACTTTCAATCCACCTGCGATATTCAAAAAGACATCTTTTTGTGCCAGTTTGAATCCTACCCGTTTTTCAAGTACTGCCAGAAGCATGTTCATACGTCGTAAATCAAATCCGGTGGCAGAACGTTGCGGATTCCCATATACTGCCGAACTGACTAAAGCCTGTGTTTCAATCAAGAAAGGGCGGACTCCTTCTATGGCAGAGGCGATAGCAACCCCGCTCATCCCGTCATGGTCTTGGCTAAGCAACAGTTCGGACGGGTTGCTCACTTGGCGCAAACCGTTTTGGCGCATTTCATAAATGCCCAGTTCGGCGGTGCTTCCGAAACGGTTCTTGATGCTGCGGAGAATGCGGTACATATAATGTTGGTCACCTTCAAATTGCAATACGGTGTCTACAATATGTTCCAGTACCTTGGGGCCGGCAATGCTTCCTTCTTTATTGATATGGCCGATCAGAATGACCGGCGTATTTGTTTCTTTGGCAAATTTTAAAATAGAAGCGGAACATTCACGTACCTGTACCAAACTGCCGGGAGAAGAGTCTATCGTTTCGGTTGAGATGGTTTGAATAGAGTCGATGATCACTAAATCGGGTCGTGTATTCTTGATATGGACGTAAATCTGCTCCAACGAAGTTTCACAGACTATCAGGCAGTCGGAAGAATTATGCGGGATACGGTCTGCACGCAGTTTTAATTGCCGGGCACTCTCTTCTCCCGATATATACAATACTTTTTTGTCAGGCAGATGAAGTACGGTTTGCAGCACCAAAGTGGATTTGCCTATCCCCGGTTCACCGCCCAGTAGAACGAGTGATCCCGGTACTAAACCGCCTCCCAATACCCGGTTCAGTTCTTCGTCGTGCATATCAATTCGAGGTTCGTCCCCTCCGGTAATGTCATTCAGTGTGACAGGCTTGCTTTTTACGGATTCCAGGCCGGATACCGGTCTTTTGTTTGCAGGTTCCTTGCGTATAATTTCTTCTACGTATGTGTTCCATGCACCGCAAGACGGACATTTCCCTACCCATTTGGGTGAATCCTGCCCACAGTTGGTGCATACATATACAGTCTTTTCCTTTGCCATATTCTTACGGGATAATTAAAACAGCGCAACTTGAGGCTGAATTTGTACAAAGGTAAGGAAATAGTTCTGCATATCAACATGGGCAGGATAAAAAAGTTTTGTCTTATTTCTGCTTTAATAAAAAGCATTCTTATATTTTATCGCAAAAAAATGGGAAATTGTGATAGATTGTAGGAAATTGTTTTTATATTTGCATCGTTCAAATAAAAAACAGAAGAAGAACAATAATAAAATGACGATATACTATCTCCATACAACCACCACATTAGGGATGGGGCACATGACAACTACAATGTCCACATCCACAACAATGACCCCTCGGGGTTAAGGATAGTATATGTGTTTCTACGTGATACACGCTTACGGACGTAAGCAAAACAAGCTTTTAATTTTATTTTTTTAGTGTAAACAGATACAGTTTCTTTTCGTTGTCATGCTGGGTGAAACAAAAGTAGATTCTTTACCGGACTTGAAATGGCTCGGAGGACAGAATGGCAAAAGAAGCTGGAATAAAAATAGATAATTGCATGAAAGTTATGAAATTCGGCGGGACATCCGTAGGTTCCGTGAACAGCATTTTAAGCGTCAAACAGATAGTAGAGGCAGTTGAAGAGCCCGTAATTGTAGTTGTGTCGGCATTGGGCGGTATAACTGACAAGTTAATCAATACTTCGCAGATGGCTGCCAATGGGGATTCCGCATACGAGAAAGAATACCGTGAAATTGTGAATCGTCACATTGAAATGGTATATACCGTAATTCCGGCAGGTAATGAGCGTACTGTTTTATTGGATAAGGTCAATGAATTGTTGAGTGAACTGAAGGATATTTTTCAGGGAATTTATCTGATAAAGGACTTGTCGTCTAAAACGTCGGCTACTATTGTAAGTTATGGTGAGCGCTTGTCGTCTATTATTGTAGCTTCGTTGATAAAGGGGGCTGTATGGTATGACTCCCGCAACTTCATTAAGACTGAAAAAAAACATGCCAAACATATTCTGGATTCCGAACTGACCACTCGCTTGGTTAAAGAAACTTTCCAGAAATTACCGGAAGTGGCATTGGTTCCCGGATTTATCTCTACTGATAAGAACAGTGGTGAAGTGACCAATTTGGGACGTGGCGGTTCAGATTATACCGCTTCTGTCATAGCTGCGGCACTGAATGCGGATAGCTTGGAAATATGGACGGATGTGGATGGTTTCATGACGGCAGACCCGCGTGTAATCAGTACGGCCTATACCATTAATGAGTTGAGCTATGTGGAAGCGATGGAGCTTTGTAACTTTGGAGCGAAGGTGGTTTATCCGCCGACTATTTATCCGGTATGTCATAAGAATATTCCTATTCTGATTAAGAATACATTCAATCCTCAAGGCGAGGGAACTATCATAAAGCAGGAAGTGAATTCCGGTTCTAAAGCCATTAAAGGTATCTCATCCATCAATGATACGAGTTTGATTACGGTTACCGGTCTGGGAATGGTGGGAGTGATCGGAGTGAATTTCCGGATTTTTAAAGCATTGGCACAAAACGGCATCAGCGTGTTTATGGTATCGCAGGCATCTTCCGAGAACAGTACTTCTATCGGTGTGCGTAATCAAGATGCGGCACTGGCTTGTGAAGTGCTGAATGAGGAATTCTCCAAAGAAATAGAAATGGGGGAAATCAGTCCGGTTGTTGCCGAAATGAATTTGGCTACCATTGCCATTGTCGGTGAGAACATGAAACATACACCGGGCATCGCCGGTAAGCTGTTCGGGACTTTAGGCCGTAACGGCATTAGTGTGATTGCTTGTGCTCAAGGTGCTTCGGAAACCAATATCTCTTTCGTGGTAGAATCCAAGTCACTGCGCAAATCATTGAATGTGATTCATGATTCGTTCTTCCTGTCCGAATATCAGGTGCTGAACCTTTTTATCTGCGGTACAGGTACGGTAGGAGGCAGTTTGATAGAGCAAATCCGTTGTCAGCAACAAAAGTTGATGCAGGAACGCGGTTTGAAGCTGAAAGTGGTAGGTATAGCCGATGGACATCATGCGTTGTTTACCCGTGCAGGCGTAGACTTGTCACATTATAAGGAAGAGTTGGCAGAGAAAGGAATGCCTTCGTCCACCCAGGTGTTGCATGACGAGATTATAGGTATGAATATATTCAACTCTGTGTTTGTGGATTGTACAGCCAGTGCCGAGGTGGCGTCTTTATATAAAGATTTCCTGATGAATAATATTTCGGTCGTAGCTGCCAACAAGATTGCCGCTTCTTCCGAATACTCCGTTTACAGTGAACTGAAACAAATAGCCCGCCGTCGCGGTGTAAAATTCTTGTTTGAAACCAATGTAGGTGCAGGGCTACCCATTATCAACACAATCAATGACTTGATAAACAGCGGAGACAAGATATTGAAAATAGAGGCGGTATTGAGCGGTACGCTGAATTACATCTTTAACAAAATCAGCGCGGACATTCCTTTCAGCAAGACCATCAAAATGGCACAGGAAGAGCGCTACTCGGAACCCGATCCGCGTATTGACCTGAGTGGCAAGGATGTGATTCGTAAACTGGTTATTCTGGCTCGTGAAGCCGGATATAAATTGGAACAGGAAGATGTGGAAAAACATCTTTTTGTACCGAATGATTTCTTTGAAGGCCCGTTGGAGGAGTTCTGGAAGAAAGTACCTTCCCTGGATGCGGATTTTGAATCACGCCGTCAAAAGCTGGAGGATGAAAACAAACGCTGGCGTTTTGTAGCCAAACTGGAAGATGGGAAAGGCAGTGTGTCTTTGCAGGAAGTGGACAGCAAACATCCGTTCTATGGTCTGGAAGGCAGCAACAACATTATTCTGCTTACAACCGAGCGATATAAAGAGTATCCGATGATGATACAAGGATATGGGGCCGGTGCCAGTGTGACTGCCGCCGGAGTATTTGCCGATATCATGAGCATCGCTAATATTTAGGCTTATGAAACATATTATTATTTTAGGCGACGGTATGGCCGACTGGCCTGCCGAATCACTGGGAAACAAAACATTGCTGCAATACTCCAGTACACCTTATATGGATAAGTTGGCCGCTATGGGACGTACCGGGAGGTTGGTTACAGTTGCTCCCGGATTTCATCCGGGTAGTGAAGTGGCGAATATGTCTGTTATGGGCTATAATTTACCGAAGGTGTACGAAGGCCGTGGGCCGTTGGAAGCAGCAAGCATCGGGGTGGAGTTGCAACCGGGCGATATGGCTATGCGTTGTAACATTATCTGCATCGAAGACGAGAGGATAAGAGGAAGCGGCTCCGCACATATCGCTACCGAAGATAAAAAATCCCTCCGCCGGACATATCACTACCGAAGAAGCTGATGTGCTGGTTAGATATTTGGAAGAAAAATTGGGTTCTGACCGGATTCATTTCTATACCGGTGTACAATATCGCCATTTGTTGGTGATAAAAGGGGGAAATAAACAATTGGACTGCACCCCGCCCCATGATGTGCCTTTGCAGCCTTTCCGTCCGCTCATGGTGAAGGCGGAAGTACCGGAGGCGCAGGAAACAGCCGGATTGATAAATAATCTTATCCTGGCTTCCCAGGAATTGTTGGCAGATCATCCGGTTAATCAAAAACGTATAGCCGAAGGCAAAGATCCTGCTAATAGTATCTGGCCTTGGAGTCCGGGGTATCGCCCGCAGATGGAACCTCTCTCCGGGAAGTATCCGGCCATAAAGAAAGGGGCTGTTATTTCAGCGGTGGACTTAATCAATGGCATAGGACATTATGCAGGATTACGCCGTATTGCTGTAGAGGGGGCTACCGGTTTATATAATACGAATTATGAGAATAAGGTGGCTGCAGCATTGGAAGCATTGAAGACGGACGACTTTGTGTATCTGCATATTGAGGCCAGTGATGAGGCCGGTCACGAAGGAGATTTTAAGTTGAAGCAGTTTACTATTGAAAATCTGGACAAACGTGTTGTAGGACCTGTTTATGAAGCAGTGAAGGATTGGGATGAGCCTGTGGCTATCGCCGTGCTTCCGGATCATCCTACGCCTTGCGAACTCCGTACCCATACGGCCGAACCTGTGCCTTTCCTTATTTATTATCTCGGTATAGAACCGGACTGTGTGCAGACCTTTGATGAAGTGGCATGTGTGGAAGGCAGTTATGGAATATTGAAAGAAGATGAGTTTATGAATGAATTTATGAAAAAATAATGTGGCAGTTTGCTAATTTGCCCCAATGGCAACCCTCCATGCAAAGCCCTTGGCACATTAGCACATTGACGCATTGAAAAATTGTTTACTATGAAATATTACAGTACGAATCACCAGGCTTCCGATGCTTCTCTGGAAGAAGCTGTAGTGAAGGGGCTGGCTTCTGACAAAGGTTTGTATATGCCCGAGGCCATCAAGCCATTGCCGCAAGAGTTTTATGATCAGATTGAGAATCTGTCGTTTCAGGAAATTGCTTATCGCGTGGCCGATGCTTTCTTCGGTGAGGATGTTCCTGCTGAAACACTGAAGCAGATCGTTTATGATACATTGAGTTTTGATGTTCCTGCCGTAAAGGTAAAGGATAATATTTACTCTTTGGAACTGTTTCATGGTCCCACATTGGCATTTAAAGATGTAGGTGGACGTTTCATGGCCCGTTTGTTGGGCTACTTCATTAAAAAAGAAGGGCAAAAGCAGGTGAATGTACTGGTTGCGACTTCGGGGGATACCGGTAGTGCTGTAGCCAATGGCTTCCTCGGAGTGGAAGGTATTCATGTGTATGTGCTTTATCCGAAAGGAAAAGTCAGTGAAATTCAGGAAAAGCAGTTCACTACTCTGGGGCGGAATATCACAGCGTTAGAAGTGGACGGTACTTTTGATGACTGTCAGGCATTGGTTAAGAATGCGTTTATGGATGCTGATTTGAATGCGCACATGAAGTTGACTTCTGCCAACTCCATCAATGTGGCTCGTTTCCTGCCACAGGCATTTTATTACTTCTATGCCTACGCGCAGTTAAAGAAAGAAGGAAAAGCGGATCATCTGGTAGTGTGCGTACCTAGCGGAAACTTTGGTAATATCACCGCCGGACTATTTGGTAAACGCATGGGCTTGCCTGTCAAGCGTTTTATTGCAGCCAATAACCGGAATGATATTTTCTACCAATACTTACAGACCGGAAAATACAATCCTCGCCCTTCCATAGCTACTATTGCCAATGCAATGGATGTGGGAGATCCAAGTAATTTTGCCCGTGTACTGGCATTGTACGGTAACAGTCATGCTGCCATAACAGCGGATATCTCTGGTGCGACTTATACGGATGAACAGATTCGTGAAACGGTGGGTGAGGTATATCGGGAAACCGGTTACTTGCTCGATCCGCATGGAGCCTGCGGTTATCGTGCTTTATCCGAAGGATTGTCCCCCAGCGAAACGGGTATTTTCCTGGAAACGGCACATCCGGCTAAATTCCTGGAAACTGTGGAAGGCATCATTGGAGACAAAGTGGAGATTCCCGCCAAACTGCAAGCGTTTATGAAAGGAACCAAACAAAGTGTTCCGATGGAAAAAGACTTTGAAAGTTTCAAAGGCTATTTGATGAAAGAATAGCTTTTAGAAATAGATATCTGATAAGAAAAGAGAGGGGCAAAAGTCCAAAGTAACTATCCAATGGTTCACCGTAGGGGCGGATTGAATAGTTACTTTGGGCTTGTTTACATAAAGAACAAAAAAGTTCCGTCACAGCAACGTGCTCATTACTAGTTGCTTTCTGTGTAAAAGAT
>OGDI01000180.1_pt1 | contig 7527 bp, 5 predicted proteins | sample 1570421 | NCBI WGS metagenome assembly OGDI01 (sample SAMEA2582174, study PRJEB24529) | metagenome | reverse complement strand
GATTAAGAGTCAGTTGCTCTACCAACTGAGCTAGAGGTGCAAAGATGACCCGTACCGGAATCGAACCGATGTTAAAGGCGTGAGAGGCCTCTGTCTTAACCGCTTGACCAACGGGCCATATAAAAGTCGGCGACTACCTATTTTCACAAGCCGTTTCCAGCTAACTATCTTGGGCACGAGTGAGCTTAACTACTGTGTTCGGAATGGGAACAGGTGGGACCTCACCGTCATCGTCACCGACCATATGACTGGCTCAGTATACCATACGGTCTACTGTTTGTCCAGTGTTTTTAGAAGGACGTGCCTTCAAAACTGAATAATCACTGCTAACATTTTTTCGTTGACTTAAAAAGTCTCAAGCGAATTGTGGTCAAGCCCTCGATCTATTAGTACACGCTTGCTGAATGGATCACTCCACTTACACATTGTGCCTATCAACCTTGTAGTCTTCAAGGGATCTTACCTGATCAAATCAGTGGGATATCTTATCTTTGGGTCGGCTTCACGCTTAGATGCTTTCAGCGTTTATCCGATCCGTACATAGTTGCCCAGCTATGCTCTTGGCAGAACAACTGGTGCGCCAGAGGTACGTCCGCTCCGGTCCTCTCGTACTAGGAACAGCTCCCATCAAATATCCTGCGCCCACGACAGATAGGGACCGAACTGTCTCACGACGTTCTGAACCCAGCTCGCGTACCGCTTTAATTGGCGAACAGCCAAACCCTTGGGACCGAATACAGCCCCAGGATGCGATGAGCCGACATCGAGGTGCCAAACCTCCCCGTCGATGTGGACTCTTGGGGGAGATCAGCCTGTTATCCCCAGGGTAACTTTTATCCGTTGAGCGATGGCATTTCCACTCACATACCACCGGATCACTAACTCCAACTTTCGTTACTGCTCGACCCGTCAGTCTCGCAGTTAGGCTCGCTTCTGCGTTTGCACTCTTTTGCTTGATTTCCGTTCAAGCTGAGCGAACCTTTGAACGCCTCCGTTACTCTTTAGGAGGCGACCGCCCCAGTCAAACTGCCCACCTAACAATGTCCCCCGCCTTGATTCAAAGGCGCAGGTTAGAATTCCAATATCGCAAGGATGGTATCCCAACGGCCACTCCATGACCGCCAAAGCGATCACTTCCCAGTGTCCCATCTATCCTGTGCATGCAACATCGAAACCCAATATTAGGCTACAGTAAAGCTCCATGGGGTCTTTCCGTCTTGTCGCGGGTAACCGGCATCTTCACCGGTACTACAATTTCGCCGGGCGGGCTGTCGAGACAGTGCCCAAATCATTACGCCTTTCATGCGGGTCAGAACTTACCTGACAAGGAATTTCGCTACCTTAGGACCGTTATAGTTACGGCCGCCGTTCACTGGGGCTTCGATTCAATGCTTGCACATCTCCTCTTAACCTTCCAGCACCGGGCAGGCGTCAGCTCGTATACGTCATCTTTCGATTTAGCACAAACCTGTGTTTTTGGTAAACAGTTGCTTGGGCCGATTCTCTGCGGCTCCATCGCTGGAGCACCCCTTCTCCCGAAGTTACGGGGTCAATTTGCCGAGTTCCTTAACAACCCTTCTCCCGTTGGCCTTAGAATCTTCTTCCTACCTACCTGTGTCGGTTTGCGGTACGGGCACCGCAGAAATACACACAGCTTTTCTCGCCATCTTCCATCCCGGACTTCGGTACTAACTTCCCTCGATCGCTACCGGAACCAACACCCGGCTCCGAGACTTCATATGTGTCCCTGTGCTTAACTCTTTTGGTGGTGACGGAATCTCTACCGTCTGTGCATCGGCTACGCCGTTAGGCCTCACCTTAGCTCCCGACTAACCTGGAGCGGACGAACCTTCCTCCAGAAACCTGAGGCTTTCGGCCATGCAGATTCTCACTGCATTCGCGCTACTCATTCCGGCATTCTCACTTCTATACACTCCACAGCCGCTTGCGCTACTGTTTCACCGCGTATACAACGCTCCCCTACCCAATGTATTACTACATTGCCTAAGCTTCGGTGTCAGGTTTAGCCCCGTTAAATTCTCCGCGCAGAGACGCTCGACCAGTGAGCTATTACGCACTCTTTGAATGAGTGGCTGCTTCTGAGCCAACATCCTGGTTGTCTGCGTATCTCCACATCGTTTTCCACTTAACCTGACTTTGGGACCTTAGCTGTAGATCTGGGCTGTTTCCCTTTTGACAATGACATTTATCTGACACTGTCTGACTCCCAACCATCAATATTCTGGCATTCTGAGTTTGATAAGCTTCGCTAACCTCTCGGCCGCTAGGCTATTCAGTGCTTTACCTCCAGATATCTAAGTTGAGGCTAGTCCTAAAACTATTTCGGGGAGAACCAGCTATCTCCGGGTTCGATTGGAATTTCTCCGCTACCCACAGTTCATCCGCCGCCTTTTCAACGGAGGTCGGTTCGGTCCTCCATGGAATTTTACTTCCACTTCAACCTGACCATGGGTAGGTCACCCGGTTTCGGGCCCATTGTATGCAACTTAACGCCCTTTTCAAACTCGCTTTCGCTTCGGCTCCAGACCTGAAGTCCTTAACCTTGCTGCATACAATCGCTCGCCGGACCGTTCTACAAAAAGTACCCTATCACACATTGACGTGCTCTAGGTGCTTGTAGGCACAGGGTTTCAGGTTCTTTTTCACTCCCCTCCCGGGGTGCTTTTCACCTTTCCTTCACAGTACTATACGCTATCGGTCACTGGGTAGTATTTAGGGTTGGAGGGTGGTCCCCCCATCTTCCGACCAGGTTTCACGTGTCTGGCCGTACTCTGGAACTTGCTCGGCTCTTGTCGTTTTCACCTACGTGGTTCTCACACTCTCTGACCGGCCTTCCCATGCCGTTCGGTTAACAACTTAAGTCCTAAATGCAGTCCGTACCCCGCAAGTATTTCTACTCACGGTTTGCCCTCTTCCGCGTTCGCTCGCCACTACTTACGGAATCTCGTTTGATGTCTCTTCCTCGCCCTACTTAGATGTTTCAGTTCAGGCGGTTCCCTCGATACACCTATTTTGAAGTTCAGTGTAACGTACCTGAGTATGAACCCAGGTGAGTTTCCTCATTCAGAGATCTCCGGATCAATGCTTATTTGCAGCTCCCCGAAGCTTATCGCAGCTTATCACGTCTTTCATCGGCTCCCAGTGCCAAGGCATTCGCCCTGCGCCCTTGTTCGCTTGACCATTCAAACTATTCTCTTTCGAGAATGGCTTGTATTTCCTCTTGATTCTTTTTTGCCAACGAAGATTATTGTTACCCTTCCTTTTGAAATTGTAATATTTCTTAAAAAAGAACTTACTATAATCTTTGTTTCGCAGTTATTATTCAGTTTTCAAGGTACGTCTTTGAGTGTCCTTTTCAGGGCCCTCAAAATCGAACAATATCTACTTCACTTCTAACAGATCACCTGTTCCAATGACCGACCATCTTCGATGCTCTGTCATTGCCTGACTCCTTAGAAAGGAGGTGATCCAGCCGCAGGTTCTCCTACGGCTACCTTGTTACGACTTCACCCCAATCACCAGTTTTACCTTCGGCGGCGTCCTCCTTGCGGTTAGACTACCGACTTCGGGTCCCCCCGGCTCTCATGGTGTGACGGGCGGTGTGTACAAGGCCCGGGAACGTATTCACCGTGGCATGCTGATCCACGATTACTAGCAATTCCGACTTCGTGCAGGCGAGTTGCAGCCTGCAGTCCGAACTGGGACGTTGTTTCTGAGTTTTGCTCCACCTCGCGGTCTTGCTTCTCTTTGTTTAACGCCATTGTAGTACGTGTGTAGCCCAAGTCATAAAGGGCATGATGATTTGACGTCATCCCCACCTTCCTCCGTTTTGTCAACGGCAGTCTGGCCAGAGTCCTCTTGCGTAGTAACTGACCATAAGGGTTGCGCTCGTTGCGGGACTTAACCCAACATCTCACGACACGAGCTGACGACAACCATGCACCACCTGTCTCTGCGTCCCGAAGGAAAGTACTGTTTCCAGCACCGTCGCAGGATGTCAAGACTTGGTAAGGTTCTTCGCGTTGCGTCGAATTAAACCACATACTCCACTGCTTGTGCGGGCCCCCGTCAATTCCTTTGAGTTTCAACCTTGCGGTCGTACTCCCCAGGTGGATTACTTATTGTGTTAACTGCGGCACTGAAGGGGTCAATCCTCCAACACCTAGTAATCATCGTTTACGGTGTGGACTACCAGGGTATCTAATCCTGTTTGCTACCCACACTTTCGAGCCTCAGCGTCAGTTGGTGCCCAGTAGGCCGCCTTCGCCACTGGTGTTCCTCCCGATATCTACGCATTCCACCGCTACACCGGGAATTCCGCCTACCTCTGCACTACTCAAGAAAAACAGTTTTGAAAGCAGTTCATGGGTTGAGCCCATGGATTTCACTTCCAACTTGTCTTCCCGCCTGCGCTCCCTTTACACCCAGTAATTCCGGACAACGCTTGTGACCTACGTTTTACCGCGGCTGCTGGCACGTAGTTAGCCGTCACTTCCTTGTTGAGTACCGTCATTATCTTCCTCAACAACAGGAGTTTACAATCCGAAGACCTTCTTCCTCCACGCGGCGTCGCTGCATCAGGGTTTCCCCCATTGTGCAATATTCCCCACTGCTGCCTCCCGTAGGAGTCTGGGCCGTGTCTCAGTCCCAATGTGGCCGGTCACCCTCTCAGGTCGGCTACTGATCGTCGCCTTGGTGGGCCGTTACCCCGCCAACAAGCTAATCAGACGCGGGTCCATCTCATACCACCGGAGTTTTTCACACTGTACCATGTGGTACTGTGCGCTTATGCGGTATTACCAGCCGTTTCCAGCTGCTATCCCCCTGTATGAGGCAGGTTACCCACGCGTTACTCACCCGTCCGCCACTCAGTCATAAGCAACTTCAATCCGAAGAAATCTGTCGCAAATGCTTCGTTCGACTTGCATGTGTTAAGCACGCCGCCAGCGTTCATCCTGAGCCAGGATCAAACTCTCATAAAAAGTTTGCCTTGTCAGTTACAAACTAACTAGCTTAATAATAGTTTCCTTATACTGTGTTTAAGGATTCATTCAATTGCTTGAATGATGTTCACAAAAGATGTATACTTAATTCTAATGAATTCTGTACTCATCTCGAAATTCTAAAAAGAATTTTCAAGGTTGTCTTTCTGTTCAGTTATCAAAGTTCATCGCTCTCAAGTTCAGTATTTATCTGTGTTTGAGAAGCTTTTGTGTCGCTGTCGTATCGCGGCGACTTGATTATAATAGCACCACCCATCACATATGTCAACAACTTTTTTCAATTTTTTTTAATTTTTTTGAGATTTTTGTTGATTTAGCAAAGCTAATTCTTCGCAAAGCCGCGTATTTACTAGCTTTGCAGCATTTTAATATTTTCCTTGATTTTGGAGATTTTTTATTTTTTACCTCAATTTAATCTGTTTTTCTTATATTTATGGCTTAAAATATCCTTTTCTTTTTTGCAATAAATTGAAATCTTTCCCAATTTATAATGCATTTAAGCATTATTCGTGTCCCTGCCACTCCTGTTTCTGGTTAATTATATCCATTTTTCTTATATATAATGAGCCTGCTACCATGCAGAAGATTGTTATTGCCGCCATAATAATTACTCCCAATAATATGTTATATCCTTCTGGGCTGTATATTCCATTTCTTAAAGCCATACAATATATGGATATAATGAATGGATTATCTGAAAATGCACCTATAATAAGATATGACATCACAATAACATATCCAATGACTGGTGATATAATAAGTCCGACTGTAATCTGGATAATGCAGAAGGTTATTGTCATAAGCAGGCTCATAGCCATAAGACTTATCACCAGACCTGTCAGATTAGTGTTCTGTATAATAATCTGTTTATCCATAGAAATAGCCGAATAGCATACTTCTGGTGTCGGTGCAAGCTTAACGCCTCCTGTGCATATTCCAGCCACTATTATTACAGCATACAATATTGCATAACTTAGCACTGCTGTTAATATGCCCCATATACATTTGCTTATCCACCAGTTAAACCTACTTCCTGTTCTGACGATAATATTCTTTCCAAAGCCGTACAGGTCTTTGATGACATAATTGCCTACAATATAAGCTACAAATATATTAGGAAGCATATACACAGAGGATATGTCTATGGTTTTAATCACACCACTATCATATTTCTTAACACCCCTTAACACCCATAAAATCATATCTCCACACGTATACGAGTCAATATGTCTGCTAAAGCTGCATATCATAATAAAATATATTACACATACTGCATATATTATTCCAAGCATTGCAAATCTTTTCCATTGCTGTACAATGCCCTCTCTTATGTCGCTTTTTATCTGCCACCACAACATCCACACTCTCTCCCTTATCTTTTCTACAAAGTTATAAGTTTTCTGCACAATCTATGTCCCTAAGAATTCCTTTTTCTTAAATCTTACCGCCACGTTCACAAGGACAAATATTATTACCATAACTATCAGCGGATATATTATATTTACACCTAAGTTTAAACCAACCTTGTATGTATAGCTTGATACCTGATAACTGCCAAATATTAAGCCAAGGCTTTCAAAGCTTCTATCTATAGTAATTAATGCTATTGCAGATACATATCCTGCCCATTCTTTATTGGTGCACCACCATACTCCGATCATTACAATTCCCGTTATTAAAAAGCACTGAAATGTCTCTATTACATATGCCACCAGCAGCATAACAAATGATGGCTGTTCTTCACATACTTTTCCAAGCCATTTCGCACAGCGACTATATTGTTCTCCCCAATTATAAAATGTATTTGTCCGCAATAAACCTACAATCGTGGTTAAAGCAAAGACATATACCGTAAAAAACGTACACAAAATGAGTAAATCTATCACGCATCTTTTCCATACATCATTAACTGTGCGTTCCCTGACAACCTGCATTATTCTCTGGTTATGCCTTTCGACAAATAATGTATAAAACAGCAGCAATGGAACACCAAATGTATCCACCACATGCAAAATACCTATTATATAGACATCATATAAGCACGGCACTCCTCCGCCGCTCCCAAGCTGCCCATTAAAATTAATAACAGCAGCAATTGTCATTGCACCTAATATAATAGCTGTAAACCTTGACTCATTTACCCGCAATAAATCAACTAATCTTTTCATCATACCACCTGTTATTGCAATTCTTCACGTTCCATTATTCCTGTCTTATATCCAGTTTAATAAGACTCTTAATCTTCTCAAAGTAGCCTCTGTCCTTGTTTTGATTATTACTTTCGTACATAAATGAAGTTGAAAAATATATATTGTCATATGAAATATCATCTCCATACACCAGATCTCCATATACACCCTTTCCTATATCCTTATCATAACGATATGTATACTGTTGAACCCACTTATCTTCTTCAAAATATATTAACACTTCTTCTTTTTCCTCGCCCGGCTGTAATGTAATTTTAGAAGCCGATTTCAAAGTAAATGCATCTGGTCCATTT
>OGDI01000174.1_pt1 | contig 7780 bp, 8 predicted proteins | sample 1570421 | NCBI WGS metagenome assembly OGDI01 (sample SAMEA2582174, study PRJEB24529) | metagenome | reverse complement strand
GGGCTATTTGTGTTGATCATTGGCAGGAATTATGCGGAAAAATGGCTGATCATTCTTCATTGGCAGGTAGCATAGCAACCATGGATGTATTGGTACGGACAATGGTAAAAGCTGGTATTCCGCTGGCCGATGCCGTGCGGATGGCTTCTGAAACTCCGGCACGGATTATGGGAGTGGATGACCGGAAGGGGGCATTGCAGAAAGATATGGATGCCGATGTGTTGATTTTGGATAGAGAACTGAATATCCGGGCGGCTTGGGCTATGGGCAGGCTGGTGGAGGATACGAATACTTTGTTTTAAAATAGAAGATAAAGGGAGAATTAGTATCCTTATTGTGTGGACAAGATGCCTTGACTGTTTCGGAAAACAATCAAGGTATCTTTTTTTCGGGTTTAACTCGTCATTATCAAGAGGATTTGCTACATTTGCAACTTGTTAAAATGAGAACCAAATAATAAAAAACGATATGAACGGAGATTTTAGAGAGGATTTGAAGAGAGCCTGTGAAGTGATGCAGAAGGGAGGAGTGATTCTTTATCCTACTGATACTATTTGGGGAATAGGTTGTGATGCAACTAATCCGGAGGCGGTGAAACGAGTTTATGATATAAAGAAGCGTGCTGACAGTAAGGCGATGCTTGTATTGGTGGACAGTACGGTAAAAGTAAATTTTTATGTTAGTGATGTACCTGCGGTAGCTTGGGAGTTTACCACAAAACCATTGACTATTATTTATGATGGGGCACGTAATCTGGCTGAGAATTTGCTGGCTGAGGACGGCAGTGTAGGTATTCGTGTTACGGCTGAGGAATTCTCCAAACAACTTTGTTTCCGGTTTCGTAAAGCTATTGTGTCGACTTCTGCCAATATCAGCGGTCAGCCTTCACCTGCCAACTTCAGTGAAATCAGTGAAGAAGTAAAACAAGCTGTAGACTATATTGTGGAGTATAGACAAGATGAAGTGGGGCATCCCAAACCATCCAGCATTATCAAACTGGGTAAAGGGGGAGAAGTGAAGATTATTAGAGAGTAAAAAAAGGAATGGACGCAATTATAGACGAAAATAAGAAAAGTTGGTTACAGCGCTTTATCTTATGGCGCGAAAAGAAGATAAAAGAGAAACACTTTATTCTTATATTAAGTTTTCTTGCTGGTATTTTTACGGCATTGGCCGCATGGTTTCTGAAGTTTCTAGTAGAATGGATCAAGGAATTTCTGACTGAAAATTTTGATTCTACAGGAGTCAACTGGTTGTATTTGGTGTATCCGGTTTTTGGTATTTTTCTTACCGGATTGTTCATTCGTTATATTGTGAAAGATGACATCAGTCATGGGGTGACGAAAATATTATATGCCATATCCCGTCGCCAAAGCCGCATCAAGCGGCATAATACATGGTCGTCTGTGATAGCCAGTGCCATTACTATCGGTTTTGGTGGTTCCGTAGGTGCAGAGGCTCCGATTGTGCTGACCGGATCGGCTATCGGTTCTAATTTGGGAAGTGTATTCAAGATGGAGCATAAGACCCTGATGCTGTTGGTGGGGTGTGGTGCGGCAGGTGCTGTGGCCGGTATTTTTAAGGCTCCTATTGCAGGCTTGGTTTTTACTTTGGAAGTCTTGATGATTGATCTGACGATGGCATCATTGTTGCCTCTTCTTGTTTCCTGTGTCACGGCAGCTACTGTTTCTTATATTCTTACCGGTCCCGATGCCATGTTCAAGTTCCATATGGATGAACCGTTTCTGATGGAGCGCATTCCTTCGGCAATTCTGTTAGGCATTGCGTGCGGATTGGTTTCTTTGTATTTTACGCGGGCTATGAATTCTGTGGAGAATATATTTCGTCGATATAGTAATCCGTATATCAAGCTGGCTATAGGCGGTGCAATGCTGAGCATATTGATTTTCTTGTTTCCTCCATTGTATGCTGAATGGCGTAACCAATCATGACTGGAATACAGTAATGAATAACTCTATCTTTTATGGGTTCGATAATTTGTTACTCGTTTATTTGGCCATGATTGTACTTTTCAAAGTCTTTGCTTCCAGTGCAACGAATGGCGGTGGTGGTTGCGGGGGAATTTTTGCTCCCAGTTTGTTCTTGGGGTGTATCACCGGGTTTATCTTCGCTCATTTCTGTAATGAACTGCATGTAGGTCCTTATATCCCGGAGAAAAATTTTGCCTTGTTGGGAATGGCGGGATTGATGTCGGGAGAAATGCATGCTCCGCTGACTGGTATTTTTCTGATTGCAGAACTGACTGGCGGGTATGATTTGTTCCTTCCGCTGATGATGGTATCTGTCAGCTCTTATCTTACCATTATGATATTCGAGCCGCATAGTATTTATTCTATGCGTTTGGCTAAGAAAGGTGAATTGATAACGCATCATAAAGACAAGGCCGTATTGACTCTGATGAATATTGACAGTGTGGTTGAAACTGATTTTGAGAAAGTGCGTCCTGATATGGATTTAGGTGAAATGGTTAAAGTCATTTCGCAGGCTAAACGCAATTTGTTTCCGGTAGTGGATGTCAATGGAGAACTTTTGGGCATTGTGGTATTGGATGATATCCGTAATATTATGTTCCGTCAGGAATTATACCATCGTTTCAAGGTGGAAAAATTTATGATTTCTCCTCCGGCACGGATCAATGTTACTGATTCAATGGAAGAAGTGATGAAGAAGTTTGATGATACAAAGGCCTGGAACCTGCCTGTGATTAATGAAGAGGGAAAATACAAAGGGTTTGTTTCCAAGTCCAAAATATTTAATTCGTACCGGCAGGTGTTGGTTGATTTCTCTGAAGATTAAATAATGTAAGTATATGGAAAAGAAAGATTTGCGGATCGTATATATGGGTACTCCCGATTTTGCGGTGGAGAGCCTGAAAAGATTGGTTGAAGGAGGCTATAATGTAGTAGGTGTGATAACTATGCCCGACAAACCGATGGGACGACATGGCAGTGTGCTGCAACCTAGTCCGGTGAAAGAATATGCTGTTTCTCAAGGTCTGAGGATACTTCAGCCGGAGAAATTGAAGGATGAGGCTTTTATAGAGGAACTCCGGTCTTTACAAGCCGATTTACAAATTGTAGTTGCTTTCCGTATGCTTCCCGAAATAGTATGGAATATGCCGCGTTTGGGCACATTTAACTTGCATGCATCTTTATTACCTCAATATAGAGGAGCTGCTCCTATAAATTGGGCGGTGATAAACGGAGATACGGAAACTGGTATTACGACTTTTTTCTTGAAACATGAGATAGATACCGGTGAGATTATCCAACAGGTGCGCGTTCCTATTGCTGATACGGATAATGTGGAAATAGTACATGATAAGCTGATGTATTTGGGGGGAGATTTGGTTTTGGAAACCGTGGATGCTATTTTGAATGGAAGTGTGAAACCTGTTCCTCAGGAAAGTTTGATCCGGCAGGAAACGGAGTTGCGTCCGGCACCGAAAATATTTAAAGAAACTTGCCGTATAGACTGGAATAAAGGTGTGAAGCAGATTTATGACTTTATTCGCGGGCTGTCTCCTTATCCGGCTGCATGGACCGAACTGTGTGTGGCTGATGGAACACGTCAGGTTTTAAAAATATATGAAACGGAGAAAGTTTTTGCTTCACATGAGATGAATATAGGCGATATCCGTACGGATATGAAGACCTATTTTCAGGTGGCTGTAAAAGATGGTTTTATTAATGTGCTTACTTTGCAGCTGGCAGGAAAGAAACGTATGAATGTGGCTGATTTTTTGAGAGGCTACAGAACTTCGGATAATAATAAGGTAGAATAAATGATAAAGGCTGTATCGAAAGATTTTCGGATACAGCCTTTTCGTTACAATAAGACAAGGAGTTGTTAAGAATCATTTAATTTTTGTGTTGGATATACCTTTCTGTATGAACGGAAAGTTTGTAGATTTACTTTTATTATAACTTACTGTAACGGTTTCTTCGCCATTGTTAATGGTATTCATTTTTATTTTAAATCCTTGTAGCTTACCCTCTTTATATCCGGGAACATCCAATAAAGGGAAGGATACATAACCGGAACTCGGATATTCCTGTCTGTCACCTTCGGCATTGTGGCGTAATTCTACGGCCATATATCCGTTTGCGTCAGGAACAGTTCCTTCTGTGGCTACAAGGCTGATCCGATGTTTGATATTAGAGTTGAAACCTAATATTTGGAACATAAGGGTCAGGTGTGTCTTACCCATAATGGGAGTGATGAGGTTGATTCCATCATGTCCGTAAATATCTTCATCGTTTTCTTTTAGTGTATCCATTGGTTTGGTTAAGATCTTCTGCAAGTAATCTATAGAAATAAAAGGTCCTTTCTTACTTGCATCTCCGGTCGGATTGGCTGCATTTATATAGGTATAAAAAATACGTTGTCCCGGATTATTTGTTTCAAAACGTGTTAATTTATCGGGATTCACTACGTATGCTACTCCATCATTATCGCTTTCTATCACTGCTTCACCGGGTACTTCACTGGGAGTTACTACGGTTGCTAAAGCGGCGTTAAAAGGCATTCCTGCCTGCATGTCGTAGATGTCATCATCATAGTCATCCAGGCAAGATTGCATAAATGGAATCAGCATTACCATAATTATAACAATAACTGTCGCTTTATATTTTCTCATATTCTCTGTTTCTAGAATTGTTTCTATGGCTTAAATGCGAAGATAGTAAGTTTACTGCTTGTAAAAATGTTAAATCTGCTTAAGCAAAAATTTTATTCTTCCGGATGCAGTATTTTTGCAGTCTTATCATTTATCCAATAAAGAAGTGTCACAAACAATGAATGAAACAGAATTGGTGGAACGTTGCGGCAAGGGTGATAACCTTGCACGCAAGCAATTGTATGAGCGTTATGCCGGGCAATTGATGGCCATTTGTGTTCGTTATACAGGTGATAGGGAAGTGGCACAGGATGTCTTACATGATGGATTTTTGAATATATTTCGTTCATTCAGTCAGTTTACTTATAAAGGAGAGGGGTCATTGAAAGCATGGCTGACACGTATTATGGTAAATGAAGCACTGGGCTATCTTCGCAAGAAAGCTTCTACAAATCAGGAAGTGATAGTCGAAGAGTTGCCCGATGTGATAGATGGAGATGAGGATGATTTTGAGCAAATACCCCAATCTGTTTTAATGCAATTCATTAAAGAGCTTCCGGATGGATATAGAACGGTCTTTAATTTATATGTATTAGAAGAAAAGGGACATAAGGAGATTGCTGAAATGCTAGGAATTACAGAACATACTTCATCATCTCAATTATACAGAGCCAAAACCTTATTGATGAAAAAAATAAATGATTATAGAAAGAGGATATAGGAATGAAAGAAAAAGATAAATGGATAAAAAATTTCCGCACCCGGATGGAGGGCTATTCGGAACCGGCTCCTGCTGATCTTTGGGAACAGTTGGAAAAGGAACTGGATACGGTTCCGAAAGTAATTCCGATGTGGCGCCGCTGGCAGGCTGTAGCAGCTGTTGCCTTGTTAGTGGTTGTGTCTTCATTGACCGTATGGTTTTGGCAGTCACCTTCTGCAAACTATTTGGAGAAACAGTCGGCAGAGTTGAATGTAATGCACGAACCCGATGAGTTGGTGCCGGGATCAATCACTCCTGAGCAACCTATGGCCTTGGTAGTTCCTGCTGCCCGCTCTGGGAAAAAACAACATGTAAAAGTTGGTGGGGTTGCTAAGGCAGAGGCATTGGCTGCCGAACAGAAGGTTTTGCTAAATAAAGAGGTGGAAGAGATACAAATAGAGGAAAATTATATTGAAGAGCAGAAAGAGGAATCTGTTATAGTGGAACAAAAACAGCAGAAACAGGCCGGCAGATCTTCCTATTCGGCTGCCAAAACGAATTACGCTTACGTGGCTCCTCATAGAAAGAAGGACAGAAACTGGTCGGTAGGACTTTCTACCGGTAATGGAACCTTTTCATCCTCGACTAGTATGGATGGATATTTGCCTTTGCCTAATGGCACAAGGAATGCAACAATGAATAGCGCTTATGGAGTGGAAACAAGGGCTGAAATTGATAAGCTGGTTCAGTTCAATAACTTGTCGGAAGGAAAGGATGCGCAGTCTGATATAAAATATCGTATGCCTGTTACTTTTGGAGCTTCCCTTCGTTTTGATTTAAGTGATGATTGGGCTGTAGAAACCGGGGTGACTTATACCCAGCTTTCATCCGAAACACGTTCGGGAACCGAAAAAAACAATTATGGTTGGGAAGAGAAACTGCATTATGTGGGTATTCCTCTGAAAGTGAACCGGAATATATGGAGTAACAAGCGGTTTGAAGTGTATGCCTCGGCAGGTGGAGCGGTAGAAAAATGTGTGTCTGGAAAGCGGAGCATTATCGGCAGTGTTTCTACATCAAATGCAGGAAAAGATGAACAGTTTTCGGGAGGGGAGGAAAATGTCAAAGTGAAACCTTTGCAATGGTCTTTGTCCGCAGCGGCAGGTGCGCAGTTTAAGATTACGGAGAAATTGGGTATTTATGCGGAGCCGGGAGTTGTTTATTACTTTGATGACGGCAGTAATGTAAATACGATTCGCAAGGAACATCCTTTTAATTTTAATATACAGTTGGGTGTGCGGTTTACTTTGCCGAAATAAAGTGAACTTTTTCACTGTTCTTATATAAAATATGGTTATCTTTGTTCTGTATAAAAAGAATAAGAACAGTGAACCATGAATAGACCTCTGATATCCCCTTCTTTGTTGTCTGCCAATTTTGCTAATCTACAGGCAGATATAGAACAAATAAATCGTAGTGATGCCGACTGGCTGCATATTGATATAATGGATGGTGTGTTTGTACCGAATATTTCTTTTGGTTTTCCTGTATTGAAATATGTAGCCGAGTTGTCTGAAAAACCTTTGGATGTACATTTGATGATTGTTAATCCTGAGAAATTCATTAAAGAAGTGAAAGATTTGGGAACAATGATGATGAATGTGCATTATGAAGCCTGTGTACACTTGCATAGAGTGGTGCAACAGATAAAGGATGCCGGAATGAAAGCGGCTGTCACATTGAATCCTTCTACTCCTGTAGCTATGTTGGCCGATATTATCCGTGACGTGGATATGGTGTTGCTGATGAGTGTGAATCCCGGTTTTGGTGGTCAGAAATTTATTGTACATACCCTGGATAAGGTGAGGGAATTACGTGAATTGATAACGAATACAGGTTCGCAGGCATTGATAGAGGTTGACGGGGGAGTGAACCTGGAAACCGGCAGACAGCTTGTAGAGGCTGGAGCGGACGTGCTGGTGGCAGGAAATGCTGTGTTCAAAGCTCCTGATATGTCAGACATGATACATCGGTTGAAATCTCTTTGAGCTTAAAACCAAAGTGCGAAATATAGCGGCTGTAAAGCCTTGTTCCATGTTCCGGTTGACTATACCTCTAGTCGCCGGAATTTTTGTATCCGATCATTTTTTTCAAGGCGCCTTGCCTGTGCTTGTTTCTGGCACGGGAATATTGGGGTGCTTGATTGGCTTGATTGTATTGATGAAATGGCAAGGCTACCTTTCCCGATGGTTATTTGGAGGGGATTATACGGATGATGGATTTTATACGGGAGCATGGTCTGATATAGAGCAAACTTATGGCGGACGTTCCGGAATAGACTGGCAAGATAAAATTTTTGGTGGAAGTGCTCTTACTCAAAGCCATAATCTATCTCTTTCTACCGGAACGGAAAAAACTCAAGTATTGGTAAGCTACAATAT
>OGDI01000168.1_pt1 | contig 8042 bp, 9 predicted proteins | sample 1570421 | NCBI WGS metagenome assembly OGDI01 (sample SAMEA2582174, study PRJEB24529) | metagenome | reverse complement strand
GCAAGTGGATGGCAAATGAAACATTGCTGATTGTTTCGCTGGCATTGTGCTTCGGTATGGTAGTTGTGGCGGCCAAGGTTGGATTTTCGGCTGCGTTTGGAGCTTTTATAATGGGGTCTATTTTGGCAGAAACGGTAGAGGCCGAAAATATAGAGAAGCTTGTGGCCCCTGTAAAGGATTTGTTTGGAGCCATTTTCTTTGTATCTGTGGGAATGATGGTAGACCCTGCCATGATTGTAGAATATATATGGCCCATTGTGATTATTACATTGGCCATTCTGCTTGGGCAGGTTATTTTTGGTACAGGTGGCGTGATTTTGTCGGGACAGCCGTTGAAAGTTGCCATGCAATGTGGCTTCAGTCTGACCCAGATTGGTGAATTTGCATTTATTATCGCTTCGTTGGGGGTAAGTCTGAAAGTAACCAGTGATTTCTTATATCCTATTGTGGTGGCTGTTTCGGTCATTACCACATTTCTGACCCCGTATATGATACGTTTGGCGATACCTGCTTATCATATAGTAGAGAAACGTCTGCCCGGCAAATGGAAAAAAATGCTTGAGCGTTATTCATCGGGATCACAAACGGTGAATCATGAAAACAATTGGAAGAAATTGTTGGTTGCCATAGCTAGGATCGTAGCTGTTTATTCTGTATTGTGTATAGCTATGATTACACTTTCATTCCATTTTATTATTCCATTGTTCCGGGCTAGTCTGCCTGTCTTTTGGGCCAATCTGGCAGGAACTGTTTTTACTATCGTCTGCATCGCACCTTTCTTGCGTGCCATTATCATGAAAAAAAACCACTCTGTAGAGTTCCAGGCGTTATGGCAGGATAGCCGTTTCAACCGGGCTCCCTTAATTTCTACCATTTTACTCCGTATAGTGATAGCTGTCATGTTTGTGATGTTTGTTATAGAGAAACTTTTTCAGACTTCCACGACTTTGCTGATCGGTATAGCCGTTGTTTTGGTAGGTATGATGATGTTCTCGCGATGGCTGAAGAAGCAATCTATATTCATGGAGCGTACTTTTATTCAGAATTTGCGTTTCAGAGATGTGCATGCTGAGTTCACAGGTCAGAAGCGTCCTGAGTATGAAGGACATTTGTTGTCCCGCGACTTACATCTTTCGGATTTTGAGATACCTGCGGATTCCTTATGGGCGGGATATACATTAAGAGAGCTGAATTTGGGGCATAAATACGGAGTACATGTGGCATCTATCATTCGTGGAATGCATCGTATTAATATTCCGGGGGCGAATGTACGTCTGTTTCCCGGTGACACCATACAGGTAATCGGTACGGATGAGCAGTTGGGCGAGTTTGCCCGTCAGGCAGAAAGAGTATCAGCCGCCGCTGAAGAGGAAGATTTGGAAAGGCGTGAAATGAATCTGAAACAGTTCATTATAGATCGTAACTCATTTTTCTTGGGTAAAAATATCAAAGAAAGTGGTATCCGGGATGAGTACAAATGTCTGGTGGTAGGCGTCGAAAAAGAAGATAGTACGCTGATGACCCCTGATATCAATGTACCTTTTACGGAAGGAGATGTGGTATGGGTGGTAGGCGAACGGGAGGATGTGTACCGTTTGTTGGGTAAGAAAGAAAAAGAGGAAGAATAATTAATTTTAATACATAAGAAAACCATGAAAAGTGATCCGAAAGATTGTCTGTATTGTCAGAACAATGAGACATTGCACAATTTAATGATTGAAATAGCGCCACTGAGTGTTTCACGCGTATTCCTGTTTAAGGAACAAACCTATCGCGGACGTTGCCTTGTTGCTTATAAAGATCATGTAAACGACTTGTTTGAACTGAGTGATGAAGAACGTAATGCATTTATGGCAGATGTAGCCCGTGTGACCCGTGCTATGGACAAGGCTTTCCACCCTGAAAAAATAAATTACGGAGCATATAGTGACAAACTTTCTCACCTGCATTTTCATCTGGCTCCCAAGTATGTGGACGGACCTGATTATGGAGGTGTATTTCAGATGAATCCGGGAAAAGTTTATCTGACTGATGCGGAATACCAAGAAATGATTGAAGCTATAAAGAAAAATCTGTAGTAGTGAAATGATTAACAGATAGATAGTAGTTAATGGCTAGTGATTAATAGCAGATGCGTACACCTACAATCACTAACCATTAATCACTATCTATTCTTGTTCTTCGAAATCAAATTCAAAGTCGAAGTCATCATCACCGAAATATTCAGGAGTAATGAATTCTTCCATGCTGCGACGGTCCTTCTTGGTGGGACGCCCTGTTCCGCGGGCGCGATCAACAAAACCGCTGATTCTGCTCATTTCCAGTAATTCATATTGCTCCGGAGTCGTTACATTCTCCAGAATTTCAGGAACCAATTTGGCACCTATACGTTTCTCTATTGCCTGTAAAACTTTAAATGAGTACGTGACAGGCGGTTTCTTTACCTGTATCACTTCTCCCGGCTTTATCATTCTCGACGGCTTCACCTGAGTACCGTTGATGGAAACCCGTCCTTTCTTGCATGCTTCGGCAGCGATAGTACGGGTCTTGAATATACGTGAGGCCCACAGCCATTTATCAATTCTTGCTTCAGCCATTACTTTTTATTGTATTGGTTCATTGTTATACTGATGCCTGCCAGACAAAAACTCTTAATTATGTCGCAAGCCGTTGCTACACGTTCGTCCATGGTCTTCAAATCTTCATCAGTGAAGTGACCTAATACAAAATCTATTTGTCCGCCACGGGGAAAATCGTTGCCGATACCAAAGCGCAGACGGGCATAATCCTGTGTACCCAGCGTAGCAGCTATATGTTTCAAACCATTGTGTCCGGCATCGCTGCCTTTTCCTTTCAGGCGTAGTGTACCGAAAGGAAGGGCGAGGTCGTCCACCACTATCAACACATTTTCCAACGGAATGTTTTCTTTCTGCATCCAGTAGCGCACTGCATTTCCACTCAGGTTCATGTAAGTAGACGGTTTCAGCAGGATAAGCTGGCGTCCTTTGAGCGAGAGGGTGGCAGTAGCCCCATAACGTCCGTCGGTAAAAACAAGATTGGACGCCTTTGCAAGGGCGTCCAATACTGTGAATCCTATGTTGTGACGGGTATTTCGGTATTCTTCACCTATATTACCCAGTCCTGTAATCAAATATTTCATTGATAAGGATTAAAAGGTTACTGATTATTTGCCGGCAGTTGCAGCAGCACCACGAGCGGCACGAGTCAATTTAACTGCACAAACAACGGCTTCTTTAGCGTTAATCAATTCCAAACCTTCATAGCTTAATTCGCCCACTTTGACAGTCTTGCCCAGACCCAAAGAAGTTACATCAACAACCAGACGTTCAGGAATTACATTGTATAAAGCTTTCACTTTCAGTTTACGCAACTGTAATGCCAATTTACCACCGGCACGTACACCTTCTGCCAAACCTTCCAGCTGAACAGGAACTTCCATAACGATGGGTTTAGCTTCATCAATCTGATAGAAGTCAACGTGAAGGATTGCATCCGTTACAGGATGGAACTGGATATCTTTCAAAATAGCGTTTACTATTTTACCGTCAATGTTCAAGTCTACAACATAGATGTGCGGTGTGTATACCAAGTTACGGAGTCCTTCGGTGGGCACGGAGAAGTGAGTAGCTACGGGCAAGCCGTTTTCGTCTTTCTGTACTCCATACAATACACAAGGAACACCATTGTTCTTACGCAATTCGTGAGTTGCTTTCTTTCCTACGTCTGTTCTGACAGTACCTTTAATTTCAATTGATTTCATTGTTTTTTAATTTTTTGTGTTACTCTAAATTAAGTTGATCTTATTGCTTAATTCGCCATCACACGATGTGGTATATCACACGATGAGCTTGAAAAAGCGGTGCAAAATTACTGCTTATTTCCGACTTGACAAAAAGAAAGCACAATTTTTTTATCATTGTGCTTTCTTTATCGGTTGGAATCAGAAATCGATATCTATTTTAATTTCATTCGGACTAAGCGGCTTGTGAGCGTCTTCGGTCGTTTCCTGTTCTTCATTTTCAGTGTGATGAGGTTCAATAGGACCTTGCTCTTCGGCAATAAACTGTATAGCCTGTTGTAAACCGTTCATGAACTTCTCAAAATCTTCTTTATATAGAAAAATCTTATGTTTTTCGAAGCTTACTTGCGAGTCATCACCTTCTCCCGAAACAATCTTCTTGCTTTCGGTAATAGCCAAAAACATTTCATCTTTTCGGTTTTTCTTCACATCTAAATAATAAATACGTTTGCCGGCTTTAATTGCTTTTGAAAAAACAATTTCTTTGTCACCATCCACTACACTTTTCTTTTTATAATCTTCCATAACTTAAGTATCTTTATAAATCGGCTTCAAAATTGGACATTTTTTTTAAATGGGCAAAGAATTTGCGGATAAACTTCGATGAAAAAAGCGATTTAGATAGCTCTATGTAAATTTTACATTAAAAAATGTAATTATGTTATGTAAAATCAATGAAAATACCTACTTTTGCAACTCCTTAATAATTTTATGTGAATTATGATAAATAGAGTTCTTATTCGTCTTAAGATAGTTCAGATAGTCTATGCTTATTATCAGAACGGAGGCAAAAACTTGGATACAGCGGAAAAAGAGTTATTTTTCAGCCTTTCTAAAGCGTATGACTTATACAACTATCTGCTGCTTTTAATGGTAGAGGTAACTAAACAGGCTAACAAACGACTGAATGCTGCGAAAAACAAACTGGTCCCTACTAAGGAAGAATTGTTTCCCAACACCAAATTTGTGGAAAACCGCTTTATTGCACAGCTGGAGGTAAACAAACAGCTGCTGGAGTTTTCGAACAATCAGAAGAAAACTTGGGAGAATGAAGCTGATTTCGTAAAGACTTTATGTGATAAAATCTTAGAAAGCGATATATATAAGGAATATATGGCCAGTGAGACTTCTTCGTATGAGGAAGACCGTGAATTGTGGCGCAAGCTATATAAAAATATTATTTTTAATAATATCGAACTGGATCAGGTTTTGGAGGACCAAAGTTTGTATTGGAATGATGATAAGGAAATCGTGGATACCTTTGTGTTGAAGACCATCAAGCGTTTCGATGAGAAGAATGGTGCAAAACAGGAATTGTTGCCGGAATTTAAAGATGAGGAGGATCAAGACTTCGCGCGCCGTTTGTTCCGTCGTACTATCTTGAATGCCGATTATTATCGTCATCTGATTAGCGAAAATACAAAGAACTGGGATTTAGACCGTGTGGCTTTCATGGATGTGGTCATTATGCAGATCGCTTTGGCTGAAATCCTGAGTTTTCCCAATATCCCGGTCAGCGTTTCACTGAATGAGTACGTGGAAATAGCCAAACTGTACAGCACTCCGAAAAGCGGTGGCTTTATTAACGGTACTTTGGATGGAATCGTTAATTCATTAAAAAAAGAGAATAAGCTAACAAAAAATTAATATCTTTGTTTGTTATTGAAGAATAACGGTATTATAAACTAAAAAACATAGAAAGTATGAACTTATTATTTGTATTTCTGCAGGCAGGGGGTGGAGGAGATTACTCTTTCCTTATTATGATGGTAGCCATTTTCGCTATTATGTACTTCTTCATGATTCGTCCTCAGAATAAAAAACAGAAAGAAATTGCTAATTTCCGCAAGAACCTGGAAGTGGGTCAGGAAGTGATCACTGCAGGTGGTATATACGGAAAGATAAAAGAAAATACGGTTGTTTTGGAAATAGCGTCAGGCGTTAAGATTAAAATTGATAGAAATTCTATCTTCGCTAATGCTGCATCCAACCAACAACAGGCAAAGTAAATGACATAACAACATGTTCGACAAAAGGAACATACGTATTTACTATTTAAAGACTTTAGAGAGAATCAGAAGCTTCCTGCTTAGCCGTAATAGCAGGGAGTTCCTGATTTTCTTGTTTTTTGTATTTGTATCTTTCTGCTTTTGGTTGCTTCAGGTGTTAAATGATGATTATGAAACGGAATTCTCCGTTCCGTTACGGTTGAAGAATGTACCTAGTGATGTGGTGCTGACCTCCGAACTTCCTGACGAACTGCGTATTGGCGTGAAAGACAGGGGAACTGTATTGGCTAACTATATGCTGGGACAGACATTCTATCCCATTGTTGTGGACTTTAAGGACTATGAGGATAAAGGAAGTCGTGTCCGGATTCCGGTTTCAGCTTTAATGAAAAAGATTTCGGTCCAGTTGAATCAGACAACCAAATTGCTGACCATACGGCCGGATACTGTGGAGTTTATTTATACAAAAGGGAAGGCAAAGAAGGTGCCCGTGAAATTGCAAGGCAAGGTGGCTTTGGACCGTCAGTATTATATCTCGGATATCATTTACTCGCCGGATTCAGTGATGGTTTATGCTCCTCAAGAGATTTTGGATACCATCACGGCTGCTTATACACAGGCATTGAACTTTGAAGATGTGGCAGACACCGTTCGTCGCAGGGTGAATCTGGCCGATGTACGTGGAGCGAAATTCATTCCCTCTTTTGATGATGTGACTTTATTGGTAGATATTTACGCTGAAAAAAGTGTGGAGGTGCCTATACGTGGCATCAATTTTCCGCCCGATAAAGTACTTCGCACTTTTCCCTCCAAGGTTCAGGTGACTTTTCAGGTAGGTCTGAGTCATTTCAAGTCCATCACTTCCGAGGATTTCTTTATCGGGGTGACTTATGAGTCTTTGTTGAACAATAAGGGGGAGAAGTGTCCGGTCAATCTCAAATCCATCCCCCGATATGTGAACCACGTCCGTTTGAATCCCAAGGAGGTGGATTATTTGATAGAACAACGAATTAAATTCAATGATTAAGATAGCGGTTACCGGTGGCATCGGCAGTGGAAAATCATACATTTCCCATTTGCTGGAGAATATGCATATCCCAGTGTATAATGCGGATAATGAAGCGAAACGCCTTACTGTTTCCGATGCCGGAATTCGTGGGGAACTGATTGCTTTGTTAGGTGAGGAGGTTTATAAGGATGGTCTGTTAAACAAGCCGTTGCTGGCTTCCTATCTGTTTTCCGATCCGGCGCATGTGCTCCAAATCAATTCCATTATCCATCCCCGGGTACGGAAAGATTTTACCGTATGGGTGGAACGTCAGGAAAAGTGTGAGATAGTGGGTATGGAATCGGCTATTTTGTATGAGGCCGGTTTTCAGGATACGGTAGATGCGGTAATAATGGTCTATGCACCTGTAGAACTGCGTATACAGCGTGCCATGTATCGTGACGGAGCCAGCGAGGAACAAGTCCGGGCACGTATTGCTGCCCAGATGGATGATGAAGAAAAGCGTCGGCGGGCCGATTTCACGGTGGTGAATGACGGGGTGCAATTGCTCATACCCCAGTTGAACAGAATAGTAGAACAATTAAAAACCGAAAAATTCATACTATAAATTTGGGAGTTTCATTGGTGAATTGTACTTTTGCTTCCTCAAACCATAAATATAAAATAGAATAGTATGTTAAAGACCATTTTATCAATCGCGGGCAAACCGGGATTATATAAATTGATTTCTCAAGGAAAGAACATGTTGATTGTAGAAACAGTTGACGCGGCTAAGAAAAGAGTTCCTGCTTATGCTCATGACAAAGTTATCTCATTGGCGGATATTGCTATGTACACAGATGCAGAAGAAGTGCCTTTGAGCGAAGTGCTGGAAGCGGTAAAGAAGAAAGAGAATGGAGCGGTTGCTTCTATCAATTATAAAAAAGCATCAGCCGATGAGTTGCATGCTTATTTTGCAGAAGTTTTGCCAAATTATGATCGTGACCGTGTCCATAACGGAGATATCAAGAAACTGATTTCATGGTACAATATTTTGGTAAACAATGGTATTACTGAATTTGTAGAAGCTCCGGCAGATTCTGCTGACAAAGTGGAATATCCTTATATTGCATAGTTGCTGCTTCAACCAGTTTAACAATATAATTATGTCCCGCATACTTTCTAGCTCCATTAGATACTTGTAATATAACCGGAGATCTCAACT
>OGDI01000167.1_pt1 | contig 8079 bp, 5 predicted proteins | sample 1570421 | NCBI WGS metagenome assembly OGDI01 (sample SAMEA2582174, study PRJEB24529) | metagenome | reverse complement strand
ACGGAGTGATCTGGTCTTCTTCTTTGCGGTCAAGCGGATAGTATGCGTTTTCCCATGGGAAGCAAGCACGTTCCAGATGAGGCATCATGGCCAGATGACGTCCGTCCTGGCTGGCGATACCGGCTACGCTGTAGTCAGAACCGTTCGGGTTGCCTGGATATTCATCGTATGAATATTTCAGCACTACGTTGTAGTGGTCTTCTGGATAAGGCAATGAGAACTTACCTTCTCCGTGAGCTACCCAAATACCCAGTTTAGAGCCGCTCAGTGAACCGAACATCACGCTGCGGTTCATCGGTACGGTTACACCCAGGAAGTTGGATTCAAACTTATGTGAGTCGTTATGCAGCATCTTGCCTTTCTTCTTGTCTTCCGGAGTAATCAGTCCCAGTTCCATCATCAGCTGGCAGCCGTTGCAGACACCCAGTGAAAGCGTATCCTCGCGTGCATAATATTTGTCGAGCGCTTCTTTTGCTTTCGGATTGAAGAGGAAAGCACCTGCCCAACCCTTAGCAGAACCAAGAACGTCGGAGTTGGAGAAACCACCGCAGTAAACAATCATGTTTACATCTTCCAGCGGCTCGCGGCCGCTGATAAGGTCGGTCATTGTAACATCCTTCACATCGAAGCCTGCCAGATAGAGTGAGTAGGCCATTTCGCGTTCGCCATTGGTTCCTTTTTCACGGATAATAGCCGCTTTGATACCTGTCGGAGTACGACGGTCGGGGTTAAGGCCGAATTGTGAAAGTTTGCCGGTGAATGATTTGTCGAATACAAATTCCAAAGGTTGTTTCTTGTAGTTCTCGAAACGTTTTTTGGCGCAGCCGTTCATGCTCTGCTTGCGGTCTAGCAAGTAAGAGGTAGAATACCATACATCGCGCAGATAGTCTATGCCGAACTGGTAAGTCGCATCTCCCTTTTCTACCAGGATATGCCGTTCTTCAGTCGGTTTACCTAATTTTACGTAGCCTATGCCTGCGTCTTCCAAGATCTTTTTCACTTCTTCTTTGTGCTTATCTTTTACCTGGATAACAATACCCGGATTTTCGGCGAACAATATCTTGATAATGTCATCTTCCTTAATCTTGTTCAGGCTGATTTCCATACCACCTTCCATATTCGAGAAGCACATTTCAAGCAGTGTAGTAATAAGACCACCGGCAGAAATATCGTGACCGGCCATAATCAGACCTTTATTTACTAATTCTTGTACAGCCAGGAATGCGTCGCGGAAATATTCAGGATTTTGTACAGTCGGTACATCGTCACCTACTTTGTTCAATGATTGTGCAAAAGCAGAACCTCCCAGACGTAACTTGTCAAAACTGAAATCAATATGGTAGATAGTGCTCTTTTCATCATTTACCAATACAGGAGAAACCACTTTCTTCACATCCGAAACTTCACCGCCGGCAGAAACGATGACAGTTCCCGGACTGATGATCTTTTCACCGTTAGGATATTTCTGAGTCATAGACAAAGAATCTTTTCCGGTCGGTACATTGATTTGCAATGAGCAGCAGAAATCGGAAAGGGCTTTTACGGCAGTGTACAGGCGGGCGTCTTCACCTTCCTGGGCGCGGCATGGCCACATCCAGTTGGCAGACAAGGAAATGCTGTCCAATCCTTCCGCCATCGGGGCCCATACGATATTAGTCAGTGCTTCGGCTACCGACAAAACAGAGCCTGCGGCCGGATTGGCTAAGGCGGCTTGGGGAGCATGGCCTAGAGAAGTTGCTATACCTTTTTCGCCACGATAGTCGAGAGCTACTACACCACAATCGCTCAGAGGCAACTGAATTTCACCTTGACATTGTTGGCGAGCGATTTTACCGGTTACGGAACGGTCTACTTTATTGGTTAACCAATCTTTGCAAGCAACAGCTTCCAGCTGAAGTACGCGGCGGATATATTCATTTAATTTGGAAGTTTCGTATGAAACATTTTCATAATGGCGTTCTACGGTCTTGTCAACCATGTAGGTTTTCGGAGAAGAACCGAACATCTGATCTACTGCCAGATCGAACGGACGTACCCCATCGGCCTGTTCAAAGGCAAAGCGGGCGTCTCCGGTTGTTTCACCTACGGTATACATCGGCGCACGTTCGCGATCAGCAATTTTTTGTACATGTTCAATAGCCGACTCGTCAATCAGCAATCCCATACGTTCCTGAGATTCGTTGGCGATAATTTCTTTGGCAGACAAAGTCTGGTCACCGATAGGTAGTTTGTCCATATGAATTAATCCACCGTTTTCTTCTACCAGTTCGGATAAACAATTCACGTGGCCGGCCGAACCGTGGTCGTGAATGGAAACAATCGGGTTGTTATCTTCTTCACACAATGCACGGACTACGTTATAGGCACGTTTTTGCATTTCCGCATTGGCACGTTGAACGGCGTTTAGTTCGATTCCCGATGAGTACCGGCCTGTCTCAACAGAAGAGACCGAACCTCCACCCAAGCCGATGCGATAGTTATCACCACCCATTACAACGACTTTATTTCCTTTTTCGGGGTGTCCTTTCAGACAGTCGCGCTGAGTACCGTAACCTACTCCTCCTGCCAGCATAATCACTTTGTCGTATGCATACTTCTCGCCGTTTTCCTGGTGCTCGAATGTCAGTACAGAACCACAAATCAGCGGTTGACCGAATTTGTTACCGAAATCGGAAGCACCGTTGGAAGCCTTGATTAAGATCTGTTCCGGAGTCTGGTATAACCATTGGCGGACAGGAAGGATGTCTTCCCATTCGCGTCCCTCATCAGTACGGGGATAAGAGGTCATATAAACGGCAGTACCAGCAATGGGCCATGAGCCCTTGCCACCGCCCATACGGTCACGGATCTCACCACCGGTACCGGTAGATGCACCGTTGAATGGTTCTACGGTTGTCGGGAAGTTATGTGTTTCGGCTTTCAGTGAGATAACAGTCTTGATATCTTTGATAATGAAATAATCGGAAGTGGAATGATCGGCCGGAGAGAATTGCTCTACTATCGGTCCTTCGGCAAATGCTACATTATCTTTATAAGCGGAAATAAGCTTGTTGGGATTTTCACCAGTCGTTTTCTTGATCATCTGGAACAAGGAAGACTCCATTTCCTGACCATCAATAATGAATGTTCCGCCGAATATCTTATGGCGGCAATGCTCGGAATTGATCTGTGCGAAGCCGAATACTTCGGAATCGGTTAATTTACGTCCCAAATCTTTTTCAACCTTCAGCAAATAGTCCATTTCCTCACGGGAAAGTGCCAGACCTTCTTTTTCATTGTATTCTTCGAGGTTCTCGATGTGAACAATCGGCTGGGGTTTGATGTTGACTGTGAAAATCTCCTGGTTCAATCCCTTATACATACGTTGCAGCATAGGATCGTACTCGGCGTTTTCGTCTTTTACAGGGAAATATTCCTCAATGCGTAAGACACCTGTAAGACCCATGTTCTGAGTGATTTCTACAGCATTTGTACTCCAGGGAGTAATCATTTCCCGACGCGGTCCGATGAAGCAACCTTTCAGGTTCTCTTCGTTCTCTACAGTGGCTTCACCATAAAGCCAGCTTAATTTCTGAATATCCTCAGAAGCCAGTTCCTGGCTGACTTCTGTTGCTATTACACTTTTAGTGGGTGTTCTGAAAAATAGAATCATAGCACTTTTATAGTTGTTTTGTTAATTGAAAACTAGTTCTAATATCAAGGGTCTATTAATAAGGTGCAAAGTTATATAAAAGAGACGGGGTATGAAAGAATTTTGAGCGTAAATATAGGTACTTTCGTAAAAAAGTAGCATCTTTGCAGCATGAATTGGATAGAACAAGTAACCATACTCGATTTATTGGTGAAAGGGCTTATCGTCGGTGTAGTGGTTTCTGCGCCGTTAGGTCCTGTTGGGGTACTTTGTATACAGCGCACACTGAACAAGGGACGATGGTATGGATTTGTTACCGGTCTGGGAGCTGCCCTTAGTGATATAGGCTATGCCTTGATTACAGGTTATGGCATGAGTTTTATGGATGATTTCTTGGCAAAGAACCAAGTTTTGTTACAAATTATCGGCAGTATCATGCTGTTCTTTTTCGGTATTTATACTTTCCGTAGTAATCCTGTCCAGTCTATCCGTCCTGTATCTTCTACCCCGGGCAGTTATCTTCATAATTTTGTTACTGCTTTTTTTGTGACTCTCTCCAACCCCCTCATTATATTCCTGTTTATAGGTTTGTTTGCCCGTTTTTCTTTTGTGATGCCGGGCAGTCCCATAGGCTTTCAACTGGTGGGGTATTTGGCTATTGTATTGGGGGCTCTTCTCTGGTGGTTCGGAATTACGTATTTTGTCAATAAAGTACGCACCCGTTTTAATTTACGCGGCATTTGGATTTTGAACCGTGTGATTGGTATTGTAGTGATGCTGATTTCAGTCGCAGGTTTCATTTATACTATTTTAGGAAAAACGATGTACTGACAAAGAAACATATCTTGTGTATCATACGTTGGTTTTTTAATTTTTTAATTATCAATTTTAATTTAAAAAGTATGTTCGTTTCCAGGCAGTTAAAAGAAAAGAATATAGCCGAGTATCTTATATATATGTGGCAGATAGAGGATTTAATCCGTGCCAACGGCTGTGATATGGAAAAGATAAAAAGCACCATCATAGCTCCTTATCCGTTAACGGAAGAGCAGAAAGCGGAACTCACCCAGTGGTATATGGATTTGATTGAGATGATGCGTCATGAAGGGATTATGGAAAAAGGCCATTTGCAGATTAATAAAAACATTATAACTTGGCTTACCGACCTTCATTTGCAGTTATTCCTTATTATAATTCTGCTTATTATAAAGTATTGCCTTATATTGTAGAGTTACGCGCTAAAGGTGCGGATAAAGAGGAGCCTGAACTGGAAACTTGTTTTGAGGCGCTTTATGGTATCTTATTGTTGAAATTGCAAAAGAAAGAAATCAGTGAGGAAACAAGAAAGGCACAAGAAGCAATCTCGACATTGCTGGCTATGTTGTCAAACTACTATATAGAGGATAAAAAAGGAGAATTGGAATTCTAATAAATGAAATAGAAATGAAGAATATATTGGTGACTGGTGCCAACGGTCAATTAGGAAATGAAATGCGTGTGCTATCGGCTGAATACAAGGAATACACTTGTTTTTTTACGGATGTAGCCGAATTGGACATTTGTGATGAGCAGGCGGTGATGACTTTCGTAAAAGAGAATAATATTCATGTCATAGTGAACTGTGCGGCCTATACGGCGGTAGATAAGGCAGAGGATGATATAGAGTTATGCACCAAGCTGAATAAGAACGCAGTGAGCTATCTGGCGAAGGCGGCTGAAGCCAACTGGGGTGAGTTTATTCAGATATCAACGGATTATGTGTTCGATGGCACGAAACATCTTCCTTATAATGAGGGGGATGTTCCTTGTCCCAATTCTGTTTACGGCAAGACCAAGCTGGCCGGTGAAACGAATGCATTGGAGTATTGCAAAAAAACAATGATTATCCGTACCGCATGGCTTTATTCCACTTTTGGGAATAATTTTGTAAAAACGATGCTCCGTCTGGGAAAGGAAAAGGAAACTTTGGGTGTGGTCTTTGATCAGATTGGTACACCGACATATGCCCGTGATCTGGCACGTGCTATCTTTACAGCCATTTATAAGGGAGTGGTTCCGGGAGTTTATCATTTCAGTGATGAAGGAGTATGTTCCTGGTATGATTTTACCAAGGCTATCCATCGTATTGCCGGTATCACGACCTGTAAGGTCAGTCCCCTGCATACAAATGAATATCCGGCAAAGGCTCCCCGTCCCCATTATTCCGTATTGGACAAGACCAAGATTAAAACTACTTATAACATTGAGATTCCTCATTGGGAAGAGAGTCTGGAAGCATGTATCAAAGAATTAAATGCATAATAAAATATGAATAGTGAAATAGAAAGAAGACGGACGTTTGCGATTATAGCGCATCCGGATGCCGGTAAGACCTCTCTAACTGAAAAATTGTTACTTTTTGGCGGACAGATACAGGTGGCCGGAGCCGTAAAGAGTAATAAGATAAAGAAGACCGCCACATCCGACTGGATGGACATTGAAAAGCAGCGTGGTATTTCTGTGACCACTTCTGTGATGGAGTTTGATTACAATGATTATAAAATCAATATTCTGGATACTCCGGGCCATCAGGACTTTGCCGAGGATACTTATCGTACTTTGACAGCCGTAGATAGTGTCATTATTGTGGTGGATGGTGCGAAAGGTGTGGAAACGCAGACACGTAAGCTGATGGAAGTATGCCGTATGCGTAATACTCCGGTAATCATATTTGTCAACAAGATGGACCGTGAGGCGAAAGATCCGTTTGATTTGTTGGATGAACTGGAGGAGGAACTCATTATCAATGTACGTCCTCTGACGTGGCCTATTGAAAGCGGTCCCCGTTTCAAAGGTGTGTATAACCTTTATGAACATAAACTGAATCTTTTCCAACCTTCCAAACAGGTGGTAACAGAAAAAGTGGAGGTTGATATCAATACGGAAGAACTAGACAACCAGATCGGTGCTCCTTTGGCTGAAAAATTGCGCGGAGAACTGGAACTGGTTGACGGTGTTTATCCTGAATTCAATGTGGAGGAGTACCTGAAAGGCGAGATGGCTCCTGTATTTTTCGGGTCGGCATTGAATAACTTCGGTGTACAGGAACTGCTGGATACATTTGTGGAAATTGCTCCGAGCCCCCGTCCTACCAAGACAGAAGAACGTGAGGTGGAACCCGATGAACCGAAATTTACCGGATTTGTCTTTAAGATCACAGCTAATATCGATCCTAATCATCGTTCATGTATTGCATTTTGTAAAATTTGTTCGGGCAAATTTTCCCGTAATACTCCTTATTATCATGTACGTCATGACAAGACGATGCGTTTCTCTTCTCCCACTCAGTTTATGGCACAGCGTAAAACAACAGTAGACGAGGCTTGGGCGGGAGATATCATCGGTTTGCCGGATAACGGAACGTTCAAGATCGGTGATACGCTGACTGAAGGTGAGAAACTTCATTTCCGTGGAATTCCCAGTTTTTCGCCCGAGATGTTTAAATACATTGAGAATGCTGACCCTATGAAACAGAAACAATTGGCTAAAGGTATTGACCAGTTGATGGATGAGGGTGTGGCACAGTTATTTATCAATCAGTTTAATGGACGTAAGATTATCGGTACGGTAGGGCAGTTGCAGTTTGAAGTGATCCAGTATCGTCTGGAAAATGAATATAATGCAAAATGCCGATGGGAGCCTATCAGCCTATACAAGGCATGTTGGGTGGAAAGTGATGACCCAGAAGAACTGGAAGCTTTCAAAAAACGTAAATATCAGTATATGGCCAAGGATCGTGAAGGAAGGGATGTATTCTTGGCTGATAGCAATTATGTACTTCAAATGGCACAAATGGACTTCAAGCATATTAAGTTCCATTTTACCAGTGAGTTTTAATTTGTTGTTGGAGGTGGTCAAAAATCCCTAAGGGATGGACACACCTCCTTCTTGTTTTCACGAAATATTCTTTTTTACTTTATTCCTCTGGCTTTATAAATTCGTTCTTTAGCGTTATTAATTTGTTGGAACTTCTCTTCTGCCGCTTTTTTCACATCTTCACCCAATGTAGCAACACGGTCAGGGTGATGTTTTAATGCCAGACGGCGATAGGCTGTACGTACTTCCTCATTGGTGGCGGACGGGTCAATTTCAAGTACTTTGTAAGCTTCTTCCAATGAGTTTCCGCTTAAGTTCAGCATGGATTCCACTTCTTTGGGCGACAGTTCCATGCATTGTGCCACTTCTTTTAATGCTGCTATTTCCTCAGAGCATACGCTTCCGTCACTTTTGGCTATGTTTACCAGAAAGTCCAACAATTGCAGCCGTTGTTCGTAAGGCAGGTTCGCGGCAATCTGTGCACCACATTCATGGATGGTATTTTTAAATGCCATCGGGTTTTGACGCTCCATCTGTTTGCGCTGTTCAAAAAGATTCAGCAAAATCTGTTCTCCTTGGATGACTGCCTCTTC
>OGDI01000166.1_pt1 | contig 8111 bp, 6 predicted proteins | sample 1570421 | NCBI WGS metagenome assembly OGDI01 (sample SAMEA2582174, study PRJEB24529) | metagenome | reverse complement strand
GGGTATCGGCGGCAAATGTTACACCGTAAGTCACATCAGTATTGTTCCCCCAGTTAATTGTTGTTTCCAAATGATCGTTTTTGGCATTGGCTTCCACCGAGAAGTTAAGCATTGCACCACTTTTCATCAGCATACCGCCTCGCAGTGAACATTTGAACCGGTCGGAAGGATTCTCACAAAATAAAACGCCCGAATCATAACGTGTTCCATTGTATCTGAATTCCGGAAAATGTCCTTCTACGTGCAACTTTTCCTCGCCGTCGTTAAAATATCCTTTTAAAGATGCCGGCAGGTATAATTCCAATGGAATCTGAAATAATTTGGATAGCACTTCGGTATTTTCCAGGCAGATATCAAACTGGAAGTTATTGTGAGGCTCAGGCATATTATCCTTTATAGTCAGTAAGGACGGAATATAGCGTTGTACCGTCTTTACCACGCTGGCCGGAATGGTGTGGTAGGAATAGTCACCTCGTATCACCGCTGTCATGAAGGATGAATTTATGCGCAACTCTTTTTCACCGCTTACCTGTCCGGCTGTAATAGTCAGATTGTCAAGAAAACACCCTCCTTCATCGGGAGCGTTTAATTGCAGGCTGTCCAATGAAATGCGCCCGTTCATGTCGTCAATGGATTTGCCGGTGAAATCAGCAGTGAGGCCCAGTGAAATACTGGCATTCTCATATTTGTCCGACAGATGGAGGTCGTGAGGGCGCAGGTTCTTTACGGATGCCTTCAGGTTAAAGTCAGGGATTGTTTTGGCAACATTGAAATTACCGTCTATCTGGACAGAACCGTTTGCGTCGTCCATGGATAAGCGCCCGTTAAAGCCTCCGTCCTTATATACGCCATCCAACATGATATTTTCATATTGATATTGACTATATTCAAAGGAAGATATGATTCCTTTGATGTATGATTCCGGATATCGGTTCTTATAGTTGAAACCTTTCAGTTCCACATTGAAATCCACCTTGCCGAATTTCTTTTCCTGATTAAGTAATTTTCCCAAATCCAAGTCTGCACTCGCCACACTACCCGAATAGGTTCTGCTCATACTTTGTTCATCAATGCTCATCATCACGTCCGTTTTCACCATGCCTGCCCCTGTATGGAACAAGCCTGTCAGTGTGAGATCATGCAGATAGCCCGCCGCTTCCCCGTTAAAACGAATATAGTCCAAACGTTGCAAAATGGGAGGAACCTTTCCCGTCAGGTTCGTCATCAGAACGTTTATGCCCTCTTTTGTCATGGTCAAGTTACCCAGTTTGCCGTAAATGTACATATCCATGCCTGCATCCCAGTTACTTAAGGCAGCTTCCCCTGCAATCATCAATCCGTGGTGGTTAGTCAGCCGCAGGGTGGGGCAGTCCAAATGTTTGCCGTGACCGGAGAAAACCAGATTTAGATCCAACGGTTCTTCAAAGCATGACAAGGCAGGCACAAAAGGAGCCAAATCTTTCAGTATAACGGAAGCCTTCAAAGAGCCGTCATATCTTACATTTTCTGTCATTTGGGGCAATTCGGGCAGGCTGTCATACTTCAAGGTCAGACTGTCTATCTTTAAAGCAGTATTTGAAAGCTCCACACCAAAATCCTTAATATCCAAACGTTTATTGTTGGCTGTAACTTTCATGGCGAACTTCTGCAATGAAAAACCACATTGTTCGTCAAAGCTGACCCGCCGGATGGCGGCATTCAACGAGTCGCTGCGCAATGCCTTCAGTGAAAGCGTTGCTGCGAGATTCTTCACCGATAGATGATGGGCATTGAACTTTCCGGGAGTTTCCGGTTCCGATAATATATCGTATGTCACTCTGCCACGCCTTATCAGCACGGAATTAATTCGTAAATCCAAATTAGATTTTGTTTTAACCGTATCTTTGGACGCGAAAGCGTCTAACACAAACTGGAAATTAGGGGCAGATTCCGGAGTTTCCCGGTTCAAATTGACCGTAAATCCAAAAAGCTGGACACTGCTGATGGTGACTTTACCGTTCAATAAAGCGGGCTACTTTCAGCATCTCCTGGTTCTTCCGGTCATGCAAAAGGACATCTTCCACAATGATACGGTTCAGCAAACCCATATCAATCCGTCCTACAGAAACCTCCGTATTCAGTATGTTTTTTAATTCCTTAGTTACAAAAACAGATAATTTGCCCTGAACATACGGTATGTTCAGCAGCACAATTATTCCCAGGTAGACACCAATCAGTGTACCTAGCAGAATACGCACAGTGTATTTAAGACTCTTACTAGAAATCATTGTTTATTTTGGGCTAACAAAAATACGAATAACGTATGACGTAGCCCAAAATAAACGATTTTTTTTACTTGTTTTTATGCAATCTTTTCAACTCGAAGGAGAAAATGACACGGAAACATCCGATAATAAGAAAAGTGATGGACAGCATATAGAGCACGGTAACAGCACCAAGTCCAGGTTGCCAGATGATAGCCATAGAGCAAAGAATAGCCAGAATGCCAAACACCAGATACCACCCCCAGTCCTTTGTGCCATAGCGTTTCAAATCTGTGGAATAGCCACACAATGTAAACCCTCTGAACATCAGCCAGAAAGCAACAATAAACGGAATCAGTTCCATGCTGACCAACGGATAGAATACCAGATAAATACCTATCAGTAAATCAATAATACCTCCGGCAAGATACCATCCCCAACTACTGATTGTTTTTTTGTTTCCGGCAGCAAAAAAAACTTCCAGAATGCCACTGACCAGAATCGAGATACTGAAGATGACACTCAGTGCCACATAACTGCTCACAGGAGCGAACAATAAGCATAGTGCTACCGCAATGTAGAGCAAGCCCAGCAACAGGGACATCCACCAATTTTTTACAGCGTAGCCTAAGCCACCAACTAATTCATTCATATTTGTTAAGTTTTAGGTTATAATTTGAACTAATAACGCCCCCCCTTGCAAAAAGGTTTACCTGCAAATACAAAAAAAGTCTTTAAATACCGCCGATTGACTTTTAGAACTCAAAAAATATTCCGAACTTTGCACGCTGAAAACCAAATTGATAGTTCTATTTACATTTTGAATAAAAATTGAATAAAAAAAGAATGAAAGATAACAAAATCCCTTCACCGTTAGTATCCCTTTTACCCGTATTCGTACTTATTTTATTATTGTTTGTCACTATCCGTACATTTGGAAGTGATGCCTTGTCCGGTGGCAGCCAAGTCTGTCTGCTAGTGGCTACAGCAGTTTGTGTGCTGATAGGTATGGCGGGATTCCGTCGTCCGTGGAAGGACTTCGAACTGGCTGTCACCAATAATATAGCCGGGGTAAGTACCGCACTTATTATCTTGCTGATCATCGGAGCTTTGTCCGGAGCATGGATGGTCAGCGGTGTAGTCCCTACATTAATATATTATGGCATACAGGTTATTCATCCTCATTTTTTCCTGGTATCCACTTGCATTATTTGTGCGGTAGTATCTGTCATGACAGGCAGCTCATGGACTACCATCGCCACTATCGGCATCGCACTGATGGGAATAGGGAAGGCGCAAGGTTTCAGTGAAGGTTGGATTGCAGGTGCGATTATCTCCGGAGCCTATTTCGGTGATAAAGTTTCTCCGCTTTCGGATACCACCATTCTGGCATCGTCCGTAACGGATACACCGCTGTTCACTCACATCCGTTACTTGATGATTACCACCGTTCCATCACTTGTCATCACTTTGATAATCTTTACCATAGCCGGATTGTCACATGAAGCCACTGATACCGGTCATATCGCCGAATACACCCGTATATTGAGTGATAAGTTCCATATTTCATGGTGGTTGATGATTGTCCCCGTTGTCACAGCGATACTGATTGCACGTAAAGTGCCTTCCATCATCACTCTATTTGTTTCTACGGCTCTGGCTACCGTCTTTGCCTTGATTTTCCAGCCCGGACTATTATGCGAAATCGCCGGACAAGGAGTCGAAGGGATTGCCGCCTTGTTCAAAGGAGGAATGGGAATGCTTTATGGTGGAACCCAATTGGAAACCGGTAATGCGGAAATAAACGAACTGATATCCACTCGCGGAATGGCGGGTATGATGAATACCATCTGGCTGATTATCTGCGCCATGTGTTTCGGAGGGGCGATGACAGCCGGAGGAATGCTCGGCAGTATCACTTCTGTATTTGTACGTTTTACGAAAAAGCGGGTAGGAATGGTGTCGTCCACAGTTGCATCGGGCTTGTTCCTGAATCTTGCTACAGCAGATCAATATATATCCATTATCCTGACGGGTAATATGTTTAAAGACATCTATAGTGCAAACGGTTATGAAAGCAAACTGCTGAGCCGCACGACGGAAGATTCTGTTACAGTCACTTCGCCATTGATACCCTGGAATACATGCGGTATGACACAGGCTACTATCCTTAGTGTTCCCACCATTGTGTATCTGCCTTACGCATTCTTTAACATTATCAGTCCCTTGATGAGTATCACAATTGCTATACTGGGATATAAGATAAAGAAAAAAGCAGAACAGTCGGACCTGTCATAATAATGATAGGTTCTGATGATTATATATCTTTCACGTGAAAGATTAGCAGGGTTCAAAAATAACTTGTACATTTACCCACCCTAATAAATCATTTTATATTTTTACAATAATATGAAGAAACACATCACATTCGCTCTTCTGTTTGCGGCTGCATTGACAGCCCAGGCACAACAGGGAGGCATTTCAGGTGAAATGCTGAATCAAATCAAACAAAGTTATAAGGCAACTCCTGCCGACAAAGCCATCCGTAACGCCTTAGGCGGAACAAGTATCAACACGTTGGCATTGAACCAGGAGAACCGTGCCGATTTTGATACGGAGTTTTCACACAAGGTGCTATCCAAGGGAATAACCGACCAACAATCTTCCGGTCGTTGCTGGCTTTTTACCGGACTGAACGTACTCCGCAGCCAGATGATTGCCAAATACGGACTGGATGAGATGGAGTTCTCACAGAACTACTGCTTTTTCTACGACCAATTAGAAAAAGCAAACTTATTCTTACAGGGAATCATTGATACCAGTGGAAAGCCCATGGACGATAAAATGGTGGAATGGCTGTTCAAGCATCCCTTAAGCGATGGGGGACAATTCACAGGAGTATCGGATATTATAGAGAAATACGGACTGGTCCCCAAGAGTGCAATGGTGGAAACTTTCAGCAGTGAGAATACCGGAAAGATGAGTAGTCTGATAGGACTGAAACTGAAGGAATTTGGTTTACAACTACGCGAAGCCGCCGCTACCGGAGCGAAGCCGGCCGAACTGGAAAAGAAAAAGACAGAAATGCTGGGAACGGTTTATCGTATGTTGGTGCTGACCCTTGGCGAACCTGTTTCCACCTTTACATGGAGTCTGAAGGGTGGGGAAGCGAAAGAATATACTCCGGTGTCTTTCTATAAAGAGTTTTTGGGAAATGATTTGACCAATAACTATGTAATGCTGATGAATGATCCCAGCCGCGAGTTTTATAAATGTTATGAAATAGATTTTGACCGTCACCGTTATGATGGCAAGAATTGGACTTATGTAAACTTGCCGATAGAGGATATTAAAGAAATAGCCATAGCTTCCATCAAGGACAGTACCATGATGTATTTTTCTTGTGATGTAGGCAAGTTCCTTGATAGTAAACGTGGCTTGCTGGACCCTGATAATTATGATTACGAATCATTGATGGGAACTACTTTCGGCATGGACAAGAAACAACGTATCCAAACTTTCTCCAGTGGCAGCAGCCATGCCATGACCTTGATGGCGGTGGACTTGGATAAAGCGGGAAAGCCGAAAAAATGGATGGTGGAAAACAGTTGGGGCAGTGCCAGTGGATACAGAGGACACCTTATCATGACAGATAAATGGTTTGATGAATATATGTTCCGTGTGGTGGCAGAAAAGAAATATGTTCCTGCCAAGGTGCTGGATATTTTAAAACAGAAACCAATCCGTCTTCCGGCATGGGACCCGATGTTTGCTGACGAAGAATAAGCGTTATCTCTCTACATTGTATATAATTTAAGCGGACTGTACAGAAAAGAAAGACTGTACAGTCCGTTTTTTTATTCTAAGGCATTGTGTATGTCTGTCATTTTTACTTCTCTCTTGCAAAAAGAAACATAATAGGGAAAATAGGTTTGTTGCAGTGATGAGTTATTGTATAATAGGCTTGCAGAAAGGTGTTTCTTGCATATTTAGGTATAATAAAAAATGGGAATCTCTTCGTAAGAGAACCCCAAAGTCAAGTTAGATCTCTGATATAATAAAAAGCGCTCATTCATAGTAATTTACAGATAGAATTCGTTTCTTTGCGGTCAGAAACCATAAAATCATCTTTATTATGTCATCCCGCTTTGTAAACCCTTTCACGGATCTCGGCTTCAAGATAATCTTCGGCCAGCCCGCCAGCAAGGATCTGCTGATAATCCTGCTTAACGAACTGCTGTCGGGTGAGCATCACATTGAAGACCTGACGTTTCTGGACAAGGAGGACCGTTCGGAGAATATTCACGACAAGGGCATCATCTATGACCTTTACTGCCGTACCTCTACGGGCGAGTACATCATAGTGGAGATGCAGAATCGTTGGCATAGCCATTTCCTGGACCGTACGCTCTATTATGTGTGCCGTGCGGTGAGCCGCCAGATGGAGAATCCGTCCTCTAAAGAGGTATGTGTTCCCGACACTCCGTTACAGGCTTCCTGCCGTGTACGGCATTTTCCTGATGAATTTCAAGGAGGATGGTCTGGAAAGCAAGTTCCGTACCGACACGGTGGTTTCCGACCGGGACAGCGGTCGTGTGGTGAACCGGAATTTCCGTCAGATTTATCTCCAGTTTCCTTATTTTACGAAGGAACTGGACGAATGTTCTACTTTATCCGATAAACTAATGTATGCACTGAAGAATATGAACAACTGGAACAGAATGCCCGATGCGCTGAAAGAACAGGTTTTCAGCCATCTTGACCGCCTTGCCGCCAAGGCTCACCTGTCTGAGGGTGACCGTATCGCTTATGATAAGGCGGTGGACCGTTATAACGTGAGCCGTATTGTGGAAAATGATATCCGTGAACAGGCTGTCGCGGAAGGAAAAGCGATAGGAAAAGCAATAGGAAAAGCGGAAGGAGAGGCGGAAGGACGTTTGGAAATCGCCCGTAAACTGAAAGAGAACGGTTTTTCCATTGCGGATATTGTCCGGATTGCCGGACTTTCGCCAGAAGAAATTGATAAGCTGTAACGGCGTGTACGAATTTCTTTATAAAGCAGTGCTCATTCGGGAAAAAGACTTTTTTCAGAATGCTACAGCAAAAAATGATAATGAATGGTGAAGTGATATAAGTATCATGATAAAGCATTGAAAAATGTATGAGCAATAAAATATATCCCATCGGAATCTAGAATTTCGAGAAAATCCGTCAGGACGGTTATTTCTATATTGATAAAACGGCCTGGGTGTACCAGATGGTAAAGACCGGAAGTTACTACTTCCTGAGCCGTCCGCGACGTTTCGGAAAGACCCTGCTCATCTCTACCTTGGAAGCTTACTTTCAAGGTAAGAAGGAGTTGTTTGAAGGTCTGGCGATGGAGAAGCTGGAAAAGGACTGGATCAGATATCCTGTTCTGCATCTGGATCTGAACATCGAGAAGTATGATACTCCGGAGAGTCTGGATAAGATTCTGCATGATAATCTGGATGCCGAACTGCATGAGTTTGCTGAAGCGAGAGGAGTGTCATACGACAAGCTTTGTGACGATTTGAAAGCATATTATGACGGCTATCACTTTACACATCATTCTATCGGCATGTGCAATCCGTTTAGTTTGCTCAATACGTTCAAATATAAGGAATTCGGCAGTTATTGGTTCGAGACGGGTACTCCTACCTATCTGGTGAAACTGCTGAAGAAGCATCATTACGACTTGGAACGGATGGCCCACGAGGAAACGGACTCCCAGGTGCTGAACAGTATAGATTCGGAATCCACCAATCCCATTCCGGTGCTCTATCAGAGCGGATACCTCACTATAAAGGGATATGATGAAGAATTTGGAATCTACCGTTTGGGTTTCCC
>OGDI01000157.1_pt1 | contig 8574 bp, 5 predicted proteins | sample 1570421 | NCBI WGS metagenome assembly OGDI01 (sample SAMEA2582174, study PRJEB24529) | metagenome | reverse complement strand
AGTTCCACAGGTATCATCTTCATTCTGTGTTTTGTATTCGTTTATTTGTTGCTGAGTGCACAGTATGAAAGTTACATTCTGCCGTTGTCCGTATTGCTTTCAGTACCGTTCGGTCTGTTGGGTAGCTTCCTGTTTGTAAACGGATTTGCAGCATTGGGAAATATTCCGGCTTTGAAGATGATTTTAGGAACCATGTCAAATGATATTTATATGCAGATTGCATTGATCATGTTGATGGGATTGTTGGCGAAGAATGCCATTCTGATTGTAGAGTTTGCTTTGGATCGCCGTAAGCAGGGAATGAGTATTTCCTGGGCTGCGGTTTTGGGTGCGGCAGCCCGTTTGCGACCGATCTTAATGACCTCATTGGCCATGATTGTAGGTTTGATTCCGTTGATGTTGGCTATGGGAGTTGGTGCTCATGGTAACCGTACTTTGGGAGCTTCGGCTATTGGTGGTATGTTGATTGGTATGATCTTCCAGATCTTTATCGTACCCGTATTGTTTGTGGTATTCCAATGGTTACAAGAGAAATTCAAACCGATTGAATGGGAAAGTGTGGACAATACAGAGGTTGAACCCGAAATTGAACAATACACCCGTAAATGAACAGAAGAACAATGAAAAAGATAATAGGATTATGTTGCGCGACGTTTTTATTAAGCGGTTGCCACATCTATAAATCATACGATCGTCCCGAGTCGATAGATGCCACTGGCATCTATCGTGACCCGGTTGCCGCCAACGATACATTGGCTGCTAACGATACAACCAATATGGGTAACTTGTCATGGAAGGAAATTTTCCGTGATCCGAAATTGCAGATGCTGATTGAAGAGGGATTGGCAAACAATGTAGATATGCAGGCTGCTATCCTGCGTGTAAAGGAGGCCAAGGCGTTATTGACATCAGCTCGTTTGTCTTATCTCCCTTCTTTGGCCCTTGCTCCACAAGGTTCGTTGACTAGTGTGGACAAAAGTACTCCTGTTAAGAACTATACTTTACCTGCTTCTGCAAGCTGGGAAGTTGATTTGTTCGGCAAATTGCTGAATGCCCATCGTGGCCAGAAAGCTTCTTATTTGCAAAGTAAGGCCTATCAGCAGGCAGTGCGTTCACAGTTGATTGGTGGTATAGCCAATGCTTATTATTCTTTATTGATGCTAGACCGTCAAGTCAGTGTGACCGAACAGAATGTGGCGTTAATGAAAGAAACAGTGCGCACTATGGAAGCTATGAAGGAAGCCGGTATGACTACCGAAGCTGCTGTGGCACAGAGTAAAGGGGCTTATCACCAGACGGAGGCTTCATTGGCTGACTTGAAACGCCAGGTGCGTGAAACTGAGAATTCTATCTCCGTATTGTTGGCAAAGGCTCCTCAGAACATAGACCGTGGAACATTGGAGGAACAAGTGATGCCGGCAGATTTGGCGGTGGGAGTTCCTTTACAGTTGCTTGAGAACCGGCCCGATGTAAAAGCGGCAGAATTGGCATTAGCCGACGCTTATTATACTACCAATCAGGCGCGTTCCGCTTTTTATCCCAGTGTTAATATTACAGGTACTCTGGGATGGACTAATGGTTCCAATGGTACAGTGATTTCTAATCCTGCCGTTATGCTTTGGAATGCTATCGGCTCATTGACGCAACCCATTTTCCAGCGTGGAAAATTGATTGCCAACTTGAAAGTATCGAAAGCGGAAGAACAGATTGCCAAGATGAATTATCAGCAGACTATTCTGGAAGCTGGTAAGGAAGTAAGTGATGCTTTGTTCCTGTATGATACGGCAGACAAAAAGTTGAGCGAGCACCAGGCACAGGTTTCTGAAATGCAAAAAGCGGTGGAGATGAACAATGATTTGTTTCAGGCGGGAAAGGCCACTTATCTGGAAATCATTACTGCACAACAGTCATTGCTGAGTGCCCAGTTGAACGAAGTATCCGATACTTTCCAGCGTATGCAGGCTGTTATCAATCTGTACAGCGCATTGGGCGGTGGACGTGAATAATTAACCTTAAAAATAATATGAATATGATTAGTCCGTTAGCTTATGTAGACCCGTCTGCAAAAATCGGGAAAAACGTAACTATTCACCCGTTTGCCTACATTGATAAGAATGTGGAGATAGGTGATGATAATGTAATTATGCCCAACGCCAGCATTATGAGCGGCGCACGCATCGGTAACGGAAATACCATTTATAACGGAGCTGTAATTGCTGCTACTCCGCAAGATTTTAAATATACGGGTGATGATACCATTGCCCGTATAGGTAATAATAATACCATCCGTGAGAATGCGGTAATTATTCGTGCCACTTTCGCCGGAGATGAGACTGTGGTAGGAAGCGGTAACTTTATTATGCAGGGAGCACGTATCTCACATGATGTGACCATCGGTAATAACTGTATTATTGGTAACGGTTCGCAGGTGTCAGGTTGTTGTGTAGTCGAGGATTATGCTATTCTTACTTCCAATGTACTGATGCAGGGAAAGACTCGTTTGGGGACTTATGCCGCCGTACAGGGCGGGTGTCGTTTTACCAAGGATATTCCTCCTTATTGTGTGGCAGCCCATGAGCCTACGGCTTTTTACAGCATCAATACCACCGTGTTGCAACATGAAGGTTTTTCGGAAACGGTTATTAAACATATAGCGCATGCTTTCCGTATATTGTATAAAGTGAATACATCTACAGAGGATGCATTGCGTCGTATTGAAGAACAGGTTCCGTCTAGTCCTGAAATTGTACATCTGATAGAGTTTGTCAGAAGTTCTAAGTTGGGTATTATAAAATAAATGTATCTTTGTCTCCCTTTATGTTAAGAATGAATAGCGTCAGGAAAAAAAGAACGGATAAAACGGTAGTGAAGGAACACATTGTTTTGGCAGCAGCGAAATCATTTGCCCAGAAAGGTGTCAAAACAGTGAGAATGGATGATATTGCTGCCGGATTATCTATATCTAAACGTACGCTTTATGAATTGTTCCATGACAAAGAGGATTTATTACTTGATGTCATGAAGTTACATCGGGAGGAGATGCAGGAATATATGACTCAAGTGGCTTCCAAAGCAGAAAATGTTTTGGAAGTCCTCTTGAAGTTTTTTCAAAGAAGTGCCCAGGAATTTCAGAATACAAACAGGAAATTCTTTGAGGATATTGAGAAATATCCCAAGGTAATGCGTTACATTGACGAAAGCCGGAAGGAGAATTTGGATTCGGCTATGGAATTTTATCGCAAAGGAGTGGAACAAGGCATTTTTAGAAATGATGTAAATTATAATATTGTACGCGCTATGGTATGTGAGCAGATGGATTTGTTGTTGCATTCGGAAATATGCAAGTCCTATACGTATTGCTTTTTCTTATTCACTTTAGTTGTATTTATGCATATGCGTGGCATTTCCACTGAAAAGGGGTTGAAGATTGTGGATAATTTTTTATTGAATTTAAAAGGAAACGAACATAATAAGTATGGTTAGAAATTAAATAAGTCACTAAATAAAGAATAATAGTTAATGAAATTTTATTGCAAACCTACGTTAACCTTGTTTTTGCTGCTTTATGTAGCAATACAAAGTGCACAAGCACAAGACACATTGAGGATTACCTTACAGGACGCAGTCCGGATAGCATTGAGCGACAATCCCACCATTAAAGTCGCCGGTCAGGAAATCCTGTTAAAGAAAGAAGCCCGCCGGGAAGCTTATGCCGGTCTTTTCCCAGAAGCCAGTTTGGTGGGCAGTTATTCACGAGCCATAAAAAAGCAGTCATTCGCCATGATGGGAGAGGTGATTGAAGTCGGTACAGATAATACTTATAGTGGTGGTCTGTCTGTCAGTCTGCCTGTCTTTGCTCCGGCTCTTTACAAAAGTATCAGTTTGACAAGTACAGATGTGAACCTGGCGGTAGAGAAATCACGTGCTTCACGTCTGGATATGGTAAATCAAGTGACCAAGGCATTTTTTCAGTTGCTTTTGGCACAGGACAGTTATGAAGTGCTGCTTAAAAGTTATAAGCAGAGTGAAGATAATTATAATGTGGTGAAAGCTAAATATGAACAGGGGACTGTCAGTGAATATGATAAGATTAGTGCGGATGTGCAGATGCGCAGCTTGAAACCTACCGTGGTGTCTGCCCGTAACGGAGTGAATTTGGCAAATTTGCAGTTGAAGGTCTTGATGGGAATGGAGTCTGATGTAAAGGTAGCGGTTGAAGGCAATCTGAAGGATTATGAAATGTCTATGTTTACTCGTCAGGCAATGCCTCGTCCAGACAATTTGACAAATAACAGTACGTTGAAGCAATTGGAACTGAATGCATTGCAATTAAAGCAGACGCTGAAGTTGCAGTATACCAACTTTATGCCGACCCTTTCTGCCAGTTTCCAATATATGTATACTTCAATGAATGATAATTTCAAGTTCAAGGAATACGATTGGAGGCCCTATTCTACTATCGGCCTGAATCTAAGCATTCCTTTGTTCAAAGGAAGTAATTTTACTCAATTGAAACAGACCCGTATCCAGATGAAACAACTGGAAGAGAACCGTATCAATACAGAGCGGCAACTCACTATGCAAGCTACCGGTTATTTGGATAATATGGCCGCTAGTACGGAACAGGTGGTAAGTAATAAAGAAGCTGTCTTTCAGGCGGAGAAAGGGCGTACTATTGCCGAAAAAAGATATGAAGTTGGAAAAGGAACTATCTTGGAATTGAATAGTTCGGAAGTGGCTTTAACAGAGGCCCAACTGACTTATAACCAGTCCATCTATGACTATCTGGTAGCTAAAGCTGATTTGGATTTAGTCTTAGGCATTGATGAAGTAACGGAACAATAATACATTAACATAAAGATAACAGTATGAGAAAATATTTTCAATTCGCAGCTTGGCTGGTGGTAACTATGCTGGGGGCATGTTCAGGTGGAACGGAGAGTAAGGAAGCTGCTGATACCGCTATGGAGGACAAACCGGTAGTCCGGCTTGCTTCCGTAACTTCCCGCGATGTAGATCAGATAGAGGAATATACTGCCACTGTTGAAGCGGAAGCGAAAAATAATATAGCTCCGACCTCTCCCGGGCGTATAGACCGTATTTTTGTTGAAGTGGGAGACCATGTATCCAAAGGACAGAAATTAGTACAGATGGATGCGGCAAATCTGAAACAAATGAAATTGCAATTAGAAAATGAAGAAACGGAATTCAGACGTATGGATGAACTGTACAAAGTGGGTGGAGCTTCCAAATCTGAATGGGATGCAGCAAAAACAGCTTTAGATGTACGTCGTACTTCCTATAATAATTTGTTGGAGAATACGCAGTTGTTAAGCCCTATTCATGGAGTGGTTACAGCACGTAATTTTGATAACGGTGATTTATATTCTTCCGCTTCCACTCCTGTGTTGGTCATTGAACAGATCACTCCGGTTAAACTGTTGATCAATGTATCCGAACCTTATTTCCCGAAAGTGACTAAAGGTATGATCGTAAAGGTGAAATTTGATGTGTATGGTGATGAGGAGTTCGAAGGGAAAGTTAGTTTGGTGTATCCTACTATTGATGCTGCTACTCATACTTTTCCTGTAGAGGTAAAATTGGCTAATACCCGTCAGCGTATACGTCCGGGAATGTTTGGCCGTGTGACTGTGAGCTTTGGTACATTGCGGCATGTGGTGGTTCCTGATCAGGCTATTGTGAAACGTGCCGGTTCGGGCGACCGTTATGTATATGTCTACAAAGACGGTAAGGTTTCTTATAATAAAGTAGAATTGGGACGTCGGATGGGAACCGAATATGAATTGATTTCCGGGGTGGAGGATAATTCGCAGGTGGTGGTTGCCGGTCAGACCCGTTTGGCCGATGGTGTGGAAGTGGCAGTAAATTAAAAATTGAGAATTAGTTGATAATACTCCATATTTATTTACCTATATATGATTTTTTAGTTCTTAATTTTTAATTTAACAAACATGAGTTTATACGAAGGAGCGGTTAAAAAACCGATTATGACCTCGTTATGCTTTTTGGCCGTAGCGATCTTTGGTCTGTTCTCATTGTCGAAACTTCCGGTAGACTTGTATCCCGATATTGATACCAATACCATTATGGTTATGACATCTTATCAGGGTGCCAGTGCTTCCGATATAGAGAACAACGTAACCCGTCCGTTGGAAAATACGTTGAACTCGGTTAGTAATTTGAAACATATTACATCCAAGTCTTCAGAAAATATATCAGTTATCACTTTGGAATTCGAATATGGCTATGATATTGATGTGTTGACTAATGATGTGCGTGATAAATTGGATATGGTGAGTTCGGAGCTTCCCGATGAAGTCAATACTCCGATTATCTTTAAGTTCAGTACGGATATGATTCCTATCCTGCTGTTGTCCGTTCAGGCAGAAGAAAGTCAGCCGGCTCTGTATAAGATATTGGATGATAATGTAGTAAATCCTTTGGCTCGTGTTCCCGGTGTGGGAACGGTGTCCATTGCCGGTGCGCCGAAGCGTGAGGTGAATATTTATTGTGATCCCAACAAACTGGAAGCATATGATCTGACGATTGAGACCATCAGTTCCATTGTCGGGGCTGAAAATAAGAATACTCCGGGTGGAACTTTCGATGTGGGCAGTAATACCTATTCCTTGCGTGTGGAAGGAGAATTCAAGGACCCGAAAGAAATGGAGAATATCGTAGTGGGTATACGCAATGGTGCTTCGGTGTATTTGCGTGACGTGGCAACGGTAGTCGATTCTGTAGAAGAACGTGCTCAGGAAACCTATAATAACGGGGTGCAGGGAGCCATGATTGTTGTACAGAAACAATCGGGAGCAAACTCAGTGAACATTTCCCGGAAAGTAATGGAGCAGTTGCCTAAGTTACAGAAGTCACTGCCCAGTGATGTGAAACTGGGGGTTATTGTGAACACTTCGGATAATATTTTGAATACCATCGACAGTTTGACGGAAACTATTATGTATGCCATTCTGTTTGTGGTCTTGGTGGTATTTGTTTTCTTAGGTCGTTGGCGTGCTACGGTGATTATCTGTATCACTATCCCCATGTCATTGATTGCCTCCTTTATTTATTTGGCTATCACGGATGGGGGATCTCTGAATATTATTTCTTTGTCGTGCCTTTCTATTGCGATTGGTAATGTGGTGGATGACGCTATTGTTGTTTTGGAAAACGTAACGACCCATATCGAGCGTGGCTCCGAGCCGAAACAGGCAGCTATCCATGGAACAAATGAGGTGGCAATTTCTGTTATCGCATCCACATTGACCATGATTGCGGTATTCTTCCCGTTGACGATGGTCAGTGGTATGTCGGGAGTTTTGTTCCGTCAGTTGGGCTGGATGATGTGTGTCATTATGACTATTTCTACTATCTCGGCTCTGTCATTTACTCCGATGATGTGTGCGCAGATGCTTCGCTTGCAAAAAAAACAAAGTAAGTGGTTTGTCACATTCTACAAACCGATAGAACGTGCGTTGGATGGATTGGATAACTGGTATCAGAAACGTTTGAACTGGGCTGTCCGTCACCGCAAGACCATTATTGCCGGTTGTTTCGGGTTCTTTCTGCTGAGCCTGATTTGTGCGAAAGGAATTGGTACAGAGTTTTTTCCGTCACAAGACAACAGTCGTATTTCTGTTCAATTACAATTGCCTATCGGAGCTCGCGTAGAGCGTGCCCAGGCATTGGCCCAGGAGCTGACCGAAAGGTGGCTGAAGAAATATGAAGGGGTGATGCGTATCTGTAACTATACTGTGGGACAGGCTGATGCGGATAATACTTGGGCTTCTATTCAGGATAATGGTAGCCATATCATTTCATTCAATATCAACCTTTATAATCCCGATCAGCGTTCTGTTACGTTGGCAGAAGTCTGCGATGGTATGCGTGAGGATCTGAAAGCCTATCCCGAACTGGATAAAGCCCAGGTTATCTTGGGTGGTAGCAGTGGAGGCATGGGTGGACAGGCCACTGCCGATTTTGAAATCTATGGATATGATTTTACAGAAACAGATAAGGCAGCCGCTGAATTGAAAGAAGCTTTATTGAAAGTGAACGGTGTGTCTGAGGTGAATATCAGCCGTCAGGATTATCAGCCGGAATATCAGGTGGATTTTGATCGTGAAAAACTGGCTTTACATGGTTTGAATCTTTCTACAGCAGCTTTGTATCTGCGTAACCGTGTTAATGGTGCTTTATCTTCTTACTATCGGGAAGATGGTGACGAATATGATATCAAGGTGCGTTATGCTCCCCAGTTCCGTACCAGTATTGAAAGTTTGGAGAATATTCTGATTTATACCAATGAAGGTAAAGCAATTCGGGTGAAAGATATCGGCACGGTAGTGGAGCGTTCAGCTCCTCCTACTATTGAACGTAAAGACCGTGAACGTATTGTAACAGTATCTGCTGTGATTTCAGGTGCGCCTTTAGGTAGTGTGGTGGCAGCGGGTGAGTCTATTATTGATAAGATGGATTTACCTGGCGGTATCAGTATCCAGGTGGCAGGGTCTTATGAGGATCAGCAGGATTCATTCAGCGATCTGGGAA
>OGDI01000152.1_pt1 | contig 8834 bp, 5 predicted proteins | sample 1570421 | NCBI WGS metagenome assembly OGDI01 (sample SAMEA2582174, study PRJEB24529) | metagenome | reverse complement strand
TTTGCTGCTCTTCCTGTTGTGCGCTTAAATGGTGGATAGAACAATACATACAGATGACAAAAAGACATACTTTACCCATATAATAAATCCCCTTTTTATTCCTAAAACAAATTATTTAAACATCTCCTTTTTGGACAAAAGCTGTCAAAGTCTTGAACAGGATTTTCATATCCAGGAAAAAGGAGAATTCTCTACCGTATTTCAAATCTAATTCTTTGCGTTCTTTAGCGGATAATTTTCCGGCATCCCCCCGTTTTTCCACCTGCCACAAGCCGGTCAGCCCGGCAGGCGCCATGAAGCGTTCGATACTTTCATCGTTTGTCAGGCGTTCGGCTTCATAGAGTGGAAGAGGACGGTTCCCCACCACAGACATGTCGCCTTTCAAGATGTTGACCAGTTGAGGTAACTCATCCAGGCTGTATTTTCGTAAAACGCGTCCTACCTTGGTAACCCGCGGGTCTTTTTCTATTTTTATGAAAGGACTTTCATCCAGTGCGTTTTGTCTGGAAATAAACTCTTCTTCCGGAATGATGAAGTCATCGGAAACCAGCATTCCGCCATTATCTATAACACCGTCATCTCCAAACATCAGTCCTCCTAATTCTTCCATCGAGAAATCTTTGGCAATCTCCGGAGTGCCTTCCGGCTGGTACTGGTTCTGACCGGCAAGGTCTTTCAGCTTTTTATCGGCGTCCGTATACATGGAACGGAATTTCAGGAAATTAAAAATGGTATAATTCGTTCCTACCCGTTTGGATTTGTAAATAACAGGTCCTTTGCTTTCCATACGTATGGCTATGGCAATCAGCAGAAAGACTGGGGACAGGAAGACTAACGCTGCACCGGAGAAAAGGATATCGAAGCAGCGCTTCCATTGGGGAAGGATAAAATGCCTCACGTCTTTTTTCTTCCGGTTATGTGCATATAGCAGTTCCTGCCGTTTATTGATGATGTCTATTTTCTGCCTTAACCGGGCGGTGGTGATGTTCAAACTGACGGTATCGTTTATTCCGCTGTTCAGATAGACTTTGCTGGCTTCGGGAGTCAGCCTGTCCGTAATGAGTACGACATATGCCTGATAGAACTTTTTCCTGAAAGCACCGATCTGTTCAATATCTCCGTTCATCTCCCCTTGTTCGTGAAGGACAATGATGTTCTCACGTACTTTCAGTCTGATACAAATTGTAATGGCATCCTGGTAGTTTTGGGCATAAATCATCTGGACATTTTCGAGCTTGCTGAATTTGCGCAAAAAATCCTTGTTCTTTCCTATATAAAGCAGAAAGGTCATGCTGATTTACTCAATGATTTTCTTAATTCTTACTTTTAACTCCATGGGATTGAAAGGTTTGACAATATAGTCTTCCGCGCCTTCTTGTAACAGGCGGATGCGTTCTGTGGTACTGTCTTCGCTGCTTAGCATAACCACCGGAATGTGTTTGAATAACTGATTGGATTTTATCCATTCCAGAAACTCGTCTCCACGCATTTCGGGCATACGGATATCTGATATAATCAAATCTGGTATGTTACCTTCCTGAAGCCATTTTACCCCTTCGATGCCATTCGGTAACCAAATACAATCATAATCACTGGCCAGATAGATTGAAAGGACTTTTGCAATTGCTATTTTGTCGTCCAAGACCAAAATTTTCTTTCTCATAGAGTAATCTTTAGATTTTAATGGGCAAAAGTAAAGAAAATTATTGTGAATAAACAACTTTATTCTATTAATTTTTTTGCGTAAAGATTGCTTTTCCTTAACCAAGTGTCTGAAATAGGGGATTGAATGGAATAAAAGTCCTTTGGAAAAAGGGAAAAAAGAAGACGGGACAACTCCTGTACATTATATATTGTAGTGTATATGATAAGATTAAGATGTGATATTGTATGATAGATGATATTTATTATATTGAAAAATAGTGTTTTGGAACATAATAAAAATAAATATATTGTTTTGCGTAATTTGAAAAATAGTATTTATCTTTGCTGCCGGAAATGATAAAAGCCATATTACTATGTCGGAAATAAACCAGACGATTAATTTACATGTATCTGTGGACTGTGTGCTGATTGGATTTGATGGAGAGCAGTTCCGTGTCCTGTTGGTAAGGCAGGTGGGGAAACAGTCCGAGGACGGATATAACAACATGAAGTTGCCGGGCAGCCTTATCTATGACGATGAGGATCTGGATGAGGCGGCCAAGCGGGTGTTGAATGAGTTGACGGGCCTGAAGAATGTGAAGCTTACCCAGTTTAAGGCGTATGGATCGAAAGACCGTACCCGTAACCCTAAGGATGTGCTGTGGCTGGAACGTTTTCATCGTTTGGACGAGAAGAAAATAGACCGCATTGTGACTATCGCTTACCTGACACTGGTGAAGATTGACAGACGGTTCGAACAGCTGTCTGATAAATACGATGCTTGCTGGACACCTGTGACGGAGGTGAAAAGCCTGGCGTTCGACCATTTCCAGATTTTGCAGGATGCATTGGTGCATATACGCCATTATGTGGAATATGCTCCTTCCGCAATGTTCGACTTGCTTCCCCGGAAGTTTACGGCGGCCCAGTTGCGGACTGTCTATCAGTTGATTTATGATAAGGTGTTTGACGTAAGGAACTTTCATAAGAAGATAGCGTTGATGCCATATGTAGTACCTTTGGAAGAAAAACAGGTAGGTGTATGCCACAGGGCGGCACGCTTCTATAAGTTCGACCGTTCAATATATAATAAGTCGGGAACGAAGAGATAACAGACAGATAACTTTAGCCTTGGTGTGATTGCTGTGAGAATACTCCGCCTGGTCGTTTCGGGGAATCGGTATATGCTTTGGGATTCTTCACCGGCCTTTCCTTGGAAGGATAATGCTGATGCATCGGGACAGAGACTATTATTTTAAAATTCTTAATTTTCAATTAAATGTACCTATTAGGTTATGATATTGGCAGTTCGTCGGTAAAGGCGAGTTTGGTAAATGCAGAGACCGGAAAGTGTGTTTCTTCTGCATTCTTCCCTAAAACAGAGGCTGCTATTATGGCTGCCCGCCCCGGATGGGCTGAGCAGGATCCGCAAAATTGGTGGGAAAATCTGAAATTGTCAACTCAGGCTGTCATGGCCGGGAGTGGGATCGGTCCGGATGGAATTGCCGCTATCGGTATCTCTTATCAGATGCACGGACTGGTTTGTGTGGATAAAGGGCAAAATGTATTACGTCCGGCTATTATATGGTGTGACTCACGGGCGGTTCCATACGGGCAGAAAGCGTTTGAGGCATTGGGGGAAACGCAATGTCTTTCTCATCTGCTGAACTCTCCGGGGAATTTTACCGCTTCCAAACTGGCATGGATTAAAGAGAATGAGCCTGCTGTGTACGAACGTATTTATAAAATAATGCTGCCCGGCGATTATATCGCTATGAAACTGACGGGGGATATTTGTACCACGGTGTCCGGTTTGTCCGAAGGGATGTTCTGGGATTTTCAGGCAAATGATGTCGCGGGCTTCCTGATGGATTATTATGGATTCGACCGTTCGCTGATAGCTGATATCAAACCGACTTTTGGCGAGCAGGGACGTGTAAATGCATGGGCTGCCAAAGAATTGGGCCTGAAAGAGGGAATTCCTGTAACCTATCGCGCCGGAGACCAGCCTAATAATGCTTTGTCGCTCAATGTGTTCAATCCGGGAGAGATTGCTTCTACGGCAGGAACATCGGGAGTGGTATATGGCGTGAACGGTGAGGTGAATTATGATCCGAAATCCCGGGTGAATACTTTTGCCCATGTAAATCATACTGCCGAGCAGACCCGTCTGGGAGTGTTGTTGTGTATCAATGGTACCGGTATATTGAATTCGTGGGTGAAACGTAATGTGGCTCCCGAAGGTATTTCTTACAGTGATATGAACAGGCTGGCGGCACAGGCTCCTGTCGGCAGTGCCGGAGTAAGTATTCTTCCTTTTGGCAACGGGGCGGAGCGTATGCTGGAAAATAAAGAGACAGGATGCTCTATATGTGGAGTTAATTTTAACCTGCATGGAAAGCAGCATATTGTTCGTGCCGCACAGGAAGGGATTGTGTTCTCGTTTAAATACGGCATTGATATCATGGAGCAGATGGGTATCCCTGTACAGAAGATTCATGCCGGACATGCCAATATGTTTCTCAGTCCTATCTTCCGCGAAACGTTGGCGGGAGTGACAGGGGCTGTAATCGAACTGTATGACACGGATGGATCGGTGGGCGCCGCCAAGGGGGCCGGCATAGGCGCGGGTGTTTATAAAGATAACAACGAGGCATTTGCCACATTGGAAAAACTGGAGGTGATAGAGCCTGATGTGGCACAGCGTACTGCTTACGATGATGCGTATGCCCGCTGGAAATCCAATCTGGAGAGAGCGATGGCTGCCTTTTAAGGACCTTCGGATAAAGAAATGGCTATCCGCCTGCGTGTTGGAAAAAGATAGTAGATAAATTAGAACAAGTTATTAAAATAAGTAAAGAATTATGGCTACAAAAGAGTATTTTCCCGGTATAGGAAAGATTAAATTTGAAGGTAAGGAAAGTAAGAACCCGATGGCGTTCCGTTATTATGATGCTGAAAAGGTAATTAACGGAAAGAAGATGAAAGACTGGTTGAAGTTTGCTATGGCATGGTGGCATACGTTGTGTGCCGAGGGCGGTGACCAGTTTGGCGGCGGAACAAAGAAATTCCCTTGGAACGGTGATGCCGATAAGGTGCAGGCTGCCAAGAATAAGATGGATGCCGGCTTTGAATTCATGCAGAAAATGGGAATCGAATATTATTGTTTCCATGATGTGGACTTGTGTGAGGAAGCCGATACAATCGAGGAATATGAAGCGAATCTGAAAGAGATAGTTGCTTATGCCAAACAGAAACAGGCTGAAACCGGAATCAAATTGTTATGGGGTACGGCAAATGTTTTCAGTCACGCACGCTATATGAACGGGGCTGCTACAAACCCCGAATTTGATGTGGTTGCCCGCGCTGCTGTCCAGATAAAGAACGCTATTGACGCTACCATCGAACTGGGTGGCTCCAATTACGTGTTCTGGGGTGGACGTGAAGGGTATATGTCTTTATTGAATACAGATCAGAAGCGTGAGAAAGAACATCTGGCTCAGATGTTGACCATCGCCCGCGATTATGCCCGGAGCAAAGGGTTTACAGGTACTTTCCTGATTGAACCCAAACCGATGGAGCCGACTAAGCATCAATATGATGTGGATACCGAAACTGTGGTAGGGTTCTTGAAAACTCACGGACTGGACAAGGATTTCAAGGTGAACATTGAAGTGAATCATGCTACGTTGGCTGGTCATACATTTGAACATGAACTGGCTGTTGCGGTAGATAACGGAATGTTGGGATCTATTGACGCTAACCGTGGCGATTATCAGAACGGATGGGATACAGACCAGTTCCCTATCGACAATTACGAACTGACCCAGGCCATGATGCAGATTATCCGCAACGGCGGTTTGGGTAATGGCGGTACCAACTTTGATGCCAAGACACGTCGTAACTCTACTGATCTGGAAGATATCTTTATCGCCCATATTGCAGGTATGGACGCTATGGCGCGTGCATTGGAAAGTGCTGCTGCTTTGCTTAATGAATCTCCTTACTGCAAGATGTTGTCAGACCGTTATGCTTCATTCGACAGTGGCAAAGGCAAAGAATTTGAAGAAGGCAAGCTGACACTGGAAGACGTAGTGGCTTATGCTAAGCAGAATGGTGAGCCCAAGCAAGTAAGCGGTAAACAGGAATTGTACGAAGCCATCGTAAATATGTATTGCTGATCCGGCCGGAATGGTATTGCACAAGTTTTACCCTTGCAGACCTTTTTTAAGAAGGAGGGCTGTGCAATGAAGTCTGAATGAATTCTGCTAACGGATTATTAAAGAATAAACGGCTGTACACCGTCAGGTGGCAGCCGTTTTTATATTTGTTAGAGGGATATTTATGAAATAATACTCGCCTATATCGAAAATAATATCTACCTTTGCGGCTGCTAAATTACTAAGTTTATTGAATTTATATGATAAAAAAACTATTATCCGTACTGGTCTTAGTTTTTGCCCTCTCGGGTTCTGTGCTTGCACAGCAATCTATGAGTGACCAACAGGTGTTGGAATATGTGAAGACGGGCATGCAACAAGGAAAAGACCAACGTCAGATTGCTACAGAGTTAGCCCGTAGAGGAGTGACACAAGAACAGGCTAAGCGTGTAAAGAAACTTTATGAACAGCAAAATGGGTCTGCTGATAAAGACGCAAATGCAACGATGCAAAATCGGAACCGTTTGCGTGAAAAGACAAAGACGCAGGAAGATATCTATGTAACAGAGAATTTTACTTTCGACCAACGTCCGGCTGCGGACAGAGTGGTAGGGAAGAACTCGTCGGACAGTGTTTCTGCCAATCGCTATTACGAGGGGATGGGCATGGGCGATATGGAAGAAATGCAGAAGGATAAGGTGTACGGACGGGACATTTTTGAAACCAGAAACCTTACATTCGAGCCGAGTGTGAATCTGGCTACTCCTCCTAATTACCGTCTGGGGCCGGGTGATGAGGTAATCATTGATATCTGGGGTACAAACCAGGCCACCATCCGCGATAATGTATCTCCGGACGGATCTATCACGATCCCCGATTTGGGATTGATTTATCTGAACGGCATGACTATTGCCGAAGCCAACCAATATTTGCGTAAAGAACTGAATAAGATTTATGCAGGGCTTGATAATGAACAGAACCCGTCCTCACAAATCAAGGTTACTTTGGGAAACAGCCGGACGATCCAGGTGAACGTGATGGGGGAAGTGTTCCAACCGGGAACTTATGCATTGTCTTCTTTCTCTACCGTGTTTCATGCACTGTACCGTGCCGGTGGCGTGAGCGATATCGGTAGCTTGCGCAATATACAAGTAGTGCGCGGAGGACAGAAAATCGCTACCGTAGATGTGTACGATTTTATTATGAAAGGTAAAACCAATGATGATATCCGCTTGCAGGAAGGCGATGTGATCATCGTTCCTCCATACGAGGCGTTGGTTAGCATAGAGGGTAATGTGAAACGCCCCATGAAATACGAGATGAAAAACAACGAAAGTGTTGCCACGTTGTTGAAGTATGCCGGTGGATTTTCGGGGGATGCCTATACCCGTTCTCTCCGCATGATTCGTCAAAACGGAAAGGAGTATCAGATTTATACGATTGATGATATTGATTATTCCGTATTCCAGGTAAAAGATGGTGATGCGCTGACTGCTGAAGCTATTCTGGACCGTTTTGAGAACAAGCTTGAAATCAAGGGGGCTGTCTATCGTCCGGGCATTTATCAGTTCGGAGGAACCTTGAATACAGTCCGCCAACTGGTGGAAAAGGCTGAAGGCCTTATGGGTGATGCCTTTACAGGACGTGCGGTGTTGCATCGCGAGCGCGAGAATCTGAAGAAAGAGGTTATTCAAGTAGATATAAAAGGCATCATGGACGGTACTGCACCCGATGTACCTTTGCAGCGTAATGATGTGCTTTATATTCCCAGTATTCATGACTTGGAGGATGTGGGAAGCATCATGGTGTATGGTGAGGTTGCCCGTCCGGGTGAGTTCGCTTTTGCCGACAATACTACTTTGGAGGATATTATAATCCAGGCTGGCGGATTGATGGAATCGGCTTCTACCGTCCGTGTGGATGTTTCCCGCCGTATCAAGGATAGCAAAGGGACGGAAGCGGTTTCCACCATAGGACAAATGTACTCGTTTTCTCTGAAAGACGGTTTTGTGATAGACGGAGAACCGGGTTTTGTGTTGCAGCCATACGATCAGGTATATGTGCGTAAGAGCCCTGCTTATCAGGAACAGGTGAATGTGCAGGTGACCGGTGAGGTTTTGTATGAAGGTGATTATGCGCTGACAGAGAAGAGCGAACGTCTTTCCGATTTGATCAAGAAGGCAGGTGGAGTGACTCCGTTTGCTTATATCAAAGGGGCCCGTTTAAGCCGTCGTATCAATGCCGATGAACGCAAACGTATGGAAACGGTTCTGGACATGGCCAAGACTGGAAAGGACTCCATTGATGTCAACCGGCTGGATTTGGGAGATATCTATTATGTGGGTATCGATTTGGAAAAAGCGATGCTTAAACCCGGCTCCAGTGCGGATATCGTATTGCGTGAGGGGGATGTGATTGAAATTCCCGAATACAACAACACGGTACGTATCAGCGGGGCTGTGATGTATCCCAATACCGTTTCATTTGAAGATGGCAAGACGTTGAAATATTATATAGAGCAGGCCGGAGGTTACGGTTTCCGTGCGAAGAAGAGCAAGGTGTATATTGTATATATGAACGGTCAGGTGAAGAGAGCGAAGAAAGGTAGCCGTGAGCTGATCCAGCCGGGCTGTGAGGTGATTGTTCCGGTGAAGGAAAAGAGCAACTGGTCTTTGCAGAACACTTTGTCCATAGCAACCACCAGTGCGTCGTTGGCTACTATGATTGCATCTATTGCTAATATCTTAAAATAGAAACAGTATGGCGGAAGATAAGAATTATACGAATAATACGGAAAGACCACGGGAAGACGAGGAGTTGGAAATTGATTTGATGGAGTATGTCCGTAAGTTGTGGGCTGCCCGAAAGATGCTGCTGAAGGTTGCCGGAATAGGTGCTATTGTAGGGGTGATTATCGCTCTGAGTATTCCCAAGCAATATACGGTGGAAGTGACATTGTCTCCCGAATCCGGTAAAAGCGGAGGGGGGAGCCTGTCGGGAATGGCTGCCATGCTGGGGATCGGCGGCATG
>OGDI01000145.1_pt1 | contig 9131 bp, 7 predicted proteins | sample 1570421 | NCBI WGS metagenome assembly OGDI01 (sample SAMEA2582174, study PRJEB24529) | metagenome | reverse complement strand
AGGCAGCTTGTTTCCTTATTGAAAATATGCCGGATCAATATGCTGTGTTACCATTGGATTCCACGGACACATACGCACGGGCTTTGTTGTCTTTGGATAAGGAGGATCCCGTCAGTTGGGAAATATCCCGTTCGCTTGTGGCCGCTGTATTCGATTCTATTTCAAAAATCCAACCCGAATCCCGGATTAAAATAGTCAGGGATATAGAAGTAATGACAAGTGACTATTTAATAGAGAACATAGAATCGGCGTTTAAGGTATGGAATCGGAGGGGGGTGGCAAAGCATTATTCATTTGATGATTTCTGTAGTATTGCCTTATCGGGTGGCTCATGAACCTCTGTCTCACTGGCGGAGGACTGCCTTGCAGCGTTATGGTCACTGGCTGGATTCGTTGAATGCTCCGCAGGAGGTAGCCCGTAGTATTGCCATGCGTTATCCGGTGCGTTATAATGCAGGCATGACCAAATATCCGTATATCATGAGTTATGAAGAAATGGACAGTTTGCAATGGGGGACTTGTGATGACATGACCGCTTTCCTCACTTTGTCCTTGCGTGCTATCGGCATACCTGCGGCAACGGATGTCGTCAAGGCGTGGGCCAACAGGAGTTCTGCACATTGTTGGAATGTAGTGAAAGACACTGCCGGACATTTTGTTGATATCGGTTACGGACCGGACGGGAAGAACTTTGTGGTCTATAAAGTTTCTAAAGTGTATAGAATGCAGTACCGGTCTCCCGGTGAGGAAGATGTGACACAAGGATATGATATGCCTTTGTCCGATGTCAGTTTCCCATTGGACGGTAAGAACAAACAGGCGTACTTGTGTACATTTAATAATAGCCAGTGGATACCGGTGGCCTTGGCAAGTTCGGGGAATGGGAACGTGACTTTCCGGAACCTGGGGAGGGGACTTCTTTGGGGAGATAACAAGATAGACGGTTACAGGGAAGAAGGGAAAGGCATTGCATATCTTCCGGTCGTTCACGAACGGGGAATATTGAAACCTTTCGCCGCTCCGGTCATTTTATATGAAGGAGGCGAAGTCCGCTCTCTCCGCCCTATTTTATCCGATACGGAATCTGTCACCTTACATCGCAAATACCCCAAGTATAATAAAATAGCTTCTGATGTTCACGACAGTAATGAGGTGATACCTGGTGATGACTATGAACTTTTCTATTGGAATGACGAATGGTGCAGTCTCGGTAGAAAAACAGCCGGACACGACACATTGGTATATGTGGAAGTACCCAAGAATGCATTGCTTTGGCTGCATAATCATACGCAGGGAAAGGAAGAGCGGATTTTTACGTATGAAAATGGGGTGGATAGTCCGGATGAAGAAAAAAATGCAGGAATTTATGGCAAATGATACGGCACGCTCTATTTGTGATGCGTGTCCGTTGATGTTCTTGTCTATAGATGACGCTCCGTTTGTATGAACTTCTATTTGTAATTTATTGGTATCTAATTGTTTATAAAATGTTTTTTTAGCCTGCTATTTGTCTATCTTACTTTTTAGGTGGTTCATTGTATTATTCCTAATTTTACCGATGTCAAACTAATGAATAATGTAGTCATGAAAACCAAATTGGTATTGTATGAATGAAATGGATCATAGAATATCCGATTGTGTGTTATAAAATGAAAAGAGCAAATGCGTTGATTGGTGCAGTCATAGCTTATTGTCTGTTGTGGTATGTGATACCGCAAAATAAGGGGGGAGAAGTTGCTGCAATATTAGTTGCTGCTATTTTACTGTTTTTTTTTATTTTACTGAGATTCGTTATCGGAAAGAATAAAAAAATGTAATTGGAAACTCGCTTTTATAGGCTGATTAATAGGATATTATGTCGTTTATGACTTCTTTAATCAGCCTATTGTATTGTATGATAAATAAAAACTCAATAAAACATTTGATAATTAGGGACTAATTGCAGACATTGCAAATGCACAATCCCTAATTTGATTCGAAAATGCAGATGCAAATCAAGCTAATCAGACGTTTTTTGTCCAAAATCATCGCATTCTTTGAGACATTATAAGACTTCGCTTGGTGATACGATAATCATTAAGTATTTTTGCCGCAAATATTGCGACGTTATTCGTTGCTTAATGACGCATAAGATATGTTCGATGTATAAAAGAGGAGAATGTCAGATAATTAAAAGCAGGCTTGAAGAGCCAAGAAAGTTAATGATTATCCGCAATCATACCACCAAATGCTAATTTATAGATGCTTTCACCGTAGGGGCGGACCCGTGTGTCCGCCTGATAACATTCACTTTATGCTTTCGAGCAGACACATGGGTCTGCCCCTACGGTGGCAGCGTCATCCGTACCGAGAAATATACCGGCACATAAATTCCCATTTATCATCCGGTGATATATATGCGGATAATCATGAAAAGTTATAAGGTTGAGTTGATTGTATGAATCTTAAAAAAAATATAATTATGAAAGACCAAGAATTATACTTCCGGTATGATACATTATACATAACCGGTGACAGATATGAGTTCAAAAAGGTCAAGAAGCGGCCTTTAGGAATAAAACTTCGCAGATTCTTTAGTGTTAAGATAGTAGTGGTAGTTCTTTTTTTAGTTCTCTCTCCTAGTTTTATAGAACATCGTTTTAGCATCTATCCTCTTTTGGTATTTGTATGTCCTGTTGTTATAATTTTTAGTACGAGTTGTCATGAGATATACAAGGATATGGTACTCTGGAAGGAAGATATAATAAGCATGAAGGTAAAGGATAGACGATTGATTATTTTGTACAGGAATGAAAGCGGTGACCCTTCCAGATACGCCAAGGAACTAGAATTGCAGTCGGGCAGATATTCGTTGGAAGAACTTGGTGAGGCATTAGGATATGCTTTACGGTAGATGTTTTTCCTTAGCTTGACGGTTGTGGGGCTTGCCTGCCCGAACCAACGGTCACGATCTTGGGAGTAATATGCAACGTAGACTATTTTCGGGCGAGCAAACCTCGCCCCTACAAGCAAAATAATAGCTGAATTTACTTTGCACCCCTGTAGCTCCTTTAACAACATGGTTATTGAGTTAGTACAATCCCGTGGATAGTATGCAATCCTCATATAAAAAAGAAAATAAACTGTCACATCCGTCACATCTGTCACATGGTAACTTATACACTTGAATCACAACGTGTTGCGATGGTGACGGATAGCGTGACGGATACGGTGACAGACTTTTGTTAATCTTGCACATATGCTACAGCCTCTTTTTACATGCATGATGTGGGTTGTTCCACTTGTTGGAACAGTTTGTTCCGTCCAGTGGAACAAATAGTTTCATGCTAATGGAACAAATTATTCCTATCAGTGGAACAACTTATTTCTATATGTAAAGACAGGTTGTACCATGCGCTAGAATTAATGGTTTCTATTAGAAAAACTCATTGTTCCAAATGGTGCAATACATTGTATCATAGCATATAATGGTCTGGATTATACCTGTCGCGAATGCATTCCTTCAATATCTTTCCGCTTCACCTCCCTATCGGAAATTCCTGTGCCCTTCGCGTCCTTTTTTTTGAAAGAAACCTTCCTGTATATTGCTTTGTTTCCCGATTTTATCCGTATCTTTATAGATTGGAAAAAACGAATAAATACACGATAAATGATAAAGATTACCCAAGTACGCGACGGCGGAAACCATGTAACCCAAAGCACCCTTACACTGGATGCATGGGTAGAAAGAATGAAAGAGGAAGTGAAAACCTATCCCGTCACCATGTTCAGAAGCCAGTTGCGCCATTTCCTCCCCGGCGACCATTGCGAGGCGGCGGACAAACTGCCCAAGATGATGCCTGCCGCCGAGTTCCGCAAGACGGAGGGCGGACAGTGCATGAAGGCTTATAACGGATTGGTGGAATTGACCGTAGGCCCCTTGGCGGGCAGGGCGGAAGTGGAGCAGGTGAAACGGGAGGCATGGAAGTTGCCGCAGACGCGGTGCGCCTTTATGGGCGCCAGCGGACATTCGGTGAAAATCCTGGTGGCTTTCACCCGACCCGACAATACGCTGCCCCTTACCCGTGCGGAGGCGGAAGCGTTTCATGCTCATGCCTACATCATGGCGGTGAAGTGCTACCAGCCCCAGTTGTCATTCGATATCCGTCCCAAGGAACCTTTCCTGGAACAATATTCACGCCTTTCCTATGACCCCGATGTGCTTTACCGGCCGGACTCCGTGCAGTTCTACCTGTCACAGCCTATGGGGATGCCCGATGAAATGGCCTTGCATACCGAACCTGCTGTCTCCGGCCAGCGTCCTTTGGAACGTGCCTTGGGGAGTTATGAAACGGCAGATGCGCTCTCCATGCTGTTCGAGGCGGCCTTGAGGCAGGCTTACATTGATTTGGATAAGCCCGATCCGGCCGATGAAAAGTCCTCCTATAGCTGGGATACCCTTCTTTCGCAACTGGCGTTGAACTGTTTCCGGTCGGGCATTCCGGAGGAAGCGGTGGTCAGCAGGGCGCGTTTCCGTCATTTTGCACGCAAACCGTTGGAACTGGTGCGTCAGGTGGTGCGGAATGTGTACAGCCGGCGTCAGGATTTCGGAAGCAAATGCGCTTTGAGCCGTGAGCAGCAATTGTCGGTCCTCATTGCCGAGTTTATGAAAAGACGTTATGAATTTCGCTTTAACGTGCAGACCGGCGAGGCGGAGTTCCGCGAGCGGCATTCCTTCTGCTTCCGCTTTCAGCCGGTGGACAAGCGTGCGCTGAACAGCATCGCCCTGGATGCACAGGCCGAAGGTATCCCATTGTGGGACAGGGATATCAGCCGCTATGTGTATTCCAATCGTGTGCCGGTGTATAATCCGCTGGAGGATTTTCTGTTCAACCTTCCGGAGTGGGACGGACGCGACCGCATCCGTCCGCTGGCGCAGACCGTACCTTGTAACAATCCGCATTGGCCCGAATTGTTCCATCGCTGGTTTCTGAACATGGTGGCTCATTGGCGGGGAATGGACAAGCGCTATGCCAACAGTGTTTCGCCCCTGCTGGTGGGAGCGCAGGGAACGCGCAAGTCCACCTTTTGCCGCAGCATCATGCCGCCTTCCGAATGTTCCTACTATACGGACAGCCTCGATTTCTCACGCAAGAAAGATGTCGAACTAAGCCTGAATCGCTTCGCGCTGATCAACATTGACGAGTTCGACCAGGTGAGCGCCACACAACAGGGATTCTTGAAGCACATCCTGCAAAAGCCGGTGGTGAATGCGCGCCGGCCTTACGGCACATCGGTGGTGGAGATGCGCCGCTATGCTTCGTTCATTGCCACCAGTAACCACAAGGATTTGCTGACCGATCCTTCGGGCAGCCGCCGCTTCATCTGCATTGAGGTGAAGGGGGTGATTGATACCTCGCGTCCCATAGACTACGATCAGTTGTATGCACAGGCCATGCACGAGCTGGCGCACGGCGAGCGTTACTGGTTTAATGATGCGGACGAGTATGTCATGACGGAGGCGAACCGCGAATTTCAGCAATATTCTCCTGAAGAGCAGTTCCTTTTCCGTTATTTCCGCATGGCGGAAGCGGGGGAAGAGGGCGAGTGGATGGCGCCTGCCGAAATATTGAAGATATTGCATCAGGAAGTGGATATTCCATTGAACGCCAAGAGGGTGGCGGCATTCGGACGAATTTTGAGGAAACAGGGTATTCCTTCACGGCATACACGTAAAGGCACTGTGTATCAGCTGGTAAGGGCATGATGAGGTCCGGAGGCGGCGGTGTGACAGATAAAAGTCCGTCACACCATCTGTCACAGTGGTAAACTATTGTCGCACAATGTGTTGCATGCGGCTGTGACAGTGTGACGGATATTACCAGTTAAATTCATTTGTGTAGTAGTCGAATGACGGCTCTTCGCTGATGCCTCTCTGGCGGAACAGAAGGCGGATGGTCTGTTGGTCCTGTGGTGAAAAAGGGCGTTCCTTGCGGAAGCACCGGTAATACTGGCTTCTGCCCAGGTGGTTGATGATCATATTGCGCAGCAGGCTGCCTTCTTTGTAGGGCACATTGTCCAGCAGGTGGGTGACTCCCCATGCCATCCGCACTTTGTCGGTGGAACGGAACAGTTCACATTCTTCACCCTCCTTGGGATAACGGAGCGGGTTTACCACTTTGAGAAATAGATGTTCATCCGTATCCTGCAGGGCGGCAGTTCGTCTCAGGCAGTTTTGGGAACGGGGGCATGTGGCGTTAAGGCAGCGTGCGAAGTCTTTGGGCGCAAAGGGAAATTGCGGTTGTTTTTCCATGTTTCTTTTGTTTCTTTTGTTCAAAGTACAAATTTAATGAAAAACACTGGACCTGAAGAATAAAAGCGCTTCATTTGTTTCATGAACTCCCTGTTTTTTTGTAATTGTTTTATGTGAGCCATTTGGGGGACTGATTCTTTTTATTTCTGCAAAATTTCGTATTCTCTTAGCAAAAAAATATTCTATCGTTTTCCCATATTGAATAAAATGCGTATATTTGCACGCAATAAAATCTAAACGCATAAAGCCCTATGTCATTTATTGCAGATAAAATCGTAATGGACGGATTAACCTACGACGATGTATTGTTGATCCCCGCCTATTCTGAAGTTTTACCAAAAACAGTCGAACTCACGACTAAGTTCTCACGCAACATCGAGTTGAAAGTCCCTTTTGTGACTGCCGCTATGGATACGGTTACAGAAGCGAAAATGGCCATTGCCATTGCCCGTGAAGGGGGAATCGGTGTGATTCACAAAAACATGTCTATCGAAGAGCAGGCACGTCAGGTAGCCATAGTGAAACGTGCGGAAAACGGTATGATTTATGATCCTGTGACTATCAAGAGAGGATCTACTGTGAGAGATGCACTTGCGTTGATGTCTGAATATAGAATCGGCGGTATCCCTGTAGTAGACGATGAAAGATATTTGGTAGGTATTGTGACGAACCGTGACCTTCGTTTTGAGAAGGATATGGACAAACGTATTGATGAAGTAATGACGAAGGAGAATATTGTCACTACCAACCAGTCCACTGACATGGAGGCTGCCTCACGGATTCTGCAAGAGCATAAGATTGAAAAGTTGCCGGTGGTGGATAAGGAAGGTAAACTGGTAGGTCTTATTACTTATAAAGATATTACAAAAGCGAAAGATAAACCGATGGCTTGCAAGGATGCCAAAGGACGTTTGCGTGTGGCTGCCGGTGTAGGGGTTACTGCCGATACGCTGGACCGTATGCAGGCCTTGGTTGATGCCGGTGCGGATGCAATCGTTATTGATACGGCTCATGGCCACTCCATGTATGTGATCGAAAAATTGAAAGAAGCTAAGAAACGTTTCCCGAATATTGATATTGTGGTAGGTAATATCGCTACGGGCGAAGCTGCCAAAATGTTGGTGGAAGCCGGTGCGGATGGTGTGAAGGTCGGTATCGGTCCGGGTTCTATCTGTACTACCCGTGTGGTTGCCGGTGTGGGTGTTCCCCAGCTTTCTGCCGTTTATGATGTTGCCAAGGCGCTGAAAGGTACAGGTATACCCTTGATTGCTGATGGTGGCTTGCGTTATTCGGGGGATGTGGTAAAAGCTTTGGCTGCCGGCGGTTATAGTGTAATGATCGGTTCATTGGTTGCCGGAACGGAAGAGTCACCGGGTGATACGATTATCTTTAACGGACGTAAATTCAAATCTTATCGTGGAATGGGATCTTTGGAAGCGATGGAGAACGGTTCGAAGGATCGTTATTTCCAGAGCGGAACTGCCGATGTGAAGAAACTGGTTCCGGAAGGTATTGCAGCCCGTGTACCTTATAAAGGTACTTTGTATGAAGTGATTTACCAGTTGGTAGGTGGTCTTCGTGCGGGAATGGGATATTGTGGCGCTGCTAATATAGAACAATTGCATGATGCCAAATTCACCCGTATTACTAACGCAGGTGTATTGGAAAGTCATCCGCATGATGTGGCCATAACCAGCGAGGCTCCTAACTACAGCCGTCCTCAATAAAATGTATGAATGATGCCGCATAGAATGGTCGGTATTCTGTCACTTCTCCTTGTGTTCGCGTTGGAAATGCGGGCGCAAGGAGAAGTTGTGTTATCTATTGACGGTGAACCTGTAAAACGTTCCGAGTTTGAATATTATTTTCGTAAATCTTCTCATCGGACCCCGCTTTCTTTTCTACCTTCTTTTATCAACTATAAATTAAAAGTACGCTATGCACATGATATGGGAATAGATACGTTGTCTGTTTTCCGCAGGCAGGTGGACTGGTATCGGGGCAAACTTTTAAGAACTTATTTGGCAGATGCAGAAAAGGAGGAACAGGCTGCCCGCCGGTTATACCTGCAAGGTGAACAACGTTTGCAGGCAAATGATTGGATCAAAATTGCCCATATTAGCAAATATTTATCCCAGAATGCAAGCCGTCAGGAGGAAATGAGGGTAGGCGCGGATTTTGCAACGCTGGCCCGCCGGTACTCGGATGATGAAGCTTGTAAAAATGTGGGAGGAGTGTTGCCGTGGATGCCTGTGAACAAGAATATGCAGGAATGGATAGACAAACTGGAATCTTTGGAAAGAAATAAGATTTCAGCTCCTTTTTATTCACCTATGGGCATTCATATAGTGAAATGGATAGACCGCAGGCAGGGTGTCAGTTTTGAAGAAAAACGGGAACAGTTATTGAATTATCTGGAGAAGAATGGCAATTGTACATGGAAGGAGCTTTCTGCAGAACAGAAGGAAGAACTGGAGTTCCGGGTGCGGGAATTGCAGGATGGTTTGCTTGCGGCTTATTTGTCGCAAAAATATCAATCGGGTGATGAAGCCTGGAATGAGGATGACCTGGAACGCTTCTTCAAGCAACATAAATCAGACTATGCCTGGGAATTGCCGCATTATCGGGGAGCAGTGATTCATTGTAAAGATAGAAAAACGGCTTCAGCTATTAAGAAACAATTGAAAAAAAAACCGGTATCCCAGTGGAAAGATATATTACATACACTGACTGGAGATGATGCTTCCTCCAAAGTTCGTATGGAAGCAGGTGTCTTTCAGATAGGGACCAACAGGTATATTGATAAATTGGTCTTTAAATGCGGTAGCTTTCAGCCTGC
>OGDI01000123.1_pt1 | contig 10293 bp, 8 predicted proteins | sample 1570421 | NCBI WGS metagenome assembly OGDI01 (sample SAMEA2582174, study PRJEB24529) | metagenome | reverse complement strand
CCGGGGACACAAGGATTTTCAGTCCTTTGCTCTACCAACTGAGCTATGGCACCATTATTTCTTGTTTGCGGTTGCAAAGGTAGTGAAACTTTTTTAAACTACAAACTATTTCTAAAAAAAAACACTGATAAAAACATAAGGTGCTTATTATCAGTGTTGTTTAATTAAAATTATTTTTCTTTTAGTGGATTCCAACCTTGCGCTTTCAGCTCAAACTCTTGTCCGTCACGGGTAATCAGGGCACATCCCAGCTCCGGTTTGGTGATGTGACCAATCACTTTTATACCCTCTATAGCCGAAACTCGTTCATGCTCTGTTAAAGGTACAGTAAATAATAGCTCATAGTCCTCACCACCATTTAAAGCACATGTTGTCACATTCATATTCAGTTCTTCCGCCATTACAGCCGTTTGGTAATCAATGGGAATTCTTTCCTCGTAAATGCGACAGCCGGTATCGCTTTGTGAGCATATATGTAGCAGTTCCGAAGAAAGGCCGTCGGAAATATCCATCATAGCGGTGGGCTTGATTCCCGCTTTTGCCAGTTTCTCAATGATATCCTTACGTGCTTCAGGCTTTAACTGACGTTCCAAAATATATTCTTTTCCGGAAAAATCCGGATTTGCTTCTTTTTCTCCTTGGAAAACAGCCTTTTCACGCTCTAGAAGTTGAAGTCCCATATAAGCTCCTCCCAAGTCACCGCTGACACAAATCAAGTCTGTATCTTGTGCGCCGTTGCGATAAACCACTTTGTCCTTGTCCGCTTCACCTATGCAAGTAATACTGATGGCGAGCCCGGTTACGGATGAAGTTGTATCTCCACCCACAATATCTACATGGTGTAGTTCACAAGCCTGTTTTAGCCCATCATAGAACTGTTCTAAATCTTCAATACAAAAGCGTTTGGACAGTGCGATAGAAACTGTGATTTGTTTTGGAGTACCATTCATAGCATAAATGTCCGAGAAGTTTACGATGGCCGATTTATATCCCAAATGTTTCAATGGGGTATAAACCAAATCAAAATGTACCCCTTCCATCAGTAAGTCTGTGGTCACCAATACCTCTTTATCTTTAAATTCCAATACGGCTGCATCGTCTCCCACACCATATTGGGTTTCCGGATTTTTTAACTCGATATCCTTCGTTAGATGTTTAATGAGGCCGAACTCACCTAAGGTCGCTATTTCTGTTCTGTTTATTTCCTGCATGTCCTTAAATTCGATTAATCATTTCACGCATAATGGTAGTCATGCGCGGTTGCGCTTCATCTGCCGCTTTCTGAACCTCTTCGTGTGAAACTTCCACAATTTTTCCCTCCACGCCTAGGTCGGTGATAACCGATACTCCAAACACTTTGATGCCACAATGGTTTGCTACAATAACTTCGGGAACGGTAGACATACCTACGGCGTCAGCTCCAAGAATGTGGAACATCTTGTATTCTGCCGGAGTTTCGAAGGTAGGTCCCTGTGTACCGATATATACTCCTTGTTGTACTTTGATACCTTTTTCTTTAGCGATCTCCAGTGCTTTGTCTATCAGATCTTTGGAGTAGGCTTCACTCATATCCGGGAAACGGGGGCCGTATTCAATGTTCTTGCCGTGCAACGGATGTTCGGGAAAAAAGTTGATATGATCTCTGATAATCATCAGATCACCAATTTCAAAGTCTGCATTCGTACCTCCAGCTGCATTGGATACGAACAATGTTTTGATGCCTAATTCACGCATCACCCGTACGGGGAAAGTAACTTCTTTCATGGAGTATCCTTCATAGAAGTGGAAACGTCCTTGCATAGCCATGATGTCTTTATTACCTAATTTGCCGAAAATCAATTTACCGCTATGTCCCTCTACGGTTGAAACAGGGAAATTAGGGATATCTTTGTAACTGATCTCGTATTTATCGGTAATTTCGTGTACCAGGCTTCCTAAGCCGGTACCTAATATAATAGCAGTTTCGGGACTGGTATGCATCTTTTCTCTAAGAAAAGTTGCTGTTTCTTGAATTTTTTCTAACATAGTCGGTTATATTTGAGTTAAACAGTTCTTGTTGGTCTTGTAAAAAGGCTACCTCAATGGGCAGCATATATATATAAGGTTTCAGCATTTCGTCCATCAGTGGATGGGCTGCTAGTCGTACAGAGTCTTTTTCAGTGGTGATAATCATGCGTTTACCTTCCGGAAGTTTCATGAAACGCTTCTTTATCAGTTCCATATCTCTTGCTGTAAAGTCATGGTGGTCACTGAAAGCCAGTGACTCAATGTGCTCATTGTATGGTGATAAATCTTGAATGAGTTTTGCTGGGGAGGCTATGCCTGTCACCAATAGGATATGCTTGTCTTTTTCTATCTCTTTTAATGAAACTGCATTCCCTGCTGTAAACAACGGATGCAGCTTGCCGTATGCTAATGTTGTGAAGTAGAGCTGCTGATAGGGGTAAAGTTCCATTTGCTTGCTTAAGACTCTTAAATCCATAGGGGTGATGTCCTTAGGACATTTAGTGACAATGACAATATGTGCCCGGCTTTTTCCGTTTTCAGGTTCGCGCATTCGTCCGGCAGGCAGCAAGGTGTCTTCGCAAATCAGTCGGTGGTAATCTACTAATAAGATGTTTATTCCGGGCTTTACATATCGGTGCTGGAAAGCATCATCCAAAATAATCACTTCTGTTCCAGGGGCGATGTGACTATTGCATAACTGCTCTATGCCATGACAACGGTCCCGGTCTACTGCCATATGGATATCCGGAAACTTCTGTTTCATTTGGAAAGGTTCGTCACCTATCATCTGTACGGACGTATCCGGTCTGGCAAGTACAAAGCCTTTGGATTTGCGTTTGTAGCCGCGGCTTAGTACGGCTACTTTGTAATCTTTCTGCAATAATCTTATCAGGTATTCTGTATGGGGGGTCTTTCCGGTTCCGCCTACGGTGATGTTGCCTACCGAGATGACCGGGATATCAAACTTACGTTCTTTGTATATTCCCCAGTCAAACAATTTATTACGCAGCCATACACCGGTCCCATAAATCCATGAAACCGGATATAGCCACTTGTTTATCTTGATAAGATTACCTTCCATGTGCAATTTATTGGATATTAGGGTCAAACGGCATACGTGCCTGTATACAGTTGGCGTCTTTTATGTTCTCCAGCGCCTTGAAGCTGTTATAATAGCTTCCCAAATATTCTTTAATTTCGCTGTTTATATAATGTTTTTTCTGATTGCCCAGCAGGCTTGCGAAAATATTTTCTTTTTCAGGATAGCCGATAATACTGTAATTTTCGATACCGGCTTGGGTGGCGGCGGCATTCAATGCTTTGTCTATACCTCCCAGCTCGTCTACCAGACCAAGGTCTTTTGCCATGGCACCGGTCCATACACGGCCTTCAGCAACTTTTTCAATAGCCTCTGTAGACATTTTTCTACCTTCAGCGCAACGGTTTACGAACAGCTTGTATCCTCGGTTGACATAGTTCTGCATTAATTCTTGTTCTGATGCATTTAGCGGGCGGGTGAGAACCGGACCTAGGCTGGCACCCAGATCAGCCATTTTATTAGTTTTCACTACATCAAAATTTAGTCCTAAAGTTTCAGTAAACAGTTTCTCACCTGAATACATCATGCCGAATATGCCGATAGAACCAGTCAGCGTAGTCGGGTCAGCGAAAATGCGGTTTGCAGCGCAGGAAATGTAATAGCCTCCTGATGCAGCATAATCTCCCATAGAAACGATTACCGGTTTTTTCTCTTTCAGTCTTACTACTTCACGCCATATTTGATCTGAACCGTATGCGCTGCCACCCGGTGAGTTGACGCGTAATACAACAGCTTTTACGTCATCGTTGTCACGTAATTTGCGCAGGTCTTTACACATCTTTTGTACATCAATACAATCTTCTGTGGAACTGCCGGGAGCATCCAGGATCTCGCCGTATGCATAATATACGGCTATTATATTTCCACTTTTGTCTTTGGGCACATTTTTCTTGACGTTTATCATGTCTTCTATGAAAAGACTGTTTAGTTTGTCGTCTTCGTCACGACCGCTTAATTGTTTCAGATAGGAAATAACCTCATCTTTATACATCAGGGTATCTGCCAGTTTGCATTGAATATATTCTTCTGCCTGACAAAAATCCATATATCGGTCAGCATAAGCATTCAGAGTATCTGTCGGGATGCGTCGTGAGTCGGATACATCTGCAAGAATACGATGCCAGACAGATTCCAGACATTCGGTCATCTGTTTGCGGTTGGCCGGACTCATTTCTGTTGCAATAAACGGTTCCACGGCTGATTTGTAAGTGCCCACTCTGAATACCTGTACTTCCAGTCCTAGTTTGGAAACCAGATTTTTGAAGAAAACAGGTTGCATGCCTGCTCCGTGCCATCCAATACTTCCTTGCGGATTGATAATTATTTTATCGGCCACGCTGGAAAGATAATACATCCCCTGTGCATATTGGTCTGCATAAGCAACGATGAATTTGCCGCTTTCTTTGAAATCCAGTAATGCATTGCGTATTTCCTCTAAGGAAGCGTATGATGCTTCCAGATAAGAAGGTTGGATATAAATACCCTTGATTTTGTCATTGTCTTTTGCCTTCTTGATAGAAGCTAGAATGTCATCCAAACCGTATGCTTCAAATTCTTCTCCCAAAAGTTGTTGGAGTGGGTTTTCCTGTACACGTTCGGACAAACTGCCTTTAAAGTCGAGTACGAAGATAGAGTTGTCTTTCACCACCGTTTCAGTATCCGATGAGGCGACTATGCCAACCAGAGTGATAATCCCTAGTATAGTGAACACTACGCCTGCCAGAATGACGCCGATGACGCTGGCAAACGTAAATTTTAGAAAATCTTTCATTGAATGTGTTGTTTTAATGTTAATAATTAGCTAACAAAAATAGGTTATTGCATTGAAAAAAGCAAAAAAAGTGAACTTCTTTTGTTACCTGTTTGTTCTTCATTTATAATAACCCATAAATACGTTGTTTTATATGACAAAAAGTTTTAAGGAGGCTCTGAAAGCCCGTCGTACATTTTATCGGATCCAAAACAAATCGACATTGTCTGATAAAGAAATAAGAGATTTAATTTGTTTTGCTGTAGAATTTGTCCCCTCAGCTTTCAATTCTCAAACCACTCGTGTTGTGTTATTAACAGGTAAGGCGCATGAAAAGTTGTGGAACATTGTAAAAAATGTCTTGCGTAAGCGGGTTCCGGCTGAGGTATTTGGCAAGACCGAAGAAAAGATTGATGGCTGTTTCGCTTGTGGATATGGTACTATTCTCTATTTTGAAGATATGGCTATCGTTCGCTCTTTGCAGGAAAGTTTCCCCACTTATAAAGATAATTTCCCTATCTGGGCAGAGCAGACCGATGCTATGCATCAGTTGGCAGTCTGGACCATGCTGGAAGATGCAGGAATGGGGGCGTCTTTGCAACATTATAATCCGCTGATTGATGATGAAGTACGTAAAGTTTGGAATTTGTCTGATGACTGGAAATTGATAGCGCAGATGCCATTCGGTGTGCCTGTTGCACAACCGGGCTTTAAGGAAGTGAAGTCATTGGATGAGCGTGTTTTTGAATTTACTGATTAAAATTCATGTCTTATCTTTTGGCTTATTAGGGGAAAATAAGCATCTTTGTGTGCAATAAAAACAAAGATGTGCTATGAAAAAATTATTATCACTTCCCCCTAATCTGGTGGAATGTTTTCATGATATAGAGAAAGCGGACCAGACAGAGTGGTTTTGTACTTCCGATCCTATAGGTAGTAAGCTAGGATCAGGCGGGGGGACTGCATGGCTGTTGGAGGCTTGTTGTCAGAAAGTAGCTCCTGACAGCGATTTTCTTACTTGGCTGGGAAAAGAAAAACGTATTTTACTTCATGCAGGCGGGCAGAGTCGTCGTTTGCCCGGATATGCGCCATCCGGCAAAATTCTTACTCCCATTCCTGTATTCCGGTGGGCCAGAGGACAACGGCTGTCACAAAATCTGCTTTCCCTCCAGCTCCCTTTATATGAACAAATCATGGAGAAAGCTCCGTCTTCTCTTCATACATTGATTGCAAGTGGAGATGTTTATATCCGTGCGGGCCAACCGCTTCAGACTATTCCTGATGCGGATGTGGTGTGTTACGGTTTATGGGTAGATCCTAATCTGGCAAAAAACCATGGTGTTTTTGTTTCTTCACGGGCTACTCCCGATAAGCTTGATTTCATGCTTCAAAAACCTTCGGTGGAGGAATTGGGGAAATTAATGCAAACCCATCTTTTTCTGATGGATATCGGAATTTGGCTGTTAAGTGACCGTGCGGTTAGTCTGTTGGTAAAACGATCTTATAAGGAAGGAAAACTCTCTTATTATGACATGTATTCTGATTTCGGACTTACATTGGGAGAGCACCCGCGTATGATGGACGATGAACTTAACAAGCTGAGTGTGGCTATTCTGCCGTTGCCCGGAGGGGAGTTTTATCATTACGGAACCAGTCGTGAACTTATTTCTTCTACATTGGCAGTACAAAATCTGGTAAACGACCAGCGGGAGATTATGCACAAGAAGGTAAAACCGCATCCGGCCATGTTTGTTCAAAATGCTGAGGTAGGTTATCAACTTACCTCACAAAATTCGGAAATATGGATAGAGAACAGTTATGTAGGAGCAGGATGGAATATCCATCACCAGACCATCATAACAGGGGTTCCCGCTAATAATTGGAACCTAGAGGTTCCGTCCGGTGTGTGTATTGATGTGGTTCCTTTTGGAGAATCTGGCTATGTAGCGCGTCCATACGGCTTCAATGATACTTTCAAGGGAGCTTTGGCTAAGGAAGAAACATATTATCAAGGAATGTCTGTAGGTGAGTGGTGTGCTGTACGCGGCATTTCGGTGGAAGAAATAGAAAACGGTCACGACTTGCAGGCCGCGCGTTTGTTTCCGGTTTGCTCATCTGTAGAGGAATTGGGAGCAGTTATGCGCTGGATGGTCTCTGAACCGGCATTACAGCAAGGAAAAGAAATATGGCAACGCTGTCGTAAGTTATCTGCCGATGATATATCCGCTTATTCTAATCTTTATCGTCTGGCAGAACAGCGTGAAGCTTTCCGGATAAAGAATTGGCCGGCATTGGCGCATAATTATGAACGAAGTGTCTTTTATCAGCTAAATTTGGAGAATGCTGCTGGAGAATTTGCTCGGTATGATCTGTCGTTGCCTGAGCCTTTATCAGAATCGGCTCCGCTGATGACACGTATCAGTGATAATATGTTCCGTGCCCGGGTGCAGCAGCTTAAGGGGCTGGCTTATCGGGAATATGAGAATGAGGCTTTTCGTTTGATGCGCGACGGACTTACTGCTTCGGCTTTAGCCAAGAGGCAGCAACCGCATTTGTCAGTGTACTCCGATCAGATTGTCTGGGGGCGTAGTCCGGTCCGTATTGATCTGGCCGGCGGATGGACGGATACTCCACCTTATTGCTTGAATGAAGGGGGGAATGTGGTGAATATTGCTATTGAGTTGAACGGGCAGCCTCCTCTACAAGTTTACGTGAAACCCTGTCGGGAGTATAAGATAATTCTTCGTTCTATAGACTTAGGCGCTATGGAAGTGGTTACAACTTACGGGGAGGTAAGGGATTTCATGCAAGTGGGATCCCCATTCTCTATACCTAAAGCGGCATTGGTGCTGGCAGGTTTCCAGCCGGGCTTTTCCACCGAATCGTATGTTTCATTGGAAGAGCAGTTGAAGGCGTTTGGCTCCGGAATGGAAATCACTCTGCTTTCTGCGATTCCTGCGGGCTCCGGTCTGGGTACAAGTTCTATTCTTGCATCAACTGTGCTGGGGGCAATCTCTGATTTTTGCGGACTGAACTGGGATAAGAACGAGATATGTAACCGTACGCTTATTTTGGAACAGTTACTGACTACCGGAGGGGGGTGGCAAGATCAATACGGAGGTGTGCTTCGTGGAGTGAAATTATTGCAGACTCATGCAGGTATGGATCAGAGTCCGTTAGTGCGCTGGTTGCCCGATTATTTGTTTACAGGTGGCGAATATCAGAAGTGCCATTTGCTTTATTACACGGGAATTACCCGTACAGCCAAAGGAATTTTAGCTGAAATCGTGCGTAGCATGTTCCTCAACTCCACAGAGCATTTGTCTATACTTGGCGGTATGAAGGGGCATGCTCTTGACTTGTACGAAGCCATTCAGCGTGGGAATTTCGATGAAATGGGGCGTTTGGTTGGTAAAAGCTGGAAGCTGAACCAAGCGTTGGATCCCGGCACTAATCCCGAGGCAGTTGAGACTATCATTCGCCGGATTGATGATTATTGCCTGGGATATAAATTGCCAGGTGCGGGGGGAGGCGGCTATCTTTATATGGTGGCTAAAGATCCTGAGGCTGCTATACGTATTCGAAGTATTCTTACTCAGAACCCACCCAACAGTTGTGCCCGTTTCGTTGATATGGCTTTGTCCGACAAAGGCTTGCAAATTAGCCGAAGCTAGTTATAACTGAATAGAGTTGGGAAACCAGCCGGGTGATATTTTCTTTAGCAAACTCCGGTTCCATTGCCTTCTCCAGGGTGATGGGGCCGGGGGCTATAGAGAATATACCTTTGAATCCCGCTTTGTTTAATTCCGGCAGGTTTTCTATACTGCCTGCCAGTACAATAACGGGAATATGTTCTTTTTGTGCTTCCTTTAGTATTCCGTATGGTACTTTTCCCATAGCTGTCTGCCGGTCTGCTTTTCCCTCGCCCGTAATAATGAGGTCTGCTCCTTTTATTTTTTCGGAGAAGTCGATGGCTTTCAATAATAATTCTGTTCCCGGTTTTAGCTCTGCGTTAAAAAAAGCCAGTAGTCCACCACCCATGCCTCCGGCTGCACCTGCACCGGGGTAGTTCGTGATATCTTTTCCTGTCGTTTTCTTTATAACTTCGGCTAATGATTGCATGCCTTCATCCAGTCTTTGCACCATATTTGAATCGGCTCCTTTTTGTTGTGCAAAGATATATGCCGCTCCGTCAGGGCCGTAGAAAGGGTTGGCTACATCACATGCTACCATGAAGTGTGTTTCTCTTAGTGCGGGGTGAATACCGGATGTGTCTATGTTTGCCACGGCTTCCATTATTTGGCCTCCTGTACCTAAGGTATGCCCTGATTTGTCTAGAAAGCGGAAACCTAGTGCCTGTAGCATTCCTAATCCTGCGTCATTAGTCGCGCTTCCGCCAATACCGATTATAAAATTTCTGCATCCTTTGTTTAATGCGTCTTTTATCAATTCTCCTGTACCAAAGGTTGTTGTCAGCATAGGATTTCTTTGTTCAATAGGTACGAGAGGTAGTCCGCTGATGGCAGCCATTTCTATAATAGCTGTTCTGCCATTGCCGGACAGACCGTAATGTGTTTTTGCCATTTTCATTAGCGGTCCATGTGCCGATAAGGTTATATATTTCCCTTTAGTGGCTGTGATGAGTACGTCCAGTAAACCTTCACCGCCATCAGCGATGGGAATAACTGAAGTGTGGCAGGAAGGATTTATGCTTTTGATACCTTTTTCGGCAGCTTTTCCTGCTTCTGCTGAAGTTAGACAGCCTTTGAATGAATCGATGGCGATAATTATTTTCTTCATTGTATATCTTTATATAGTGCAAATCTACTGAAAACTTTTCTTCTTTAAATAGAACAGGTTGTCTTTTATTTGTGGATTGGAATATGTGTAGCTTGATGGATAAAGTAGATGTTTTTTGCTTTTGTCTGGGTGTAAGTATTGGTTCTTCTGATTATGATATAATTGATAAGCCTGCGGTTGATGTTATCATTAAGAAGCTAGGTAAGAATAAGCTTTCTATTAAGGCTGATTCTTATGTTACCCTTAGTATTCCTTGTGACAGATGCTTAGAGCCAGTTGATACACGCGTTGACTATACGGTTGATGAGATTGTTGACTTTAACGATAACGCATCCGAGGAAGAAGCAAAAGAAGAAAAAGACTATATTGATGGATACAACCTCGACGTGGACAAGTTAGTTTTCGGCGAAATACTGATATCCATGCCGGGAAAGACCTTATGTAAGGAGGACTGCAAAGGAATTTGTCTGATTTGCGGTGCGAATCTGAACAAAGGAGAGTGCGGTTGTGACAGGGATATCCTGGATCCAAGAATGTCTGTTTTCAAAGATATTTTAAAGAATTTTAAGGAGGTGTAACCGAATGTCAATTTGTCCTAAGAATAAATCTTCCAAAGGTAGAAGAGATAAGAGAAGAG
>OGDI01000114.1_pt1 | contig 10620 bp, 8 predicted proteins | sample 1570421 | NCBI WGS metagenome assembly OGDI01 (sample SAMEA2582174, study PRJEB24529) | metagenome | reverse complement strand
GGTTTTCCATACACCGACCGCGCAAGAATCGGGAAGTCTTCTCTTATCTTATTGACATCGTATTGCATAAATTCTCTGTTAAAATATGACTATTTACAAATCGCACAGCCCTGGCATTTATTCAGTTCTCCACGGAAGCGTTTTTCTACCAGCAGATGCAAGCGATCGTTTATCCAATCGTTTAGGTTCTTGGCAGTGAATTCGTTGACAAAAGCAAACATCAACAGCAAACGTGCTTCCTTCAGACTGATACCACGCTGTTGCATATAGAACAACGCATTTTCATCCAGCTGACCGACAGTAGCTCCGTGAGAGCACTTTACGTCATCCGCATAAATTTCCAGTTGCGGCTGAGTGTACATATGAGCATCACGAGTAGCACAGAGGTTGCGGTTGGTTTGTTGGGAATTAGTATGTTGTGCTCCTTCACGTACCAATACTTTTCCGGCAAACGCACCTGTCGCCTGATCATCCAATACATATTTAAACAGCTCATTACTAGTGCAATCAGCAACCTTGTGGTCAATGAAAGTATGATTGTCCACCTGTTCATTCTTATCGGCAATGACCATACCACACAAATTGATCTCAGCTCCACGTCCGGCCAAAGTTACTTCAGTTGTATTACGCGTAGTACCGTTATGCAAAGTCATACCATTCAAAAGCACATTACTGTCTGCCTCCTGGTTCACATAGAGGTTACTGAAACGCACTGTGCTGGTATGGGTTTCTTCCAGTTCATAAAGATCGAAAGTAGCATTTTCTTTTGCAAAGACCTCAATAACCTGAGTAGAAAGGAAATTTACATTATCCATGGCATGATCACAAATCAACAGACGAGCCTGCGCACCTTCTTCCAGCACCACCAGCACACGGCGGTTCACCATAAAATTAACATCAGCACGCAATATGTTCACCAGTTGAATGGGTTTGTCCACCACCACGCCTTTCGGCACATACAGCATAAAGCCATCCTGGGCAAAAGTAGTATTGAAGGCGGTCACACCATCCTTGGAAGTATCTGCCAACTTGCCATAATACTGCTTGACCAAAGCCGGATATTGTTCAGACAGCTCTTTCAAACTGCCAAGCAACACTCCTTCCGGCAATTGTGCCTTCGGCAAAGCCTTACGATAAAAAGCATCGTTTACTACAAAATAAAGAGCGGTACTCATATTAGGTACATCGCACTTGAACACTTCATACGGATTCACCGGAATGTCAAGTCTGTTCAAATTCAAACCATAATCCGGCTCGAACAACTTGCTCACATCCGTATATTTATACTTCTCCTGTTTGCGGGTAGGGAAACCTAATTTTTCGAAATCTGCGAAAGCTTGCGCACGGGGAGCGTTCAGCACCTCGGCACTATGCCGGCAAATCATCGCCTCACATTGAGAAAAGAGATCAATATATTGTTGTTCTGCTCTCATAATCACTTTCTTCTTTAGGCATCAAATTATTATTCTCCCAACTCGGCTTTTATCCAGTCGTAACCACGCTCTTCCAGTTCCAAAGCCAATTCGGGACCCGCAGTCTTCACAATACGTCCTTTATACAATACATGTACAATATCGGGTTTGATATAATCCAGCAACCGTTGATAGTGCGTAATGACGATACAACTTGTTTCGGGAGTCTTCAGTTTGTTCACACCCTCGGCTACAATACGCAACGCATCAATATCAAGACCGGAATCCGTTTCATCCAGAATGCTCAACTTAGGTTCCAGCATAGCCATCTGGAAGATCTCATTGCGCTTCTTCTCACCACCGCTGAATCCCTCGTTTACCGAACGGTTTGCCAATTTATTATCCAATTCCACCACAGCCCGCTTCTCGCGCATCAGCTTCAAGAACTCACTGGCTGTCAATGCAGGGAGGCCTTTATATTTACGCTGCTCGTTTACCGCCGCACGCATAAAGTTCACCATACTGACTCCGGGAATCTCCACCGGATATTGGAAAGACAAAAACAGACCTTCATGACTGCGATCCTCAGGACTCAAAGCCAACAAATCTTTTCCTTCAAAAGTCACCGAACCTTTCGTTACCTCAAAAGCCGGATTGCCTACCAACACAGACGAAAGGGTACTCTTTCCGGAACCGTTGGGTCCCATAATAGCATGAACTTCACCTTTCTTTATGCTTAGATTAATACCTTTCAATATTTCTTTGCCATTGACACTGGCATGTAAGTCTTTTATCTCTAACATAATTCTATTAAATTCTTAGTTCTTCATTTATCCTACACTTCCCTCTAGAGAAATAGCCAGCAGCTTCTGTGCCTCCACCGCAAACTCCATTGGAAGTTTATTCAGTACTTCTTTTGCATATCCATTGACAATCAACCCAATAGCGTCTTCCGTAGGAATACCGCGCTGATTGCAATAAAACAACTGGTCTTCGCTGATCTTGCTGGTTGTCGCCTCATGTTCCACCACAGCTGTCTCGTTATGAATATCCATATATGGGAATGTATGAGCACCACACTGGCTCCCTAGCAACAAAGAGTCACACTGACTGTAATTACGGGCATTGTCTGCTTTCTGAGCCACACGTACCAGACCACGATAAGAGTTCTGGCTCTTTCCGGCACTGATTCCTTTACTAACAATGGTACTACGGGTATTTCTGCCTAAATGAATCATTTTAGTCCCCGTATCAGCCTGCTGATAGTTATTCGTTACTGCCACCGAATAGAATTCAGCAGTAGAATTATCTCCACTCAGGATACAACTGGGATATTTCCAAGTAATGGCCGATCCGGTTTCCACCTGTGTCCAGCTCAATTTGCTATCCACTCCTTTGCAATGACCGCGTTTTGTCACAAAGTTATATACTCCTCCTTTGCCTTCGGCATCTCCCGGATACCAGTTCTGTACGGTAGAATATTTCACTTCCGCACGGTCGTGCACCACAATCTCCACTATGGCCGCATGTAATTGGTTCTCATCCCGCATAGGGGCCGTACATCCTTCCAGATAAGAAACATAACTATCATCATCCGCAACAATCAGTGTACGCTCAAACTGACCGGTATTGGCTGCATTGATACGGAAATAAGTGGAGAGTTCCATAGGACAACGCACTCCTTTCGGAATATATACAAACGATCCGTCACTGAATACTGCCGAGTTCAAGGCTGCAAAGAAATTATCCCGCGGCCCGACCACCGAACCCAGATATTTCTTCACCAAATCGGGATGCTCACGCACCGCTTCACTGAACGAACAAAAAATAATCCCTTTTTCCAACAAGGTTTCTTTAAATGTAGTCTTGACAGATACAGAGTCCATGACAGCATCTACTGCCATACCGCTCAACGCCATTTGCTCCTCCAAAGGAATACCTAATTTATTGAAAGTTTTAATCAACTCAGGATCTACCTCATCCATACTTTTCGGTCCTTCTTTTTTCTTTGTAGGGTCCGCATAATAGGATATAGCCTGATAATCTATTTCAGGGATAGTGAGGTGTGCCCATGCAGGCATCTCCATGGTCAACCAGTAGCGGTATGCTTTCAGGCGAAACTCCAGCAACCACTCCGGCTCGTTCTTCTTTGCAGAAATCAAGCGGATAACATCCTCATTCAATCCCCTTTCTATAATATCTGTGTGAACTTCTGTGGTGAAGCCATATTTGTACTTCTCCTGCGTCAGTTCTTTCACATATTTATTGGGTTCTTCTTGCATATCTATCTTATATTTCTATTAATTGTTCTGTTACATTCTTAAATACCGGAAAAAAGATACCGGACAAGTCCCTCATAGAATAATATAACACTGATTCCTTCTTTTTTGTTGCACTGATCATCTCATTGTTCGGATCTATATATTCTATCACATGAATAGCTAACCCTATCAGTATCATATACTTCAATGCTCCCAATCCGCTGCCTAACCAACGGTTCAGCCATCCCAGGTGCACAGCATCCAATGCTTTTGTCAACAAAGAGGCGACGAACGCAAAACCTAAAGGTACAGCTATCCAGATCAATATAAAAGCCAAGACCTGTGCTACAGTCGTCGAAGTACCTAGAACCGGCGCCAACCTTTCGGCAACAATGCCAAACAAGGCACGAGCCATCAGCAATCCGGCTATCAACCCTACAATAGACGCCATCTGCTTCACAAATCCTTTTATTAATCCCATAATGACACCCACACCAATCATAGCCAATATAATAATATCTATTGTCGCCATCTTTATCGTTATTACAAAAAGCAGTAATGCCATTCTGAACAAAGCGAAGAATCTGCCAGCCCACGCGCTGGGCGAGGTGCCAGATCCTTCGCTATGCTCAGGATGACATTACCATCTATATTCTCAGACTTCAGTGTATTACAAAGTCTGTTTAACCTCTACTTCTTCGTAAGCTTCAATAATATCACCGACCTTGATATCGTTACAGTTTGTCAGACTGATACCACATTCAAAGTTAGTACCTACTTCTTTCACATCATCCTTGAAACGCTTCAAAGCATTGATAGCACCGGTAAAGACTACAATACCATCACGAATCAAGCGTGCCTTATCAGAACGTTTCACCTTACCTGTCTTCACCATAGCACCGGCAACCAAACCGACCTTGGTAATATTGAAGACTTCACGCACTTCGATGGTTGCAGTAATCTGTTCCTTCAAAGTAGGTGCCAGCATACCTTCCATAGCAGCCTTCACTTCTTCAATCGCATCATAGATAACAGAATATTTGCGGATATCCACACCCTCCTGCTCAGCCAGTTTGCCGGCAGAACTTGAAGGACGAACCTGGAAACCTACAATAATAGCATCTGATGCAGCAGCCAAAGTCACATCCGACTCGGAAATCTGACCGACACCTTTGTGGATCACATTAACCTGTACCTGTTCTGTAGACAGTTTTATCAATGAGTCGCTCAACGCTTCGACAGAACCGTCCACGTCACCTTTAACAATCACATTCAGCTCATGGAAATCACCCAAAGCCAAACGACGGCCCACTTCATCCAATGTCAGCAGTTTCTGAGTACGCAAGCCCTGCTCACGCTGCAACTGTTCACGCTTGTTGGCAATGTCACGAGCCTCTTGTTCCGTATCAATCACATGGAAAGTATCACCTGCCGCAGGAGCACCGTTCAGTCCCAGAATCAATACCGGTTCGGAAGGACCGGCCTCCTTGATGCGCTGGTTACGTTCATTAAACATGGCTTTCACCTTACCATAACTAGTACCAGCCAAAACTATATCCCCCATTTTCAGCGTACCGTTTGCCACCAACATAGTAGCCACATAACCGCGTCCCTTGTCCAACGACGATTCAATGATAGAACCGGTTGCCTTGCGGTCGGGATTAGCCTTCAAATCCAACATTTCAGCTTCCAGCAATACTTTTTCCAACAAATCGTGTACACCTGTACCTTTCTTTGCCGAAATATCTTGCGACTGATACTTACCACCCCACTCTTCCACCAGGAAGTTCATGGCAGCCAGTTCTTCCTTAATCTTATCCGGATTGGCGTGCGGCTTATCCACCTTATTAATAGCAAATACGATAGGCACACCGGCAGCCATAGCATGATTAATCGCCTCTTTGGTCTGCGGCATCACATTATCATCGGCAGCTACAATAATAATAGCAATATCCGTCACTTTCGCACCACGGGCACGCATGGCGGTAAATGCCTCGTGACCCGGAGTATCCAAGAATGTAATATGACGTCCGTCTTCCAATTTCACATTGTAAGCACCGATATGCTGGGTGATACCACCTGCCTCACCGGCAATTACATTTGCTTTACGAATATAGTCCAGTAATGAAGTCTTACCATGATCAACATGTCCCATTACTGTCACAATCGGAGCACGCGGCTGCAAATCTTCTTCGTTATCTTCCTCTTCTGTAATAGCCTGTGCTACCTCAGCACTTACATATTCTGTCTTGTATCCGAATTCTTCCGCTACCAGGTTGATTGTCTCGGCATCCAGACGCTGATTGATAGAGACCATGATACCGATACTCATACAAGTAGCGATAACCTGAGTAACAGGAATATCCATCATACTTGCCAATTCGTTCGCAGTAACGAACTCGGTCAGTTTCAATATTTTGCTATCTTCCTGTTCCATCTCCTCCTGTTCCATCAGGCGGTTCTGAACATTTTCACGTTTCTCCTTACGATACTTGGCAGCCTTGTTCTTAGTCTTGTTAGTCAGACGTGCCAATGTTTCCTTAACCTGCTTTGCCACATCTTCATCACTAACTTCCGCTTTTACAACAGGTTTCTTGAAACGGTCTTTATTAAATTTGCCTCCACCCTGATTGTTATTGCCATTAGGTTTGGAGTTATTGTTCCTATTCGGTCTGTTAGCGTTATCGTTACGTTGGTTATTATTAGATGCTCCTCCAGCATTTGTTGTACCGGCAGCATTTATATCCACACGTTCCTTATTTATTCTATTGCGTTTTTTCTTCTTTGCGGCATCATCGTTAACCGAGTTTTTAGAAATCTTATCGTCTCCCTTACGGATTTCTTTGATAATAGCATCCTTCATCAGTTTACGCTGTTCCTGACGCTGCTTATCTTTCTCTTCTCTCTCTTTCCGTTTTTCTTCCTTCGATTTCTTTTTCGGACGGGTAGACTGATTCAATGCAGCCAGATCAATCTGACCTACTACATTAATTTTCGATTTAAATTCAGTAGGACGAATTTTAAATACATCGTCTTCTTCTTTTTCCTGAACGGGTGCTGCTTCGGGTGTTTCTTTTTCCATCTCTTTCACCTGGGGTGTCTTTTCTTCCGTCTTTTCAATTTTAGGCTCTTTCTTCTCTTCCAGAACTGGAGCAGGAGCAGGTTGAGGAGCAGGTTCCGGTTTCTTTTCCTCTACCACCACAGGCTTCGGCGTTTCCTTCTCGGGTTGGGGAGTTTCCTTCCTCTCAACCACCTTTTCCACCACGGGTTCTGCTTTCGGAGTTTGTTCAATAACTTTCGCAACTGGTTCTACAACCTTTGGCGCAGTTTTCTTGTTCAAATTGTCCAGATCTATTTTACCCACTTGCTTCAGTTTGGGGCGTGCCTCTTCAGGAATAACAGTTTTCACCACCTCTTCTTTCTCTTTCTTAGATTCAAAACCTTCGATAGAGATAGAAGCTTTGTTGCGGTCCTTGTTCTGTCTTTCCTGACTAAATTTTTCAGACTCTATTTTTAAATTTTTATCTGTGCTGAACTCTTTCACAAGTACAGCATATTGTTCTTCGGTAATTTTCGCATTAGGACTAGCCTCAATGGTATAGCCCTTCTTCTGCAAGAATTCAACTACCGTCGTTATTCCTACATTTAAATCTCTTGTTACTTTGTTCAGTCTAATCGTCATACTCGTTTTTTAATTATTAACTACGAGCCGGGACTGAAGAGTTACTCTTCAAATTCAGCTCTTAAAACTCTCAACACGTCATCAACCGTGTTTTCTTCCAGGTCCGCTTTTTCTATCAACATCTCGCGCGGAGCATTCAATACAGCCTTGGCTGTATCCAATCCAATATTCTTGATGGCTGTGATAACCCACTCATCAATTTCATCCTTGAATTCATCAAGGTAGATATCCTCATCCATCGCGCTCTCATCCAATTCGCGGTACACATCAATCGTATATTCGGTAAGCATACTGGCGAGTTTGATATTCATTCCCCCCTTACCGATTGCCAAAGACACTTCTTCCGGTTTCAGATATACTTCTGCTTTTTTCTCCTCTTCGTGCAACACAATAGAAGAAATCTTAGCCGGACTCAACGCACGCTGAATGAACAACTGAATGTTAGAAGTATAGTTGATCACGTCGATATTTTCATTACGCAACTCACGCACAATACCGTGGATACGTGATCCTTTTACACCTACGCAGGCACCTACCGGGTCTATACGGTCGTCATACGACTCAACTGCTATCTTAGCACGTTCTCCGGGAATGCGCGCAATCTTCTTGATAGTGATCAACCCGTCATTGATTTCGGGTACTTCCATTTCAAACAGGCGTTGCAAGAACACAGGTGAAGTACGGCTCAGAATAATCTTCGGATTATTATCTACACGGGCCACTACGGCACGGGCAGTTTCGCCTTTACGGTAGAAGTCACTCGGAATCTGTTCAGTCTTGGGCAAAAGCAGTTCGTTGCCTTCATCATCCAGCAACAACATTTCTTTCTTCCATATCTGATAGACTTCCGCACTGATTACAGTACCCACCCTATCAATATATTTATTATACAAGCTATCTTTCTCCAGTTCTAAAATCTTCGATGCCAGTGTCTGACGCAAGTTCAGAATGGCACGGCGGCCAAACTTGGCAAAGATTACTTCATCGGTCACTTCCTCACCCACCTCATAAGACGCATCAATTTTCTGTGCCTCGGTCAATGAGATCTGCATATTGGGATTCGTCAAATCCTCATCTGCTACAACTTCACGGTTACGCCATATTTCAAAATCTCCCTTGTCAGGGTTCACAATAACGTCGTAATTTTCATCAGTGCCAAACATTTTCGCGATCACACTACGGAAAGACTCTTCGAGTACACTCACCATAGTTGTTCTATCAATATTCTTTAATTCCTTAAATTCCGAAAATGTATCAATCAAGCTGATTGTTTCTTCTTTTTTGGCCATAATTATTTAAAACTAATTAAGTATTTAGTGTATTTTATCTCATCATATGCAAAAGTAATATCCTCCTCTACCAGTTTGGGGCGTTTGGCTCCTTCCGGTTTCACTTTCTTTTCAATGGTTACGGTAAAGTTCTCTTCATTTGCATCCTTCAATACACCTTCCAGCTTCTTTCCCTCTTTAGTCAGGATTTCCACCTCCTTACCAATGTGTATCAAGTACTGTTGCAATACCTTGAAAGGTTGTCCTATACCGGCCGAACCCACTTCCAGTTCATAATCCTCTTCTTCACGGTCCAGTTTAGACTCAATATAGCGGCTAAGTTCTACACAATCGTCAATCCATACTCCCTCGGCATGGTCAATTTCTACCACAATTTTGTCATCCGGGCTCACCGTGACATCTACCAAAAAGTAATCTTTACCTTCCAGCCACTCGTCAACAATCCGGGTTACTACATTTTTATCTATCATTTATTCACTATTAAGAACAAAAAAAGGGCTTAATCAAGCCCCACCATTCATCCATTTCGGTGCAAAGATACAAATTATCTACCAGTGCTACAAAATATTCTATTAAAAAATTGTAGTTTTGCAGAAACTTATAACACTATGGATAAAAACAGTTTAAATACGAACAAGCAGTTCATGATAGGTAACGGTATGCTGGCTTTTGGAGTCTTTGCCGTTATTATCATTTTTTTGTATATGTCCTTCCGTTTCCAACGCAAGGCTGACAAAGTACAGACTTATGAAGGAGTCTACAACATAGAACTGACTAATAGTTTTGCCGGAGACAGTATAGCGGTATATCTAAATGACAGTCTGCTACTGGACCAAACCATGCCCGACGCCAACCTGAAAGTGGAGATAAAACGCTTTGCCGAAGATAATGTACTGATGGTCGTAGATAACAAAACAGACAAGACCACACCTTTCAACCTGAATCCGGAAGGTAGCCGGGTAGAGGTTAAAAAGAGTGGAGATGTAATTTATATTCTGGAGAGGGAAGCCGACTCCCTTTTGGAATAAAGGGAAACAGCGACAAAGCCGATCAATACGATAAAGACACCCACCAAAGCCGGATACCGATAACCCAATCCGGCATCTATGGGTAGCCCACCGGCATAAGCACCAATGGCATTGCCCAAATTAAAAGCGACTTGCACACAGGCCGCTCCCATCATTTCTCCTCCGCGTGAATTCCGGAGTAACAATAATTGTTGTGGAGCCGAAACAGCAAATAATCCTGCCGTACATATACACATCAATATTACTGCCAACCAAGAAACAGAAGCCGCAAAGAAAATGGCAAGCAAACCGGAAGCCATAATAACCTGTGTATATTTTACCACACGGGCAGCCCCATACTGATCAGAAAACTTTCCACCCATCAAGTTTCCTACAGTCATGCTAAGACCTGCCAACACCATAATGAAAGTCATACTGTTTTCACTGAAACCTGCCACGTGCGTCATCAAAGGAGTGACATAGCTATACCAACAAAAGATGCCTCCGTTTCCGAACATGGTCGTAATTATCAACAACCATGGAGCCAGATTCTTCAAAAAGCGGAACTGTCCTTTCCAGCCCACATCCGGCAAGGCGGGTAAAACAGGTATCCATTTCCAGACGAGGAAGAATACCAGCATTCCCCAGCATCCATTGAACAGGAAGGGGAACCGCCAGGAGAACAGATTGCTCAACAATGTACCCAAGGGCACTCCAAACAAATTGGCAATGGTCATACCGGCAATCATCAGGGCTACAGCTTGCGAGGTTTTCCCTTTATCGGCCACCCTCTCGGCTACAATAGAACCGACTCCGAAAAATGCTCCGTGAGGCAGTCCCGACACAAACCGCATAAGCAGCAATGTCCAATATTCCGGAGCAAGCGCCGCACACAAATTACCAATCACATAAATGGCAGCAAGTCCTAACAATATCTGTTTCAACGGACGCGTACGAGCCACAAACACC
>OGDI01000108.1_pt1 | contig 11157 bp, 13 predicted proteins | sample 1570421 | NCBI WGS metagenome assembly OGDI01 (sample SAMEA2582174, study PRJEB24529) | metagenome | reverse complement strand
GAAGTATCAACCATACATTATTGAGTTTTGAGGCTATAGAACGGAGAGGGATAAAGCTTCATACAGTGATGTACAATCTGTTTCCCGAAGGAGAGGATAAAATCATTCAAGCAGATACAGAAACTTATATTTGTCGTTATATAGAGAAGCATTTCCCGGATACAGCATTTGTGAAGGTACCTTGCTTGTAATTCATCTTTCTTGTTTATGATGTGTTTACCTGATAAAAAGAGGTTGTTCTACATCTGACGACCTCTTTTTATTAGTTGTATCCATAATTTTCCGCTTAAGTTATAGTATGATTTTTACTTTGTGGAGTAGTTTTGGCCGTGTAATGAGTTATTTCTCCTGTTCTGCATTGTACAAGGCGATATATCCGCGTTCTTCTGTACGGATGCGGACGGCATTCAAATGCGTCCTTGACATGTTTTGCCAATGCCTTTTACATTGCAATAGGAAAGCCATTCGATTTTGGCTTCGAGCAATGCTTCTTTTACGTCCTCGAATTGGGTCTTACAGATAATAGCTTCAATTTTTTTATTGTTGTATTTGTATTTTGTATATAATGTAATCTTTTTACCTTCTAAAAAACTAATACTTTGTTGTTATCCTTGTCTGGTTATGCTCTTTATGATTAAAAACTTAGCCCGAAAACGAAATAAGCCCCTTCAGTGCGTGGGTTTACGGTGGCTTTTGCAAAAGCTGGAACGGAGAATGAATCAGTGATTTTTATCTCCTTGGCGGCTCCCAGGCTGATGTCGCATACGGTGAAACCGTTGGAACCGTTGCATACAGGGACTTCGGAATACTGAAGCCCAGCCGATGGAATATATCAATGATTTCATTCTTTACAATGCTCAGCGGGTGGCGTGTTCCCAGTTCGATGGGATAAGCCGTACGGGTAAGATCCATTTCGGCTGCGCTGTTATCTTGGGTCTCGAAAGCTTCTTTCAATGAGGCGATACGCTCCTGAGCCTTGTTCTTCAGCTCGTTCAGTTTCATACCCACCTCTTTTTTCTGCTCGGCAGGTACGTTGCGGAAGTCTGCCATCAACTCATTAATCGCTCCTTTTTTGCTAAGATATTTAATGCGCAAGGCTTCCAATTCTTCCGCATTGGCTGCTTGCAAGCCTTCAATTTCCTGAAGTAATTGTTCTATTTTAGCTAACATAGTTTCTTCTTTATTTTTTAATGACCGCAAAGTTAGCGAATTAAACCCATATATTTTGCTGAAAACTAAAAAAAACGATATTTTTGCATCGATTTTTTCTAAATATAGAAAATGAGAAAACTTATAATCGGAGTTTGTCTGCTTATGCTGATAAGCTCCTGTGGAGGTGGGAAAAAGAAAATGGACCCCTTCGAGACGCTTACTGAGGAGATTGATTCGCTGACTGCAACCCCGGACACAACAGAAGCGATGGCTGCGGTAGAGGAAGAACCAATGGTTCCCGCTACGGCCGACGAAAGTTTTGCCGACTTTTTCTACAATTTTGCCAGTGATGAAAAATTACAATTGTCACGCATCGTGTTCCCTTTGCCGTATTATACAATGGAAAAGAAAGAGCACATTGAAAAGGAGCAATGGAAACACGATCCTTTATTCAGCCGGCAGGATGCCTATACAGTTCTGTTCGATAAGGCAGAAGACATGGAAATGGAGAAAGATACGGGTCTAACCAGTGTCAAGATAGAATGGATTTACTTGAAGAAGGGAAAAATCAAGCGGTACTATTTTGAGCGGCTGAAGGGGCTGTGGAAACTGGAAGCCATAGATTTTGCGGATATGCCGAGAGAGGATACCGGTAAGGAGGACTTCTTTGAGTTTTATGAACGTTTTGCCAATGATTCTGTTTTCCAGTTGTCTCGTTTGCACGAACCGTTGAAGTTTGTGACCGCTGATCCCGAAGACGAGTTTCAGATACTGGAAACGACTTTGGAGGCCGGGCAATGGTTCGCATTCCAGCCTGTATTGCCTCGTGAGAATCTGACTAATGTAAACTATGGCCAGAACGAGAATGTGCATTCCAATACGAAGGTGATTGAAATGAAAGGTTTTGGCAATGGATTTAATAATACGCTCTATTTTGAACGGCGCCACGGTTTGTGGAAACTGATGCAGTTTGAGGATCTGAGCGATTGATTTGATTGTAAATGAAGGAAATAAAAGACTACTCTCTGTTGCCTCATAATACATTTGGTATGGATGTGAAGGCATCTTTGTTTGTGGAATATGAATCGGTGACAGAGCTGCAATCCATCTTGTCGGATAAAAAACTGATGGCCGGTAACTGGTTGCATATTGGCGGAGGAAGCAATTTGCTTTTTAAAGGTGATTATGCGGGAACTGTCCTGCATTCGGCTATCCGGGGGTATGAGGTGGTTGCTGAAAACGAACAGGAAATAGAGGTAAGGGCAGGAGCCGGTGAGGTGTGGGATGATTTTGTGGCATATACCGTGAAAAACAGTTGGTATGGTGCTGAAAATCTGTCATTGATTCCCGGTGAAGTGGGTGCTTCTGCCGTTCAGAATATCGGTGCGTATGGTGTTGAGGCAAAAGATTTGATTGTAAGTGTGGAAACCGTCGAGGTGGAAACCGGCAGGAAACGGATTTTTACCAAAGAGGAATGCCGTTATGCTTATCGTGAAAGCATTTTCAAGAAAGATTTGAAAGGTAAATATATAGTGACTTACGTCACCTATCGTTTAAGTAAGCAGCCGGTTTTTAATCTGGAGTATGGAAATGTGCGTGGCGAATTGGAAAAGCGAGGAGGTGAGGTGGCATTGGAGAATGTAAGGAAGGGGATTATTGCCGTGCGTGAAGCCAAGTTGCCCGATCCCCGGGTGCAGGGAAATGCCGGAAGTTTCTTTATGAATCCGATTATTCCACGCAGGCAGTTTGAAATAGTACAGCAACAGTATCCTGATATGCCACATTATGAGGTGGATGGCAATAGGGTGAAGATTCCTGCTGCATGGATGATAGACCGTTGCGGCTGGAAAGGCAAACAAATAGGACGCGCGGGTGTTCATTCTAAACAGGCATTGGTCTTGGTGAACTGTGGAGGCGCTACGGGAGATGAAGTGATTGCTCTTGCCAGACGGATACAGGAGTCTGTGCTTCAAAAGTTCGGGGTGGCTATCTCTCCCGAAGTGAATTTTATATAAGGTATGATATGAAGATTACAATACTAGGCAGCGGAACGTCTACGGGAGTACCCGAAATAGGGTGCAAATGTCCGGTATGCACCAGCAGCGATCCCCGGGACAACCGTTTGCGTTGTTCGGGACTGGTAGAAACGGAAGGGCTCCGGATTCTGATAGATTGCGGTCCCGATTTCCGTGAACAGATGATACGGTTGAACGATTTCAAGCCGTTGGACGGTGTTTTGATTACTCATGAACACTATGACCATGTAGGAGGCTTGGATGATTTGCGTCCTTTCTGTCGTTTTCGCGATGTGCCGGTTTATGCCGAACAATATACGGCAGAGCGTTTACGCCAGCGTATTCCTTATTGTTTTGCCGAACATCTTTATCCGGGAGTTCCCCGTATTACATTAGAGGAAATTGTTCCCGATTCTCCTTTTATTATCGGCAATCCCGAAGGAAACAAAGTAGAGGTGACACCTCTTCGGGTAATGCACGGCAAACTGCCCATTTTGGGATACCGTATCGGCCGGATGGCATGGATTACCGATATGTTGACGATGCCTGGGGCTGAATATGATTTGCTGCAAGGACTGGATGTGTTGGTAATGAATGCATTGCGTCCTCAGCCTCACCATACCCACCAGAATTTGAAGGAGGCTTTGGACAATGCACAAAGAATAGGAGCCGGGGAAACCTATTTTATTCACATGAGTCATCATATAGGATTACATGCTGATGCTGAACGGTTATTGCCGCCGCATGTGCATTTTGCATACGATGGAATGAAAATTTGTTTATAAAGCCGGCTTCAACGAATACCGGCACAATCCGTTCAACCCGCATTCCGAACATTTCGGTGTCCGTGCCACACAAACATATCTTCCGTGTAAAATAAGCCAATGATGTGCGGTGGGCACAATCTCCTTCGGAATATACTTCATCAGATATTTCTCGGTAGCCAGCGGTGTGGTGCAGGTTTGAGGAACCAGCCCGATGCGGTGGCTCACGCGGAACACATGTGTATCTACCGCCATGGCCGCTTTATTGAATACTACACTTTGGATGACATTGGCTGTCTTGCGTCCCACTCCCGGCAGTTTGACCAGTTCTTCCAATGTTCCCGGTACTTCGCTATGAAAATCTTTCACCAGCATTTGCGCCATGCCCACCAGGTGTTTTGCCTTGTTGTTGGGATAACTTACACTCCGTATGTATTCATAAATCACTTCCGGCGTCGAAGCGGCCAATGCCTCAGGAGTCGGGAAATCCCGGTAAAGAGGAGGGGTGATCATATTTACCCGTTTGTCCGTGCATTGTGCACTCAGGATAACAGCTATCAATAACTCGAATGGGTTATTGTAATGAAGTTCGGTTTCGGCAACAGGCATCGCTTCTTGAAAATAAGCGATCACCTTGTTATAAAGTTCTTGTTTTTTCATCTTACCTTCTTTTTTCGGTTACAAATATAATTGATAAATCAATAGGGTAGAATTATTCGGGCAATTCATTTGTTTAGTTGAGTAAACTTCTTATATTTGCATAAATATATTAGATTTATGCAGCTTAACGTAAAGAATGAAACTTCTACATTGAAAGCTGTGGTGCTTGGACAACCCGGTTCCATAGGGAAGGTCCCCACGCTGGAAGTCATACGAGTCCGTATTGCATAACATATACCCCCATGAAGAAGATATTTTCAAAGAGATGAGATGCTTTGAAAGCGTATTGTTGAAATATGGGGTACAGGTCTATCGCCCGTGGACACTGGAGAATTGTAATCAGGTGTTTGCCCGTGATGTGGGGTTTGTGATTGACGACAAGATTATTGTTTCCAACATCATCCCCAACCGGGAGGATGAGAAGGAAGCCTACGAAGTGGTCTATAATCAGATAGCTTATAACAAGATTTTCAACCTTCCCGAAAAGGCGCACGTAGAGGGAGGTGATGTGGTGCTTTACAATAATATAGTGTTTGTAGGCCTTTATACCCAGCCCGATTACCCGCAGATGAAGACGGCACGTACCAACCGGTATGCTTTTTCCTTTCTGAAAGAAATCTGTCCGGGGAAGATATTCATCCCCTTGGAGCTGAAAAAACATAATACAGATCCACGTGCGGGGATTCTGCATCTGGATTGTACCTTTATGCCGGTAGGGAAAGGGCATGCGATTATTTATAAGGACGGATTTATGTATCCTCAGGATTATCATACTCTGCTCGATTTGTTCGGCAGGGAGAATGTATTTGAAATAACGCGGGAAGAGATGTACTATATGAATACGAATGTCTTTTCCATCTCTCCTGAGGTGGTGGTTTCTGAAAGGAACTTTATCCGCCTGAATACCTTTATGGAAGAGGTATGGGGAATGACGGTAGAGCGTGTACCTTATTATGAAATATCTAAGATGGGCGGACTGTTGCGCTGCTCCACCTTACCATTAATCCGAGAAAATGACTAAACAAACAACAAACCACATTTTGATGGTGGAACCCGTGGCCTTCGGGTTCAATGAAGAAACAGCGGCCAACAATTATTTCCAGCAGCGGACAGTTGCGGCAGGTGAAACAGTACAAGCTTGTGCCTTGAAGGAATTTCGGGGCATGGTGGATAAGTTGCGTGCAAACGGCATAGAGGTAATAGCAGTGCAGGATACCCCGATACCTCATACTCCGGATTCCATATTTCCGAACAACTGGGTGTCCTTTCACGACGACGGAACGGTGGTGCTGTATCCTATGTTTGCGGAAAACCGCAGGGCGGAAAGACGGGCGGATATCTTGCAGCGGATAGAGTCGGAGGGGTTCAGCATCCGTCGGAAGGTAGATTATACAGGTTTTGAAGAAGAAAACCGGTTCCTGGAGGGGACCGGGGGAATCATTCTGGACCGGGTGAACCGTTATGCATACGCGGCTTTGTCGCAACGGGTGGACGAAGCTTTATTGGGCCGGTTCTGCAAGGAGCAGAATTTTATTCCGGTGTCCTTTCATGCTTATCAGACTGTAAACGGACAACGTCTGCCCATTTATCATACCAATGTCATGATGTGTGTGGCGACAGATTATGCGGTCGTTTGTCTGGACAGCATCGACGACGTGGAAGAGCGTGAGCAGGTTTGTCACGTCTTGCGGCAGACAGGGAAAGAAATCATTGCCATCTCCGAGGAACAGATGCATCACTTTGCCGGAAATATGCTTCAGGTGGAGAACGGGAAAGGCGCATTGTTTCTAGTGATGTCTCAAAGTGCTTACGATTCGTTGGATGAAGGCCAGTTACAACGGCTGTCTAAGTATAACGCGTTGCTTCCCATGCCCATCCCTACCATTGAAACGCTGGGAGGAGGAAGTGCCCGTTGCATGATGGCGGAAATATTCTTGAAGAAAGAAAAACATTAAATGATAAAAAGCTTATGGATGCAAAATTATCGGCAGCTCAATTGATGGAGCTTGAGAACAAACATGGAGCACACAATTATCATCCTGTTCCTGTGGTATTGGATAAAGGAGAAGGTGTGTTTGTATGGGATGTGGAAGGAAAGAAATATTATGATTTCCTTTCCGCTTATTCGGCAGTGAACCAAGGACATTGTCATCCGCGTATTATCGATACGTTGGTAAAACGGGCGCGAAAGCTGACTTTGACTTCACGCGCTTTTTATAACAGCCAGTTGGGACGGTATGAAGAATTTGTCACCCGTTATTTCGGATATGACAAGGTTTTACCGATGAATACGGGAGCCGAGGCAGTAGAAACCGCATTGAAGCTTTGCCGCAAATGGGCGTATGAAGTAAAAAAGCTTCCCAAGGATACGGCGGAAATCGTTGTATGCCGGAATAATTTTCATGGGCGTACTACCACTATCGTTTCTTTCTCCATTGATCCGGACGCTTACAATAACTACGGACCTTTTACCCCCGGCTTTGTCGTGATTCCCTACAATGATGCCGAAGCATTGGCGAAAGTGCTGGACGAACATCCTCATGTGGCCGGATTCCTGGTTGAGCCCATTCAGGGAGAGGCAGGGGCTTATGTACCCGATGAGGGATATTTGAAAAAATGTTACGACTTGTGCCGTGCCCACAATGTACTTTTTATAGCCGATGAAGTGCAGACCGGCATTGCCCGTACAGGTAAATTGCTGGCTTGTGACTATGAGAATGTTCATCCGGATATCTTGATTTTGGGAAAGGCTTTATCGGGTGGGGCCTGTCCTGTTTCTGCGGTATTATCATGCAATGAAGTGATGGATGTTATCCGTCCGGGGCAACATGGCTCCACTTTTGGCGGAAATCCTATTGCTGCGGCAGTGGCTGTTACGGCGCTTGAGGTAGTACGGGACGAACAGTTGGCGGACAGGGCATACAGGCTGGGACTGATATTCCGGGAAGAGATGAGAAAACTGTGCGAAACATCTCGTGTGGCTTCTTTTGTCCGGGGCAAGGGATTGCTGAATGCGTTGATAATCAATAATGATGAAACGAAGGATTTGGCGTGGGAGATTTGCTTGAAATTGGCCGAAAACGGTTTGCTGGCCAAACCGACACATACGAATATTATTCGTTTTGCTCCGCCATTGGTGATTACAGAGGAACAATTAAAGGAGTGTATCGAAATTATAAAGAAGACGATTGCTTTGTTTGAATAAAGGATTTTTTTATCCTGTCTTTTAGGGGTGGATTCAATCTGCCCCTAAAATCGTTTTCACTGATACCCACCTGTTTGTGACGCTTCATCTTTCATTGTTCCATACTGTTTGGCTATAGAAAAGGTAATTATTTGATGAGGCTGTTTCTTCTTGATAAGAATATTTAATGCAGTTATATCCGGTTAACTCGGAAATAATTTCTATCTTTGCACCCCGAATTAAAAAATAGACGTATGATGCCGTGAATAGCGGTCGTGTATTCTAGAACACCACGTAAAAAACAGGAGAAATGAAGAATAATAATACTGTATCTGTATCGTTCATGTTGCTTGGCATACTGTTTTGTGTATGTCTTGTCGCAGCAAATTTATTGGAAACCAAAGTTGTCCAGATCTGGAAAATTACGGCAACAGCCGGACTGGTTGTATTTCCTATCTCTTACATTATCAATGATTGTATAGCCGAAGTATGGGGCTTCCGCAAGGCACGTCTTATCATCTGGATGGGCTTTGCCATGAATTTCATGGTGGTAGCTTTGGCGCAGCTTGCCATTCTGATGCCCGCAGCTCCGTTTTGGGAAGGAGAGGAGGGCTTCAACTTCGTTTTCGGCATGGCGCCCCGCATCGCTGTAGCCAGTCTGACCGCTTTCTTGGTCGGCTCTTTTCTCAATGCCTATGTCATGAGTAAAATGAAGCTGGCTTCGGGAGGAAAGAACTTTTCACTTCGTGCCATCACTTCCACTTTGGTGGGTGAGAGTGCCGATTCCATGATTTTCTTTCCTGTTGCCTTTGGAGGTTTGATGCCTGCCGGTGAACTGATAAAGATGATGGTTATTCAGGCAGTGCTCAAGACACTCTATGAAATTATTATCCTGCCCGTTACCATCCGTGTGGTAAATTACATCAAGAAGGTGGATGGCAGTGATGTCTTTGATGAGCATATCTCATACAATGTATTGAAAATCAAAGAACTTTAATAAGATGCTGATGTGTCAGTGTGCCGGTTAGCCAATTACCATGCGGTATATGGCGCAGCATATCCACATAGCGCGGCAATTGGCACATTGGCGTATTAGTAAATTGAAAAATTGTCAACAATGAATAAAAGTGACGCATTGGTTGTGTTCAGCGGAGGGCAGGACTCAACCACTTGCCTGTTTTGGGCAAAAAAACATTTCCGCAAAGTGTATGCTTTAAGCTTTATCTATGGACAAAAGCATGTGAAGGAAGTGGAGCTGGCCCGTGTTATTGCCGGAAAGGCAGGGGTGGAGTTTAAAGCGATGGATGTTTCCTTTATAGGCAACCTGGGTAAAAATTCGCTGACAGATACTACGATAACGATGGATGAGGTGAAGCCTGCCGATAGTTTCCCTAATACGTTTGTGCCGGGGCGGAATTTGTTCTTTCTGAGCATTGCGGCTGTCTATGCACGCGAATTGGGAATCAATCATATCGTGACCGGTGTGTCGCAGACAGACTTCAGCGGTTATCCCGATTGCCGGGATGCTTTTATCAAGTCGCTGAATGTGACATTGAACCTTGCCATGGACGAGCAGTTCGTGCTTCACACTCCGCTGATGTGGATTGATAAAGCGGAAACATGGGCGTTGGCGGACGAATTGGGCGTGCTCGATTTGATCCGGCATGAAACGCTGACTTGCTATAATGGCGTACAGGGGGATGGCTGCGGTCATTGCCCGGCCTGTAAGCTCCGTCGTGAAGGATTGGAAAAGTATCTGGAGATAAAGGCGGAAAGAGAGAAATGATAGGATAAACGAAGGTGTTTTCTCTTTGTATGAAAGGTGTTCCTTTCTTGCCGGGTATATCGTTTCACTTTAGTGAGCAAGTTTTATCACTGAAGTGAAGAAGTTTCATCACTCAAGTGGTACAGTTTCATCACTTTAGTGAAACGATGTACTTGGCAGGGAGAGAATTTCTATTCCAAGGTATGAAAGAGAAAACATGAATATGAAAAAAACAGATTTTAATGGAAAGAAAAGATGAATTGACCCTTCTCGGGTCGAAGACCGAGTACAGGCAAGATTATGCTCCCGAAGTGTTGGAGTCCTTTGTGAACAAACATCCCGGAAACGACTATTGGGTACGTTTTAACTGTCCCGAATTTACCAGTTTGTGTCCTATTACAGGACAGCCCGATTTTGCGGAAATCCGTATCAGCTACCTGCCGGATGTAAAGATGGTGGAAAGCAAGAGCTTGAAGCTGTATTTGTTTAGTTTCCGTAATCATGGCGATTTTCATGAAGATTGCGTGAATATCATCATGAAAGATTTGATTAAGCTGATGGATCCTAAATATATTGAGGTGACGGGCATTTTTACTCCGCGCGGTGGTATTTCCATTTATCCGTATTGTAATTACGGCCGTCCGGGTACTAAGTATGAGGAATTGGCGGAGTATCGGATGCGTAATCACGATTTATAGATGTATCTCTTGGAATGAATAGATAGATTGTGGGCTCAAATATTTGCTGGTTTTGAAAATTTGTTCTATTTTTGCACTCCGAAAAAAGGAGAGGTGCTCGAGTGGTTGAAGAGGCACGCCTGGAAAGCGTGTATACCCCAAAAGGGTATCCGGGGTTCGAATCCCCGTCTCTCCGCGATAAAGGCTGAGAATCAGTAAATAGCAAAACAAATGCTCGGTTTTATACTCAATAATGTAAAGCTGGGTCTTTTTGTGTTATTTGAGAAACAAAATAGTGTTTGGATTTGTAGCCTCATTTTGAAAAAGATAATATTCTATATTAGAATGAAAAGATATATTAAAGGTTGCCTTTGTATATATGCGGATGCATTACATAGGCAACCTTTAGTTATTTAAGGGGTAATTACTAGGGAAATGTTTCTGCAATTTGTTTGGCAACGCGTTTTATAGCACCTTTGATGTCTGCGGATACGCTGAATCCTAAGGTGGTGTATGCACCGCGACATGAAGCTATCGGGCGGCCGGTGAGGTAATCTATGAAATTTACAGTTACAATGGATTTTTCTTCTAAAACATCTACCCCATATTTTACCATAAGCAGTTTTGACTGTTGTGTAGCAGTCAACTCGTTTATACGCATATCATTGATTAACTTAAGACGGGAGCCTTCTACGGCATCAAACAATTGTATCTCGTATTCCATCAATTGAGCCGGAATATGATAAGTGTCATTGTTGATAATTGAAGCATATTCATATTTTGACAAATCAACATTTTGCGATACGACACTTTTAGAGGTTGTACAAGATGATGCTGTTATTCCGACTAAAAACAGGAATGTGATAATTATTTTATTCATAGAATTGTTATTTAGGTTCTATATGCAAATAATATCTTTCTTGTACTAACTCGTCAGTGC
>OGDI01000103.1_pt1 | contig 11751 bp, 8 predicted proteins | sample 1570421 | NCBI WGS metagenome assembly OGDI01 (sample SAMEA2582174, study PRJEB24529) | metagenome | reverse complement strand
ATATCCAGTTTTACCACCCCTTGAGCCTTGTCTTCGGGAATCCGTCCGCTGCGTCGTTCCAATTCTTTAAACAAATCACGAACGGAATCGGGTGAAAGCGTAGTGCTGAATTTTGCCAGTTGATTGCTGAAAGGGGAGTGAAAGCCGCTGCCAACAGCTTCCGTTTCCATCATCTCGCCGAAATGAATGTCGGGAAACGTGGTGCGCAATGCTTCCCGTGCAACCGAGAGTTGCGCGTAACGGTTGGTATTAGAGCCCATACAAAGCAAACAATGGTGTTCGTCCATAACATTTATTGCATTAATGGTGCAAATGTATGAAATGTTTTTGTTACTTTTGCATGAATATATAAAAGAAATGCTACCATGAAATTTATTGGAATTATTCCTGCAAGATATGCCTCTACACGTTTTCCTGCCAAACCTCTGGCCGTCTTGGGAGGCAAGCCTGTGATTCAGAGAGTCTATGAACAAGTGTCCGGCATATTGGATGAAACATATGTAGCGACGGACGATGAACGCATTGAATCCGCCGTAAAAGCTTTTGGCGGAAAAGTGGTCATGACCTCCGTTCACCATAAAAGCGGCACAGACCGTTGCTATGAAGCGTATACCAAAGTAGGACGAGGATATGATGTGGTTGTAAATATCCAGGGTGATGAACCTTTTATTCAAAAATCACAGCTTGAAGCCGTGAAAGCTTGCTTTGAAGATCCTGCCACACAGATTGCGACTTTGGTGAAACCTTTCATCCCGGATGACGGGCTTGAAGCCTTGGAAAATGTAAACTCTCCCAAAGTAGTAGTCGGTAAGAATATGAATGCTTTGTATTTCAGCCGTTCCATCATTCCTTTCCAGCGTAATGTGGAGAAGGAAGGCTGGCTGAAAGGGCATACTTACTATAAACATATCGGTCTGTATGCTTATCGGGCCGATGTACTGAAAGAAATAACTTCGCTTCCACAATCTTCGCTGGAGCTGGCTGAATCGTTGGAGCAGCTTCGTTGGCTGGAAAATGGTTATACTATTAAGGTGGGAATCAGTGAAGTGGAGACAATAGGCATTGATACGCCTCAGGATCTGGCACGTGCCGAAGCATTTTTAAAACAAAGGGAGGGGGAGTAAATGCTGGACAGAACCACCCCACCGCCAATCCGCCAACTAAGCGAATTCAGTATAACCCGTCCCGACAGGAGGACGATGAAGAACGGGATGCCTTTGAATATCATTCATGCGGGAACCGAGGATGTTGTACGTTTCGATCTTCTGATAGGAGGCGGACAATGGAATCAGGAACAGCCGTTGCAGGCTATGTTTGCCAACAGGATGCTGCGTGAGGGAGCTGGGAATTTAACGTCTTCACAGATTGCGGAGCGATTGGATTATTATGGAGCCTGGCTGGAGTTATCTTCTTCCGTGAACTATGGATTCATAACACTTTACTCTCTGAATAAATATTTTGCCCGCACGCTGGCCGTCATATCCGAGATGATAAAGGCTCCTACGTTTCCGGCAAAGGAACTTTCCGTGGTGGCCGATACGAACAAACAGCAATTCCTGGTGAACAGCACCCGGGTGGAAATGATTGCCCGAAAGCAGCTGAATACAGCCTTGTTCGGTCCGGAGCATCCCTTCGGGCGCTATGCGGTAGCGGAGGATTATGACCGGATTACCCCGGAGGTGCTCCGTTCGTTTTATCGGAAATATTATCATTCGGGCAATTGTTCGGTATATATTTCGGGAAAGGTCACATCGGAAATTATCCGTTGTATAGAAGATAACTTGGGAAGTGGACAATGGGGGGAAGTGACGGAAAAAGCAAAGACAATGCTTGTTCCTCCGGTTACCACCAAAGAAAAGCGTATCTTTATAGAACGTGAGGATGCACTTCAAAGTTCCTTGAAAATGGGATGTTTCGTAATGGACCGTCATCATCCGGACTTTTTGAAGGCACGTGTCATGGTCACTTTGTTCGGAGGGTATTTCGGGAGCCGTCTGATGTCCAATATCCGTGAAGACAAGGGATATACATACGGTATCGGCGCAGGCATTGTGTCCTATCCGGAAACGGGAATACTGACTGTCAGTACCGAGGCGGCCAATGAATATGTGGATTCTATCATAACAGAAGTTTATCGGGAGATGGACAAATTGTGTAATGATCTCGTTCCTCAAGAAGAATTGGAAATGGTGAAGAACTATATGCTGGGCGATTTATGCCGGTCGTACGAGGGACCTTTTTCTTTGTCTGATGCCTGGATTTATATAGAAACGGCAGGGCTGGACGAACGCTTCTTTATCCGTTCGCTGGATGCCATCCGGGGAATCACCAGAGAAGAAATACGCATATTGGCTCAAAAGTATTTCTGCAAAGAAAACTTAATAGAGGTCATTGCGGGTAAAAAAGTGTAATAACCTATCATGTCCAAAGATAGAAAATCGTATCTTTGGCATAAATCTTATCTATTATAAGTAACGAACCAATGAAGAAATACGTATATATATTATTGCTTTTGGCATCGGTCAGTACATTGGCCACCGCTCAGATAAAAATCGGGAATTATACTTTTAAAGACGGGGGCGAATATACCGGAGAACTGAAAGGCAGAAAACCAAACGGTAAAGGAAAAACAATCTACAAGAACGGAAATACCTACGAAGGGGAATATATAAAAGGTAAACGCGAGGGGAACGGGACATATACGTTTCACGATGGAGAAAAGTATGTGGGGCAATGGTTCCAGGACCAGCAACACGGCAGCGGAACCTATTATTTTATGAATAACAACCGGTATGAGGGTATGTGGTTTACCGATTATCAGCAGGGTGAAGGCACTATGTATTATTATAACGGAGATGTTTATATAGGTAACTGGTTTCAGGACAAACGTAGCGGAAAGGGTACTTATACCTGGAAAGCAGGAGCCAAATATGAGGGCGAATGGAAAGAAGACAAGAAAAACGGACAGGGTGTTATGGTATGGCCCGACCAGTCAAAATATGAAGGCGAGTGGAAAGATGACGCACGTGACGGAAAGGGGACGTTTTACTATGTCAACGGTGACAAGTATGTGGGTGACTGGAAGGATGACGTGCAGCACGGTAAAGGCATTTATTACTTTCATAGCGGTGACCGTTACGAAGGTGACTACGTGAACGGTGAACGTACCGGGCAGGGTATTTATATACATAAGAATGGCGACAAGTATGTAGGGCAGTTCAAGAACGGCGAGCAGCATGGGACCGGAACCTTTACATGGGCCAACGGTGCTGTGTATGAAGGGCAGTGGGTGAATAACCAGCGCAGCGGTAAAGGACACTATATCTGGGCGAACGGCGATGACTATGAAGGTGAATGGAAAAACAACATGGCCGACGGTGAAGGCACTCTGCGCACGGCTGACGGAACCAAATACAAGGGGCATTTCGTAAAAGGAAAGGAAGACGGCAAAGGTGTGCTTGAAGATAAAAACGGAGTACGCTATGACGGATTTTTCAAACAAGGGAAGAAACACGGCGCTTTTGTGGAGACTGACAAGAATGGAAATGTAATCCGTAAAGGTGTTTATAAGTTTGGAACGCTGGATGCGGAACAAAAATAAGAATATAATGTTGGATTTAGAGAAGATAACGTTGAATGTACGTGAAATAGCACTCCGGGCGGGTGCTTTTCTTCGTAATGAGCGTAGCGGTTTTGACCGTAGCAAGGTAGAGAAGAAAAATGCTCACGACTATGTGTCGTATGTAGATAAGGAATCGGAACGCCGTATTGTGGCCCAACTTCGGGAATTGCTTCCCGAAGCAGGATTCATTGCCGAAGAAGGTTCGGGCAGCCTGACTACGGAAAACTATTGCTGGCTGGTAGATCCGCTGGACGGAACCACCAATTTTATCCATAATAATGCTCCTTATTGTGTGAGTATCGCCCTTCGCAATAAAGAAGAACTGCTGGTTGGGGTGGTGTATGAGGTATGCCGCGATGAACTTTACTGGACTTATAAAGGAGCGCCTTCTTATCTGAACAACAAAGAAATACATGTGTCAGATGTTTCTGATATGGACGAAGCGTTTGTGGCGTTAGGCTTTCCATACGATTCGCAAAAGTATAAGCCTTTGGCGGAGCATATCGTGCACGAGTTATATGGAAATGTGGGAGGCATGCGCCTGCAAGGAGCTGCTGCGGCAGAACTTTGCTATGTAGCTGCCGGTCGCTTTGAAGCCCGTATAGAAGGGCTGCTGGGACCGTGGGATATTGCTGCCGGTTCGATAATCTTGATGAATGCCGGTGGAAAAGTGACAGATTACAGCGGAGGGGGAGACTTTTATTCCGGTCGTGAAGTGTTGGCTACTAATGGAAAGTTGCATGATGAGTTTCTCAAGGTCTTGGGAAAAAAATAAATACTTCGCTTTTTTCTAGTTCGTTACAAATATATTTTGTAAGTTTGTCAAGTGAACACATGAACATAATGTAACATGGATGTATCTGTTATCTTTCAATTTTTAAAAGACCTGGCCGCAAACAATAACCGGGAGTGGTTTCAGGGGCATAAGGATGAATATCTGAAAGCTCAAAAAGAGTTTGAGGAATTACTGACAGCAATCATCGCCCGCATTTCGTTGTTTGACGAAAGTATTGTCGGTATTCAAGCCAAGGACTGTACATACCGAATTTATCGCGACACGCGTTTTTCCAGTGATAAGACTCCTTATAAGATACACTTGGGCGGCTATATCAACGCTCGTGGAAAGAAATCGGAACATTGTGGATATTATGTTCATATAGAGCCTGATAACTGTATGCTTGCTGGTGGAAGCTGGTGCCTGGAACCTAAAGTGCTGAAAGCTGTCCGCCAGTCCGTTTATGACAACATAGACGAATACAGGGAAATTGTGGAAGATCCTGCGTTCAAGCAATACTTTCCTGTTATCGGAGAGAATCACTTAAAAACGGCTCCCAAAGGATTTCCGAAAGATTTTGAATATATTGATTATTTAAAATGTAAGGATTATACCTGTGCTTATATGGTGCCTGATGCGTTTTTCCTTGCCCCTGACCTGTTGGACAAAGTAGAGGATGTTTTCAAGCAACTGAAGCGTTTTGCTGATTTTACAAATTTCACAATAGACGACTTTGAATGATAAAAGCAATATTTTAACCATTAAAATGAAATAATTATGGTAGTAGACAGATTAGAAAACTTAGAAAAGTACGCTTCATTGAATCCTTTGTTCGCTAAAGCAATGGAATATCTGAAGACTACAGACTTGAACGCTCAGGAATTAGGAAAAGTAAAATTACAGGGTGATGATCTGGTAGTAAACTTTTCTCAGACCAAGCCTAAAACTAAAGAAGAAGCAAAATTAGAAACTCATAATCAGTTTATTGATATACAGATTCCTCTGTCAGGGGTGGAAGTGATGGGTTATACGGCCCGTGAAGATCTTCCCGAAGCAGACTATGATGCAGATAAGGATATCTCGTTCTATCCGGGACTTGCCGAAAGCTATATTCCTGTAAAGCCGGGAATGTTTGCCATCTTTTTTCCACAGGATGCTCACGCTCCGGGAGTGTCTCCTGACGGTGTGAAAAAAGTGATCGTTAAAGTTTTGGTTTGAAAGAGAATAACTAACAAGTAATCATATTATGGAAAATACCACTCCTAAATTAGGCATAATAGAAAGTGATCCTTGGCTGGAACCGTATTCGGCAGCGATTGAAGGACGCCATCAGCATGCACTAGACAAAGAATTGGAACTGACCGGAGGCAAAGGAACTTTATCGGACTTTGCCACCGGATATTTATATTTCGGCTTGCATCGTACCAGAAGAGGGTGGGTGTTCCGTGAATGGGCTCCGAATGCGAAGGAAATTTATCTTATCGGAGATTTCAACGACTGGAAAGAACATGGCGATTATAGGATGTACCATGTAAAGAACTCTCCTGGTGTATGGGAGGTGGAATTACAAAGCGGTGCTATAAAGCATGGTGATTTGTATAAACTGAAAGTCCGTTGGAATGGCGGTGAAGGAGAACGCATACCGGCATGGGCCAACCGTGTGGTACAGGATGAGCAGACAAAGATATTCAGTGCACAGGTCTGGGAACCGGAGAATCCTTACCGGTTCAGAAAGAAGGTGTTCCGTGCAAAGACTGATCCTTTGATGATTTATGAATGTCATATCGGTATGGCTCAGGAAGAAGAAAGGGTAGGGACTTATAATGAGTTCCGTGAGAAAATATTGCCGCGTATAGCGGAAGCCGGATATAACTGTATTCAGATTATGGCTATTCAGGAGCATCCTTATTATGGGAGTTTCGGGTATCATGTTTCCAGTTTCTTTGCTCCGTCATCCCGCTTCGGTACACCGGATGAATTGAAGGAATTGATTGATACGGCACATAGAATGGGAATTGCCGTCATTATGGATATTGTTCACTCTCATGCCGTGAAGAATGAAGTGGAGGGACTTGGCAATTTTGCCGGTGATCCTAATCAATACTTCTATCCGGGCGGGCGGCGTGAACATCCGGCATGGGATTCCTTATGCTTTGATTATGGTAAGAATGAGGTGATTCATTTCTTGCTGTCCAATTGTAAGTATTGGATGGATGAGTTCCGTTTTGACGGTTTTCGTTTTGACGGTGTGACATCGATGTTGTATTATAGCCACGGCTTGGGAGAGGCGTTCTGTAATTATGGGGATTACTTTAACGGGAATCAGGATGATAATGCGATTTGTTATTTGACATTGGCCAACAAGTTGATTCATCAGGTAAATTCCAAAGCGATTACCATTGCGGAAGAAGTTTCGGGTATGCCCGGGTTGGCAGCACCGATTCAAGATGGTGGATATGGGTTTGATTACCGTATGGCCATGAATATTCCGGATTATTGGATTAAAACAATCAAGGAGAAGATTGATGAAGACTGGAAACCGAGCAGCATGTTCTGGGAAGTGACCAACAGACGCAAGGACGAGAAGACTATTTCGTATGCCGAAAGCCATGACCAGGCATTGGTGGGCGATAAGACTATAATTTTCCGTCTGATAGATGCTGACATGTATTGGCATTTCCAGAAAGGGGATGAAAATTATACAGTGCATCGCGGCATCGCATTGCATAAGATGATTCGTTTGCTTACTGCCTCTACCATCAATGGAGGATATTTGAACTTTATGGGTAATGAATTCGGGCATCCCGAATGGATTGATTTCCCGCGTGAAGGTAACGGATGGTCGCATAAATATGCCCGTCGTCAGTGGGGGCTTTTTGATAATAAGAACCTGTGTTACCATTACTTGGGCGATTTTGATTCAGCTATGGTCCACCTCATTGAGAGTGTGAAAAATATTCAGGAAACTCCAGTGATTGAAGTATGGCATAACGACGGTGACCAAGTGTTGGCTTACCGGCGTAAGAATTTGATTTTTGTATTTAATTTCAATCCTACCAAGTCATTTACAGACTATGGTTTCCTAGTGCCTGTCGGGGCGTATGATGTGGTACTGAATACGGATGCGACAGCTTTCGGAGGCAATGGTCTGGCTGATGACAGTATACGTCATTTCACTAATTTCGACCCTCTTTATAAGAAGGATAAAAAGGAATGGCTGAAACTGTATCTGCCTGCCCGTTCGGCTGTGGTATTGAAAAAAGTGAAAGAGTAATTTATGAGCAGCAACAACAGCTTATCCTATAAAAGAGCCGCCCGCATCCTCACGGTTGCGTGCGGTCTTCTTTTCTCTATTTTTAGTATTGTCTATCTTTTTGTGCTTCAGAAAGATGTAGTAGGTGCATTGCATTATTCATTGTCACAAGGAAAGACACATTATTCTCCGTTGGTGGGAGCTATTATCATTACAGTGGTTTTATTGGTATTCCGTTGGGGAATCAATGGATTGATGGGATTAAAGGGGCCTGTACGGACACTTTCTTATTTCCCGTCTTGTCTGTTGCTGGGAGTGCTGACGGATGTGGACCGGACTATTTTCCACGGAGGAAACATAGGAGATAAATGGTTTTGGCTGCTGCCGTTGCTTTTGCTTATATATATAGGTGTGGTCTATACTTTACGGCGTGTGTTTCGTTCCTGGCTGAATCAAGAGGGGTCCATATTGGGCTTAATAAACTCTAACTTAGCTATTTTGACACTTTTATGCCTGATGACGGTAGGTATAGGAAATACGAATGTGAATTTTCATCATGAACTGGCTGTGGAGCAGGCTATCCGTAATCATCATTATGAAGCTGCACGGATGGTAGGAGCAAAGTCTTTGGAAACAACCCGTACATTGGCAGTGCTTAGAGCCTATGCTATGTCTTTGGAAGGTACCTGGGGGAGCCTTTGTTTGAATATCCTCCATATTATGGTGCGGAAGGGCTTTTGTTTGCGCCTCATTCTCAGGAAACTTTGCGCTTGAATGCCGATAGCTTGTATGCTTATCTTGGTGCAAGACCACATGTTGCAGAAAAGACAGTAGACTTTTTGGCTCGTATCTGTCGTGATGAAATAGGTAGACATACCGCTTTGAATTATTATATGAGTGCATTGCTGCTGGATAAGAAATTGGACAAATTTGTATCGGCGGTTGATATGTATTGTTTCGAGCAAGATACATTGCCGCGTTATTATCGTGAGGCATTGGTGCTTTACAAACGGACTCATCCTGGATATGGAAGAGAAGTCAAAGACACGCTGATGGTGCGGCGTTTGGATGAGTTTCTTAACCGTCAGAAGGAATTTTCATCACCGGTGGAAGAGAAAAACCATATGCGGCGGGAATATGGTGATACCTATTGGTGGTATTATCGTTATCAATAAGTTATTTTTATACTTTTTGATCCTATATTTTTGCTAAATCATTGGTACTTTCCCATGCTTTTTTACTAATTTTGCAAACTCTTAAAAAGGAAAAACAAAAATAACGATATAGCAATGGCAGTAGAATTGAAAGAACTTACCAAAAGAAGCGAGAATTATTCTCAGTGGTATAATGACTTGGTGGTGAAGGCCGATTTGGCTGAACAATCACCTGTGCGTGGATGTATGGTTATCAAGCCTTACGGATACGCCATTTGGGAGAAAATGCAGCGTCAGTTGGACGATATGTTTAAGGAAACCGGCCACGTGAACGCTTATTTCCCGTTGCTTATCCCGAAATCTTACCTTAGCCGTGAAGCTGAGCACGTAGAAGGATTTGCCAAAGAGTGTGCTGTAGTTACTCACTACCGTCTGAAGAATGCAGAGGACGGTTCGGGTGTTATCGTAGATCCGGCTGCCAAACTGGAAGAAGAATTGATTATCCGCCCTACATCTGAGACAATCATTTGGAGTACATATAAGAACTGGATTAATTCCTATCGTGACTTGCCTATCTTGTGTAACCAATGGGCAAATGTTATGCGGTGGGAGATGCGTACCCGTTTGTTCCTGCGTACTGCGGAGTTCTTGTGGCAGGAAGGACATACGGCTCATGCGACCCGCGAGGAAGCAGAAGCGGAAGCACAGAAAATGTTGCATGTGTATGGTGACTTCGCTGAGAAGTATATGGCTGTTCCGGTAATCAAAGGGGTAAAATCGGCTAATGAACGTTTCGCCGGTGCATTGGATACTTACACCATCGAAGGCTTGATGCAGGATGGAAAGGCATTGCAATGTGGTACTTCTCACTTCTTGGGACAGAATTTCGCAAAAGCGTTCAATGTACAGTTTGTTGACAAAAACAATAAACTGGATTATGTTTGGGCTACTTCCTGGGGAGTATCTACCCGCCTGATGGGTGCTTTGATAATGACTCACTCTGATGATAACGGATTGGTGTTGCCACCGCATTTGGCTCCTATTCAGGTAGTTATCGTTCCTATTTATAAGAATGATGAAATGCTGAAGAAGATTGATGCAAAAGTAGAAGGCATTGTCAATAAGTTGAAAGCAATGGGTATCTCTGTGAAATATGATAATGCAGACAATAAGCGTCCGGGATTCAAGTTTGCAGATTACGAACTGAAAGGTGTGCCTGTTCGCTTGGTAATGGGTGGCCGTGATCTTGAAAACAATACAATGGAAGTGATGCGTCGTGATACATTGGAGAAAGAAACTCGTTCTTGCGACGGAATCGAAGAATATGTACAACAATTGTTGGAGGATATCCAGAACAATATTTATCAGAAGGCATTGAACTATCGTAACGAACATATCGTGAAAGTGGATTCATACGATGATTTCAAGGAACAAATAGAGAAAGGCGGCTTTATTCTGGCTCATTGGGATGGAACCCCGGAAACGGAAGACCGGATTAAAGAGGAAACCAAGGCAACAATTCGTTGTCTTCCTTTTGATGCTGATGAAGAGAGTCTGACTCCGGGCAAGTGTATGGTAACCGGAAAACCATCTGCTCGCCGTGTTCTCTTTGCGAGAGCATATTAAACTTCGACACATTTATTTTATTTTAATACATTATGTGGAGTCGGCAGCAGTGAATGCTCCCGACTCTTTTTGTTTTTATGTGATGATTAATATAGAAAATATATCTATCAGTTTTGGCAACCTGACTCTTTTCAGAGGACTCGACCTGCAAGTTCATTACGGAGAAAGCGTATGTATTTGTGGTGGTTCCGGCAGTGGAAAATCTTCATTGCTGAAAGCTGTTTTGGGCTTTGTACCTTTAAGTGAAGGGACAATAAAGGTGGACGGCACACTGCTGGCACCTAGAACGGCGGATCATATCCGAAAGAAAATAGCATGGATTCCCCAGGAGTTGGCTCTTCCTTCGGAATGGGTCAGTGAAATGGTGCGGATGCCTTTTGAACTGAAGGCAAACCGTGAGGCGGGATTCAACAAAGAGCGGCTGATGGATTATTTCGTATCATTAGGATTGGAAGAGAAACTTTATGATAAACGGGTAAATGAAGTGTCGGGTGGTCAGCGTCAGCGTATCATGTTGGCAGTGACAGCCTTGCTTGACAAACCTTTACTGGTAGTGGACGAACCGACTTCGGCACTTGATCCGGAATCGTGCTTACGGGTGATTAACTTCTTTAAATCCTTGTGCAGTAAAGGAATGACTATCTTGTCTGTTTCGCATGACAAACAGTTTGCCGCCGGATGCGACAAGGTATTTACTTTATAATCTGACTGATGGGAACAATTGATATAGACTATGGCAGTTTGGGAATAGGATTGCTGCTGATGCTTATTCCGGTTTATTTTTTATGGCATTTCAAGACGGGCTTGCTTAAACCGGTTCTGATAGGCACGGTACGTATGATTATACAGTTGTTTTTGATTGGGGCTTATCTTCGTTTTCTGTTTGAATGGAACAATCCGTTTATCAATTTTCTATGGGTGATCATCATGGTTGGGGTGGCTGCTGAAACGGCTTTGACGCGTACGCGGTTAAAACGTGGAATTTTGATGATTCCAATCTCTATCGCTTTTTTTGTAACAGTGGTGCTCGTCGGACTTTATTTTCTTGGTTTTGTATTAAAGTTGGATAACATCTTCAGTGCCCAGTATTTTATTCCGGTTTTTGGTATAATCATGGGGAATATGTTGGGAGTGAATGTGATAGGATTAAATACTTACTATGCCGGATTGCGTAGGGAACAGCAACTTTATTATTTTCTGTTGGGGAATGGCGCTACCCGTAATGAGGCGATAGCTCCATTTGTGCGTCAGGCTCTTATTAAAGCGTTCAGCCCGGGCATTGCCAATATGGCAGTAACAGGGCTTGTTGCATTGCCGGGAA
>OGDI01000093.1_pt1 | contig 13037 bp, 8 predicted proteins | sample 1570421 | NCBI WGS metagenome assembly OGDI01 (sample SAMEA2582174, study PRJEB24529) | metagenome | reverse complement strand
GCCAGACTTATACGTGAATTGGATACCGCCATCACTTCTGCCGGTCTTTCTATTGATATTCTTCCAGGGGAATCTGGAGATTATGAATATCTCTACAAATTTAAGAATGATGCCGCCCATAGTAACGTACTTTCAGCATTTTTCACACCTGGAACTTCCACCTATATAGGCAACCTGACTCATGTAAAGAAACTTATCTGCGGCCACAGCTACTGGACAGATGGCACATGGGATGGTATGCGTAATGTCCGGAAACAACTGGCCCAAGCAGCCCAACAATATGATGTAGAAATATGGCAAAGTGAGTGGAGTATGTTAGGCGACGGATACAGCTCTTCCGAGTTTATAGGCTATGACCAAGCAACCGAAATGGACATTGCACTTTATATGTCAAAAGTAATACACAATGACCTAACTATAGCAGGAGTTTCCTCCTGGAGTTACTGGACCTCAATGGATATCCCCCGCTGGGGACACAAAAACCGCTTCTTACTGATTTCACTGGAACCCTCCGATGGAGTTTATGGGGATATAGAGAAAGAAGGCACTTATAAAGCTACTCCCACACTTTGGGTATTAGGTAACTACAGCCTATTCATCCGACCGGGTTATCGCCGTATCATGCTTAACATGAATGAATCATCCAGTTTCTTCGGGTCAGCATGGATTTCACCGAAAAAAGATAAAATTGTTGCTGTTTATACCAATCTATCAGAAAAAGGAGTCCGGCTAAACGAAATTCATAAAGAATGGGTAAGTGAAATAAGCTCCATCACTACTTATACAACAACAAATAACAAAAATTTGCAAGAGGTACACGTCACGGCAGACCAACAAGTAATTGTGCCTTCGGAAAGTGTTACAACTGTCATTTATAATCTGAAATAATCCCTCAACTTTATGAAATACAAAGCATTATTATTCTCTTTATTTGCAACAGCAAACCTGTTTGCTCAACATCCTGCCATTCACTTTGAAATAGAAACAGACCAACCCTGTCAAACCATGGACTATTTCGGAGCATCAGACTGTTGGAGCATGCAATTTATCGGCTTATGGCCGCAAGAAAAACAAAACCAAGTAGCCGACTGGCTGTTCAGTACGGAAAACCATGAAAACGGACAACCTAAAGGAATCGGCTTGTCTTTATGGCGTTTCAATGTAGGAGCCGGAAGTGCGGAACAAGGAGAAGCCAGCCAGATAGCCTCTCCCTGGATGCGCACCGAATGTTTCCTTCAGGCAGATGGTAACTATAATTGGAATAAACAACAAGGGCAGCGCAACTTCCTGCGTCTGGCAAAAGAACGGGGTGTAAACAAATTTTTGGCATTTCTTAATTCACCTCCCGTATATTTCACACAAAACGGTCTTGCCACCAACACAGGCCGTGGAGGAACCTTAAACTTAAAGGAAGAGCATTATAAGAATTTTGCCCGTTTTCTTGCCAATGTCATAAAAGGGGTGGAGAAACACGATGGAATCAAGTTCAATTACCTCTGTCCATTCAATGAACCCGATGGGCATTGGAACTGGATTGGCCCCAAACAAGAAGGTACACCGGCTACCAACCGCGAAATAGCCCGTGCCATACGCCTCATCAGTAAAGAGTTCGTAAATAACCAAATTGACACACAGATTCTAGTCAATGAGTCCTCTGACTATCGTTGTATGTTCGATACTCACATGACTAATTGGGAACGGGGGTATCAAATCCAGTCTTTCTTTAATCCGGACAGTACAGCCACCTATCTGGGTGATACTCCCAATGTTCCCCGGCTGATGGTAGGGCATAGTTATTGGACTAATACTCCTCTGAATAATTTACACGATATCCGTTGTCAATTAAAAGATACTTTAGACAAGTATAAGGTGGATTTCTGGCAGACAGAAACCTGTATCATGGGCAATGACGAAGAAATCGGCGGAGGCGGAGGATATGACTTCACCATGAAGACAGCATTATATGTAGCACGGATCATTCATCATGACATTGTATATGCAGGTGCTCGCAGTTGGCAATGGTGGCGATCTATCGGTGGAGATTATAAGGACGGATTAATCCGTGAGTATAGTGATCCGACTTTTCTGAATGGTGAGGTGAAAGACTCCAAATTAATGTGGGCTTTGGGAAACTACAGTAGATTTATACGCCCGGGAGCTGTTCGGAAAGCAATTATAGCCAAAGACAACCAAGGGAAAATCATTCCTGAAGGCGATACAGATGTAACCGGACTAATGTGTTCAGCATACCAAAATACAGACGGAAAGGAGGTTTTCGTTATGATTAATTATGCAGCGGAAGATAAAGAGTTTACTTTCTATCAGCGTAACGGAATTATAAAAAACTGGACAATCTATCGTACTTCGGATAAAGATGGAGAGAATCTTCTACCGGTGGGAAGCATCAAAAACCATGAAAAAGTTGTGATTCCGGCACGTTCCATTATTACGTTGGTCACTCAATAATACTCCAATATATAAAGAAATAAGGTTGGCTCTTTGTGAAGAGTTCAGCCTTATTCTCTTCTTAAAATACATTTCGGTTCTCAATCCTTCCTTTTTATACTGCTTTCCCTCACCTGCAAACAAGTAGGAATAATGATTTGCCTGATTTTTTTATCTCCCTTAATCTTATCAATCAACATCTGACATGCGGCTTCTCCCATCTTATAAGTCTGATGCGAGACGGCCGAAAGGCGAGGCACTACATAATTGGCATGTTGCTCATCTGTATACCCAATAAGCGCTATATCCTGAGGAATACGAAGATTATGATTTCTAATCACTTCCATAGCGGCAAATGCCAATGTATCATTCATGGCAAGAATTGCATCGGGAGGCTCCGGAAGCGATAATAAAATTTCTGTAGCTATTTTCCCTTCTTCAAAATCAATTTTCCGACACACAACCAAATCTTTCTCAATCGGTATCTTATTTTCCCTTAACGCTTCAAGGTAACCATGTTTTCTCTTTCTTACTATATCCAGATGGTTTGCACCACCGATAAAAGCAATCCGTTTGCTTCCATGATCCAACAAGTGCTGTGTCGCCATCTGAGCAGAATATCCTCCACCAGCCACTACCGTAGAAAAACGGTCAGGCATGCAAACACGATCAAATAGAACAAGCGGCATATTCATATCATCCAAACTCAACCAATGGGCATAATCTGTTGTTTCTTGAGATAAACAACCTATAATACCTTCCACATGCATATTGACCAAATTCTCAATATTTCTTTTCTCATGGTCGTATGACTCATGGGAAGTCGTGATGATAACAAAATAGCCGTTTGCTATAGCGGTATCTTCTATACCACTTAAAATAGACGCAAAGAAATGAGTAACAATATCAGGTACAATTACTCCAATGGTACGGGGAGTATTTTTCCGGAGACTCATAGCAAAAGGATTGGGGTGATAATTCATCTCTTTTGCCAATTTTTGAGCTTTAATACAAAGTTCCCGACTGATTTCGGGACTATTTTTCAAGGCACGGGATACTGTAGGTATGGATACACCTAATATCTGTGCCAAATCTTTCAATGAAGTACGTCTCGATTCTGCCATATCAATGCTGTAAACGGTGATTCACCTACAAAGAAAGCATATTCTCACCAATATACATACAAAGAGTGCATTTTTTAGTGATAAGATTAGTGGTAAATACTGCGATATGCACCCACTATTCACCACCAACCACTTATCACTAATAAATCGTTCCGCGCATCCGGTCTTCGAATGCAGCTAAAGCAGCCTTGGCGCCTTCCCCCATTGCTATAACTATCTGTTTATAGGAAACATCCGTTACATCTCCGGCAGCATAGATACCTTTTACAGAGGTCCGGCCATTTTTATCAGTCAGAATTTCACCCATGCGGTTCGTTTCCAGCAATTCTTTAAACAAAGTGCTATTGGCAGTCAAACCTATTTGGACAAAAATACCATCCAAGGCAAAGATCTCTTCTTTTTCGGATGAACGGTCTTTCTTTATAAGCCCCACCACTTTATCACCGTTTCCTAACACCTCTACCGTTTGAGTATTAGTAATAATATCCACATTGGGCAGGCTTTTAGCTTTCTCCTGCAAAACAGTATCCGCTTTCAAAGTATCCATGAATTCGAATACAGTCACTTTGGAACAGACTCCCGCCAAATCAATAGCAGCCTCAACCCCGGAGTTTCCACCACCTATGACTGCTACTTCCTTATCTTTATAAAATGGTCCGTCACAATGAGGACAGAAAGCAACTCCATGACCGATGTATTTTTCTTCACCGGGAACATTCAATTTTCTCCAATTCGCCCCGGTAGCAATGATCAATACGGGAGCCTTATACGTTTCTCCACCTTTCACAGACAACACTTTCATGCCCTCTGCCACTTCCACTTTCTCTATCCGGCGATTTTCTAAAATATCAATATGATATTCCGCCAAATGTTTTTTCAGATCCTGAGCCAACTGTTTACCGGTAGTCTGAGGCACAGATATCAAGTTCTCAATCCCCATCGTTTCATTGACTTGTCCACCAATACGCTCGGCTATTATTGCTACTTTCAACCCTTTACGAGCCGAGTAGATAGCAGCTGTCGCACCGGCAGGACCAGCACCGGCTACCAGTACATCATATTCTTTTGTCTCAGCAGCTTCCAATTCCACAGAGCCGTAACGGGCTTCCAGCTTCTCCAACAGATCCCCCATACTGCTACGCCCCACATGAATCTGTTCACCATCAGCAAATACAGTAGGAACGGCCTGTACTTTCATCCGTTCTACTTCTTCTTCATTTATAGATCCATCTACTGCCTCATGGCGTATCTGACCATTCAGAAGTACCATCATATTCAAAGCTTGAACCACATCGGGACAATTGGTACAGGTGAGAGACAAATAGGTGGTCAAACTAATCGGCCCCTGTAACGCCTTGATACGTCTGGTAATAAACTCGTCCGGAAAATTCTTTCCTTTGCCGTCAGCATTCAGAACAGCCATCAACAAAGAAGTAAATTCATGACCACCAGGTACGGCACGAAATGTGATTCCCGTATCCTTTCCTTCTTTTAAAAGGATAAACTTCAGCCCTTCACTATCCTGCAACCGACAGGAAAGTTTATCCGAACAGGAAGCCACTTCTTCCAACAAGTCCACCAACTCGGCACGACTTTCGTGCTGAGGGTGGACAAAGATGTCAAAAGTATAGTGCGCTTCCAATTGGGCAAAAAGACCTTTTAACTGATCTTTTATCGCACTATCTAACATGAGTTCTATACTTTAAATTTTACCTACCAAATCAATACTCGGTTTCAAGGTCTCAGCACCTTTCTTCCATTTAGCAGGACAAACCTCACCATCATGAGTGGCTACAAACTGGGCAGCTTCTACCTTACGAAGAAGTTCATCAGCATTACGCCCGATGCTGTTGTCCTGAATTTCAGCTAATTTGATCTTGCCTTCGGGATTCACTACAAAAGTACCACGATAAGCCATACCGTCTTCTTCAATCATCACACCAAATGCACGCGACAAAGCACCTGTAGGATCTGCCAACATCGGATAAGTGATTTTGCGGATACTTTCAGACGCATCATGCCATGCTTTATGAACGAAATGTGAATCGGTGCTTACAGAATATACTTCCACTCCCATTTCTTTGAACTGATTATACTTTTCAGCAATATCTACAAGTTCGGTAGGGCATACAAACGTAAAGTCAGCAGGATAGAAGAAGAAAATAGCCCATTTACCTTCAATATCTTTATTAGTTACGGTTTTAAACTCTCCATTATGGAATGCCTGAACTTTAAATTCAGGAACTTGTGAATTAATAATTGGTTCCATACTCTTTTTATTTTTAAATTAAAACTGATTTTTAAATTGTAATTATTACATTTGCAAAGGTAACCGACTTCAGCACCTTCCACAATACCTAATTATTAGGATTATATAGAACAAGATTCATCATAAATAGGTATTGGACAAACGATTTTTTAAGTGAATTTTGCATGTAATTAAAAGGATGCTAAATGTTTTAACAACAATAGTTTCCGCCAGGGAACTTAATCGGTAAACACAGTACGTTAGAACTGCGCTATGGCGACAAAACCATCATTGCTCCGGCACTGATTGCTTTCCGGTGATATTCTTAAAAAAAATATAAAAGCCTCCTGACTTCTGTCTGTCCTTTAAAGGTTTTATGTACTTTTGTACCGCTTAAAACAAAAAACAATCAATAAAAATGGACGATTCAATACCACGAACGTGCAATAGTATTAACTGATCCGACAGGGCAATCACTACTCTGAATGCCTCTGAACGGATATAAACGAACGAAAGGAGGCAATAAGATGAGAAAATATCTTTATTGTGAGAATGGCTTTGTAGAAAAGCCACAATGGATGCCAAACTGCTGGGTGAATGTAGAATGCCCCGACCAAAGTGATTTTGAGTTTCTGACTAAAGAATTAAAAGTTCCCGAAGCTTTTTTAGAGGACATCGCCGATATGGATGAACGTCCGAGAACGGATACGGAAGACAACTGGCTACTGACCATTATCCGAATCCCCCTGCAACAACAGGGAAGCATCCCTTATATCACTATCCCCATCGGTATCATTACAAATAATGAAATCATTGTTACCGTGTGTTATCACTCCACTGAAATGATTCCTGATTTTATTGACCACACCCGACGTAAAGGAATCATTGTGCCTAATAAATTTGAATTGATTTTACGGTTAATTTACTCATCTGCCGTATGGTTCTTGAAATATCTGAAACAAATAAACAATGATGTAGCTGCCGCAGAAAAAGAATTGGAAAGGAGCATACGTAATGAGGACCTGCTCAGATTGATGAAACTACAAAAAACATTGGTTTATTTCAATACGTCCATTCGTGGAAATGAGGTGATGGTAGGTAAATTGCAAAGTATCTTCCAGGAAAAAGATTATCAAAACCGCGATTTGGTAGAAGATGTAGTTATTGAATTAAAACAAGCATATAACACGGTTAATATCTACAGTGATATCTTAACCGGAACCATGGACGCATTTGCTTCCATCATATCCAACAATGTGAACACCATCATGAAACGCATGACCAGTATTTCCATCATTCTGATGGTACCCACATTAATAGCTAGTTTCTATGGAATGAATGTAGATGTACATGTAGATGCATTACCACATGCTTTTAGTTTTATTATTTTGGCGTCCATCACATTATCTGCGTTGGCTTTTGTTATTTTCAGAAAGATAAAGTGGTTCTAAAAAATCCTGTAACAATATCATATGACCTGTCATTCACGACAACAGGTCATATGATAAAATTCTTTTCGCCCCCTAATCTTATAACAAAGATATTCAACTTACTCTTACTTTCTTTCTCCAAATACGTTTTATCCATAAATAGTATCCTGTCAATGGCAAGGTGGCTCCTATCAAAGCTGCTATAAACGTCAGTAAACGGGTAAGCATACCGCCCCAACTACCAACATGTACAGAATAGATCCATCCGCGAATCTTTCCAACCTTCTCAGCATCTTTATATAAAACTACCTCATTAATCTTACCTGTATGAGGATTGAATTTATAACGGTCGGAAGCACGTTGATTACCGAAGGTATTGAAAGAAACATTTGCTGCCCCATCTGATAAGGTTATCTGTTTGTAGCCGGGATTATTCAGGGCTAATTGTTCATAAACTTGTTGCCAACAAACATAGGACGAAGAATGAGAAACATTCTTTCCGGATTGGTCGCCGCCTTTCCCCCCACGCTGGGTCACCCCACCATGAGCACCTCCCTGCTGTACTTCCACGCCAAACACTTTATAGAAACCTGTCCGATACCATCCAAAAGACCATGTTAGCCCGGTAAGGGCCATAGCCAACAAAAAAAACAGCGCATACATACCACCTGCAACATGCAGGTCATACCAAAATCTTCTAAAGCCCCTGCCGACAGATATTCTTAAACTATTTTTCAAGGCTTTTCGTGTACGAGGCCACCAGATAACGATACCCGATATCAAAACCACGACAAACAACAGGGTGCTGACACCTACAATCATTTTTCCCCAGAAGACTCCGCCATCCGCTTTCATACTGTCCAACAGCCAGCGATGCAGCCTGAACATAGTCACAAAAAATGCAGGACGTTCATATTTACCTTTAATCTCACCAGTATATTGATCCACATACATGAAAGCACGACGAGGCTTGGACAAATTCACCTGCCAAGCACGTTCCGGGTCAGAGAAAACATTGATTCCTGTGACAGACACACTGTCGGGTAACATGAGTTCTACCTCTTCCAATAATCGATCAACAGGAAGTGAAACTGTCTCTACCTTTTTTACATAATAAAGTTCATGCCTGACCAGTTCCATCACTTCATTTTCAAAAACCAACATGGCTCCCGAGAAGCAAATCAAGGAAATGATTAACCCGAAAGGAACAGAAAGCCAAAGATGTATTTGGCGAAATATTTTCTTCATAAAATCTTCGATACGATTCATAAAAAGAGTCTGCATAAGCACATACTGCCCGCAGACTCCCATTATATTATTACAATACTCAGTTCTGAGGTTGCAGTTTACCGACGCCACTGATTTGTGTCGCTTCTATAGAAACACCCTTTGTCGCTACCGCACCAACCGGATCTATTTTATAAATAGACGGATATCCTTCTGTTGTAGTTACAGCCATATAGGCATATCCATTCTCCACATACGGAGTATTGCCAAAGCCGGAGATCAAATCGGCAGAAGGCAAACCAGTTACATAAGTCAGTTTTCCGGTTTCTCCTTTATATATCGCTAACTGATTAGCAGTGAAACCAGTTTCAGTCAAGGGACGATCATACATCAACAACAAGAAATAATCTCCCGTAATATGCCAACAACGAATGAAAGATTTACCTCCGGTCTGCGCTTCGATACTATAATAATAATCAGGATCAAACTCTTCCGTTCCAGCCTTTATACGTACTACTCCGGCATCCAAGGTAGTCTGTTGCCGTTTATCAGCCATTGTTTTGGCATAACTAGGAGAAAATACATAAATATCACCATTATCTGCCGCCCAAATCGTTTGATAATACTGTGATTTAAAACGCCCGCAAGCATAACTGATCTTATCTGTTTCTATGATTTTTTTATTTGTCAGCGTTTCATCATCAAAAATAGCCACCCAGCATTTATTGGGATATTGCGTCCATTGCAATTCACCTTTTTTATAACTGCTGCTGTTGGAACCACCATCTTCTGTCTTTACCAAATCCTCATTGCCGGGAAGTATCCACTTTCCCCCGTCAGTAGCCGAACCATATTGACTTAACCCCATTGGAATAGCAGCGCTATACAGTTTATTATTTCGTTCCAATATGCCGGCCAATGTTACATATTCTCCATTTCCCAAGAAGTTTTCGGACATATAAGCCTTATTTTGAGTATCATTCGTTGTAAATGTTTCAGCAGATACGTCCAAATAAGAAAGCAAAAACATCTTTGGTAAATATCCATTCTCATCAGCATACGCTGTGGGTCCGTCACCGGTAGACGAGGTCATGATATATTTATCATAAATACCGTAAGTAGTAAATCTCTTTACGGCAAACTCCCCCGAACGAGCCTTTACTTCATTATTTGAATCCATGATATAAGAACGGGTCGTACCTGCATTCCCTTGATTATAAGTCAGCGCATAAAGATATTGATTCTTGTAAAACACCCATTGAGTTGCACCATCATTCACAAGACCATTATTCACTGTAGAAACAGTACCTTTATCCAACGTTTCAGAAGTAAGCAGCACATTCGTTGTATTTCCAGACGCTGTGACCGACGATGCAATAACATACTCACCTTTAGCCTCGGTACCCGAACCGTAGTCCGGCTCATTATCCGTACATGCGCTCAACGCCATTCCTGCCATGGCAGTAGCAATAAATCCGTTCAATAAGAAATCTTTCTTCATTTTTATTCTTCCTGTTAATTTAAAATTCAATTAATTATAAACTCCTTTTTCCAATTCTTTAATTACCGAAACAAACACGCAGTTTACCATAAAAAGCCCTACCGGCCTTCTGAAGACTAAAATTATCATATAACTTCTCATCTGTGAAGTTACGACATTCCAATGATACGTTATATCGTCCTTTTTGCAAACTATAAGAAAAGGATATATTGTGTGAGAATTGATCAGGTACCACATAATCCCCCTTATTTGAGCCTATTCGGGAAGAATAATAAGTAAAGTTATGCAGATATTGATTATCATAAGACACGGTCAACATATTGCCTTTCCTTCCTAAATCCCGCCAATAAAAAGTAACATCCGAATCAGCAAACATATAGGGCAGATTCGGCATCCGTTCTTTATAAGCCAGATTTTCCGCACTGCTGGAAATAGATGTTTTCATATTGTCCCGTACATCCATTTTGGTAAAATTACCTCCTATACTCACCCAATTACCAAAACCGTAACGAGCAGAAACAGTATATCCTTTCGTCAATACTTTACCGTAATTAATATATTTCGCGGCATATTTACCACCACTCAAATCCGCAATATTACGCTGAATATAATCTTTTGTATTCCGATAAATCACTCCACCTTCCATATATACAGAATGCCTGCCAAATGTTCTGTTATAGCTCAAATTAAAATTCAAATTATCACTACTCTCCGGTTTTATACTGATATCTCCCATTTCCAAATCCTCATCTCCAAACATTTCTTCAATAGTAGGCAGACGATATGCTTTTTCGTATGACAATTTCGCCTGCAAACCGGGTAGAATGAAATAAGTTCCCGCAGCTCCATATCCTATGGAATTCATGTTTCGGGTAGTACGGACATAATCATCTTGATTCGTAGTCGTAGCCATAGGACCTGCCACATACAAACTATAATATTTTCCAAATACTGAGAGATTCCAATTATCAGACGGCATCAACCGATAGGACAATCCGGAGATATTCTTATGGGTTTCTTTAGCTATGGCATCCTCCGATTCCATCTTAGCCAACAAAGAAGTGTTAGAACGGCGGAAAGTATTCAACACATGATTAAAGGTCAGCATATGTATTTTCGCCAGACGGTAATTAACGGTTAATGTTCCATTCCAATTGTTATTATCCGCCCGTGAATATTGATTGGATTGTTCACCGGGTGAGTTCATTAATTTTCTATCACCCAACCAATTGTACTTATAGGAAGCTGTATCTATATTTGTCGTTGCATTTTTATTATAATTGGCAGTCAATGCCACATCCAGACCTTTGATGAATAAACCACGTTTACTATATTCCAATGACGGCATCAACGAATGTCCTTTACGATGCTTTTCCCCATAGACTATTTCCTGACGTACTCCGGTCTGTATCTCCTTATACATGTGTGAATAAGTAAAGCCCAACATCAATCTGTCTGCCCATTTCTTATCCACAATACCCATCTTACCTATAACCGCCTCATTATGATAGGTATCATTAAAGCGCTTCACACGTACCCTTTTATCTTTATCAATTCTTCCGGTTTCAAAGTCCTCTACCGGTGCGTCCACCTGATAATCATTATCCGAATAGTTTTGAAAAGCATTTATTTCATAAGTAAAGCCGTTTTTGAAAGTTTGTCCGAAATTCACATACGATTTATGCGTATTGAACGACCCGTATGAATAGGAGCCATCCAAAAACCAATTACGTTTCTTCTTATTGGTTACAATATTGATAACACCACCTATAGCATCCGTGCCAAATCCTACAGGAACCACCCCTTTATACACTTCAATCCTATCTGCAAAATTCACAGGAATATTATTCAAGCCAAAAGAGCTCCCTACTCCCTCCTGAGGTACACCGTCAATAAATATCTTCACATGTTTGCCACTGAAACCATCCAACATCAATTGCATATCCGAACCTACCCCACCCGACTCACGGAGTTTCATTCCCGGAGCTTTAGCCAAAGCATCACTCAGATTCTTGGTAGAATTCTGGAATTCTTTTGTATCTACAGCTATCGCATTGAATGCGGAACGTTTCACACGGGAAACCCCGTTAGACACCACTACCACTTCACCCAACTCAGTCACTGACGGGTCAATCATTACATTCATCTTAATTCTTTCACCATGAACTAAAGTTACAGGCTTTTCTATAGTCTTATATCCTATAGCCGAAACAACCAGCGTGTATTTCCCTGCCGGTGCATGAAGATGATAGATACCTTCTTCATTCGTTGTACAGCCATAAGTTGTACCCTTCAAATATACGGTTGCAAAATCTACGACTTCCTGTTTTTCTTTGGATATTACTTTACCGGATACCATTGTCTTAGGTTGTGCAAAGATAGATATCGCTCCGATTATAAAAAAAAGAGAGCCTAAACTGATCCTTTGTAACTGTCTTTTTACCATGAATACCTATAATTCTAAATTCTTAATTTTTGAGAATGCAAAGGTCCGTAAAAAGAAAAGAGGAAACAATCACCTGATATAGGTAATCTTTTCCCCCATTTTACGGAATATATATACTATGCAATAACTTTTTATAGGTATTTATGCCACAAAATAGTCCTTTTAAATTTGGCATAATGCCATGAATCCACTACATTTGTTCTATATCACAAATATTAGAATTATGCAAGATATAACAAACGGACGTTGCGGTTGGTGCGGAACAGACGAATTGTATGTGAAATACCATGACCAAGAGTGGGGAAAGTTAGTTACCGATGACAAGACGCTGTTTGAGTTTCTTGTATTGGAAAGTGCCCAAGCAGGACTAAGCTGGATAACGATTCTTAAAAAAAGAGAGGGGTATCGTAAAGCTTTCTATAATTTTGATGCCGAGCTGGTAGCACAAATGACCGATGAAGACATTGAGCGGCTAATGCAATTTGAAGGAATTGTAAAAAACCGTCTGAAAATCAAATCGACAATCACGAATGCAAAACTATTCCTTGCCGTACAAAAGGAATTCGGCAGTTTTTATAATTACACCCTGTCATTCTTTCCCGACAAAAAGCCGATT
>OGDI01000091.1_pt1 | contig 13331 bp, 10 predicted proteins | sample 1570421 | NCBI WGS metagenome assembly OGDI01 (sample SAMEA2582174, study PRJEB24529) | metagenome | reverse complement strand
TCCCCAGATGGTCTTGGGATTTGCCGTATTCTTCCTGGCCCGCCTTTTGGGCAATCTTTATTTTATCAATAACATCCGGGATAAAGACTTAATCCCCCGCTGCCGCCGTCAGCTTATAACAGATGCTATTCCTTTCCTTATTCTATTTCTGGCATTTGTTATCCGTACTTTATTGGCTGATGGTTTCGCTGTAAATCCCGAGACAAAAGAAGTTTATATGGAACCTTACAAGTATTTCATCAATCTGATGGATATGCCTCTATTGCTGGTATTGTTCCTATCAGGCGTTGTCGGGGTACTTTGGGGTATCGGAAGGGCTGTCTTCAGCAAGACTGCGACCAATGGTATCTGGTTTACCGGAATAGGAGTTGTATTGACTGTATTAGCTTTATTGCTTTGTGCGGGATATAATAATACGGCTTATTACCCGTCCACAGCCGATCTACAAAGTTCGCTGACCTTGGCAAACAGTTGCTCCAGCGAATTTACCCTGCGCACCATGGCATACGTTTCCATTCTGGTACCTTTCGTTCTGGCCTATATTATTTATGCTTGGCGTGCCATAGACCGCAAGCCCATTACAGCAAAGGAACTGGAACAAGACGGACACGCTTATTAAAGAGTCTTAATGGATTATAGTGAAGGCATCCTGTTTTGCAAATAGCTGTAAACAGGATGCCTTTCTATGTTAAATAACATTGTTTCAACCTATAAAATGAAGAGAATATCTTGCAAATTTCCGAAATATCCGTACCTTTGCATTGTGTTTTTCATAGTATTAGATTTAAGGTTAACAAAGGTTGGAGCAAGGCGTTGCTCCTTTTTTTATATCTATAGGAGACATAGCATCCATAGTTGATTCATTTCCCATCTAGAAAGTTATTTTCGTTTAAACTCTTCATCTAAAAGAAATATTATGATACAAGTGATGCATACAGTTGCGGATTACGTGCATGATGCCAAATATAAGATGCCGGATAGACCCCTTCCTTGTTTTTATCAAGGATTTCTTTCAAAATACTGCATTTGTTCTCGCCCGTCACTAGAAAACAGGTATGCCGGGCTTCTATCAAGGGACGTCCCGTCATGCATATACGCACTGTTTTATTATAAGGATTGACGGACACCTCATACGGTTCCCCGGCGGTAAGAAGTTCCTGATGGTCGGGGAAAATGGATGATGTATGCCCGTCCTCTCCTATCCCTAATAATACAAAATCAAAAACAGGCACACCGTCCACGGTCGGAACGGTGGTCTTGACTATGGAAGAATACTGTTTGGCTTCTTCTTCGGGAGCGTCCTCACCCACAATACGGTAGCAATGACTGGCAGGAATACCTACCTTACTAAACAACAGACGATAGGCCAAGCCAAAGTTGCTCTGATCATCGCCAGGTGGCACACAACGCTCGTCTACCCAATAGAAATAAATACGGGACCAAGGGGTATATGCGGCATATTCACGCTCCCAAACCTCAAAAAGTGTGGCAGGAGTAGTCCCTCCGGAAAGAGCAATGGTAAAAGGCCGTTCAAGCTCTTTATCCATCGCTTCCAATATATGAGTTATCAAGGTTTGCGACGCTTGTACAGGCGACGCATAAAAGTTATGGTCAATCATCTTATTCACTATTTATTACTTAGAGTTTGCTGTTTTAAATTTACTATCCACAGATGACGACTTACAATTTACAGTATAAATTGGAATGTGTCAGATTCTTGCACGGGTTTGTCCATTCGGAATGACTGCGGTTGATCAATACATCCGCTTCTTTCGGTCCCCATGTTCCTGCAGGATACCCATAAAGAGGAGTTTCGGGATGCTTCTTCCAATAATCCAGAATCTTATCAAAGTAAGTCCAGCTCTCGTCCACAGCATCGGAACGGGTAAAAAGTGTAGGATCACCCACCAGACTGTCTTCCAACAGGCGTACATACGCATCCCCCGTTTCCTGATCGTGCTGGTCATAGCTGAAGTCCATCTCCATGGTTCCCATATAGAAACCGGCACCAGGTTCTTTCATGGCTATGCGCTGAAGAATTCCCTCGTCGGGTTGAATACGGATAATCAGTTCCTCACCTTTGTAAAAGCCTTCCTTCATTTGGAACATCTGCATAGGAGCAGGTTTGAAATGAACCACAATTTCGGTCACCTTGGTAGGCATCTGCTTTCCGGTACGGATATAAAAAGGCACTCCCTGCCAACGCCAGTTATCCACATACAGACACATCGCCACGTAGGTATCTGTACGGGAATCAGGACGAACATTCTTTTCTTCACGATAACCGATACGGTCATCACCAGCAATATATTGTCCGCGGATGACATTATCACGGATATACTTATCAGTCAGCGGACGAAGGGATTGGTAGACCTTGATCACCTCGTTACGGAAACCATTCTTGTCAAACTTGGCCGGTGGTTCCATGGCAGTAATAGCAAGCAACTGCATCAAATGGTTCTGTACCATATCGCGCAGAGCTCCCGCCCCGTCATAATATCCGCGAGTACCTATACCCATATTTTCCACCGCAGTGATTTCTACATAATCTATATAGTTACGGTTCCATATCGGTTCGTAAATAGTACTTCCAAAACGGGTCACCATAATATTCTGCACCGTTTCCTTGCCCAGAAAATGATCGATGCGGTAGATATCCTCTTCTTTAAAATAAGCGGCATAGATTTTATTTAGTTTCTGAGCGGAAGCCAGGTCGTATCCGAAAGGCTTCTCGACAATGATACGCTTTAATCCAGGCTTTTTCAACAAGCCCGCATCATGCAGACATTTCGGAATCAATTCATAAAGCAAGGGCGGAGTTGCCAGATAGAACAAATAGTTCCCATTATTCTCATATTGAGGCGAAAGCTCCTTCAAACGGTCATTCAACAGAAAATAAGTGGTTTCGTCAGCTGGGTCCATGGACTGGTAATGAACAGTAGAGAGAAAATCGTCCAATGTTTCCATTTCCTCTTTAGTAAGAAAACCGAATTTTATCAGTTCTTCTTTCAGATAGGCACGATAGGTCTCGTCCGTGTATGCAGTACGGGCACAGCCGATAATGGCAAAATGCTCGGGGAAGCGTTTCCCGTTATGTATCTTTATCAAGGCAGGCATCAGTTTGCGCCGGGTTAAATCACCGGATGCACCGAAGATGACCAAAAATAAACTATGTGGTAAACTCATGATTCTTTCTTTTAAAAATGAATGTATAATGCTTTGTGTTGCGACATATCAATAGTTGTCTTCCCAATGTTCGTGGAAAAATTCCCCCCGTGGACTGTCCACACGCTCGAAAGTATGAGCTCCGAAATAATCACGCATCGCTTGAATCATATTGGCTGGGGAACGGTTGGTGGTCAGACCTAAAAAATAATTCAACGCTGCGGAAAGTACAGGTACGGGCAACCCTTCTCTCAACATGACACCGATGTATTTCTTCCACGCGGGCAGGGCTTCCATTACTTCCCGTCCGAAATGCTCGTCCAGCAACAGATGCGACAATCCCGGTGCACGGTGATAGGCCTCGGCAATGTCGTTCAGAAAAGCAGAACGAATAATGCATCCGGCGCGCCACAACAGCGCGATAGTGGAAAGATTCAACTTCCAGCCATATTGCTCACTGGCAGTGCACATCAGAGCAAACCCTTGCGCATAGCCTATCAGACGAGCCACATATAAGGTACTTTCCAATCCGATCACCGTATCCTGATAATTATATACCGGATGATTCTCCACATGCATATAATGTTTGGACATCAGCACGCGCAAGTTCTTCTCTGCCGACAGATTACGGGCAAAAACCGCCTCGGCAATCACGTCCAGTGGTGTATTTAGTTGTAGGGAGTTAATGACACTCCAGCGACCCGTTCCTTTTTGTCCTGCAGCATCCAGAATGTTATCGAGCAAATAATCGCCTCCTTCTTCTTTATGACGCAGAATGGCCGAAGTAATCTCTATCAGGTAACTATGCAGACGTCCTTTGTCCCATTGTTCAAAAATATCCGCCATCTGTTCATTCTTCAACGCCAGCAGGTGCTTCATGGCGAAATAAGTTTCAGCAATCAGCTGCATATCCCCATATTCTATGCCATTATGCACCATTTTTACATAGTGGCCTGCGCCACCGGGACCTACCCACTCACAACACGGAGTACCATCCTCAGCTTTTGCCGCAATACTTTTCAGCATCGGCTGAATGACTGGCCATGCCTCTTGCGCACCACCGGGCATGATGGACGCTCCATGCAAAGCACCCTCCTCACCTCCTGAAATGCCGCAACCTACAAAGTACATTCCTTTATCATAAAGTTCCTTTACACGACGTTCCGTATCTTCATAATAAGAGTTGCCTCCGTCAATGAGGATATCACCCTTTTCCATCAAAGGAAACAGCTTGCCCGTCAGTTCATCGACAGCGGGACCCGCCTGTACCATCAAAAGGATGACACGCGGAGTTTTCAGTGCTTCGACAAAATCTGTCAGTTCATTACTGCCTATGATGCCTTTTCCTTTGGCGCGGTTGGCTATAAAGTGTTCCACTACATTTTCTTCTTTTCCAGGAACGGTACGGTTCCATACTACAACCTTCCATCCCTTGTTGGCAAGATTCAGAGCAAGGTTCTGCCCCATCACACCTAATCCGATTAATCCTATATCTGCCTTTTCCATAAATTATTCTTTTTATATTTAACAATTTGATAGGTTATTTGTTCAATAATTCTATCTTTGCAATTTGAATAATAACACATTATCATGAAGAGGTTAAAAATCGGCTTATTAGCCCGAATTATCATCGCCATCACATTGGGTATAGGATTCGGAAACGTTCTTCCCGGCGAATTCCGCTGATTATTCTCGGGCTGGTCACTCCTGCCATTGCCGATATCGGTAAGGAGGCAGGAAAGATGCTGGTGATAACGACATTGGTAGCATACAGCGCCACGTTGTTCTCTGGTTTCCTGTCTTATTTCACCGGAGTGACTTTTTTCCCTTCCATGATTACTCCGGGAGCACCGATAGAACAAATCAGCGAGGCACATGATATTTCTCCATTCTTCACTGTAGCCATCCCCCCGGTGATGAATGTGATGACTTCCTTGATTTTAGCCTTCACACTAGGTCTGGGCATCGCACATCTGGATAGTACAGCGCTGAAAAACGTATGTAACGATTTCAAAGAAATCATAGTCAAAACCATCCAGACGGTGATTCTGCCCCTACTGCCTATCTATATATTCGGTATATTCCTGAATATGACCCATTCCGGACAAGTATATAACATTCTGGTGGTATTTATCAAGATCATCGGAGTCATTTTCCTGCTTCACATCTTCCTGTTGGTTTTTCAATATACCATTGCAGCGCTGTTTGTACATCGGAATCCGTTCAAACTACTGGGAAAGATGATGCCTGCCTATTTCACAGCATTGGGCACACAGTCATCGGCAGCCACCATTCCGGTGACTTTGCGACAGACTGTCAAGAATGGGGTCACGGAGGATATAGCCGGATTTGTCATTCCGCTATGTGCCACAATTCATCTGTCGGGAAGCACGTTGAAGATTGTTGCTTGCGCACTGGCACTGATGATTATGCAAGGAATGCCCTTTGATTTCCCCATGTTTGCAGGATTCATCTTTATGCTGGGAATCACGATGGTAGCTGCACCGGGAGTACCGGGAGGAGCCATCATGGCTGCATTGGGGATCCTGTCTTCCATGCTGGGATTCGGAGAAAGTGAACAGGCTTTGATGATAGCACTTTACATTGCCATGGATAGTTTCGGTACTGCTTGTAATGTGACGGGCGATGGGGCTATCGCATTGATTATTGATAAGTTTTTCGGAAAGAAAAATCTCCGGTCCATACAATAAACAGGAAAAATATTCCCGAATCAGATAAAGTCAGGAAACTCTGTAACCCATTCATGAAAAGTTGCCAGGCTGATTTATGACGTGTATGATAGAAAAGGTAACGGCTTTAATTCTGATAAAAGAAAGACATTTTCATGATAAATAGCAGGCAGGCAACAAGTTGCCTGCCGATTCTTCATAACAAACAAAAAAGGAAAGCATGAGCTAGAATACAGGCATCTGCCAAATGAATCCCACTGACACACGATGGGTACTGAAATTATCCTCACCCAACGCCTTTGCACGATCGGTATATTTATAGGAACGCCCCACGTATGCCAGGAAGAAGTGCAGATTGCTCTCCATCGGATAAAATTCTATACCTCCTGCATATCCCCATGCCGTGCGATATTTCCCTTTTTCCACTTCATCACTTGCCTTATAAACGGAAGCAGTTTCATACATTCCTTTTGCAAACAAGTTCCACTTTGGGGCAAAACGATAATTCACATGCAACACATAGGACATATATTCGGCATTAAAAGCATTGTGTGCCTGATTATCAGTTCCTACGATGTTAGTTATAATCCCTTTACGGTCTACTCCTTCACGAGAATACATCCAGTCAAAATAGGCATGCCATTTAGGGCTGAAATTAAATTCATTCGTTTCGTTCATAACAGAGGCAGACCAACGGGTTTTGAAAACATCCAGGAAATTTCCGTTCCAGTTCAAGGTATAAACTAACGGCAGTTTGGTACGTTCCAAATCCCCATACATCTCCTCGGACGGTCCGTTCCGACTGTTCAATACCTGAAATTGTATCTGCTGATAAGGATTATAGTTGTATGCCACATTCAAACCGGTCATGAAGTTACTCATGTGCTCTATCATGTCACTATATTCGTAAATATCAATCGGATTCAAATCAAATTCTATACCACCATACGAGACACATTGCTTTCCGGCAAAAAATGAGAACTTATTTAATTTGATGCCTACTCCTGCCCAATCTATGCTGGTAGGTACATTATCTATATTGCCGGAACCATCGTTACCCCGATTCAGACGCTGACGGTAACGGTAACTCAACCAATCATTGATATCTCCCTTCATTTCGATACGGAGCTGCTTCATTTCGAATGCGCCCTGATCAAATCCGGAGTCGTTCCATTTCATATTGAAATCACCGTGCATATTAAGATAGAGATTGAACTTGTCCGTTTTCTTCTTGATACCGGTGACTTCTTCAAACAGACTTTTGTCACCGGCCATGAAATCACTTCCGGAAGATTGGGCATATAAAGGGTAAGTGCCTGAGACAGCAAGGGCTGTCAGGCATACTAACATTATTCTTTTCATAAGTCAAAGTTTTAGGTTATAATGTATTCTCTTTTTCTTTTATGCGCGCAAAAGAAAAAGAGATAAAAAGAAAAAGTGCCGGATGGACTAGTATACGTTGAAGTATTCCTGAATCTTCTTCCAGTCTTTTGTTTTAGTTAATGCCAACATCAACAACACACGCGCTTTCTGAGGATTCAACTCTTGTGAAGCCACGAATTGATATTTATTATCATCCACCTCGGCATCCAATGTGGTCGGTCCGGTAGGAACACGGCTGGAACGCACTACCAAAATACCTTGCTGACGGGCCTTTTCCAACATCGGAAACAAATTCTGATGAATGTTGCCATTCCCCACACCGGCATGAATAATACCTTGGTAACCATTATTCAGGAAAGGGATCATAACATCAGCCTCTACATTGGAATAACTGTAAACGATACCTACTTTCGGCAGCTTGTCAAGGTGGGCCACATCAAAATCGGAACCGGTGGTATGGCGTTTCAAAGATTCCATATTATAAAAAACCTTACCATTCAATACATATCCCAACGCACCGGAGTTAGGAGACTGGAAAGTTTGTACATCCACTGTATTGGTCTTCATGGCTCCGTGGGCTCCCAAAATCAAACCGTTCATGGCAATTACGACACCTTTACCCCGTGATTCCCTGGCGGCGGCAGTAACTACTGCATTATACAAGTTCAACGGTCCGTCCGCACTCATGGCCGTAGAGGGGCGCATGGCTCCTACCAATACAACAGGCTTGTCACTCTTCACAGTCAAGTTCAGGAAAAAGGCGGTTTCTTCCATCGTGTCAGTCCCGTGAGTAATCACGATACCGTCCACATCTCCACGGCTGAAAAGCTCGTTGATACGCTTGGCCAACGTCAGCCATACGGCATCATTCATGTCCTGAGAACCGATTTTTACAATCTGTTCCCCGGTCACATTGGCTATTTTGTTCACTTCGGGAACCGCTTCCAGCAATGTGCTGATAGCCACCTGCCCGGCAGTATAATTTGTTTTAGTAGCCGAAGCGCCTGTTCCGGCAATAGTCCCCCCTGTAGCCAATATATGGATATTAGGCTTTTGGGCGACAGCAGCCAATGTGGTACATACCAGCATTGCCGCCATAAGGCTGAGTTTTCTTAATCCGTTCATAATCTTTTCAAGTTTAGGTTTTATTACTATAATAATTATTTGGAAATTTTGTTCACACAAAGAAGAAGATGTGCCGATGATATATATGTTATACATCGAATCATTATAAATGTTACAGGCAGAAGATCACTCATCTTCAAGTCCGAATACACCTACCCCCTTTCCTTTCTAGAACACCTGTACCAGCAGCAGACCTACCACAATAGAAACAATGGTGGCCACCATCCCAGGCATCATGAACGAATGATTCAGAATCCATTTTCCAATGCCTGTTGTTCCTGTACGGTCAAAATTTATAGCTGCCACTACTGTAGGATAATTAGGAATAAAGAAATATCCGTTGACAGCAGGGAACAAAGCAATCAACATCATCGGAGAAATACCCAGTGCTATTCCTAACGGCACAATGGCACGCACCGTAGCAGCCTGGCTATAAAGCAAAATGGACATGACAAACAATGCCAGACCGAACAACCAGGGCATTTGGCGCACAATCCCCTCAATAGAGCCTGTCAGTTCCGTAATGTTTCCATTAATGAAGGTATCTCCCATCCATGCAATACCAAATATAGCGATTACCGCCTGCATCCCGGCAGGAAACACACTGCCTTGTGTAGCTTTAATTCCATCCGTACGTGAAATGAAAAGAATAACAGCCGCCGCACACAACATCAAAATCTCAATAATAGCCGGCATATCCAAAGCCGTACCATTGAACATAGGACGCATGGCAGGAATAGAACCGAACAACACTATCAACAGCGTGGCGGCAATAAAAATTATCACCGAGATACGGGCATGAAACATATTCTTCACATCGTTCAGCTCCACATGTTTTGTATCAATCATCCCGGCTTCCAAGCGGCGCAAGTATTCGGGATCTTCCAACAACTCTTTACCCACCTTCTTTGAAAGGAAAGCTCCCACCAGCACACCGATTAACGTAGCGGGAATAGTAATCTTCAGAATATCAAACAGAGTGATGTCAAATCCTGTCAGCAATCCCAGCAACGCTACGGTAGCGGCAGAGATAGGGCTGGCGGTAATAGCCTGTTGCGAGGCGATAACGGCAATGCCTAAAGGACGCTCAGGACGAATTTTAGTTTCCGTAGCCACCTCGGCTATGACAGGAAGCACAGAGTAGGCCACATGCCCCGTACCTGCGACAAAAGTAAACAGATAAGTAACCAACGGACTCAGGATAGTCACTTGTGAAGGGTTACGACGCAACAACCGTTCTGCTAATTTCACCATATAGTCCAGTCCGCCGGCAGCCTGCATACAAGAGGCGGCAGAGATAACGGCGACAATCATCAACATCACATCAATAGGGGGAGCGGTAGGTTGAAGTCCGAAAACAAAGGTCAATATGGCAAGGCCCACACCTCCCATCACTCCCAGTCCGATACCTCCCAGACGGGCACCTACAATAATAGCGACAAGTACAAATAGCAGTTGTAATAACATGTTTTTTATCCGTTTATAAATATACAATTTTAATTCTGAGAACAAAGATAGACCATTTCTGTTCTACAAACCTTAAAATTTCTAAGAATTTTTCCTTTTTTCACTACTTTCTCCCTAAAACATTCAATAAAAGTTAGTTGTTTTGTATAATGAACAATTCGTCAATGTGCTAATCGGCTGTATTATGTCCCACATAGTTATTGGTACATTAGCAAATAGACAAATTATTAAATTATTACATATGAACAGAATTTGCAATCTTTTTGGAATAAAGTATCCCATCATACAGGGAGGAATGGTATGGTGTAGCGGTTGGCGACTAGCCTCCGCAGTAAGTAACGCCGGAGGACTGGGACTGATAGGAGCAGGCTCCATGCATCCCGAGACCTTACGCGAACACATACAGAAATGCAAAGCGGCGACAGACAAACCTTTCGGAGTAAACATTCCGCTGATGTATCCCGAAATAGACATCCTTATCAATATGGTAATAGAAGAGGGTGTGAAAATCGTCTTCACCTCTGCCGGAAATCCAAAGACCTGGACAGAACACCTGCATGAGCATGGAATCATTGTGGCCCATGTAGTGGCAAGCACCAAGTTTGCCGCCAAATGTGAAGAAGCAGGTGTAGACGCCATCGTAGCCGAAGGATTCGAAGCAGGAGGACATAACGGACGGGAAGAAACGACCACCCTATGTCTTATTCCAGCCGTCAGACAGATCACCACCGTGCCGTTGATAGCTGCCGGAGGTATCGGATCGGGAGAAAGCATACTGGCTGCTATGGCATTGGGGGCCGACGGGGTACAAATAGGCACGCGCTTTGCATTAACCGAAGAGAGTTCTGCTCATTTCACATTCAAAGACCGGTGTCTGCGACTGAATGAAGGAGATACCCAACTGACATTGAAACAGCTCTCTCCCGTCCGGTTGGTCAAGAATGATTTCTTCAAACAAGTAGAAGAAGCGGAAAGCCGTGGCGCAACAACGGATGAACTACGCACTTTGTTAGGAAAAGGACGTGCCAAAAAGGGAATCTTTGAAGGAGATTTATTCGAAGGTGAACTGGAAATAGGACAAGTCGCATCATGCATACATAAATTACAGACGGTAGACGAAGTGATGAAAGAACTGGTGGAAGATTTCAATGCCGCATTAAACAGGGTCAATGAGCTGAAAAGATTTATCTGATAAGGAGAGATGAAACGATTAATAAACCGGAGAGTGAATCAAAACCAAAATGAACATTCTCAAGGTTACAGATTGTAACCGACAAATACAGAAAAGTTGTATCATTACTCAAAAGTGATACGGCCTTCTTATTGTCAATGAAGAATGTCAAGTTTCAGATGAAAAATTCTTTTCTATAAAGTTGAGTTTTATAAAATTAAGTTATTCTACTTACACCTTCTCTTATTAAGCAGATTAGCACTCAGGAATCCCACCAAAAATATCAGCAACGTCCCGAACACGATAGCCAGATTGGCATGTACAAAGGGGGATATCACAATCCAACAAACCAGAATTACTCCACAAACGACTCCCAGTACCGCATCAAAATTACGTGCCTTCCTCGAAATATACCCCAATAGAAACAGTCCCAACATGCCTCCGCTGAAAATAGACGCCAACGCCCACCAGGCATCCAGCGCACTTTGCACACTCATAAAGGCAAAAGCCACCAGAATCCCTGCCACTCCCACTCCTACACTGGAGAGTTTCAGCACCAACATCCGCTCCCTGTTTCCGGCATGTTTGCGGAACCGCTGATAATAATCCGTCAGAATGATGGTAGACGAACTAGTGACACTGGTCGCAATGGTACTCATACCTGCGGCAAAGATAGAAGCAATCAGCAGGCCTGTCAACCCCACCGGCAACTCATTGACTATAAAAAACGGAAAGACATAATCCGCCCCCACCCCGTCGGGCAAGATCCCCGGATGCACTTTATAGAACGCATACAGCCCGGTTCCTATCATAAAGAAAACGGCCGAAACGGGAATAAACAAATATCCTCCGAACAAAGCCGAAAATTTAGCATCCTTCTCATTCTTCGCCGTATGATAACGTTGCACATAACTCTGGTCTATACCATAGTTCTGCAAATTAGTAAATATACCATAAATCAGACACACCCAAAAAGTGGACTCACTTAAACTGCTTCCAAAGCTTCCCAAGCTGAATTTACCATCTTCCATGGCGATGGAGAAAGTCTGCACCGGACCTCCGGGCATATCAAAAAGCAAAATAAACATACATACCAACGCACCTCCGATCAGAATAATTCCCTGTATGGCCTCTGTCCAAATGACAGCCTTCATGCCACCCAACATGGAATAAAGCACAATAGCCACACTGGTTACAACAATAATGGTCTGGATATGCCATCCCAACAATACATTCATGGGCAACGCCAACAAATACAGGATAGACCCTGTACGTGCTATCTGGGTGAGCAGATAGCAGGACGAAGCATATATACGTGCCCAAGGACCGAAACGGTTTTCCAAAAAGCTATAAGCCGATATGCTGTCCTGACTCCGGTAAAAAGGCACAAAGTAACGAGCCGCAAAATAAGAGGCGATAGGAATAGAAAGACTGAATACAAATGCATTCCAATCTCCCGAAAAGGCCTTTCCCGGATATCCCAGATAACTGATACTGCTGACATACGTGGCGAAAATGGACATCCCCACCACCCAGCCGGGCAAACTTCTTCCGGCAGAAGTGAACTCCTCGGAGGTACCTTTCTTCTTAAAGAAAGAACAACCGAAGGCCACGACTCCGCCGGTAAACAACAAAAAGACGATTATATCAATGATATGCATACAGACCGAGCATTTAAGGTTTCAATTCCGGACAAAAAGGGAGTGCCTCCAACGCCTTGCGTATCTTCTCGCGTTCCGGAACATTGAAGCGATGGAAAGGAGCCGCAACAAAATCATCACAAACACCCAATAAAGACAACGCGCATTTCAATCCTTTCAAATAACTGGAGCCATGCTGCCCCACGGTATAAATACTGCTACTGATTTGCATCACCAAGGGTTGCAGCCGACTTACGGTTTCCATGTCACGCGCTACCGCAGCATGATAAAGATCTACATATAATTCCGGGAACATATTGGCACCTCCGTTGATCCCCCCATGTCCACCCAGCAACACACACTCTGCCGTAATTTCCTCCGGTCCCACCAACATGGCGAAATCCTGTCTGTCCTTCATGGCATACATCACGGACTGGAAATAAACGGCATTAGCCGAACTATCCTTGAATCCCACCACCTGAGGATTACGGGCAATGCGTTGAATAGTAGCCGGAGCAAAATTCACTTTCGTGTGCGACGGCATATTGTACAAGAAGATAGGTAACGGCAACTGAGGAATCAGGTCCTCATAAAATTCGGCCAGTTCAGGCTGTCCCGGAGCAAAGTAGTAAGGGGGAGCGGAAACTACGGCTGAAGCACCACACTCGGCCCCTACATGTGCCAGATGAC
>OGDI01000089.1_pt1 | contig 13918 bp, 8 predicted proteins | sample 1570421 | NCBI WGS metagenome assembly OGDI01 (sample SAMEA2582174, study PRJEB24529) | metagenome | reverse complement strand
CAGAACTTTGTCAGGAAAAAGAAATCAAGGAATTCACCACGCTTATGGCAGAATATCAAACCGCCGGAAAAGGGCAGCGTGGAAATTCATGGGAATCAGAATATGGCAAGAATCTGACATTCAGCACTGTATTTTCCCCCCAAACAATCGCCCCCGCCAGTCAGTTCATTTTATCTATGGCGGTAGCTTCTGCCATTTGTACCGCATTGGCCCATTATGTCCATGCAGATTGCCTGCAAATAAAATGGCCCAATGATATCTATTGGAAAGACAAAAAAATAGCCGGCATATTGATTGAAAATGATTTAACAGGAAGCCAAATTTCACAGAGCATTATTGGGATAGGGATCAATATTAACCAGGAAGAATTTCATTCATCTGCTCCCAACCCTGTTTCATTAAGACAAATTACTCAAAAGGAAACAGACAGAATGGAAGTTCTGAACAGCGTATTGGAACATATCATAGATCTCTATTCCCGGATAGAAAACAGAGAAACCGATATCATTACCAAAATTCAGGAATGCTACCTGAAAGCACAATACCGCAAGGAAGGTTATCACCCCTATTGCGATGCAAAAGGAGAGTTTACTGCCAAACTGATCCGTGTGGAGCCCGACGGACATTTAATTCTGAAAGATAAAAACGGTTCTCTTAGAAAATATGCTTTCAAAGAAGTTAAATACCTCCTTTAGTTGTTCTTCTCTTCAGGAACCATCAACATTCCTCCAGTGGCATGACGTTCTGTCGATTGATACACAGATTCCCCCCTCATAATCGGTTGGGATAACGTATTCATGCTTCTGGCTGACCGGTTTATTCCTGTGATCAAGGAGATGGCCTTACCCAGCATGAATTCATCCGGATCACCCAATGGTAATAAAGCGTCTGTCGGATTCTGAGTCAAATCATACTCATTCCATTCTATATCCGGTTTAAAACCAGCACTGTAGTCATCATTCACCGCATTAGTCACTCTCAATGTGATAGGCCAATATATCCATTCATATTTATCATTCTTTTGCATCTCCATTCCTACATTTTTCCCTTCTGTCAATTCGCCAATAAGGGTAACATCCATAAATGGGTTGAGGCTGTTAATAACGACTTCCGAAGAAGAAGCCGTACTTTGGCTTGTCAATATATAAATTCGATTGGAATTAAGTTTCAAGTAACCTGCCGTTCCTTTCGTTTCCACACAAAAATCATTGGAATAGGATTGTCCCTTATTGTCAGAGAAAACAGCAAACACCTTTTTTCGAGAAGCTTCTGGAATGAGGAGTCCTGCGAGCATATTAGCAGAATTCTCATATCCACCTCCATTATAGCGCAAGTCCAGCACAAATTCATTCACACCTTGCGCCTGAAATCCGGCGAATATCTTCTTCATTTCCTCATCATAGGTACGATCCGAATATCCATTCGGTCCGGAAGTAAAATGATTATAAACCAAATACCCTATCTTCTTATCTCCCCGAGTATATACATTGTGATAGAACAAGGGATTGTCCTCCACGGCCCGGGAAGCTTCTATATCAATAGTTCTGACCTCTGTATCGCCACGTTTGACGAGCCATTGAGTCCTATCTCCATTTAATAAGATTCCATAATTATCGGAATTAATATTATTTTTTCCTTTAACACCCACGATCCAATCCCCTCTTTCCAAACCTGCACTTGATGCCGGACTATTAGGAAGAACATACAGAATACGGGCATAATAATATCCTAAAGGTTGATTACTATCGTTTACAACATTAAATAAAGTAAACTCCATACCATAAGTATCATCCGCATCAATGCTGGTACGTGCTTTATAATCTTTATTCTTCTCCATATAAGAATAATAATAAAGATGCTTTCCGTTTCTCGTCTTTCCATCTTTCAAACTGAGCATAGATCTAAAGAATGTTTGGGGATCAGCAGAGAAATCCAACTTATTTTGAGCAGGAATGTCGTTATTCCACAAATAATCACTGCGCATGACACTCTCTATCCACTCATTGACTTCCAACTCCGTGTTACCATTTCCCGGGTCATCTCCTTTAGCCGGAGTATCATCCGAACATGACATGCCTAACAGACATAACAATAAGCCCAACCAAATATGGATTTGAAAATTCTCTTTCATAATTCTCCTGTTTTGATCATTTTAATAACCGCAAATATATCTATATTCCAATGATATATCATCTTAAACAACAACTATTTTCAATTCAAATTTAAATTTTCATTGGTTATTTATGAGAAAGAGAGTACCTTTGTATCCATCTCTATCAATCTACACTCATGATTCAACTTAATAACGGAAACAAAAAAATACTTCAAATAGCCATCCCTTCTATCGTTTCAAACATTACAGTTCCTCTGTTGGGCTTGATTGATGTTACTATTGTAGGTCATTTGGGCTCTGCCGCCTACATCGGAGCGATAGCTGTAGGCGGAATGCTTTTCAACATCATCTACTGGATTTTCGGTTTTCTGCGTATGGGAACCAGCGGCATGACTTCACAAGCATACGGCAGGCACGACCTGAATGAAGTCACCCGGTTACTACTCCGTTCCGTCGGAGTAGGATTATTCATTGCATTTACTTTGCTAGCCTTGCAATATCCTATAGAAAGAACCGCCTTCACCTTTATCCAAACGACTGAAGAAGTAGAACATCTGGCGTCCCTCTATTTCTATATCTGTATTTGGGGAGCACCGGCTGTATTAGGGCTTTACAGTTTTGCCGGCTGGTATATCGGTATGCAAAATTCCCGTTTCCCCATGTATATAGCCATCACACAAAATATAGTGAACATTGCGGTCAGTCTTCTTCTTGTATATGGATTAGGAATGAAAATAGAAGGTGTCGCCATCGGAACGTTAACTGCACAATATGCCGGGCTAGTCATGGCATATTTGTTGTGGTTACGCTACTACAGCACCCTGCGGAAACGCATAGAATGGCATTCCTTCTTTGACAAACAGGCCATGTACCGTTTCTTCCAAGTAAACAGGGATATCTTTTTCCGTACCATCTGCCTGGTGGCGGTTACTGTCTTTTTCACCTCGGCTGGTGCGGCACAAGGAGAAGTGGTGTTGGCGGTCAATACATTACTTATGCAATTATTCACTTTATTCTCCTACATTATGGACGGCTTCGCATACGCCGGAGAAGCATTGGCAGGAAGATATATCGGAGCCAATAATCAGAAAGCACTCCACACGACGGTTCGCCAACTATTCGGCTGGGGAGTAGGATTATCGCTTGCTTTCACCTTATTATATAGTATAGGGGGACAATCCTTTCTCGGATTACTGACTGACGAAACAACTGTCATTCATGCTTCCGAAAGTTATTTTTATTGGGTACTTGCCATTCCTTTGGCAGGCTTCTCTGCTTTTTTGTTCGATGGAATATTCATCGGTGCGACAGCCACCCATCTGATGCTGAAAGCCATGATAGTAGCCTCTGTCAGTTTCTTTCTTATTTACTATGGTTTCCGGGGGGCAATGGGCAATCACGCTTTATGGATGGCATTCATTACCTATCTTCTACTTCGCGGAGTAATGCAAGGAGTCATGGGAAGAAATATTTTAGGATATAAAACAAGTAAAAAAGATTAATATTTTTATCTTTGCAAAAAACTAAAAGACAAACCAATATGGCAAGATTTAAAAGAATTCTACTGAAGCTGAGCGGCGAAAGCCTGATGGGCGAAAAGCAATATGGTATAGACGAAAAACGTCTGGGTGAATATGCGCAACAAATCAAGGAAATACACGACCTTGGCGTACAAATAGGTATTGTAATCGGTGGTGGAAACATCTTCCGGGGGCTGAGCGGAGCTTCCAAAGGTTTTGACCGTGTAAAAGGTGACCAAATGGGGATGTTGGCAACCGTTATCAACAGCTTGGGATTGAGTTCCGCATTGGGAGCGGCCGGAGTCAAGGCACGTGTATTGACAGCTATCCGCATGGAACCCATCGGTGAGTTTTACAACAAATGGAAAGCGATTGAAGCGATGGAAAACGGAGAAGTTGTGATTATGTCTGCCGGAACAGGCAATCCGTTTTTTACTACCGATACCGGGTCTTCCCTACGTGGTATCGAGATAGAAGCCGATGTGATGTTGAAAGGAACACGCGTGGACGGCATTTATACAGCTGATCCGGAAAAAGACCCCACTGCTACGAAATTTGACGATATCACCTACGATGAGGTATTGAAGCGCGGTTTGAAAGTAATGGATCTTACAGCAACCTGCATGTGCAAGGAAAACAACCTGCCCATTATCGTTTTCGACATGGACACAGTAGGTAACCTGAAAAAAGTAATGACCGGTGAAAATATAGGAACACTGGTACACAACTGATTTTCTCATCAAGTTCATCCATTTGTCATTCCTTATTTCCTTCTAAATGACAGATGGGTGAACAGTTTTTCTCTGTCTTACCATTTTTTCCACAAATTCGTTCTTTATTGACACATATTCCTTAAAAAAGAGACTCAACCGATAGATTTTCCATCTAAATGAACAATTATTCATGGACTTATAGCGTTAATTAGCCTATTTTTACATCAGCAAAAAATGTAAATCATTCAAAGACTATAAAAACGACAGGAAATACCATGAAAAATTACTGTTACATCTGTTTATTGACTGCCTGCATGGCTCCCATGTCTCTCCAAGCCCAAAAAGCAATTCCGTACAGTGGAGAAGTATGTGTAGCCCCTCTCCCTACAGTTCCCACAACCCTTCCCGGCATATCTTCCGACTCGTATGCCCGGCGCTTTGCCGACTCTGAGATGCTCCGCTTTCCCAAAGCTTATCAGCTGGATCATGGCAAACGGCTCTTTTTCGGGTATTCACAAGGAGTAGGCTGTTGCGCCATGCTGGATATGTGGAAAAATACCGGTGACAAACGTTACTTTACGTATGTTGAGGAATGGGCGGATAGTTTGATTAACGAAAAAGGAGAAATCCACCTCTATGATATGTCAACTTACAACCTGGATTACATCAATTCAGGAAAAGTACTGTTCGACCTCTATAAAGAAACAGGCAAAGAAAAATATAAAGCAGCCATGGACTTACTGGTAGAACAACTCAAAAGACAACCACGTACGCTGGAAGGTGGCTTCTGGCATAAATTGATCTATCAACATCAGATGTGGCTGGACGGACTTTATATGGCTTCTCCTTTCCTAGCCCGCTATGGAGCGGAATTCAACCGTCCTGATCTGATTGATGAAGCGGTAAAACAATTCACACTTTGCCACAAACATACCTATTCACCGGAAACCGGATTATATCATCATGCCTGGGACGAGAGCAAATCCCAACGTTGGGCAAATCCGCAAGACGGTACTTCACCTAACTTCTGGGGACGCAGTATAGGCTGGTGGTTCATGGCCATGGTAGATGTACTGGACTATATTCCCGACAACCACCCCGGACGTGCCTCGCTTATCAGTTGGATTCAAGGTTTGGCAGAAAGCCTGCCCAACTATCAAAGAGACGGGCTATGGTATCAGGTAATAGACCAGCCCGAACGTGAAGGTAATTTTCCCGAAGCATCCGTAACCACCCAATGTATGTATGCTTATGCCAAAGCGGTGAACAAAGGATATATAGACGCCCGATACCGGACCATCGCGGAAAAAGCCTTCAACGGATTAAAGAAAACATTGCTTCGCGAAAACCCCGACGGAACTCTGACACTGACCCGTTGCTGTCAAGTAGGCGGACTGGGCGGCACTCCTTACCGCGACGGAAGCTTTGAATATTACATTGGCGAAAAGATGCGTGACAACGATGCCAAAGCTACCGGTCCTTTCATCATGGGTTGCCTGCAACTTGGCAAATAGAATCATATCGCATAAACAACAGAATTATCCATCTTTTTAAATTAGCTATATACAATGAAACACACCATTTATGCTCTGACAATGTTTGCATTGGCCGCTTGCACCTCTCCCCAAGAGGAAGCCATAGACCGCCATGCACTGGTAACACGCAATAATCCGGAAGTAACTGCCATGGATTCATTATCCTCCCTGTCGGTAGGAAACGGAGAATTTGCCTACACGGTAGATGCTACAGGATTGCAGACTTTTCCCGAAGTCTATAAAAACGGAGTTCCACTGGGTACACAAAGCCAATGGGGATGGCACAGCTTCGGAAATCCCGAAAACTATAAACCGGAGGAAGCCTTGGTGGAGTATGACTTCGGCCACGGGCACAAAGAGCTATATGCCACCCAACCCAAAGAACCCGACAGAGCAAAGGAAGCATCCGACTGGTATCGTGTAAACCCACACCGCCTGCATCTGGGTATCATCGGACTCGAATTAGAAAATGAAGTACGTCCCTCGGATGTGCAAAACATACAGCAATCACTGGATATGTGGAACGGTATCATCAACAGCCGGTTCACTCTCAAAGAAACTCCCTACCACATTCAGACAGTCTGCCATCCGGAGCGTGACATGATTGCCGCACGCCTGTCGGCCCAACAACCTGCCGGCATCAAGTTTCACTTCCCCTATCCCACGGGCGGTCACTGTGACGATGCTTGTAATTGGGAGGCGAATGATAAACATAGCACGACCCTGGTCAGTGAAGATGCACAATCGGCCGTGTTAAAAAGAACACTCGACGCAACCACCTATTATGTAACAATCAGTTGGGAAGGCGCTGCGAAGGTGAGGGAAAAAAGTGCAAACTATTTCGTACTCACGCCAACGGACAGTGTATTTACATTCACCTGCCAATTCACACCGCAAGCGTCCGCTTCTCCCATCCTGACTTTTGCGGAAGTACAACAAGCCTCTTCCGGACACTGGCAAAATTACTGGACACAGGGAGCTGTCGCCGACTTCTCACAATGTACGGATGTCCGTGCCAAAGAATTGGAACGCCGGGTCGTATTAAGCCAATATCTGCTCGCCATCCAATGTGCCGGATCAACCCCGCCACAGGAAACCGGACTGACTTACAACTCCTGGTTCGGGAAATTCCATTTGGAAATGATCTGGTGGCATCAGGCACAATTCGCCTTATGGGGACATCCCGAATTACTGGACCGCACTTTATCCTGGTATGAAACCGTGGAACCCATAGCCCGCCAGATAGCGGAAAGACAAGGTTTCAAAGGCATACGATGGATGAAAATGACTGATCCCAGCGGTACGGAAGCCCCCTCTAAAGTAGGCAGCTTCCTGATCTGGCAACAGCCTCATCTCATCTACCTGGCAGAATTGCTCTATCGGGCTAATCCATCGGAAGAACTACTGAAAAAATACAATAGCCTGATACAGGAAACCGCCGAATTCATGTATTCATTTGCCACATACGAGGAAGAGCACGACCGTTATGTCTTGAAAGGCGCTATCCCCGCACAGGAAACGTTGCGCGCCGCCGAAACTGTCAATCCGCCTTTTGAACTTTCGTACTGGCATTTCGCCATGCAAGTTGCCCAAACATGGCGTGAACGTACAGGGATGGAACGTGTACCCGAATGGGATGTGCTGATAGAGAAATTATCTCCGCTGGCATACAACGACGAACAGCTGTATCTGGCAGCCGAGACCGCGGTGGATACCTATAAAGATATCCGTTTTACCTCAGACCACATGGCAGTGCTGGGCGCTGTCGGCATCCTGCCCATGAATCAGCTGATTCATGCCGGATATATGAAAAACACCCTGCACTGGATTTGGGATAACTGGAACTGGGACAAGACCTGGGGCTGGGATTATCCGATGACAGCCATGAATGCCGCCCGAATGGGTGAGCCCGAGAAGGCAGTCAGCGCATTATTGATGGACAAACGTACCAACACCTATCTGGTAAACGGTCACAATTACCAGGACGGGCGTCTGCGTATTTACCTGCCCGGCAACGGTGGATTACTGACCACAGTCGCCATGATGTGCGCCGGATGGGACGGATCGGAAGGAAACAATCCCGGATTTCCGAAAGATGGCAAATGGAATGTACGCTGGGAAGGGTTACAGCCGTTACCGTAAGAACAGGAGTTAGCAGTTATTATCATGAAAACGACATATTTACTTCTATGCCTATTGGGCATCGGTAGCGTTTCCGGCGCAGGACAAACCAAACAGCCACAAAAGATAGGTGATTTCATAGAATCCACTTCGTACAACGAACATCGCCGGAATGCCACCCGAAGCCTGCAATATACCCCTGACGGAGACGATTTTGTCTGCATCAACGGTAAGAATCGCTTTACCCGTGCCTTATACGGCAGCCACACAGCATTCCGGCTGGAAACAAGCGACCGGCCCGTATTCGCTGCTTATACCAAGGAGAATCCGAAGCACATCTGCTTTAAACTGCAAACCTCCGGAGGCACGGTAGCCCTTGACTCTACCGAACACTGCGAGTCCCGTTATACAGCGGGACGCCGCAGCTACAGTTTATCTGATCCGGCTTTCGGAGGCGGAAGCTTATCCATTACCACATGGGCACTTCCCGATAAAGAAGGGGCTATCTGGCAATTCAACGCCCGGAATTTCAAGGAATTCCATCCCGTTCTACTGGCATCCATTTCAGAGATACGTAATTCCAAACTAAACCGTAACGGAGACATGGGAGCCGACCCAGCCGACAGTTTCGAAGCTCCTCTCCAGCCTCAACAGTTACAATCCTTCCCGGTACAGATAGACGGAACACTTTATATTCTATTGGAAAACCAGGAACTACGCACACTGACGACTGCCGAAGGCGAAAACCTGTTTAAAAAGGCAGAAGCCGCCCGCTCCGAAACAGCCTCACGCATCCGCATTGAAACACCCGACCCTTATTTCAACACCTTAGGAGGCACGCTGGCTATGGCTGCCGATGGAATCTGGGACGGCGAAGTGTGGCTACACGGTGCCATAGGCTGGCGAATGCCCCTCAGTGGCTGGCGAGCCGCCTATACCGGCGATGTTTTGGGATGGCATGACCGTGCCCGGACCCATTTCAACGCATACGCGGCAAGTCAGGTCACCGAAGTGCCCAACACCCTCCCCCATCCGGCACAAGATTCCGCCCTGCATCTGGCACGTTCCGTCAAGAAATGGGGTACACCCCAATACAGTAACGGATACATCTGCCGTAATCCGCACCGCAATAATCAGATGCACCACTACGACATGAACCTTTGCTACATAGACGAATTGTTATGGCATTTCAAGTGGACGGGGGACTTGGATTATGTCCGCCAAATGTGGCCTGTCATCACCCGTCACCTCGCATGGGAAAAGCTGAACTACGACCCGGATAACGACGGGCTGTATGACGCATACGCCTGCATTTGGGCCAGTGACGCCCTTTATTACAATAGCGGAGCAGTCACCCATTCATCGGCTTATAACTACCGTGCCAACAAGACAGCGGCCCAATTGGCAGAAAAGATAGGCGAGGATCCCACTCCTTACCGCAACGAAGCCGAAAAGATTCTGAAAGCCATGAACGAGAGGCTATGGCTTCCCGGCAAAGGACATTGGGCGGAATATCAAGATTTTATGGGACACAAGCGAGTACACGAAAGTGCCGCTGTATGGACCATTTATCATGCTATAGACAGCGAGACAGCCAATCCGTTCCAAGCCTATCAGGCTACCCGTTATGTAGACACGGCCATTCCTCATATCCCCGTCACGGCCCATGGATTAAAAGAGAATGGATATGCCACTATCGCCACCACCAACTGGCTGCCCTACTCATGGAGCATCAATAATGTCGCCTTTGCCGAAGTGATGCATACCGCATTGTCATACTTCCAGGCCGGACGTGCCGACGCCGGATACAAACTTTTGAAAAGCTCTGTTCTGGACGGCATGTATCTAGGAGACAGTCCGGGTAACTTCGGCCAGATCAGCTTCTATGATGCCGCACGCGGAGAATGCTACCGCGATTTCGGTGATCCCATCGGAGTCGCTTCACGAGTACTGATCCAAGGTCTGTTCGGTATCCTGCCGGATGCCCTGAACCAGCAAATCATCCTCCGGCCGGGCTTCCCGGCCGACTGGGACAAGGCTTCCGTCAGCACTCCCGATATAAGCTATCGCTTTACCCGGAAAGAAGATACGGATACCTATCATATCACACAACGGTTCCAGACTCCTCTCCATCCGGTATTACACGTCAATGCCAGAAAAGAGAAGATCCGTTCAGTAAAAGTGAACGGTGTCCCTGCCACATGGCAATCCATCGAATCGGCCCATGGCTATCCTCTTCTTTCAATCCAGGCGGAAGGAACATCTTCAACCACCATTACCATCGAATGGGAAGGAGCACCACTTCACACGTTGGCAGTCCAGGAACCAGTCATCACTTCAAACGGGAAGTTGGCTTTGCAAATACCTTCGGGAGCATCCATCTCCCAAGTATATGATCCTCAGAGCGTTTTAGCAAATCACACTGTAGAAGCCACCGCTTTCAACGCACAGATAAAAGGTGAACCGGGACACCACACTTTCTTTGTTTACACCCATCAGGGAGAAATGGATTGGTGGCAACCTGTTAATATCTATATAGAGAACACCCGGAAAGCCCCCTCCTATACAGACTTTGCAGATATCCGTCCCGAAAAATGCCGGATGGTTGATTTTGACCGGCAACTGAATGCTTCCGTCACCGATATATATCAAAATGAATACCTGTCTCCCCGGTCTCCATACACTACGTTGCAACTTCCCACACAGGGAATAGGAGAATGGTGTCATCCGCTGCTGAGTGCTACCATAGACGACTCGGAATTACGCAGTCTTGTACATCATGATACTTTCCAAACGTCTTTAGGCATCCCCTTCCGTCTGAAAGAAAAAGGAAACAACATTCTTTTCACCTCCCTATGGGATAATTACCCGGACAGTTCCACCATCTCACTATCCGGCACGGCCTCACATGCTTATCTGCTGATGGCGGGAAGTACCAACCACATGCAGTGCCACATTGCCAATGGAATAATCCGCATACACTATGCAGACGGAACTTCCCAAGCAACGGAGTTGACCAATCCGGACAACTGGTGTCCTATAGAACAAGACTTCTATGTGGACGGAAAAGCATTCCAAGTACCTGCTCCCCGGCCGTACCGTCTGCACTTGAAAAGCGGTAAAGTAAGCCGTGATCTGGGTAAGGAACTCAACATCACCGGTGTATATGGACGTGAGATAGAGGGTGGTGCAGGCATATTGCTCGATATTCCTTTGGATGATTCCAAGGAACTAAAAGGGCTGACCCTGGAAACCCTGTCCAATGATGTGGTGATAGGAATCATGGGAATCACTTTGCAATAACCACGTGTTATTCAATGCGGAATTACGTTAACTTGAACCGGCGTAGTTCCGCATTATTCATCTTTGGCACACTACGTAAATGTTCCAAAGTCACTCCTTGAATGTGTGCCTGTACCGCCCTGTTTATCAGTCCATGCCCGACGGCCAACACCTGTTTTCCATCATATCGCTCTTTCAAGTAGTCCACAAAACGCCCCGCACGTTCATAGAGCATCGCCTCCGTTTCCACATCTGCCGGAAAATGTTGCAAATCAACTTCTTTAATGGCAAGACCTGTCCAACTCCCCCAATCGATTTCACGCAGCAAGACTGTTTTCTCCCAAGGCAGGTTCCGACCTTCCACCGCGATACGGGCCGTATCCACACACCGTTTCAAATCACTACTGACCACTGCATCCAAAGAGATGTTCCGCAAAGTATCACGCAACGCTTCAGCCTGTGCTATTCCTTCAACAGTCAGCGTGCCCGGCATATGTCCTTGGAAAATACGGGCGATATTCTCTTCTGTCTGCCCGTGACGGGCTAAATATAAAGATATCATTTTTTTTTAATGCAAAGATAATGCTTACCGGCCAGATTTACTTCAAAAGGGCAACCTTCTTATTCTCCTTTCCAAAGAAAAGCAATCTTCAGACAGATGATAAAAAAATAACAATCTTGCCTATAAAAGTATTCTCCCCGTAGATTAAGGGGTTTCTTCCGTACAGTTAAGGCCTTTCATGCGGTAACCTACTACAGACTCCGTCAGTAGACTGTACAGTCTGTTACATCAGACCGTACGGTCCACTACAATAGTTTATACAGTCCATTATCGGAGTCTGTAGTAGGTTACCGTATGAAAAAGCTTAATCATGCAGTAGAAAAGACTTAGTATACAGGGGAAAAAGGCTTAAGTATTCATCAAAAGCAGACAGCCACCTTCGAAATGTCACTCCGCCTGCAAGCTACAAATTATCCACCGTATCTTCCACTTCTATCACCCAGTCCCCGATAGTACGGGTGGCACTGTCGAAATTAATCCCCACCTTCACGATGCGCCTGCCATCCTTGCGATAAGGAACAGCATACAGCCTGCTGTTTATCTGCGCCAATGCCTCCCGGGCCGTACCGTCATATTTAAATTCCAGCACATAAATGGCATCCTGCATCTTTATGACCACATCCGCACGCCCCACCGCACTTTTCACCTCGCTGTCCACATACATCCCCATCAGACGGAACAACAAATAAAAGATGGTCTGGTAATGCTAGTGACGCACCTGTGCTATATATTTTAATATAGCGCAAGCTGTCATATTCCGTCTTGTTCTCCAAATCATTGGGAATGGAAGCAAAGAAAGAACGCGTACGTTCCAAGCAGCTCTCTATATCTCCCTTACGAAGATCGCGAATGAAGGAAACGACATAAAAAGTACTGCTCTGACCCGGCAACTCAAGGTAAGCGGGCAACAGGGACTCGATGAAACCTTTACGCACCTCCCCGTTGGGATAGGCCAGCCGGTACACCTGGAACTCGGGATCATATCCCTTGATCGTCAGGTAACCACTTTGATATAAAACGGGGATAGGACTAGTTACACGTTCCGTCGGGGCATCAAACTGCTCGTCTGTAGCCTCCACCCCCTCCAGCTGGCGCACGTCAAAATCCGTTTCCTGCAACAAATCAATCAAGAAAGTAGGAGTGCCGGTAGAGAACCAGAAATTCTTGTACTCCTTTGCATCAAAGGCATTGAACAGACTGAAAGGATTGTAAATATCCTCACAATGCTTGCTGAAATGATACCCGTCATACTGCCGCTTCAGATGCGCACAGGCAGCTTCATACGTCTCGCCGTTCGCCAAAGCCATCCGCTCAATGTCCGGACGAAGCTCGTCCAGCAACTCCCGCTCGGTGATGCCGCATATCGCGCTGAAGTCATCCCGCATACTGATGTTCTTCAAATTATTCAGCTCACTGAAGATGCTCATCTGGCTGAACTTGCTGATTCCCGTGATAAAGAGGAAACGAAGGTATTGCCCCAATCCCTTGAGAGGACTGAAAAACTTACGCAGTTCATTCCGAAGCTCCTGCTGCAAGGGGATGTTGGAATTACTGTCCAAAAGAGGAGCGTCGTATTCGTCAATCAGGACAACGACCGGCAGACCGGTCTGTTCATACGCACGGCGGATCATACCTTGCAGACGAGCAGCAGGAGTCTTTTCCTCCTTTTCCGCCCCATAAACCTTTTCACAACGAAGTAAAAACAGATTCAACTGTTCCTGCAAATCGAACAGGGTAGTATATTTAGTCAGACTGAAATCAATATGGAATACCGGATACACGTTCCAGTCCTTTTCCAGACGCTCCATGGCCAGCCCCTTAAACAAATCTTTTTTCCCTTGAAAGTAAGCCTCAAGAGTGGACACCAACAAGCTTTTCCCAAACCTCCGCGGACGGCTCAGAAAATACACACTGTCCGTGTTAGCCAATCGGTAAACCAGTTCGGTCTTGTCTACATATACACAATTCCGGTTACGCAACTGCTCAAAATTCTGTATACCTATGGGGTATCGTCTGTAATTTTCTTCCATATTCTCATTGTTTTCTAATTCTGCTTATGGGATAGAAACAAA
>OGDI01000085.1_pt1 | contig 14299 bp, 15 predicted proteins | sample 1570421 | NCBI WGS metagenome assembly OGDI01 (sample SAMEA2582174, study PRJEB24529) | metagenome | reverse complement strand
GCCAGAAGTTATTGTCATAATAATGACGCACCAGACCGGGAACACAGATACCGATAGAATCCTGGGCACCCGAAATGATACCATCATGACGCTCCGGATTGTTCTCGAAGCAGACCAGAATGTAGCAGGTCATAGCAACCGCTTACAAATACTTTTTTCTTCATTATGATTATCATTGATAATCGAAGTGCAGATAGTCATCCTCATCTAGCTGATTACCTATCTGCATCTCGATAAACATAAACAAAGTTATTTCAATTAATTATTTGATTAATTTATTTTTTATATTTTAGCCTCCAGAAGAAGTGCCAAGTACGGAACAATGGTTCACAAAGCGCTTCTGCAGGAAAAAACTTCACTAGTCTTATATCCCGATACACCCTTTGGAGATTATGTCCGAGCTTTAATCTCCCAAACCGATTCCGGGCATCATGCTTTCCGAAGTTCCCAGCTTCCAGCACCTCATTCAGCACAAACTTACCATACTTCTCATTCGGAGGAACGATAAGGCGAGAGGCAGGCATGCCGAACACCTCCTGCATGATATACATGATACCCCCTGCAAACTTCCACAACCCCAACTCCTTCAATTCCTCCTGCACCCTATCAATAGCAGTAGAAGAAGAGCGAGCAGCAGTTGCAGAAGAGTCAGTAAAAGCAGTTACAGAAGTCATATCCCCAATAGCATCCCGGCGGTCCCATCCCGCACAATCTGGCGAGACCTTTGATGGTCCGCCATCCTTAGAGCGTAGCGGTTCCGAGCACCGAGAAGGTGCGGTTACATCCCCGCTTCTGAGGTTTCTGCCCCCCGGAAACGGGGGAACCGAAGGGGGTGTAAAGACCATTGAAGAGGGGCTTGGGGAGAAAGTGGAGCTCCCTTTGGAAAGGGAGACGGAGGGATTCGAAAAAATTTAACTGCTGCTCCTTAACTCTCTCATAATATTTCTGAAGCTTTCTGTTATGCCAGAAACACAACAGGAAGCTAGGCCGATAATGCACTTCAACCTCCACACCCTTATACGATGGGAACTCGATGTGGTGATAGCACGCCTTTTCAGGAGGCGAGATAGAGCGGACAAAGGAGATAACCCGTTTATCTCCACCTTCCACCCAGATATCAATATCACCAGGAGTCCGGGAATAAGGATTCGGATACATCAATGCATTTCCCTGCCCTTTTAGGATACAGGTTCTGAATCCCTTCTTCCTGAACCACTCAGAAACCTGAATGGCAGCATCATTCAACCGAACATTCGCCTTCTCCAACATTTGGCTTTCCGCCATCCAATGGAGCAGCAACTCCTTCTCCATTTCCACATGTTCAGCTGGCAGTTTCTTGATACCATCAAAGAGAACACTATATATACGAAGTATAAGCAACTTACGAAAAAGCAACGTCAGCAACTCCTTGCGGCTCTTCAGTCGCAAGGCATCAACATTGTGAAAATCGAAGCCTACGAATATACTGATGCTCCAAGCATCAAACATCTGTTTTTCTATTTTGCAGGGGATAGCAAAAAGGCTATCCCTTATTTCATGCTAGATAAAAAGGTATGGGAAAAACTTCAGTTATGCATCATGTCTATTGCATGATACATAACTGTTACACATCATATTTCCCTTAACTAAATAAAGATTCTGCAGGCTGTAAACTTCCAACAGAAGCATACAACATGTCCAAGTTTGTTTTTTTACTAGAGCGTTTCATCCTTAAAGGATAAGCGCCATGTTGAATCAGTAATGCATTACCTAATGCAGAAGTAGGAAACTCCGCATATTGGGGCACAAATAATCTTTTTCCATAATCGATGGACTTTAATCCCGCATCAAGACTTCCCCCTTTTTCTCCAGCCTCTATCACCAACATTGCCTGGCTTAAAGCTATGAGAGTACTGTTTCTTTTCATTGCACGCGAAACCATCCATTTTGCTTGCGGATCAAATTCACTTACAACTAACACTCTGTTCCAATCCCAGTAAGGAGCAATTTCTTTCCTTACATAAAAATAACTTATGCCTTCCGGCAATACTAAAATGGTTGTGGCACCATTAGCTAAAGCAGTTTTATGAGCTATCATATCCACACCATTAGCATATCCAGACACCAGACAAAAGCCTTGACCAGAAAGTTGCGTAGCTATATCAGTAGCAATTCCCAAACCTTTATCCGATACCTTTCTAGAGCCACTGAAACCAACTTTATTTTTGGACAGCAATGCTACATTTCCTCTATAAGATAATACAGTTGGGCTATTTATTCCCAACTCATCCAATAGTGATTTGGGGTAATTATTATCCAATATAGATAAATACTGAACATCAGATAATCTATCTGAAATTTCATAATCCTGCATAAACGCTAATCTCTGTTCTTCTGTTAGACGAACAGAGACTTCACGTTGAAGTTCTAAAGGAGTGGTAACCTTATTTCGTATGCTAAAGAGTAATTTATTTACTCTAGCAGGTCCCATCCCCTTTACCCTCAACAAGCGAAATAGTATCTTAACAACTTCAATACCAGACCAATCCATAATCTATCTAATTATTACCTAAAGATTTTACTAAAGTCAATCCAAAAACACGAGAGCATCCTGCATTTTTTAGCATCATTGCAACATACTGCATAGTTAGTCCAGATTTGTACAAATCATCCACAAGCAAAATGCTTTTTTCTTTTAAGTCCATCTCATCAGCTATCTGCAAATGAGAATTTAGCAATGCATCTAACTTTTCTTCCAAGCTTTCAGCATTTTTCAATTCTGATTTTTTATCCCAAGACAAAGAACTAGAAATATCAGAAAAATCGAATCCTTTTAAACCAGACACAATTTCTCTCATAAAAGTATGACTACTTGGAACCACGCAAATATAATCAGCATCTTTGAAAAAAGGAATGGAATCCAATAAGCCTTGCATTCGTTCTGTTAAAGAAGCAATTACGTTCTTGTATTCTGAGCTTTCTGGATGATACTTTGCCTGATATTCCAATTCGCCAATCTCAGTCCTTGTATTTTCGTCAATCCTATTCATTGACAGAGATAGAGACAAATCCAAGCAATCACGCAAGAATACGATATCCTTATATTTGTCCATAAAAGCAAGAATATCCTTATACTCCTTTTCGTTAAAAACCATTCGGTAAGGCTTACCTGTCGTTTTATTCAAAAACAAAGCAAAATCAGAACTTCCAAGTTCTTTTTTCATCAAAGGCTCTATAGTATTTCTGAAAGGTACATTAAACCAAGCAAAAGGGTTTCCACTAGAGTCTTTTCTTAAGGCATTAGCATGGGATGTGGCAAAATGAATGCGTTTGGCACTACCATCGTCTGCCATAAAAACCTTCAAGTCATCCAATCCAATTGAATGACAAGGAACACCTAAAAATTTAAAATCTTCTAGTACCATAAGCTACATCTTTTATATTTAGCAATTGCAAATATACTACTTTTACTGTTACTATCCTAGCAAACCATTAATCTTTTAGTAATCTTTATCTTTTCATGCTAGATAGCGAAGTATGGGAGAAGATACTACTTGCTATTTATCGGTACTAACGCTTTTCAACAAATCGATTATTTTAAACTCATTATCGTTTATTGATGTCAGCAATTCCTCTTTCTGAGCTTTATCCTTGACATTGCATTCGATCATATCTCTTAGAGAAGAAGACATACTTCTTATTTTATCTAGATGTTTCTGGTTTTCAATAGTTAATTCTTTATCCATTGATACAATTAGACGATCTAAGAATTTGATAACCTTAACCAACAGTTTGATTAAATCAAGTACTTTATAAAATTCCGAGAGAGGATCAAATGTATCCAGCACAGATAATATCTCTTTAACATCTCCTGGTTTATTTTTGGAAAATGACAAATGTAACAACTTTGCCCTTTTCCCTTTAATATTTTGATCCTTTACGCTCTCCCTCAAATAAGAATCCATTGTCGCGGCCATATCATGGAGTTGAGAATCTGATTCAGGAATAAACCCTTTAATTACATTCCATAGGGATATACTCGCCTCTTTTTCTGTGTAACCAACAATATGAGTCAAGACCGATGTCTTTACAATTAAGAAATATCTCATATTCAAAGCAGCTTCCAACTCCGTTTTAGAAGACAGATAGGAATCAGTAATTGAAAGTAGATCCAACATAGAATACAACACTAACGAATAAAGGTTATGTAATTTATATAACTTTCCGAAATGGTTATTAGAAAGTTTAAATTCACCTTCACAACCCAAAAGTTCATAAACCTTATGAAGTTTCTCAAAGACCGAACAACTATCAAGAAATCGCTTTCCATATTCTTCAAGATTTTCTTCTATCGCTATTTTAAACTTATCCTCTTTAAGCAAAGCATGAATCGCCTTCTTATGCTTGTCATTACCTACATACCTACTTGTTTCATTTTGAAGGATATCATTGAAACTTAAATTACAATTAATTAAACTCTGTATAAATCCATACATGCAAATAGAATGAAGGATATTCATTATCTGCAAATAATCAGACAGCAAGGAGGCATAAGGCTCTTCATCGGTGATATCAACAGTTTCCTTTATAAGCTTTTCTGTTGATTTGTCATAATGCAGCGCAATATCTCTCATATCTTTACCATCCCAATTTGCAGTAAACTTATCAAGTAAATCTTGAAGAACAGAAAGAGAATCTGTGATTTCTGGTATCATTATACCGGAGTCATTTAAGATAGTCGTCAAATACCTAATCAGAGTTTTATTCTCGTTCTCTTTAAAGGTGTAAATGTACTTAATACCTTCAGATATTCCTGCAACAACATTCTTCCAATGGTATCGCTTGGCATGTTCATTATCTGCCTTCAAAGCAGCAAGAGTACTTATGCAGACATTGATATAAACAAAATCTACCCCCATAAGGCAAGCATTAAAAGCATAAGCTGAAAAGGCTTTTTCCTTCAACATCGCTTCATCTCTATTTATCGCCATCAATACTTCTTTATTGAATGTATCTATAGTGGTCTGCATAGAGTCAATAAGACTCGATATATATTCTTCTTTATCCATAATCTACTAATACCAATATCAAATCCGAGTTTACCTAATCGTTTTTCGACCTCAGCGGCAACATCAACATTTTCACAATTCCATGCAAAGACTCTATCTTCAACTATCTCAAAGTCTTCACATCGGTGCTCTTCCATTCTCTTGTCAAGGTTGTTAGTAATTCCACAATAGTAATCATCCTTAGTTTTATCTTTGTTGATGTTAAAATATAATAAGTACTGATTATTAACTAACTCAACAATTAGATCAATAGAAAATGAAGTCGCATCTTTCACCTTATAATTATGTTCCATAATATAAACATTATCCTTAAAATAAATATAATCAAAAAGTAAATGGTGAATCAAATTCTTTTAGCAAAGGATGTTTCGTATCCTTCTCCGAAAGATTAGCATGTTCCGTAGGAATGCGCCAATCGATACATAGAGAATCATCTAAGATAGAGATACCCCATCAGCCTCAGGGTGATAGAAGTTATCACACTTTTATAGGAATACCGCAGTTTTTTAAATCTATTATTTCTTATTCTTTACCCTCCAGAAGAAATGCCAAGTTCTGAAGATTGGCTCACTCAAAGCCTCTGCAGGATAATATCTAACGAAGTGCATATTCCTCCATATCTTCAGGAAATACTTCTTCCCCATACTCTGATGCGTAAACCCACCATACTTAGAGAAATGCCTACCGAAGTTACCACCATCTAGAATCTCTGCCAACAGCAACCTCCCACGCTTCTCAGCCATTGGCACTATCATCTTATCCTCAGACAATCCAAGCACCTCCTTCAGAGCATACATCACCGCCCCTGCAAACTTCCACAATCCAAGATATTTCAATTCTCTCTGCACCACAACTAAAGCAGTAGAGGCAGAAGAATCTGTAGTGAAAGCAGAACGGACAGAAGTAATAGAAGAACCAGAGGCAGAAGAACAGGAAGCAGAACTCGTATCCCCACTAACACCCCGGCGGTCCCATCCCGCACAATCTGGCGAGGGCTTTGATGCCCCGCCATCCTTAGAGCGTAGCGGTTCCGAGCACCGAGAAGGTGCGGTTACATCCCCGCTTCCTGAGGAAGAGGGGCTTGGGGAGAAAGTGGAGCCCTCTTTGGAAAGAGGGACGGGGTGATTCGAAAAATCATAATCCAAAAATACATTTTTTGAGAAATCATTGACTACAAGAAAATAGTCAATGATTTGCCTCATTCCAATCCCTTCATCGAAGAAATGATGATATAGATGCGTCAGCTGATAAACCACATTGAATGCCGTCGTTGGTATAGCAATATCCCCTGCCCCATCGGGCAGCCCAACAATATGCGAGCATTGCAAATCCGCATTCCGCTTGAACCATTTCTGCAACCTGGCATGATAGATAGGATTATTCATGGAGCAAGGAAAGAAATGCAACTCTACAGGCACACCATCCAAGGAAGTCTCCAGATGCTGCAGTCTGATATCATCCCCCAGTTCAAACTTCTTTTGAGTATACTCCATAATCCTCTCCCTACTAGCATCAATCCAAACTTCAATATCTCCAGGAGTACGTGAATAAGGATTCGGATACATCAAGGCATTTCCCTGACCTTTCAAGACACAGCACCTCATCCCATCCTCTCTCAGCATTGAGAAGAGCTTGCTCGCCACAGCATTCACCTTCATATTCTGTCTGCGAATCTGTTGCGCCTTACCCATCCAAGTCATCAGCAGTTCCCTCCCTATCGGGTTCTGCTTCAACTCCTCAGGATACTCCTTTCCCAGTCTCTCAATACCCTCAAAACAAAGCCCGAGAAGTGCCTGCTTGGAAGCAAAGGAATAAAGTTCCTGCCAGTCCATACCAGCAATCACTTTACTCACATCACTCTTACTCCCAAGGCAGTATCTTTGGAAAGCGAAAAATGTATAAATCATATAAAATTATATAAGGACTGAATTATTTTAGCCCATTCTTGTCTTTATCCTCAAACCAGTTACCTTCTTCATACCCTCCACGATATGCTGAATGGTATAAGCAGGCTCGAAGCAACAGTTATAAATCTCCACGCCCTTAGCAGACTTCACGTCTGCCCCATTCGTGTTATTCGAGTTATTCGTGTTCACCCCTTCTTCCACCTTCCATAGCATGAAGCGAACCAACTCCTTTACATAGATACAAGCCTTGATGGTATCCTTTCTGCCAGGATAAGCAAACTTATGACCACGGATAGCCCAATACAATCTGGTGAAGTTACCATTCTCACCCTTTCCGAATACCACACCTGGGCGAACGATAGTGAGCTGGCGTTGAGTAGCATCACCATTCTGCCACTTCTCATGAATCTTCTCTGCTACCAGCTTAGAGATACCGTATGCAGTATTAGGAGTAGGCAAAGTCGTTTCCTTCTTTAATTACTCGGCAGCACCGTATGGAGCTATACTCGAAATAAACACAATCTTCTTGATGTTCCACTTCTCTGCAAAAGCCACCACATTCTCTGCACCACGGATATTCGTCTCAAAATACTCATGATCCTCATGTCCTGGAGTACGATGAACAGCTGCAAAGTTGAAGATCACATCATCCTCTGTAGGAGTAAATGGCAAGTTCTCGATAGGCTTGCGGATGCCGTACCCTATGAAGGTGCTCTGCAACTTCTGTCCCTCCTTCAGCGCAGGCTAGTAATCCTTCACCACAAGATTAGGCGTGCCCGACTTCACGATGTCGTTAAAAATCATATTATGTTGATTAGATTTTCAATAACCATAGTGAGCTCATCTTTATCCGTAGTCTTAACCTTATCAATTAGCATATCTTTAATTATTGTTTGCTGTTGAGATGTAAGATGTTTCTCTTCAAAAATTTCTTTTAATATTTCTGCTAGAGACTTTGCATTCCCTTCAAACCTAATTCTTGCCTTTATGTTTTTAATTTCATCTTTATTTGGCACACTAATCGTCATACGTTTGTATTCTTTAATCTCAGAATAACCAGCAAGTATCTCTTTTCGGATGCCCTCATTATCACTTCGTTGTAGAAGTAAATATGAACGCAAAAAAGAACGAGTTAACATCGTATATAATGCAGAACGATATTTACTAGATGATGTAATTTGCTTGGTAACACAAATCACAAAAGGAAACTCTAACCCCTTAACATTATTTCTATTAGAAATGAATAAAGCATTTTTGACTTTTTCTTTTGACAAATATGCAACGTTTACATTCCACTTCAATTGCTGTTTTATAGCGTCACCAATATCTTTCATTAAATCATAAATGTAGTCTTTATCATCCAATAGAATGATGCCTATATCATTTACAGAAATTGTAGGATTTTCCTTAATCAAATCCTTTATAATAAAAACAATTCCATTGGCAAATTGTTCTGTCGAATAAATTCTTACACTATCATAATCATCTCCTAAATCTTCAAATCTCCTAATAGGTTCACGAGTTAAGATGTACTTACCATCAGTTTCTTGCACATCGTAACCACATTCCTGCCACTCTTTTTTGTCGAGCCACCATAATTTACGAGACTCAAACAATCCCATACCAAGAGCGTGAGCAAACATCAAAGTTTTCGGATCAGTTCGATAGCAGCGACTCAACAAGAAGTCTGGTTCTGTAGAATGATTAGAAGCATCCTCAAATATACTTTGAAAAATATCACCAGCGATATAAACTTGTTTTTCTGTTACAAGCAAACATAATTCAACAAAAGTATCATCAAAGTCTTGACTTTCATCCACAAGCACATAGCTAAAAGCATATTTCCATTCATCTCCTTCTTCTTCTTTTTTCTTCTTCAATTCCTGTAAAGCCAATTGACAAACTTGCAAAAAACTATTGCCTTGAGAATATGTATAAAATGATATACCATAAAAATAACATATATATCGATAAAGTCCAGAATCTCTATCACCTTGACTTCCCCATGCATTTGAACACCATAACCTTTTATTCCATTCAATCTGCTGTTCAATTTTCATAAAATTGAAAAATGCAGGAATACGTTCATGAAGATTCTTAGCTAATATTTTATTATGACAAGTAAAAAATATTCTGTTACTTTCGTTTTCCGTATATAGTTCTTTTAGTTTATGTAGAAGCAATTCGGTCTTTCCTGTTCCAGAAAGGCCTTGTATCGTTACTACCTTCTTATCAAGTGAACCATAGATAAAATTGGTTTGGTCACCATCAAAGAGCTGAATCTTATGCTTCACCTTATCCAATATTTCTTTGGGCTCATCAAGGGATACATTAGTTATATCATTGATACTACCAATAAACAATGAAATAACCAACTCTAACTTTCTTCTTATAACAACATCTTCGACATATGCTTCATTATAAAATTGATTAATATTCTTCAATAACGATTCAGAAAGAACCTTGCGAGTCAACTTTTCTTTCCATTCCCTCGTTCTTCCGATATATTCTTTATATAAAAACTTATCTGAGATAGCACCTATATCTTCTATAACATCCTCATAATAATCCTCAAATACATTGTCAAGAATTCCCCTGCAAGTAATAAAAGTAATTTTATGATGTGGTGATAGCAGGATGAAACTATCTTTGTCCGCATAGACATATTTTTTATTACCCAATGGAGACTTTAACAAATACATCTGCAGTTTTTGCTCATTTGCATATTTAGCTATTGCATCTATAACATCTTGGTGACCAAAAACATGAAGTTCATCTTGAATAAATAGATATTTTTCCATCTCTATACATATTTATATGATAAAACTAAAGGGTGACTGAATTTATTTTCGACAGTGACTGATATTATATCCTTGTTTTCGTCACTGGTTATGATATTATAATTAAATTTCAACTGTCGTCTCACATTAAAACTATTAAAGTTTGCAACAACTAAATTCTCATATAAAAAAAAGAAAAGTAGCTTTTCTAATTCTTCTGGAGTAAACACATCCATCCACGAATAAATACTTTCTGAATTTTCAGATATATTATTATCTCTAATCAGTATTATTTCAATGGATGACTTAATGCTATTTACGTTTACATTTATATAATAACGTTTCGTAGAACTAAGCCCCCTAAAAAACTCATCCTTACCTTCCAAGCTATGCCTCAATTCACGTTTTAATGTCTGTAGCGTATAATTTGCTTTGGACAAATTAGTTGAGTTGAGGTGTTCATGCCATTGTTTGAATTCCAGTAGACTTAATGGCTGAACATGCTTTAGCAAGTTGTATTTATTTATATACTCACGAAATTTCACACCAAAAACATTCATTGCGTTGTATCGGATAAAAAACAGCTCAGCATTTGTAAACTGTGCCCTCAAGATTTTAATATACTCTACTTTTTTAAGGTCAAGACATCTGCTATTATCTATAATTTGGCATAAACGGTAAAGAGTTCTAAAATATATTGAAAGCAATTCGTTATTTTGGCTATAGAATTTTTGGAAAACGACGATAGCCTTTTTTCGTCTAAAAGACATTGACAAATTTGCAGGATATTCATCATTCAAAACTTCCACGTATTTCTTTAATGCCTCTTTGCCTTCATAATATTCACCACCATTTTCTGTAGCAACATAATGAAACTGAGTAACAATATCTTTATATAGATCCATAAGATGAAAGAATTCATCATTCAACTGTTGGTTATTATAAACTTGAACATTATTATCAGAATCCTCACGTTGTAGGCTAAAGGTAAAGAAGAGTAAGACTACACTAAGGAAAGTACCTACCACACCACCCATAAAGTCACCATATTGTCCCACTGCTTCAGTATCTAACATATACCCAACGCCAACATAAGGTCTCTTATGAAACAGAAAAAGGTATATCATCACCAAGGAACATATTAATGAAACCCCAATACCAATCCATATTACTACTTTCTGATATTTTCTCATAAAACTTTAAATGACTTTTGTAAGCATCCAACCCCTATGGCAATACGCCCCCATCTCCAATGTTTACTGGGGATACAGAGTATTTTAAGAAATTGTACTTTTTCGATTTTAAGTAAATCACCGTTAGAACGTAACTGCTGATTTTCAGCAGTTAGCACATCCAACATTTTTCAAAAAAACATGTTATTAATTGGTATTGCCAGAGCTACCAATTAGGCAGCCTTGACATTCACCTTTTATTCGAGTTATAATTACATGGGATTAGGGACATGAAGTCTTGCTCCCCCTCCATCAGTCGGGTGAGTATATCTTCTATATAATCGCCAAAAAGCCAGTCATAATCCACTGCCTCATCTTTACAATACTTGCGCAAGCTACGACCTTTACGATTTTGGTAGTAGTCCTGCATCACTTTTTCGAAATATTCCCTTGTTTCCATTATCAAACTGTTTTGGTTACGGATGCAAAGGTAATACATTATATAGGTACCGCCATACGGGCTAACGATGATTTACTAATCAATTAAGCAATGATCATCTTTCTATCTTTGTTTTAGAAAGACTTTTTTCCACTTCATTGATTAAAGAATCAACAATACATTTTGTTATCTCATCAATTTGCTTCTGTTCTTGAACTTCAGCAAGATTCAAAATATTAACCATACCTTTAACTCCTAAAATAATTATCAAAAAACATCTGATTTAACTCTGGTTTGAAATAGTGCTTACGTTTTTTCCAAACAAAACCATCCCCTTTAGATATAATGGCAACATCAATAGGACCACCGACTCCCTCTTCAGACATAGTAATACGCCGATTCAAGTGAGTTATAGAAATTAAACTTTCAACAAGTTCAGCCATATCTTCTTTGTCTAATATGCCTAAAGAACTCATCAAAGGCGCTATTGACGTTTCTCTAATGATATTATCCAATGTTGCACCCAATGTAGCAACCAGTTTACCTTCATCAATTGCCGAATTTATAATATCTTTAGAGTATTGAGTATCAACATTATTTATCATCAGATTTTTCAATTGAGAAGTAAAATTTCCAAAAATATCATATAAAGCTTTTTTCAGGTTGTCATTGATTCCATTTATGAAAGTATTGATTATATCAGTTTGCCCAAATCTACAAATTGATGCAGAATTATCTTCTGTAATACCAGCTGAAATATAACTGTTATAACGAAAATATTCATAAAATCCCCAATATAAACACACAGAACGAAGAGAAGGAAATATTTCTTTATCCCCATACCCTACAACTACAATCTGTGTTTCATTAGCGAAATTACTATTCCCATGAGCTACAAATTTAGCAAAAGCCTTAATAAAGAGTTTTTTCAGAGGAGCATTATCTCCAAATACATCTTCATGTTTAGCTATTATTTTTGCGCAATGTCCCTTGATGGATTGAACGAAGTTTTTTTCTGGAAAATTCTGAAATGAAGTACAATTCTCACAAGAATTAACAACAATACTATTTAGCTGCAGAATAAATTCGTTTAGAAATAAACTTTTCTTTTCATTTGCAGTATTTGCTGCTATCTTAAGGATCAGCGTATAGAAATTTTCTATCTCGTTCTCCATATTTGCATTTTGCATTTCTGCAGAACAAAAATAATGGTTATTCTTAATAAACCCTAGAAAATCAGATAAATATTCAGAAATCGTTGCAAAACATCTATCTTTCAATTGCTTTCTATACAATTTTACAATAACCTCTATAGGAGTACTCATAAAATTAGCATTACCACAAAACATGATTCCAACAGGGTGATACTTAGATAGAGCAAAAACTTTGTTTGCACTATTTATAACCTTATGCCCATAGGGGGTTGTTACAGTTATTGCACTATCTGCCGCTATTACAACAGCGTGCTTATTCATTACTGATACTAATGCTGTCATACGTATATTATTTTAAAGTTTCTTTTTCTAAGAATCGGCTACTAAATTCTTTCACAAAAAAGTAGCTTCATTAAAAAGAAGATAAGGAGCCATTCGCCCGATATATCGTTATTTTTTGTTCTTTATCCTCCAGAAGAAGTGCCAAGTTCTGAAGATTGGCTCACTTAAAGCCTCTGCAGGAAAATATCGCACGAAGTGCATATTTCTCCATATCTTTAGGAAGTATTTCTTTGCCATTCCTTGTTGTGTAAAATGCCCATACTTGGTGAAGTGCTTTCCGAAGTTGCCACCATTCAGTATCTCTGCCAGCAACAACTTTCCTCGCTTTTCATCCATCGGAGCTATCATCTTCTCCCCAGATAGTCCCAACGCCTCATGCAGCACATACATCACCGCCCCAGCAAACTTCCACAATCCCAAATACTTCAATTCCTTCGGCAACCAAGTTAACATTTCACAGTTAACATTTAACATTGATACTACATAGTAGTAATCAATGATTTGCCTCATTCCAATCCCTTCATCAAAGAAATGGTGATACAGATGCGTCAGCTGATAAACAATATTAAATGCTGTCGTTGGTATAGCGATTTCTCCAATACCGTCTGGCAGACTAACAACATTTGAACATTGCAAATCTACATTCCGTTTGAACCATTTCTGCAAACGTGCATTATAGATAGGATTATTCATTGTGCAAGGGAAAAAATGCAGCTCTACCGGTACTCCATCTACAGAAGTTTCTATATGTTGATACCTTATATCATCCCCAAGTTTGAAATGCTTCTTGGCATATTCCGTTATCTGTTCACGGCTTGCATTCACCCAAACATCAATATCCCCAGGATTTCGGGAATATGCATTCGGATACATCAAGGCATTCCCTTGTCCTTTCAGAATGCAGCACCTAAGTCCATCCTCTCTGAGCATAGAATAGAGTTTAGCAGCAACTCCATTCACCTTCATGTTCTGTCGGCGAATTTGTTGCGACACTCCCATCCAAGTCATCAGCAAGTCCCTTTCTATCGGATTTTTCTTTAACTCCTCAGGATATTCCTCACTCAATCGCTTTATGCCATCAAAACAGATTCCAATAATTGTTTGTTTTGTCGCAAAGCTATATAGTTGTCGCCAATCCATATTGGAGACAACCATACTTAGGTCAACCTTATCTTCAAGGCAGTATCTTAAAAACAGAAAAATGGCTGATGTTTGTGTCATTTCATCATTCACAAGTTATCACTTCTTGTACATCTCTTCATAATACTTCTGATACTCCCCAGAAGTAACATGATCCATCCATTCCTGGTTATCGAGATACCATTTTACGGTTTCTTCGACACCCTCCTCAAACTGGAGAGATGGCTCCCAGCCGAGTTCCTTCTGTAGCTTTCTAGAGTCAATGGCATAACGCATATCGTGACCCTTTCTGTCTGTTACATAAGTGATGAGATCCA
>OGDI01000078.1_pt1 | contig 14685 bp, 9 predicted proteins | sample 1570421 | NCBI WGS metagenome assembly OGDI01 (sample SAMEA2582174, study PRJEB24529) | metagenome | reverse complement strand
CCTCCTCGTCGCTCGGAACCGCTACGCTCTAAGGTTGGCGGACCATCAAAGGTCTTCGCCATATTTTGCGGGATGGGACCGCCTGGCTGTTGCGGGAGGAGATCTAATGCTGCATCAAAGCCCTCGCCATGGTTGTGCGGGATGGGACCGCCTGGGGAAAGCTTGCTGAGGTAGGGAACTTTTGCGTCAATTAAATCTTTATACTGCATAAACCATGAGAATAACTGAGGAAGAAATTCGGTGATTTGTAGAACTTTTATTCGGTGATTTGCCGCTGACTTTCTTGCTGATGGTGGAGAGGTACTTCGGTGTGATACTGATATCAAGAGCAGCGTGGCTGTAGGATGAATATAAAAAGAATATAAAAGGAAAAAGCGTGCAAGCCACATCATAGTCGCCTGCACGCTTTTTTGTCATCTAAATTTCTGATGATTTCCAATCGAACACGATGGTGTTGTCTTCTTTGATATTGAAGCTCATACCTACCTTGATAATTTCCTTGCCGCTCATGGCAAAGGCATCGGCATAATGCTTGCTTTCTATCTGCTCAAGAGCCTCCTGGGCAGTCTTTCCAAACTTCAGCTCCATTACATAGATAGTTTCATCCGTCTCCATGGTTATATCAATTCTCCCCTTTGACGTATGTTGCTCCACTATAATCCTGAAATTCGTGAGCAAGGCAAAGATGATATACATCGTTTGCTGGTAATGCCCTTCGTAATGGGTGTTGTTGCAATAAGGCACCGTCTCCCAAAACGATTTCAGTAATTGTAATGCTTCGTCTATCTTGCGCTGTTTAATAAGCACCGACATCTTGGCGATGGTAGTATTACACATCGCAGTCTTTGAGGTCAGATAATGAGGCAACAAACTTCTGTACAATCCAACTCTTATTTCCTTGTTGGGAATGGCTAGGGTATAGAGCTCCGTTTCTTCATCATAATCCTTGATGGTGATGTAGCCACTCTGATAGAGCAGCGGCATGATGGTGGTCATGGTTTCCGTGGCAGCATCAAAGTCATCCTTTCCGGCTTCCATACTCTCGCCCAGGTTCGCTGGCAGAAAGTTGAAATTGCGCATCATATTGATCAGATAAGTAGGAGTGCCAGATCCAAACCAGTAGGAATCAATCTTCTGCTTGGCAAAGCAGGTTAATAAGCTGAACGGATTATAAACGTCTGGAGAAGGCCATGTAAAATGATAGCCGTCATAATTATCCTTTAACTTAGCTAACGTCTGCTCATACGATAAGTTCAATTTTTCAGCAAGTGCATCTATGTCATTCCGCATTCCGTTCACCAGTTCATCTTCCGTAATTCCGCAAATGCCGGCATACGGCTCGTCCATACTGATATTGGTGATGTTGTTCAATTCGCTGAAGATGCTGAGCTGAGAGAATTTGGTGATGCCTGTGAGGAATACGAAGCGGAGCAATTTCTCGCATCCTTTTAGCGGACTGTAGAAATTGCGCATGGCGTTGCGAAGTTCTTCCAGTTTTTCATCCTCGTGCACCACATCAAGCAAAGGGGCATCATATTCGTCAATCAGTATTACCACTTGCTTGCCCGTTTCCCTATAGGCAGTCTGGATAAGTGAGATGAGGCGGACGTTGGCATCAACAGCCGGATTCGTAATGCCCCATTTCTGCTCTTGTTCTGCAAGTTGCTGGTCGAAATATCTTTCCAGCTGGGCTATCTCCATGTGTTTGCCCATGCTCATATCGAAATGCAGCACCGGATAGCTTATCCAATCCTTTTCTAGCTTTTCGATGGCGAGTCCTTTGAAAAGCTCCTTCTTTCCTTCAAAATAGCTCTTCATGGTAGTCAGCAACAGCGACTTTCCGAAACGGCGTGGACGGCTCAGGAAGAAATAAGTACCATCAGTATGTGCCATATGATATACATATTCCGTCTTGTCAATATAGAACTTATCCTCTACTCTGATTCGTTCGAAAGTTTGTAATCCTATCGGATATAGTTTTCTTGCCATAATTGCTCGCCTTTCTTTTAAGTGATATTCTCTTTGTTGGCAAAGATACGAATAAATGGTGAAACCACCAAATTAAAAACATCTTTTCTTCATTTATGCCCCTTATCTCATTTCCTTATACCTTTTATTTCTTTTCTCCCTTCTCTTATTTCTTTTCTCTCCTCCTTTTATTTCTTTTCAGGCTTCCTCTTATCTCCTTTCTTCCTTCTTGCTGTATTAATAATGGGTTAATCTCGGGAAAAGTCTTGGTTGATTATAGGATAAAATGTTCTTTAACCCTATTGATATCTTCGTTTTACCCCTCTTCTTGCTCTCATTCATTCGTTTTCTTGCTCTCATTCACCCGTTTTGTGAGGGTGTGTCATAAGCTTCTTAGGATATAGATAAGGCACGGATTACACGGATTTTCGCAGATTTCTTTTGATTTTCTTTGGCGGTTTCAATAAAAAAGCGTAACTTTGCGGCAATAAACTATAAAATGAATAATGACTATGATGGGAATATTACAAGTTGCCTCTTATTTATACAAGCGCTATATGGATGATTTTGGCGTTCGTATTGATGAAATGAAGTTGCATAAGCTACTTTATTTCACGCAGCGTGAGTGCTTGATTCAAAAGGGCGAACCTATGTTTGATGCACAATTTGAGGCTTGGAAATATGGTCCTGTCATGGTTCAGATTCGCCAGCATTATAAAAATGATTCTCTCCCAGAATTGATGGATAAAGAGCAGGTTGTACAATATGAGCCAGTGTTTGATATGGTGTTTAAAACTTATGCTCCACAGAAGTCTTGGAGTTTGAGTACTTTAACGCATGGAGAGTTTTCTTGGAAACACGCAAGAGAAGGCTATGATGAACAGGATTCATGTGAGGTAGAGATGAAAACAGAAGACATTATGGTTGATGCCAACAGGGTTCGTGAAAGACGAGCAGTTTTGCGTCAATTAAATCTTTATACTGCATAAACCATGAGAATAACTGAGGAACAAATGGCTTTGATACATTCTCTTCGTTGTGAACGGCTGGCTTCTAATGAAGAGAATTTGCGATTGATCGATTCTTTCTATAGCACTCGAAACAACAATGTTGCGGATGCTTTGCTGAATGAGGCCTATCAAGAAGATGAGTCTGGTGTTGTTGCCTATTATGTGGTGAAAGATAGCGATGCTAATGTGTTGTTCTTCTTTTCTTTGAAGTGTGGATTGTTGTTTGATGAATTCATAGAAGGAGAAAAATTGACTAGGCTCAAGGAACTTTGTTCTACTTTGTCTGAAAAGCTGAATGGGGGAAACGTGCCAGAAGAAGATAGGGATGGATTGAAAGCCATTTTGGAATCTGTTAGGGCAAAAAAAGGATTGAAGAAAGATGAAGTGGCTCGTATCCTTCATACTACAACAGATTCTCAGGAAATCAATTCTATTTTCGACAAAAACATCAAGAATGTGGGCAAAACCTTTGCTGGTGTGGAGATTGTGCATTTCTGTGCCAATGATGATTGTCGTGAAGTTTGGGATAAATATAATCTTGACCAAAGTCTGGGAGCAATCGTCTTTTGGCATTTTATCGTTCCTTTGATTTTTGAGTTGAGAAAGATTGTTGGTTGTGAATATCTTTTCTTATTTGCTGCTGATTGTGACCCTGATGAGCATCTTGTGAACTATTATAGCCAAAAGTTGAAATTTAAGAAAGCAGACGAGCATAGTGCTGCAATGCCGATTTATGATTTTACATGTAAGTTCATGTATCAAGAAATTGCGGAATTAGAAAAGAAGCGAATGAAGTTCTATGAGAACTTTAATCATGATGAAGATGCTGTCTAAACTTTTCTGACTGCATCAGGTCATAAAGAACTGGGGCAAAATCATATTGTTTTTTAAACCAGATCACTGCTGTCCCGTTTAGAAATCATCGGTTTAAATAGGCTAGGATACCATATGAGTGCAAAGGTACAAAATTAAATCGAATACACAACTTCTAGAACATAAAATATTGGATATTAATAACTTATATAATAATCGTCCAGACTAAACGGGACACTAGTGCAGATTTGAGTGAAGCTAAGAATCAAGAAAGAGGGTGTGGCTTATGACACACCCTCTTCTTTGTAAAACAGCTGTTTTTTATACTTTAATTATATAAGTAAAAGATGTTATAATATTTATCACTTATCTTATGTTTATTACAGGACATGTACCAGGCGGATTGGCATGGCCCTGTAAGTCCCGGTGTTTTTACCTGCATTACCGCTGACGAAGCGGAGATTCGACATGGTGCAAATCTTACCATACACATCTAAATAGCGATACCAGAAGCCATACTCAGGACTGGTGGTGTCGAAACCCTGATTTCCTGAGAGTAGCGTGCGGGTCCATAGGCTGACATGGGTGACATTTCTGAAAGCCTCACCCTCCACATATCCTGTGGCTGGCAAATAGATTACGGGCAGCTCCGAATTGTCTGTTGTTATCTCAACACTGTTGTACGCCTCGCCCGACAAGGTGTAGCGGGTCTCCTCTTTCAGATTACCGCCGTCTATGATGTCTTGGAACACACTATTCTCGGGAATAGTGAAACCTTGAGGCAGATTGCCGATAAGACTACCTGCATTTGCCTGATCCTGTTTCGCTTTAGCAATATGGAAGTATCCGCCAATAGCACCCTTGTTAGCTTCCAACGCCTTGGTGCCCGGAGCATAGCATCTGTCGCTGGAGGCTCCGAGGTTGCGGTCGAGCATGACGTATGTTTTACTCTTTCCTTTCACCTTCAATACACCGTAGTAGAAACGGCCGCTGACACGAGATTGATCAACAGGCGGTTGCTGGTTGTCGGTGGCATCTATCTTGTGGAAGAGTCCACAATGATAAACGGGATACGTGATATCAATGTTGTGTCCATTCTCCTGATAGGTGATGGTGAAGTCGCCGATCCAGATGTCATAGTTGTCAGCACCGCTGTTCAGCGTCACTTTCCAGTTGCCGTCTCCATTATCCGTTACCTTAAACAAGTTGCTGTTTGCGCCATAAGTCACATCATCACCTTTTTTCATTGGAATCAGATAGCTGAACTCGTTAGTTCCCACCCCGAAGTGCAGACCATCGTTTCTGACAATATCGTTCTGCATATCCTTCGGGCTGATACCTTGAGTACCTGGCAGGAATTTGTTGAAATAGTCATTATATTCTTCCGATGTGCCCACATTGCTTGATGTCACAAGCTTTACGATTCTGTCAAAACGCTTGAAGTCCTTACCTTTCTGGGTCACGGTTATGGTGCGGGTCAAGTCGCCCGACTTCACGATTACCTTTCCTGTGCGTGGTACCTCAGAGTATTCATTTTTATCTACCGCAATCGAAATCTTATATTTCTTACCTGTAGTAGAGTTTGGACCGTCAGTATCCGGCACGGTGATAGTCTCACTGACCGTGACACCTTTTATCCAGACACCGGACTTAGAGAAAGTCGGCTTCTCGTCGTTTTTGATAGTTGTAACGACTGTGGCGATAATTTTCTCATCATCCCATGCGCCGCTTACTTGGTCGCTTACTCCCAGATGGTAGTCCTTGCAGGCTATCATATCGTTAACCAAAGGATTATCATCTTTCACGTCCACCTTCATTCGGTTCTCGGGATATGGGTCTTTAATAGCCTCTGCTTCTGTGGGCCATCCGTAGGTATTGACGTGCTTGATAGTCACCGTATAAGCATGGTTGCGCAGCAGTGCCATCGGTTTTGTCATGTCGTTGTCGGTAAGGAAGGATACTTTATAGTAAGACTCCACACTATTATATTTACCCTTCACGATGAGATAGGCTTGACCGGCGGCAGTCTCATAGAAAGGTGTTTCGCCTGTCTGCCATCCGCTATTAGCTTCGCCTGCATCAGCTGGCACATTGACTGCTGCTGCATTATAGTCAAAATCCTTGGGAGCTATGGTTCCCTTGTCTGCAGCTTTATACAACTGGAAGCTTTCCAGCTCAAACGTCTTGTCGTCATTGAAATCACTGGATGTAGTCTTCTCATACTTGACGTTTACCTTGGCAAACTGGCGCAGCAGACTGATTTCCGGATTTGCCTTCATCAAGTCTGACACGCTGATCTTTCCCCAGCAGACAGGATTCTCTGTGTTGATTGTTTCCGAAATGGCAGCCTTGTCCAAACCACTCTGACATTGAGTATCTGACAAATCGCCGGCATTGGCAACCAGATGAATCATTGTAGCCTTGTCCGTGACTGGCACTTTCACTTCGTAAGTGTTGTCGGTGCCCGACACAAGTTCGTAAGCGGAAACGCTTTGGTTCGACAGGAACACTCCTTTATCATCGTAAGCCACTACGTTCAGACTCTTCAATCCCGTATCGCCAGCCCTTGTCAGCTCCTCTTTTGAAAAGTCGGGAAGTGTGATGGTGAGCGTGATGCCCCCATCTTCCACCCCATTCTTGTTGCTTGGGTTGGAACCTTCGTTCAAAGTGTCGCTACATGCTGCCAATGTCAGCAGTGCCACTAAAAGAGATATTATCTTTTTCATTTCCTTACTTACTTTACTTGTTTATACACCTGATGGTATACCTGGATGCCAGCTACCATTGTCATAATATCCTGTATCGTTATACTTCTCATAACTTCTACCTCTGAAAAGGGTATATTTCTCATCATAGACATCCTTTTCAAACTGAAGGACTATACCCTTCTCATGATAGCCGTCAACCGCTTTTAACCTTATCGTTGTCTTCCACCAGTCTCCTACTTGTTCGCTTTTAAAACTCTTGGCGCTGTGACCATCCCAAGTGTTGTCCCAATGTACATATTGGTCATTACTTCCTGAGGATGTCGGATTGTCTGTTGCGACACCGAACTTAAACGCCCAGCCTAATACTTTAGTCTTGGTATAGACAACATAATTGATATCCTTAACTATCGGCTTCTCATCGAAAATACGATAATAAGGGTCTGTTGTCGGGTCGTAAAGTATCCAACCTTCTCTATCCTCATAGTTAAAAAGGGGGATACCAGGCGCCATGTGCTGAGGGCAGCGGTGAAGGTCCGCACCATCGTTGATGAAGCTGTAGAATATCATCAATGTCTCGCCAGGCTTGATCGGTGTAGTTTCTTGACCGTCGCCTTTATCCAATCTATATCCTTTAGCATTAAAATCCATGTCCTGGTAGTACCATCCTGGATTATTCGTGTCCCCAGTCATACCGCTTGGATTATTATATCTACCATTAAAGTACCACACATTTTCTTTAGGTATTGCTGTTCCTGTCGTTTCACCCTTTTGAGAATAAATATATACATTATGTCTACTTGTTTGCATCTTATTGTCCCAACTCCAAGAATCGTTCCAGTTGTTATTGTTATCACCTGTTCCATAGTATTCATCCAAAATACCTTGGAATTGGTTAGTTTTAAACTTGTCATTATTTGACGAATTTGACGACCTGTCATTAATGGCACGGAAATAGATACGGTAATTGTCAACCGGAGGTCTTACTGTTACTTTAATATCTCTGTACTTATAGTTGCTATTATACGAGTCTTTCGAGTGTACTCGGAATGTATGCACTGTAGTTGTTCCAGGGTCGGTTGTAGCCTCCACCTGGAATGTTCCCTTGGGAGCGTTTTCATCGGATGGCTTCGATATCTTGATAGTTGATTTACCAATGGTGGAAGTCTGCTCGTTAGGAAGCACGATACCTCCCAAGTTTGTAACCCAAGTGAATACCTTTGTGTTGGTTTCTGCACCTGCCACATAATAGATGATTACCTCCAATGGATCAACCTCAAACAGAGGTTCTACATTGTAGTCTACATCCAGATATTTCTTCAGGTTGTTAGCCTTCAGCCATATCTTGGTCTTTCCTTTCGGAGGAAATTTACCTTCCCCATCTCCATAAGCACTCATGGGAATCTCGGGATTAATCCTAAAGGTGATAATATGATTGACCTCATCTCTTTTATCTACAACGACGAGGGGCTTACCATCAACAATCGCATCGCAACCAAACTCCACATTCACCCAATTTGACTTGTAGGAAATAGAGTCTTCCTCTATGGAGGTTATTTGAGCGCTTGTCTTGTTTACCCACAGTGTGGTATGGCTGAAGTCTGCATCTATCGTTACAGGAGTCCAGTCCTCTACGCTCACATTACAGTTGAGAGTCATGTTTCCCAGACTCTTGATCTTGCCGATAATCTCATAATAGGTGCCACGAGGGAAAGTTGGGACTTCTTTGGAAGTTGAACTCTCGTTCTGACGATGTCCCAGCTTAATCTTATAGTTGTTCTCAATGTTACCATTCACAAAGCCATTAACTTTGAGGGTAGACTGCTGAGAGACTTCGGCGATATAACGCTCAGGCAGATAGTAAGTGCCTTGGAAAAGCCACTTATCGGCGACATTCTGTGGAGCAGGTTTAGGAGTAGCACCATGAACAAGTGTGATGATGTCCTTATTATTCACATTGGCATTAGCAGCATCCTCTGTCCAGTCTCCCGCCTTATAATAACCACCCTTATTGCTTGCCTCAGAAGAAGTTGCATAAACTTTATTTTCAAAACCATTGGCATAATCTTGACTAACACTAGAGGCTGGCTTGCTAAATGCTCCATCCCAACTCAGCGTGGTGCTAGGAGAAAGCTTTTGAGCCAGAATATCCTTGATGATATAGCTATTACCATTGAATGCAGAACCTTCAGCAGTAGGATCGAAGATAAGATTCAGCTTAACCTTTACGCATGTAAACTTCAGGTTAGCTGCTACCTCGGTATATTTCTTACCACTTTTTTCTATTTTTGTATTGATGAAAGAACCGTTTACATCCTTTGGCTCATAAATCATCGGGATATTCGTGCAGACAGGCATACCTGGCTGAGCACCTGAAGGATAATAATTCAGCACGATATTTTTGAGTTTTTCTTCCGAATCAATATTCTTATTCTGGTCTTTCAACACATCACTCATGTTGGCAACCACATAGATATGGTAAGTGCCCGGCTCGATATTGAGCTGATAGTTAGCAACATTCGGCTCTACCATCATCGTAGCCAATGGGGCAGGGAGCGTCTCTACCAGGAGCTTGCCTTCATTTCCTGTAGGGAAAGCATAGAGGGTCAGGTCGTTAATCTGGCATTCATCTACCGTAGCATTATAGGTAGGAAGGCCGGAAGCATCGTCGGCACGGGTGCCGCGGCTGCTGAGCACGGTTGGCACGAGTACATGCAAGTTGCTTTCTGACGAAATGGGAGCGCGCTCGCCTCCAAGTTCGTCAGAGCAACTTACTGTAACCAACAATATAAACCAACTAACTAAACTTAAAATGAAATCTCGTATTTTCATTGTTTCCAATTTTTAAAGTCAAATACTCTTATGAGTTAAATGCCCGGAAGGAGCTCTGACACCTGAAACGGTTAGAAATCGACACGCTGGATGCGCTTGACCCAATCCAGGATGGAGATTCTAATCTCCGCATATCTCCACTTGTTGCCCTGGAGGAAGAAGTCGAGCTTGTAGTCGTACTCTCGGTCCAGGAATTCCTGCTCTGAATAATGCTGGGCTTCGAAAGCACCACGGCATTGAGCCAGATAGTCAGCAAGATTGATGCGTGCCACCTCTTCGCCAGTAGTCTTGTTCGTGATGGTGAGGATGGCGTTCTTGTCGTTTTCTTCTACCGGATGCCAGATGAGTCGGGAGAACATGAGGGCGGCATGAGCGGTGCGCTCCTTTACATTGCCTTCCTTATCCTTAAACTCAGTGGTCCAGGTGTAGTATGGGGTATATGTCAACTCCTCGTCGGGGAGGAGAGAGTTGTCGTAACTGATATCGCCGTTGGCATTGGTTATCTGATAACTGAAGTCATCGGCATTGATGTTGGCAGGCTCGTCGGTCTGATGCAGGCTGATGGTGAGCTGCTTGGTATCACGAACCAGACCGATGGTATGGCGTGTAACCTGCAGGTCTTTTACTTCAACGAGTTCGTTGCTGAGTCCTTGCCAGAGTGTATCGAGCGGTTGGCTCTGGTTGTTCACCTTGCCCTGTTCGCGGTCGAGTCGTGTATGGAGGGCGGTGATGTTGTCACCCTGCTGTGGCAGAGCTATCTGGAATTTGGCACCTGGCTGCGCGAGTGCATCTTCGTATTTCTTTTGGAAGGCGAAGGTTGCGAATCGGTATTTGCCCGGTTCCAGATTGATTCGCATGGCATAGTTAGGGTCCTTGAGCGGCTGTGATGTCGCATCGTTATAGGCATCATGGCGAGCAATGAAGTTGCCCTGCTCGTCGTATACGAATACGCTGAGTCCGCCCACATGATCTTTGAACATGTCGGCACGCTGCACGTTGTAGTCGTACTTGAACTGCAAGTCAACACCCATGTCACAAGGAGGCAGGTCGTCGTGCATCAAGTCGTTGCAGCTGCTGAGCATACTGCCCGCCATGATGAATCCCCATCCCATGCATATATTCTTGATCCAACTGTTAAACTTCTTGTTTGCCATGATGCTTATCTGTTTTATGAAAAAGTAAAGTGTATAAATTGATTCTTATTCTTCCGATATAGCCAGCCGCTCCTTAGCGCTAGAGCGGCTGAGCTATATATAATAATGTGTAATGGATTACAAATCGACCTTCTGAGAACGCTTAGCCCAAGAAAGGATCTTTACGCTGACGCTGAGATACTTCTCATTCTCATCATCTGGCAGAGTTGGGTCTACTGGAGGTACACCAGGGTAGCCAGGACCATAGACGTTGCCAACTTGCAATTCATACCAGTTGTTACGGAGCATACCATAACGACCAAGATACTGTTTGTTGTTGTCGCTATAAGATTCACCTGAGTTCCATTTAGTCAAAACATCACCAAAGTGCTTAACACGAGCGATATAATATGTAACACCCTTAAGATAGGTATTGATACCAACCATCGCTTCTTTACGACCAGCTTTCAAGCCGAGTTTTTCATTGATTGCGGCAACGATATCTTCACCAGTCTTTAAACCTGTGCCATATTTAGTAGCACCATCGAGATGTGTTGTACTCGAAGCATTTTCCTTGATATCTTCCAAAGTAATCACATGAGAGCCTTCCTTCTCGAGATTTTTATAGTCAACAACACAATCTGGGAGAACTGCATGAGCTGCTGCATCAACTGCAGTCTTCAAGTCTTCTAATTTCAGGATAGTTGTCATATTACCGATGGTGTAGAAAGTTCCACCTGTATCTGCAAGGTCAGCACCAGTATCATCCTTAGGAGTATATTTTGCCTTGAAGATAACACGGGTTGTCTGACCCTGATACATGTTTGCCAAGTTGAAGGTGTTCTCTAAACAATATACCGGCTTGTCGAAGGCTTTATTAATATCACTTGTAGCTGTGATAAAATTGAATTCTCCTTCTCTTTTGGTATCATTAGCTTCATCTGCAGTATTGAGTCCAGCCAAATTGTAGTTAGGATCCGTACCCCAATAAACTCGATTGTTAGTACCAGTGAAACGTGCTGTAGTCCAAATATCAGGGAAATCTGTGTTCAAACCATCAATATTATGAACAGCGTATGTCTTCTTGTTTGTGATATCCAAAGCCCAATTGCTAAATGTTACCTCACTCTTCTTTGTAGTAGCTGTTGGGTTTGCCTTGTCCTTAACAATTATTGTTCCAGTTGTTCCAGGCGTAGCAACAGTCATCTTTGCTACTCCACGCTCTACAAAAACTGTTGCGGCACAATCTTTAGTAGGATCATTTGCTTCTGCCACGCTGGCATATATGTTTTTTTTGTTAATAGGAACCAAAGTTGCAGGTGAGGCAGCACTTCCTTTCAACGGAGCATTAGCCATATAGAAGCCATCAGAACCAGCCCAATCAGTAGCTGAAAGAGTCAAAATATTTTTGCTATTCCAATCATTATAACTTTGACCTACAGTAGGCAAAGCAACCTTTGTATTGTTAAGCAAAATCAAAACACTATAATCATTCTTGGTATCCACATTGGTAAGCTTTGCTACCAGCTTTGGAGAAGTAGTTGTGATACCATCTGTGGCATCGTCTGTCCATCCATCTATAGGTAAAGTTACGCTCTCAACAAACTTGTAAGAGCCTTCATCTGCACCATACTTCTGGAAGATAAGGGCAGTTGCGCTTTTTACAGCATACTCTTCTTTTGTGCCTTCATTCATTTCAGCACCACCAGCATCTGCAGCACGAGTTCCACTTACCGAAGGCAAGTTGATGGTGAAAGTTGCATAACCTACACCTGCTTCGTTATTACCTGTACCTGGACCTGCGGTTCCCAGGTCCTCATTGCTTGAACAGCTTGCTGTCATAGCTGCGATGACAGCCAAGCCAAAATAATGTTTAATCTTCATAATTTTTGAAAGTTAAGCTTGTTTATAATCGTTATTCTCTAATTTTCTGTTATTCCAATTCCTTTATCTGCTTGAAGACATCTCTTACACGCTCTGCCTCTTTCGAGTTGCCTGCCTTGGCAAGATGCTTTTCGGCAGAAGTAAGATCGCCTTTCTGCAAATCGGTGCAGGCGGCATTGAGATTCGCAGCCTCATCATCAGGGAAGAGACGGACGGCGATGTCGAATACCTCGTTAAACTCTGGCGAACCCGGCTCGTAAGTCTGTGCCACCAGAAACATCTCCTGCAGAGAAAGCTGCTGAGGCTTGGTCTTCAATATCTCCTTTGCCTCTTCGATGCTGAACGGACGAACCGTGTAGGTTACCGTATAGTCGCTATGACGGAGACGAGGATAGATATTATCCAGAATGTAGCGGTAGCTAGCCGGATGGAGCTTTCTGATCTTCAGGTCCTTATCGTCGGGAGCCAGCGAGGAGTTAGCTATCTCGAGTATCGCTTCCTTATCAGCCAGATGACTAGCCTGAATCTTCTTCTTGAATCCTTCCCAGTCTTCCGGTGTAGCCTGATAGGTAAAGAGCTTGCTGTTTAAGGTGTAGAGGCTGCTCACATAGTTGCGGAGAGCAGCTGCACGCTCGTTGGCAAGGCGCTTGTTGTTGGCATACGAACCATCAGGCGAAGCAAAACCGTGGATATCAATATCTGTTATTTCAACGTTCTTATCGTTCTTCACCAGGTCGATGGTGGAAGTAATCTTCTTCAGCTCAGTAGCATTCTCACGGAAGTTGGCAAGAATATTACTCTTGTTGAGCTTAAAGCTCAGGTAAGCCTCACCCTTTTCGGCTCTCACCTTCTTGGCTTCCGCCTTCGGCTGCACGAAGAAATCCTTCGTAATCTTCGGTGTACGGTCGATATCCGCAATCGGCGTATTGTCCTGTTCTATCAGGTTGCCGCATCCGCAGAGATCTTCTTTCACCGAGAGTTTGAACTTCTTCATCCATTTCTGATAAGGAACAGACTGGGCGAAGTAAACCTGCTGACTGGTCTTGTTCTTGCGGGTAAGAACCTGTGCCTGCGGATTCTTCTTGCTTTCGGCAAGTCGGCGGTATCTTACAGCCTGGTTTCTACCCTGGATGATGATAGGGTTGAGAGCGATAGAATCAGTTCCTACCATTACCGGTGTGAAAACAATCTGCTGCTCTGATTTCATCTTCAAATCGTTCAGGTTCATACGGAAGGCAACGTCCATCCGGTTGCCGTTCTTGCGTGCCAAGACACTGTCTACCTGAATCTTACCCCCTGCCAGCTGCTGAGCCTGAGCAGGCATGATGCCCTGAGAAAAGAGTATGCAGAGGGGCGAAATGACCGCATAAAGCTTCATTTTATCCATATTATGATTTCCCTAAATTTTTTGTATTCTGTCTAGTTATTACGTGTTTATATTGTCAGTTTAAAACTACTGTTAAGTTATATTCTTAGAACACGTATATGAGAGATAGTGCGGCTTTTGTAGGGCCCACATAGTTGCGGTGGTCTTTGTCGAGACATTTTTCGCATCGTCCGTAAAGCTTGTAAGGACTGTAGGCATATCCCACACCGATAGAGCCTTCGAAATTGAGGTGCTTATTGAGTAACCACTGATAGCCGTAGGTGAGGCCACCGCCGACATACCAGCCTTCATAGTGCCTGCCCTCCAGAGTTTTCGGCAGGATGCCGAAGGGCATGTCAATGTTTTTAATGTTGTATTCACCGCCTAGGGCATGGATTCCGAAGAAATGGCCTCCAAACTTCTGGCAGGTGTACCATCTGTATTCTGGCATAACATTCCAGAATCTCATCTTCTTGTCGCCCGAGAACTTCCAGGGGTTCAGGGTGCCGAAGAGTTGGAAGGTTGTTTTCCTGCCCGTGCCGATTTCGATGCCGGCGTTGGCAGATGTGGAAGCCCATCCCAGTAAGTTGGTCTTCAGAGCGACCTCCTGCGCTCGCGTCGTTGCCGTTGAAAGGATCAGCAGCAGCAACATTGCTGATTTAATGAATGTTTGCTTCATCATATCTTTACTTTTATATTTGGTTCCGTTTATATTAAACTTAGCCTTCGTTCGCTAGTTGGTATCTTTTTTCGGCTGCAAATATATGAGGATTTTCTATAGTAAGCAAGAAAATTTCTCAAAAAGGTTCTATTTATTCGTGCAAACGTTTGCACATTCATGCAATCTGTTTGCGCACACACATCATAAAGCACATGATTATAAGTGTAATTTGCACAAATATGCGTAAGGGGAATAAGTTTTTTCTAAAATCACCCCGTCCCTCTTTACCATTAAAGAGGGCTCCACCTCTCAC
>OGDI01000008.1_pt1 | contig 122232 bp, 86 predicted proteins | sample 1570421 | NCBI WGS metagenome assembly OGDI01 (sample SAMEA2582174, study PRJEB24529) | metagenome | reverse complement strand
ATATCAAAAATCATCAACTTTCGCAGATTATAGAGCTAAAATTGTCGGAAAAGGGCTTTTACACACCTTTTCCGACAAGTTATTAATTTGCCTCAAAACGGCATTTCCATACCTGATGCCTCACAGTATTCTCATCTTGAAATGCAGGGTATAAGTCTTGGTTTTGTCGATGGAATATTTCTTCAATACACCAGGTCCGCAACTGCTGTTACCCAGGCCCAGAACGGCACAGTCGAGACTGAGACAGGTGTAGCGCAGGTTAGGATTACCCGACTGCTTCAGTTCGAAATCGTGACGGGCGGCATAGAGGTCTGCCACGCTGTATGGCAAGGCAGAGAAACTCAAAGGTGTATCGCCGGCAGCGACAACCTGCAGGGCATTCTTGCCATTTTTATTGGTCAGTTCGATATACGAACAGTCCTCGTGGTTGCCGTTGTCCTGCGGACGGGGATAGTGGGTAAACTGATTCTCCACGCTACTCTCATACCATCCTATCGGACAAGACTGCTTGCGGTCTGGATAATTCTCCCAAGGTCCTCTGCCATACCATTTCACCAGGTCGTAAGCCACTCTTGGCAGCTTCAGCATCAGACCCAGACGAGGAAGTTCAGGCAGATTGCCCTCAAAACTATAGGTAGCCTTCACGTCGACGAAGCCGTCCTGCTGAGGAGATACCTCCAAGCGGAGACGGATATTGCCGCCAGACTTAGCCGATGCCGAAGAACCAGCCTTATCTGATGCTCCATCCTCACCATAATGATATACATACTCCCCATCCTTCAGCGGGATAGCGGAAAGTGTGCTGTCGAGATGAGTCTTCTTCCAATCCTTCGCTATCCAGTTGCCGAAACTCTTGTCGTTGTCGGTTGGCGCACGGAAGAACTGAGGAATCACGGAGAAATTGCGTGCCAGCAACTCGGCAGTTGACAGAGTTGCCAAACGGCGGGAAGACTTGTATCGCTTCATGGCATCCGCAGCCAGTTTCCGGCCAGCTTCATACAAGTCATCGCTGAGGGCTATCTGCTCCCTTCCTACCTCTACACCCTGTTGGGAAGTGACAGAGAGATTCAATCGGGAATCTGTATTTTTATACGCTTTGAAGTCACGCAAGCTGCATAACTTTGCACTATCACCCGGCTGTACTGATGGCATTTTCAGTTCTCCCTCCTGAACGAGAGCACCATTTTTCGTCACCTGATACTGACAGCTGAAGCCCTCCAACGAGAGATGGGAATGATGATTCTTTACCCAGATTTCATCCCCTTTCTGAGTTATCCACACCGGTGCATAAACATGCTTTACCTCCTGATACTTAGCCGACACCGAGCGGTCGGAGAAGACCACACCATTCAGACAGAAGGCTTTGAGATTAGGCTTATCACCGAAATCACCGCCATAGAGCACATGGTTGGTTCCCGGAGCATAGATGCCCTGGTCTACCCAGTCCCAGATAAAGCCGCCAGCCATACGGGGATGACTGTATATCTCCTCCCAATATTCCTTGAAATTACCCAGCGCATTACCCATACAATGGGCATATTCGCTGGTAAGCACAGGACGATTATCGTTCTTTCTCATCGCAATATCCAGCAGATGCTCCCATCGGGCATTCTCCGCTCTCTCCTTGTCAGAACCTTCGGGAACGCCCGGATTCAAATACTCTGCCTTCACACGGGGATAGAAGCGGCTCATGACATCCACACAGGCTGGGTCGGTCTCATCAAAATCCTTCTCGCTCAGGCCCTTCGCTGGCTGATAAGGCGTCTGAGTACCTTCATAATGTACTAGCCTCGTTGGGTCGAAGGTATGAAGCCAGCCTGCCATGGCTGCATGATTGGCACCGAAACCGCTCTCGTTGCCCAAACTCCAGAAGATGATGCTCGGATGGTTCTTGTCTCTTTCTGCCATTCTTACGGCTCTGTCCAGAAAGGCGGCATTCCAGTCGGGAGTAGAGGTAAGCGTACCACGGAGTCCGTGGGTCTCGCAATCTGCCTCGTCCATCACATAGATGCCGGCACTATCGCACAGTTCATACCAGCGGGAAACATTCGGATAATGACTGGTTCTGACGGCATTCACGTTCGCCTGCTTCATCAGCCGGATATCGCGCTGCATCATCTCCTCGGTCATCACTCGTGCCAGCTTCGGATCATGCTCATGCCGGTTCACACCACGCAGTTTGATAGGTTTTCCGTTCACCATCAACTGTCCGTTTTCTACTGAAACCCATCTGAATCCGATGCGCTGCTGTACCTGTTCCACCACACTTCCCTGCTTGTCGAGAAGTGCCAGTTTCAGGGTATATAAATAAGGTGTCTCAGCAGTCCAGGCATGCGGTTTCTCCACCACACCCTCCATGCGTTCGAATTTTCTTCCACCTCGCTGCGGATACCATTCGTTCATCAGGGCTGCCTTATGATTCAGGTCGAGAATCTCATCGGCAGAAGCCTGCAGAGAAGCCTCCGGTCTGTCAGTTCCCGGCTGTTTCAGCATCACGCCTTTACCTTCTGCATCTTCCAGCCACGCCATCAGCCGGTAACCTTCTCCCTTCTCGCCTGCTGCCACCGCCAGTTGCGGATTGATCTGCAGGGTGAAATCACAAGGAGAGGATGTAGCGGAAGAGAGCTGCGGCAGGGTGCGAACGGCAAAATCACGGATGCGGACATTCGGTGTGGAATAGAGCCAAACATCACGGTGGATGCCGCCGAAGCGCCAGAAGTCCTGGTCTTCCAGATAACTGCCGTCGCTATACTTGTAAACCTCTACGGCTATCTCGTTTTTGCCTGCCTTCAGATAAGGAGTCACGTTAAATTCGCTCGGCTCCATCGAACCCTGCGAATATCCCACCTTCTCACCGTTTACCCATACATAGAAGGCGCTCATCACGCCCTCGAAGCGCAAAAAGGTCTGACGGTCCTGACGGAACAGCAGCGAGTTTGCCTTCAGCTGGAAGCTACGTTTATATTGTCCGGTAGGATTGCGTTCCTCGTAGGTGGTCCAGTCCTTCTTGGGTGTAGTCATCACATAAGGAGGATTGATTTTAAAGGGATAACCTGCAGATATATAGATAGGTGTACCATATCCGTTCACCTCCCAGTTGGCTGGTACCGCGAGCGATTTCCAGTCCTTGCAGCTATAGTCAGTACGATAGAAATCCACGATTCGTTCCTCCGGGGTCTTCGTCCATCTGAACTTCCATTCTCCGTTGAGCGACATCTGGCTATCTCCCTTCTTTGCCTGATAAGGCATGAATGCAGCCCGTGCCGGTTCCCGGTTGATGGAAAGCACATGCTGGTCTTCCCAGTCATGGTGCTCTGCAGCAGCTGAAGCCTGAGGTGCAAGGATTGGCAAAACCATCCCAGCCATCATGATCATGATTTTCCGTTTGTTCATCATATTATTTATTTTTTAAACAGTTTACCAGTTTATCGTTTTTGTCCATACAATAAAGACGCCCCACCCCATTTTTTGTAACTGAGAATGAGTACTTTTTAGATTTACCGTCGCTCTCACGCGCACACATATAAGTGTTTTTTCTCGAAAAAAAGTATCAAAGTCTCATTTTTCAGGAAAATTTTAGTTTATATATCTGATATATAACCGTTTATAAGAATGATACTTTTCTGAAAATAGCCAGAGAAGTCTCATCTAAGTATCATAAAATAGGGAGAAGTATCATAAAAAACCGGCAAACAGCATACAAAACAAGCGAAATATCGAACGAAATGCATCAATTATGTCCACGTACGTGGTTACTCGTACCCACGTACATGGGTAGCCATGACCACGTACATGGGTACGAGTGACCAAAGCGATGGGTATCCATGCCCAAAGCCTTGGGCAACCATGCCCTACATAGTTGGGCACAAATGCCCAAAGGCTTGGGCAAGTCTGGACAAAAGCATATATAAAGAGACTTGTCCTAATTCCGTAGACGTTTACTCTTTCTTAAAACTAGAAAGGTAGACACTACTACTGATATAAAAACTGAAAAAATAGACGCTACGGACTCAAAAAGACTGAAATAATAGACGTTTTTTATAGTCTTTTGCAGCAACCCAATGCCGATTTTATGATACTTCTCCCGATTTCATGATACTTCTATGATACTTTTTTTGTAAAGATATTAGGAAGTCTCATTTTTACATATCGCTATATATCAATGCCTTACAAAGACATTTCCACCAAATAATGAGACTTTGAGACTTTTTTCTCAAAAAAAAACTTATTACGCAAGAAAAAAAACTGCGCCATCTGCGCCATCTGCGTGAGATTCTTAAGTCACACAGATTTCGCAAATGGCGCAGATTTCCTTTTATTGCACTTCCAGATAATCGAACGAAACGTTCGGAAGACCGGAGAGGATTATCTGATAGGTACCGGCATTGATCTGAGAATCAGTAGTGGTACCGATGGTTTTGAACTTATTCGGCGTTTCAGGGAAGGTCATGTCTCTATCCAGCAGGACGATGCCCTTGCTGTCCACAATCTTCAACCTGCCAACCTGCTGCCCACCGGTTGTGTTCTTATAGCGGAAACGCAACATGTATTCGCGGGCTACACCAGGATTGATGGTCCAGGTTGAGGACTTGCTCTTATAGCGCACAGCCGGGAATACTTCGTTGTCCTGAGGCAACAGCTCCTTCGGATATTTCTCTACCACATCCTTATCCAGGTCAGCCCAATAAGTCTTGCTCATTCCGCTCTCAGGCTTGCTGCCCTTGAGGATGACATTCCACTTTTCTGCATCTCCTATCTCTCCCTTGGCAGCAATAGCGATGGCAGAGATGATTGCCTCTCCCACCTTAACTTCTGGGAAAGAAACAGTCAGCAGACCGCCCTTTACCTTGACATCCACCACCTTCTTGCAGCCTCCCGCAAAGCCAGCCTCAGCCCAAAGGTCGAGGTCATCTACTACCACGGAATCGTTGATGGCTACATCAAAGATGCGCTCGCCTTCACAATCGATGCCGGCACCCTCATGCTTGCCCAGCCAAGGCTCAGCAAAATAAAGTTCTACGCGATATTCTCCATCCGGAACGGCAAACTGATAGTTCAACGCATGACGCCCCCAACGGAAATACTGGAAGAGCTTTGCATCATGGGCCGCAGCATGCTGAGAGGCTGCAGATGATGATTTCAAGCCATGAATGCGGGAGGTGATATGTCCCTGACTCGCCGTAAATGGATTCATGCCGAAACGCTCTGCCCAGGAATGAGAATAGACGCTGTCGTCCTGCTCCCATTCGCTGCCATAACTGTCTGTAACGGCATCACCGCCACAGTTCACTCTATACAGATAGGTATAACCCTCGGCTGGTTTCAGAAGATTTCTGCTGCGGTCGGCAGCTGTAGGCGTAAGCGTATCAGGCTGCACCTTAGTATAATGATTGCGATACCAGTAGAAGCCTTCGGTAGGCTGTTCCCAAGGCGTGAGAAGTCCCTTGTAATTGAACGGTCCCACCTTGTCGATACGGCGGTAAGCCTCATCCGGCTGTACTCTGCCCGGGTTCTCATGCGATACGAAGAGCCACTGGAAATGGCCGCAGACGCTGTCCCTGGCACTCTCTGCCAGCATCGCCTTCTTGCTCAGAAGAGACACAAAGGCATCTTCAGTATAGGCTTTTGACAGGGCCTTCGCATCACCGGCATGCAGTTTCTCTGCATCGGAACTGCGGAAACCGAGCGTGCGCCAGGCACCATATTCACCATTCAGCAACTGGTTAGGCTGTTTCAATTCCTGATCATATTTATCGGCTGTTCCGCCGTAGGTTCCGCTCCAGTTCTGAATCACATTCCAGTCGCTTCCCTCTCCTCCATTACAGGTGGTGATGGCGCGCATGGTCTGGGCGGTAGGGTCCATCTCCCGGATAATGGCAGCACACTCCTCGGTGAAATCCTTCGGCATCACACTCTCGTTCTGAATGCCCCAGAGAATGACGCTAGGCGAATTGCGGCGCTCCTTAATCCAGCGGCGCAGCAGACGCTTGAAGTTCTTGCGGAAGGCGGATGTATCATACCAGACATGTGCCGAGAACTGACTCCAGAACAGCATGCCCTGCTCATCCAGCAACTGCTGGTAATAGAGATTATGTGGCTGATGAGCCTCACGGAAGGCATTAAAACCTGCCTGACGCATCATCTTGACACGGGAGGCTATCTGCTCGTGAGAGAAGGCGTGACTCTGACCGAAGAGATGCTCGTAATCGCAGGTTCCGTTGATGAAAACCGGACTGCCATTGAGATAGAATCTGCCGTCTTTCTTATCCATCTGGGTTGAATCGCCACGGAGCGCAGCCTGCTTCTGTCGGAGTACCGGCCAGGAGATGGTGCGGATGCCGAAAGGTGTAGCCACATCATCGATGGTCTTGCCCTCTCGCTTGATGATGCTGGAAAGGGTATAGAGATAAGGATCCGTGATGCTCCACAGATGGGCTTCGCTGACCTTTGCCTGATGACGGACCACCTGGGTCTCGCCTGCCTTCAGGGTAATCTTTCCGGTCTGTCGGAAAGCGGTCTTGCCGCTGCTCAGCGCCAGTTTGCTGATTACCTCGATGGTCTGCTCATGGTCGGAATAGTTCTTCACTTCGGTATCCACAAAGACGCTGTCGCATGCCTCGTTGTTCCAGACGTGTACTCCGAAAGGCTCCACCCTCACCTCATCGGTTTCGATGAGCGATACCGGACGGAAGATGCCGAAAGGCTGACTGCCCTCCGAGAATCCCCATTCTGATGAACAGCCGCCGCAAGGCCAAGGATTATTGGTCTGCATGGCAGGATGTTCTACTTTGATATTCAATACATTATCACCCTCACGGAGTGCATCCGAGATATCGAGCGTAAAGCAGGTTCTGCCTACCAGTTCCTTCGGATAACTCTTGCGGTTCACCTTGACCGTAGCAAAGGTTCCCACACCTTCCAACTGCAGGAAGTAGCGTTTTCCGGTCTGTTTATGAACGGAGAAATGTTTCTCGTAGGTGGCGGTACCATGCAGGTTGCCGTGCTTCAGCTGGCGGTAACCGTAATAATCGTCCAGATTACTAGGCACATTCACCCGGAAGGTTCCCATCTTCTTCGTGATGCTGTCTTCTGAAGTCTTGCCGAAGGTTACCTGCCAGTCCTGATTCAGACTCACAATCTGTCGTTTTCCCTTCTTTTCAGGTGTCGGGAAAGAAACCTGCGAACGTCCCATCGGCACACTCGTAGCCACAGCGATGCCTCGCTGTCCGGCATGGTTCACGGCACAATAGAAATGGTAAACCACACCCTGATGCTTCAGCACATAACTCTTATGGGCGAACATATCATCATAAGGCTTGGAAGGATAAACCAGGTCGGCTCCCTCCCAGTCCTGCCAGTTCACCAGGTCCCGGCTTACGGCAAATGTATTGTAGGCATTGTATTTTCTCTCCGGATTATAGGCAGAGAAATAGAACATGACATAATAATGCGGGAACTTCACAATCTGTGCATCTCCCGTAATGATGCCCGGAGCCTCATGAAAGAACACCGGATTGCCAGTCTTTCGCTTGGCTGTGCGGAGAGGCAGACGACGCCAGGAAGTCATGTTGCTGGAGAGGGCGATACCGATACGCTCAGCCTTCAGCTGGTTGGTGGGGTTGATGCCACCGGCATTATAGAACATGACGAAAGGTTTGCCCAGCGTCTTGTTCTTATCCCAGTAGACGGTACTTTTATAATGGGTAAGTTTCTCCCACCACTGTGCACTTTTATCGTTGATAGAGAGAACAGGCGAAGGGGATGTTTCCCAAGGATGTGCCTGGGTGATATCGCCTTTGGTAGAAGCCATACCCATATTGAGCGGCTTGCGGATGGCCTCATAGCCCGTACCTTCTCCACCGAAATAGCTCATCCAGTGGCGTCCTTTGTATTTTGCCATCTCATAAGATCCGTTCCAGGTCCAGTCTATCAGCGCCGGGTATCCTGCACGCTGGTTCATATCCCATCCCTTGTCGGCATAGCAGAGCAGGCGTCCCAGGGTTTTCCATTGCAGCAGGTCGTCGCTGGTAGCGAGCCATGTTTCATACCCTCTGCCATCCGTTCCGTCCTTACCGTTGTATACCACATAGGTCATATACCACTTGCCACCCTCCCTGTACACCATCGGACAGTCTATCTGGTGGTAGTTGTCCTTTGGGGCAACCACCATACCATATTTATAAGGTGTCTTCACCTCGTCGTATATCTTCTGCATCACGTTCTGGCTGATTTTCTGTGCAAAAGCGGTGATGCTGCCAAAGACAAGAAGAGATAAGAGTACCAGTCTCTTTCTTTCGATCTTCATATTTTTATTTTAGTACATATTAATTTTAAATCTTACAAATACAAAGACGTTTGGAGATAGTTTTTGTAACTAATTACATAAAGTTTATGCTATTTAGAATTATTAACCATAAAAAGTAGGAGATAAACACCTATTATTAGCATTCACCTCCTACTCGAGTATATATTAGTTAAATCTAAAAAAAATTAATAACCAGGATTCTGGTATTCAGCGCCATTATTAATACCATTTGTAAAGGTTGTTGAAATTGGACGAAGAGCATACTCTGGTTTGAAATACCTAGCCAAGTCTGGATGTGTAGCCTGTAGATATGAATTGTCCTTGAACATTCCTGTGCGCTTCAAATCATAGAAGCGGCAGTATTCACCACATAACTCACGACCACGTTCATCCAATACTGTACGAACAGAAGCTGAACCAGTGAGAGGGGTAGCCCCTGCACGTTGGCGAACCTTATTAATATAGCCCATAGCGTTAGCCCCGCCATTTAGATAGATATCAGCCTCTGCTGCAATGAGGTAAATCTCAGCCATGCGTATAATGAATGTAGCATTCAAATTTCCATTACGTTTTTTGCTGGCATTAGCAACATAATAGTTGCTGCTATTATGCTTGTTAAGAGATGGATAGAAGTAGCGGAACATGTTTTCACCTGCGCCACGCTCGGTTATCACATTCTTATTTGCATCATCATATACATCCTTATAATCTACTATTAAGTAGTTGGCTGTAACTTTCTTACTTACTTCCGCTGCATAATCTGCATCCTGAGGCATCACGATTTTGATGGCCAAGTCGCCTGTATTGAGCTTCTTGCCAACAATGGCATCTTCCTTACCAAAGTTGTTCTTTGAACTTTCGTCCCACTCATAATTCCTATTTGCGTTCCACTGAGTAGTGAAAGACTTGTGGAAACGTGGGTCTAGTGTTCCATCCTGCTGTACATATAGATTGAGCAAATACTGAGTTGGCATGAAGATACCTGCCTGACTGCCTTCCCATGTTAGACGGCTAGTCTGATTGTCTTCACGAGCACCAAACTTATTGATATTACAGAGGAACTTCTCATCGTTACGATTCAATTTGAAGTTACCATTACTAGAACCATGTCCATCGCTGCCAGCATACCAGCGATGCTTCCATAGAGCCTCCTTATTTTCTTTATTATTTTTCTCAGCAAAAACCTCCTCATACGTAGGATACATGTAAGCACCATATGTAGAGCCACCCGACTCACAGTCAGTTATCAGCTTTTTAGCTGCATCAAGCGCCTCAGGTATATACTCATCCGTAGCATACTCTTTGGTCTGCAGACAAACTTTTGCCAACATTCCAAGTGCAGCTTTTTTGGTAGGCTGTGTAGTAGTTGCGTCATTGCCTTTATCCAGCCATTCCACAGCAAACTCCAAGTCAGGAATGATAATTTCCTTATAAATCGTTAGAGGTTCTGTACGGGTAGGAGCAAAATTCATAGAGCTAGCCGGTTCTGTAATCATGGTAACCCCACCAAACTGCTCTACAGCATTGAAATAATAGATAGCACGCAAGAATCTAGCTTCTGCAACTTTGACATTTCTTTCAGCCTCAGTTTTAAAAGGGGCTTTATTTGCCAAACTGATAGCCATATTGCAACTGCCAATACCATCATAGAGAGAGTTCCAGATACCATTTGTATAGGTGGTGTTAGGTGCTGCACCTGCGAAGAACCAAAAATACTGAGTATAGGAAGTATTCTGATTTCCTTGGTAAGTCCAGAGGTCTGTATCACCTTCTGTCAATTCCATGAAACCATCCGTACCATACAAGAAACGTTCCATACCAAAATAGCACTGATTAAGCAAAGTCTGGTATGACTCAACCGAGTTCGCTGCCATGTTCTCCATGGTAAAACCACCAGGGTTTTCTTCTTCCAAAGAGCACGAAGCTAAAGACATCGCACCAGCAGCGAGGGCTGCAGAGAACAATATATTCTTAAAATTCATCTTTTTCATTTTTCTTAATTGTTTAGAATGTGATATTTATACCAAAAACAAACTGCTTGTAAGTTGGGAAAGTATCCGAGCCACCCATTTCAGGATCTGTACCTTTCAACTTACTGTCCATAGCAAAAATCCAAGGATTATAGGCAGTAAAATAGAAACGGCACTTCTCCATAAGTGCATGCTTAGAGATGCTCTTGGGAAGTGTATAACCCAATGTGATGTTCTTTATCTTGATGAAAGAACCATCATATACATTGATGGCTGTATTGCCAATCGTTTGGTCATCACCACTACCAGGGCGTGGATAATAAGCACCTTGGTTTTCTTCTGTCCAATAGTCTATACCTGAAATTTGATTTGTACCAATTCCAGACTTTGCTGTATATGAACCGAGCATTTTGCTATAGATAGTCTGACCGAAGCGTCCCATTGCATAGATAGTCAAGTCGAAGTCCTTATAGACGAAAGTATTGTTAAGACCAATAATCCAGTTAGGATTCTCATGTCCCAATACCTGACGGTCATCCTGGCTGTACTTATGCACACCTCCGTCACCATTGCCATTTTCGTCAAATTTCTCAATCGTCTCAACCTTTACCCATCCAGGTTTCACGCCATACTTATCAAGTTCTTCCTGTGAAGCATCAGTACCCCAGATACCAGCATACTTGTAATCGTATATAGCATGAATAGGTTTACCCACGAAAAGATTCTCTGAAATCAAGTCACCATTAGGTAAGCTCTCGATCTTTTCCTTGCTCCAAGTTCCTGTCAATGTGGTATTCCATTTAAAGTCCTTGGTAACGATATTACGGCTGTTGATGGTGAACTCCACACCCTTATTGCTAGTCTTGGCAATATTTTCCCAGCTAGCCAAAGGAGAGCCCCAACCTGTGCTGCCACTTGTTATAGGCATAGTACGCTTGAAGAGCAAACCACGTGTTTTAGTGGTGAAGAAATCCAAACTGCCATCAAGACGTCCTTTGAGTACAGCCATATCTATACCGAAGTTCCAATTATAAGATTTTTCCCATCCCAAAGAAGGACTACCATAGGTACCGGTATATTGAGTGAACGGCACTATGTTGCCATTTATAGTGATGCCGGCAGAAGTGTATTTATAGGCATTTGTTTGTGTTGAATAAGCACCTACGCCACCTGAATTACCTGTAATACCTGCACCCACTCTGAGTTTCAAGTTGTCAAGCCACTTTTCTGAGCTTTTCATGAAACTTTCATCTGACACGCGCCAAGCTAATGCTCCTGCAGGGAATGAATCCCATTTCTTGCCTGGAGAGAAGAATGACACACCGTCCCAGCGATTTGAGAAAGTGAAGAGGTACTTACCTTTATAGGAATAATTAAATCGCAAGGCGTATGACATTTTTTGGGTGGTTGTCAGTCCTGACTCTACACGTTGGCTATTAGCTGCCAACAAACGCCAATACTTCCATATGTCCAAATCCTGGCCACTACCATCTGCATTGGTATATTCATTAGAATTCTTCTGCCAAGAAGTAACGCCTGTAACACCAATGTTATGGTCATTAGCAATGCTGAAGTTGTATGAAAGAATATTCTCCCATGTATAACTATAACTGTCTGAGTTCTGTATCTGTGCGTGTGGCGAACCTGCATATGTAGGTCTGTTGGCATGACACAAATTGCCCCAATAAGTACCTTGGCGGCCATGACCTAACGAACCGTTAAGTTGAGTACGGTAAGACAAACCCTTGAAAGGAGTAATCTCTGCATAACCAATTGCATTGATATAAGTATAACGGTTATTATTGTCATACTGATTCTTGATATAATCGCCCATAGGAGAGTATTGGTTATTGATATACTCAGAGTTATACTCACCAAATTCATCAAAGACATCACCAAGAGGAAAAGCCCTCAATGCTCCTGTGAATGTCTTGTTGTCGCCGCGGTTACGGATGCTATAGTTGAGATTGGTCGACACACCAGCCTTAAACCAGTCAAATACCTTTTGATCGATGTTCAAACGTACAGAATATTTGTTGAGTTTCTCATTAGACAGTAATCCCTGGTCACGGTTATACACCAATGAAGCGTAAACATTTGTCTTGTCAGTTCCACCCTGGATGGAAAGTGAATATTTTTGAGTAGTAGCTTTATTATCCATAGCCTGATCTACCCAGTCTATCCATTTTCCTGCATTATAAGCATCTACATAATCCTGGTTACCACCGAAGAGGTCTGAAACGCTCGCTGGAGCTACGCCATTTTTATATTTATACGCCTCTGTATAATAATTAACCCATTCATCACCAGTCATGCCACTCTTGTACTCAGGAGAACCACTCCAACCATAGTAAGCGTCAAAATTAACCCTTGTCTTAGAACTCTTCGCTCCACGCTTGGTTGTTATAATGATGACACCATTGGCACCTGCTGAACCATAGATAGCGGTAGATGAAGCATCCTTCAATACATCGATGCTCTCTATATCGTTAGGGCTTATGTCATCATAGCTTCCAGGCAGTCCGTCGATAATAAACAAAGGACTGTTATCGCCATAGATAGAACGAGAACCGCGAAGCAAAATATTTACTCCGCCACCAACCTGACCACTGGATTTTGTAATATCAAGACCTGCGATTTTACCTTGCAAAGCCTCCATTACGTTGGAAGTAGGAGCCGCTACAACATCTTCATTCTTTACGGATACTACAGAACCTGTCAAGTCACGTTTTTTCTGTGTACCGTAACCTACAACAACCAACTCCTCAAGACCTATAGCATCAGGCTCCATCTTGATTCCCATATTTTGCTTGGCAGAAATAGTAAAAGTTTTATAACCTGTGTAACTGATTTCCAAGACTGTACCAACAGGTACATTTACAGAAAACTTGCCATCCAGGTCAGTAATGGCACCGACACCACTACCTTTCTTTTTGATGGTTACACCAATCATCGGCTCGCCAAGCTCATCAACAATAGTACCATTGATGGAGTTTGACTGCTGCACTACAGAAAGAGGTGTTTGAATTCCTCCTTGAATTTTACTTGCCATCATAGTTGTTGGAGTCAACAGGATAGTCGAAACCAACATTACCTTAGAGGTAATTCCTGAGATAGCGTCAGGATTTTTCAATTTCTTCATAATTGAGTCTTTTAGGTTTGTTTTTATATTTTAATCTAACTTCATAAATAGTCTGTTCCCAATCATCTGTGCCGTGATGTTTGTATACTACAAACAAATAAGATTATCATAAAGACGAAAAGAATCCAAATATTGTAATCACCTTCATTGAGATTTCTATACGTTATATACACATGTTTCTTGCTCTATTGCCCAGTGTTTCAAGATGATCGCATAGCGTGCTAAAGTTGTTTGATCAACTAATGAACACTAACTATTCGCCAGAGTTAATTAACGCCAAGGGCAGAATATAACTGCCCAAGGTTATCGTTTGATTTAAATAGAACCCACTTTTTCGAGTGGACTCACCTAATAAAAAAAAGGATAGAGCATAACACATGATTTGTGCTATACTCTATCCTTCCAATTATATCATTCTATTTAGTAGAACAGCCAATCAATCGCCTTATCGGCACCTGAGAGGCCGGCATCGCGAGCGGTAATCTTATCGCCCGTAGCACCGAGCACTAGCAGGAAGCCTTTTGGCAGGAGCAGGGTGTGCTTGCCGGCAGCAAACTCGTACTTGTGGATGTTCACCTGTGGCATGCCGTCGATGCGGATGGCGCTGGTGAGCTGTGGCTCTGCCTGACCGTAATCGTTGGCTGTGGCATCGGTCTCCAACTTCGGAGCCTTGGCATATTTCATCTGGTCATCACGGAAATAACCTATCAAGAGCTGCACAGGCTTCTTGGTGGTAAAGATGAGCGAGGTAGATGCGCCACGCTGCTTGCTGCTGTTCATCACGTAAGCATTCATACCTGCCAACTCAGGAGCAAAATCGGTTACTACACTATCCAAATCGTTGAAGAGCTTGGCACCCTTGGCTATTTTCACAGTCTTGAAATTAGCCTCGCCATTGATATTCTCCATCTGGAAAGCACCCGTCTGTTGGGTTGCATCCTTCAAAGGCTTGATATCCTCTGCCTTCATCTTGTAGGTACCCGCAGCCTGAGCCTTGAGCATGGCGATATTCTTCTTCAGATTCGCCAACTCCTGCTCATATTTTGGTAAGAGTTCGCTCCAATGCTTCATGTTGCCGCCATCACCTCCGATAGGGATGCGGCGCTGGGCGGTCTGCATCGAATTGGCATAGAGATAGGTATCCTTGGTGAGATCCACCAGCTGACGGTAATATTCCAGACTCTTTTCGAGTAGCGGAACGGCAGCATCCAATTCCTTGATATCCTTACTCCACTTATAGTTGAGCACGTGCTGAGCTGCCTTCACCTTCCAGCCGAAAGCGTAGGCAAAAGCACGGTAGCAATGCATATCGTTCTGAAGACGGCGGAACTCATCCTGATTGCCGGTTACACGACTCGCTACGGCATCGATGGCAGCCACAGCCTTGTCGCCGTGAGCCTCGGTCTGAGCTACGATATCGATTGGCAACTCACCCACATGAGGTTGATGCTTCCACTCCTTCTCTACATATTCGATGAGTTTCTCGCCCTCAGGACCGCAACTCTCATAGAAACCAGGATAGATGGTGTACTTATATGGATTCACTAGCTGACTCATGAACATACCCAGGAGCAGCGTCTGGCGGTTGCCCTCGGTAATACCGAAACGGCGGAGGAGCTTAGGCGCAATCTCACCGCTCTCATCGTATGCCTTGCGAATGCTGTCGGCAACAGCGGCATCAGTAGCATAGTAATCGGCAAGCACCTTATCCCAGTAATTACCCTCGGCAGCTACATCGCGACGGCAGTTCCAGGCATATCTTCCCCATGTCTTGTACCACATCCAGTCGCGGTCTAACTGCTTCTCGCGCTTTCCGCCAGGCAATTTATCTGCCGTATAAGGCCAATCCCAGTAACTGGCCTGCGGATAGAGATGCAGGGCATTGGCATGATGAACATCGTGCATCGCCGTTACCGCCTTCTGAACGAACGAAGGAGATGACCAGCGGAATGGTTCGAGATTGGCAAGGATATGCACGTTGCTTATATGGGTAGAACCCAGGGCTGCCAAATCAGTATGAATCTTGGTCCAAGGACCACGAGGCTGATAGGTGGTAAGCGACTCTCCATTATACTTATGCATCGTATAGAGGTTCTTGTAGAGCGGCAGCGCTGCCTCCATCACCATCTTGCAGTCGGTATCGTGGGCACGGAGCAGGACTGGCGGTTCGTCGGTTCTTCCCAAAGCCTTCAGTCCGTCCTTGACACCCGGGATGATGGTCTTGGTCATCCATTCCACATCATCCTCGTAGGTATTCATCGCCTCACCGAGACAGACGAGCAAGCCTACATTGGGATATTTCTCGATGAAGGCAGCTACCGACTTGCGGGTATAATCGCTGATGAGCGGAGTGATAGGACGGTGACGGTCCTGTGTCTTCAAACCATAATGATCAGCAAAAGGCTTGGAGAGGATGATGTTGTAGAACATCTGAATGACGAAGATGCCACGGCGGTCAGCCTCCCTGGTCAGGAACGAGAACATCTCTTCGTTCTTCTTGAAGGTAGCCTCATCCACCTCAAGGGCGAAAGGATAATCCTTCAGTTTGACGAGCGAAGCAAAAGGGTGACCATTCCAGAGATAGAGCGAATTCATCTTGTTGTCTACGAGCATATCGAGATACTGAATCCACTGTTCCTTGTCATAAAACCAAGGGAAATTCTCAGGGGTATAAGGGTATTCGTAAACCTGATGGCCCGGTAGATAAACGGTTTTCTGCAAACCTACACAAGCACCACGGAGCACCATTTCAGGCGCATCCTCCTGCATCAGCGGCACATTGAGAGAACCATGCTGAGCCACGTATTCAGCAATTTCGTTACAGCCGTAGATGACACCCGAGCCATCATTTCCCTGCAACTGGATTTTCTTTCCCTTGCGGGTCCATGAGAAACCTTCCTTCTTCAGTCCGGCAGTATCCTTGGCTTGCGAGAGCGAAATGCGATATTCGCCCTTCTTGCCGTTCACCACAGTAGGGAAGCCCAAACGGTTGAGCTTCTTCTGCAAGTATTCAGCAGCATACTGTTCCCGATTAGAAGCCGTCTTTTCGGTCAGGATATTCACTTTCTGGGCAAAGGATACAGATGGAATCAGCACGAGGGCTGCCATCACAAAAATCTTTTGTACTTTTATCATTGTCTTAGTCTTTGTTTTATAAATAAAGACGCAGTTTCCTTCTTTTTGTAATCAATGAAGGAACATTCGTTTGTGGGGTCTAAAACAATAAAAGGATAGAGTATGATACGTTCATCGTACATATTCTATCCTTTTAATTTACTATTTTCTTATTTTATCTTTTTCAAATCCACTTCCTTATACGCCACTCTCTGCCGGCGCCAGGTGTAGATGCAATGCAGTTTGCCATCCTTTCCCTCGATGATACCTGGATAGGAATACTGGTTGATAGGACTGTCTTCCAGGGTGAGGAGATGACGCCAATGGGTGCCGTCATCGCTGATGGCAAGACTCAATGGTGTGCGAGGTCCCTTCTTGGTTCCCGGCAAGGTCTCGAAATTGTTGTAGATAAGCACGTGTCTGCCATCCTTCAGGGTGACAGCATCCGTACCGCTCTGGTTGTTCTCGATGTCGAGCAGGGTAACCGGAGTCCAGGTATCACCACCGTCGCTGCTGAAACTGGTGGCAAGCTTGGCATTATGGGTACGCATCAGAACCTGCAATCTGCCATCCTTCAACTTCAGGATAGATGGCTGGATACTGTAGATATATCTCGCCTTCTCACCCTCCTTGTAGATAGGATGCTGCATATCCACCGTAGCCGAATCCACATCATCGGTACGAGGCTTCAGTTCGGCATCTACCGGACCCACATACTTCCACTTTTTGGTCTTCAAGTCGAGAATCTCCACATGGAATCGCCAACCCTTGTTCTCGGTACTGGAACCGCAGATGAGTCTGCCGTTCACCATTTCCGGCTTGTTCTTGATAGGACCGAGGAAACCGTCTGGCAAAGCCTCCGGATCACTCCAGGTCTTACCGCCATCCTTCGATTTCACAAGACAGCCCGTCCAGTCGCCAACCGTAGAACCCACCTTATAGAACAGCCATATCTCGCCATCCGGCATAGTATAGAGCACAGGGTTCCAGCAAGACTTGCGCTTCAGATTGGCAGGCAACTTGATATTGGCTGACTTAGAGCGGAAATCATATTTGTAGCCGGCTGGCACACCGAAACGGCGCAATCCATCCTTGATAGGTCCCTTATCAGCCGGAGTTGTCTTCTCATCGATGCCCGAAAGACCCGCCTTCTTAGCCTCAGGAGTACCCAGGCGATAAACACCATCGGCAGCCAGGATAGGTTTCTCCCAAGCCTTGGCACCCTTCGGCTTACGACTTACCCAGATGCAGACATCCGGATTGCGCTCGAAGGTACCGCCGAAGTAAGCAGCCACCAGGTCACCATTCTTCAACTGGGTGATGGTAGAGGCATGAGCCGATGGGAAGCCGCTGTAATCATAAAGGAATTCATCCTTCAGGATGGCAGCATCGCGGGTAGGGATTTCTACCGAATAATGATAATCGCCACTACCCACCGTCTCAACCTTGCCATCAGGCAGATAGACATCGGCTGTGGTGTTGCAAGGCACGGTGATATCCCAATCCACATGCTGCAAGGTCTTTTTCCACTGGCTCTTCACTACTCCGTATGGAGTCTCGTAATCAGCTTTTACCGATTCGCAGTTCTGAATACTGAATTCCGGCTTCAGCACGATGTGCTTGTAAGCCACGCTGGCATCAGCCTCAGCCACCTGCTGCACGTTGACACCCTTCTGTTGGATGCCTCCCAGATACTGATAGCACCAGGTAAGCAAGTCGCCCAAAAGCATCACATGATTGCCAGAATTCATCTTCGGATCAGCCTTGTCGCCATTCCAGAGTTCCCAGATGGTAGTGGCTCCGTTCTCTGCCATATAACCCCAAGACGGATAGGTGCGCTGGGTAGCCAGGAGATAAGCCACATCAGGGAAACCGTTGTCGCTCAAACCGCGAAGGAGCCAGGAGATGCCGATGACACCGCAGTTGACATGTTCCTTGGCATCGATGCAGATGCCCTTCACTACCTGCTTGATGAGTTCGCTGCGCAACTCCTGGGGAGCGTTGCCGAAGGAGAGTGCCAGGAGATTGGCAGTAGAGGTATTGTTGCCATAATAGATGCTGTCTGGATAAAGCACATGACCCGGACGACGGGAAGTTCCTGCCTTGTTGGTGAGGAACTGCTTGTTGAAAGCTTCTATCATCCCGCTTCTGCGGTCTGCCCAAGCTTTCGCTTCTTCCTTCAAACCTTGCAGGTTGGCAAACTGCTCTGCCAGCTGCAGACAGCGGATCATATAAGCGGTGGCTATCAGCTTGCCATCGGTCTTTCGCTTCGGATCCTGACTGTGAATCAGTTCCAGCTTCTCCGGTGGTACGCACCAGTCGCCGTATTTATCCTTGGTGATGATGCCGTTCTTATCCGTATATTCTGCCAGGATATGGTTGATCCATTTCCTGATGGATGGATAAGAATCGATGATAGGCTGCTTGTTGCCAAACTGATGATAGAGCATATCACAGGTGAAAGGCAAGGCTGCCGGCCAGGTAACATCATCGGTATAGTAATTCCAGAAAGCAGGAGCCACATCCGGGATATTGCCATCCGAACGCTGGGCATCGCAGATATCGTGCATCCACTTGCTGTAGAGTCGCTCATTGTCGAAAACGAAACTTTCACCCAACGAACCCACCGTACGGTCGCCCAACCAAGGCTGGCGCTCGTTGCGCTGCGGACAGTCTACCGGCATACCCTTGTAATTGCCGTAGATGCCCCACCATGCATTCTTCAACACCTTATTTAATATCGTATCAGAAGTCTCGATATGTCCGATGGTAGCCATCTCGTCGCTCACGGTATAAGCGGTGAAATCCTCCTTGCGGGCATTCTTCATACCAGTGATGGCAGCATAGCGAAAGCCGTGATAAGAGAAGGCAGGACGCCAAGACTTTCCGTTTTCCTTGCCATTACAGACATAAATATCCTCAGAGAGGGCATTGCGGAAGTTGTCGAGATACAGACTGCCGTCAGCCTGCAGTTTCTCTGCATATTTCACACGGATGGTATCACCCTGCTTGCCACGGACCTGGAAACCAATCCAGCCCGCCATGTTCTGTCCGAAATCTACGATGAGGGTATCGTGGCGATGCTTCAGACTTACCGGATGACCGAATTCCTTCTCAACCATTCCCGTCATCGGCTGCGCCATCAGCGTACCGTCAGGAATGGCACAGCGCTCGGCTTTCTGCCACTGGCTATCGTCGAAACCAGCCTGGGTCCAGCCTTTCAGCGCCTGTTCCCTGCGGGCATCATACTCCTCGCCATCATACTCGTTGTTGCTGCGGATAGGACCATCGAAGCTCAACTTCCATGTATTGTTGGTAGCCCAGGTTTCAGTCTTTCCGTTCTCATACTCCACCTTCACGTTGATGCGGCATTTCGGATAACCGAAAAAAGGCGTCTTGTATGCCTTCTCCTGTCGCATCGGAAACATTCTTCCGTTGCCCAGTTTGATGGCGATGGCATTCTTCTCAGTCAGGAGCGAAGTGACATCGAACGTATTGTAGTAAATAGTCTTGCGGTAATCGGTTGGTGCAGGCTGCAATGCCTGGTTGCCGCCCATACGCTGTCCGTTGACGTAGAACTCATAGACACCGAGTCCGGCAACATAAGCCACCGCCCGCTTCACCTTACCTTTTGCCGCAAAGTCCTTGCGGATATAGCGTGCTGCCAGTCGGGTATGCATGCCTTTCTGTTCTCCCGGCTGCAGGTCTTCCAATCCAATCCAGGTGCCGCTCCATTTGGTTTCACCGAGCAATCCGATGGTAAAGAGCTGCGGTTCGGTCCATTCCGACTTACCTTTATTGGTAGTGATACGCACCTTCCAGTAAGCTTGAGCGCCACTCAACAGCGCCTTGCCCTGATAAGGAATCCACAGCTGTTCATCGCTGTTGCGTTCACCGCTATCCCATAAATCTGCCTCGTTTCGATCCAGTTTTTCTCGGGAAGAAGCCACCAGAATCTGATAACTCGTCTGCACCACGCCCTTCCTGTCAGAAGTAATCTGCCAGGAGAAGCGAGGGGTTGATGTTCCGATGCCCAGAGGATTCACCTGATTCTCCGTCCGCATCTTCACCACGTCAACATGACTGGCAGCGGAAAGCGGAAGTGTTGCCGAAAGCGATGCCGTCAGCAACACACTCATCAATATATTATTCTTCATTTGAATTCTTCACTCTTCGTTCTTCACTCTTCACTTTATTTATTCATTCAAATCTCTTTTCTTACCAGCCAGACTCTGGTCTTCTATCATCTTCTGGTCTTTCTTCAGATAGTCCTTGCTGGCATCAATGGCGATGAAAACACCATCGCTGATACCGCGGGTAGCCTTCTGAGGAGCGAAGGTGATGACCTTGTTGTCAAACTCTCCGATATATTCCAGCTGTCCGTTGGCAGCATCCATCCACCATACGTTCTTTCTGCTACCCGAAACCTTGCGGAGGTCGAGTTTCATCGGAACACAGTTGTAATTGTAAACCATCAGATAATCGTTGCCTCGGGTAGCCAGCAGACGGTTATATCTTTCACCATTCTCACCGGCGATGATGCTCTGGTCAGGCACACGCTCAAAGTATGGCAGCGAGAGCATCAGGTTCTTGAGATGCTTCATCTGGTTGAATCCCGGGTCGTTGAGCGCTACATACCAAGGCTTCTCGGCTCCATCACTTCCATAACTGGTAGGATAGCCCGGCTTCAACATCTGCATGATGGCATTATGACCATAGGTATGACCGCAGGAACCGGCAAAAACACTCCAGTAGGCATAGCGGCGAACATCATAATCCTGCCAACGCTCCTCGTTAGGATCGTGCAGTCCCTTCGGAATATCCTCGTAGCTCGGTTCGGCATCGAGCACAGGCTTGATAGGTTTGTATGCCCAGGTAGAATCCACATACATCCAGTTGTCCTCCTCGGTATTGTCCGGGATAGGATAATCCTTGTTGCCCATACGCTGACCATACTTGCGGTGACCGCTCTGGAAGGTATGGAAATCGAGCCATTTCGCCTTGCTCCACCATTTGGCAGAAGTATATCTGCCACGAGGATGATAGGTCATGAGATGGTTATGGTCAATACTCTTGATGCTGGTAGCGAGCGACTCCCACACTTCAGGATGGATATCGCCCTGGATATCGCCGCCCATCACCCAGATGATATTAGGCGAATTCTTATAGCGGTTGGCAAGGAACTTTCCGTATGCCTTAGCCTGCTGTGCATTGATATTCTCTGCCTTTACCTGAGAACCCCAGATAGTTACCATGCCGATGTAGATGCCGTTCTGTTCGGCAAGTTTGATGATGTAGTCGAGATGATCCCAATAGCTGTAAACACCTGCTGGGTCTGCCTTCGACAAATCCCAACCGGCAGGGAGCGACTGCTGTCCGTAGATATTAAAAGAAGGTGTGCCGTCCATCACCTGGATGAGAACGGTATTGAATCCTGCCACACGGCATTTCTGAAGATAATACTGTGCCTCGGATCTATCCAGGCGTTCCGGCAGCAGCCAGCCGGTATCTCCCAACATGAAGAACGGCTGTCCGTTTTCAAACTGCAGGAAGCGCTGGTTGGCAGAAATCTGTAATTTACCATTAGCCCAAGGCTTTTCGTTTTTTGCGGCAGAGGCTGCGGTAAAGATTCCGCAAGCCAACGCCAATGTTATCATTATTTTTTTCATTTTCTAAAGGAGTTTTGATGTTAAGGAGTTTATACCCATATTTTTAAATCAATCGGATGGTCTCTCCCTTTCGTGTAGTGATGTCATAGGTATTTGCCTTTGGCAACACCACCTTGTTGAGTTTCACTTCTGAATGGTTTTGCATCTGTGGCTGTTCGAAGGCAGAAAAGAGCGGATTCGGATTCTTGCCCTTGGCTGATTTCATACCCTTGATGCCCTTTAACCGGTTGCCTGCCGGCAGACGGAGACGAAGGTTGCCACCGAGGGTAGAACGGATCTTGAGCGACATGATTCTGCCATTCTTCCATGCCAGTTCCTCGATGAGGAAACCACCTCTCGTGCGGAGCCCCTGTATCTTTCCTTCAGCCTTCCAGGCATCAGGAAGAGCCGGCAGGATATTGACACATCCGTCATGGCTCTGCATCAGCATCTCGGCGATACCGGCAGTACAGCCGAAGTTGCCATCTATCTGGAACGGTGGATGTGCATCGAAGAGATTGCGATAGGTTCCACCTTTCTTCTTGTTCAATCCATAGGCGAGGAAGTGGTCATCGGTCAGGGTCAACTGGTTATGAATCAACTTATAGGCGTGATTGCCATCCAGAAGACGAGCCCAGAGACAAACCTTCCATCCCATCGACCAGCCGGTACTAGGGTCGCCACGATGTATCAGCGAAGTACGGGCAGCATCGAAGAGTTCCGGGGTCTTCTCCGGTGTAATCTGATTACCTGGATAGAGCGCATAGAGATGACTCACATGGCGATGATTATCCTGAGGATCGTCCCAATCCTTGATCCATTCCTGCAACTGTCCCCACTTACCAATCTGCATCGGTGCCATCTTTCCCAATACTTCCTTCAGATGAGCAGCATATCCGGCATCTTCTCCCAGAATCTCGCTCGCTCTGATAACGGTAGAGAAGAGTTCGTGGAGCAATTCATTATCCATCGTAGTGCCATAGCTCATCGCTATCTTTCCATCCTTGGAAGGATGTATATTCTCCGGACTCACAGCTGGCGAAATCACGAGCCATCCATGCTCAGGTTCCGGTATCAGCATCTCGTCGAGGAAAGTAGCTGCACCCTTCATAATCGGATAAGCTTTACGTAGGAATTCCTTGTCACCACTATAAAGATAATGTTGCCAGAGATGGGATGAAACCCAGGCGCCACCAGTCATCCACATGCCTGATGCAGCCTTGTCGATTCCACCTGTTACTCGCCAGATGTCGGTATTGTGATGCAAAACCCAGCCGTTCTTGCCATACATGGTCTGAGCTGATTCCTTTCCGGTTTCACTTACCTCACGAATCAGTCGGAAGAGCGGTTCGTTGAGGTCGGCGAGATGGGTCATCTCTGATGGCCAGTAGTTCATCTCCATGTTGATGTTGGTGGTATACTTGCTGTCCCATGACGGGAACATCTTATCGTTCCAGATGCCCTGCAGGTTAGCTGGCTGTGTGCCAGGCTGCGAACTGCATATCAGAAGGTATCTGCCGAAAGCATAATAGGTGGCTACGAGATAGTTATCGTCCTGCTGGGCAAAGCGGATGAGGCGTTCGTCGGTAGGCAGATTCTGATACTTGTCAGCGCCCAACCAGAGCGAGTTGCGATGCATCATGCTCTGGAATTTAGCCACATGCTGCGCCATCTGTTCTCGGGCATCCTTCGCCATGGCGGTATGAAGCGCCTGCTTGCTGCGTTCCACCTCGTTGCCGGTAATATCCTTGTAGTTAACGAAGTTGGTGGCGATGGATATATAGAGTACGGCTTCATCGGCATTCTTCACGCTTACCACGCCGTCGCGACAGGTCTTCGCAGCCTCGCCGCCCTTGATCTGAGCCGCCATTCTGCCCATGAATCTCACCTTTCCCTTCAAGCCTTCGTGTTTGGCTGCCACTCCTTCAAGGGTAGCTTCTTCTCCATCGGTACGGATGATGACATCATCGTGAGGGGAAGTGAAGTTTGCATTGAAGGTGATGCTATGAGGCTTGCTGGCAGTGAATCTTACCATCACTACGTTATCGGCAAAAGAGGTGATGACCTCGCGCTGATAGGTGACGCCATGGGCTGTCCAACGGGTTAGACAACGGGCTGAATCCAGACTCAGTTCACGATAATACTTGGAATAGCCATCCATACCGGGAGCTGAGATATAGACATCGCCGAAAGGTTCGTAAGGCATTCCGAAGTTGGTATTCGACATGATTTTCTCGGTACACATATCCTGTGCCTTACGGTATTCGCCCTGCCAGATGAGGTTCTGTACGACAGGAAGAGCAGCCTTGGCATGAGGGTTGGCATTCTTGTTAGGTTGTCCTGCCCAAATGGTTTCCTCGTTCAACTGCAGGCGTTCGGTGGCAGGGATGCCATATACCATGGCGCCCAACCGGCCATTACCCAAAGGCAAGGCATCGGTCCAGACCAGCGCTGGTTTGTCGTACCAGAGCTTATACGATTGTGCTGTAGCCTGCAAAGAGAGGCAAGCCAGACAGCATAGAGTGATGGTTCTTAAGATTTTCATTTGCTTTTGTTTTAATCGATTAAACTATTTTTTTATAGACGCAGATAAGCCGGCTTTGTCGTCAGAGAAGACGAAAAAGACCTCACGCCATAAAAAAAAAACGGCATGAGGTCTGTTTTATTTTCTTCTGATTTATTATCTTTTGTTTTATTATCTGATGACAGATTGCAAAACTTCCGGTTTTTCAACCTTCACTTTGCTTTCATCCAACTTACTGCGGTCCAACCCGAAGACACGGATGAAGAAATCGTAGTTTGCCTGGCGCTTGTTGATACCGTAATCATGACGTTCCTTAGGCAGATGCACGTTGGTAACCTGCTCCTTGGCACTATACATATTATATATATACTGCAGATATGGATATTCGAGGGTTGGAACAGAGGCTGTCCAATCGCCACCATCGCTCACTACCAACAATGGCTTAGGGGCAAAGAAAGCCATCAACTCTGCATTACACGTACCATGCCCCGCCAACTGGATAGGTTTGCCACTCTCGCAAGGACAACCGCCATCAAAATGAGAAGCAAGATTCACCGTTGGGGCTGCTGCCGTGATACGGTCATCGAGTACCGTCAGCAGGACTGTATGCGTACCGCCGCCACTGCCGCCATTTGCTCCGATGCGCGTCTTATCCACATCCTTGCGATGGTTCCACATATAATCGAGCAATACCTCGGCATTCAGAGCCTGAATCACATGGGCACGGTCGGTCTGATGCGAATTCTTGCCATATTCAGCCTCACTCTGTCCCCAGCCATACAGGTCGAAATCTACACAGATAGCCCCCATTCTTGCCAAGGTTCCGAGGCGCTGCTGCTCATCGGCACGATATCTGCCGCCACCGAAATGACCGTCGGGACAGATAATCAAAGGATGCTTGCCCTTCTTGGCGGGCGTATAGATGGAACCGAAGACATGCTCACCAGGCAAGGTCTCGATACAGATGTTCTGAACCGTATACCCGTCATATCGGCGCACCTTTCCAAGAACCGGCTTCTTATGAACCAGAGAATCCATATAGCGGTCGATGCCCAAGATGCGGCGCACCTCCTTGCGTACAGAATCCTTGCGTGCTTCAAACTGTTCCCGGTTCTGGTAGAGTGTCTTGAGATAAGCAAGCATCTGCTCACCCTCTTCTGTATGGCGACGGGGATATTCATAAGGCTTGATCTTATATACATTACCATTCTGCTTCCACCAATTGAAGTCGAAATACTTGCAGATATTCGTCAGGGTTTCCTCCAGCGAATAGGATTTGATGCGGAAGTCGGCATAAGGCAACTGCCTACCAACGGTATCCACATTATATTTAAAGCGGACACCCCAGCGCTGAGATACGTCCTGCATCACATCGTGAAGACTACGGGTGAAATGCCCCTGATAACAGTTCTGAGCAACAGCCTCTGGCTGGTTTCCGTTATTTTGCGCACTTGCCGACAAAGACATGCTTGCCGCGATAAGTGCCATCATTATGTTCTGTTTCATCATAATCTATCTTGATTTCGTATTCTATATCATTATCAGTATCTACCGTTACCTCTATTTTATCATCAGCCAATTTCTTCCAAGCCACGGCAATCTGTTTGCCATCGCTGAGTCGGGTACTTCCCTTAGCCCAGGTCAAGTCGCCCATCGGCTGAGGAGCGATGATGAGTCTGCCCTGCTCTATGCGGATGCCCACAATATCCGGTAGGAAATGGTTGTTGATATGCGCCATCATGAAATGGTTCATCGAAGCACCCATCTCCGGATTCCATTGTTCGGTGAGCGTGGTCATTCCCTTCTTGATCTGGAAGCCGTAGCCCGGCACATCATCATGCGCCAGCATCTTGTACCAGAGGTCGGCATATCCGTTTCTAAGCAATGCCTGGAAGAGGTAGCGGTTGCCCACATCACCGGTTGTCAGCCGGTCGTGATGTGCATGAATATCATCCACCAGATGCTGGAGAACCTGCTTGCGATACTGGGATGGAACCATGCCCAGCGCCAAAGGAATGGCATTGGAAGCCTGACTTCCCGAACCGTAATATACCTTTTCTACAGCATCCTTTACCACTGCATCCGAAGAAGATTTCTCAGAAGATGCAGCCTTCTCAACATGCAGAAATTCCTTTTGGAAAGCCTGCAGGATTTCAGAAGCCAGGATGGCATAGCGGTTGGCTTCAGCTGTCTTTCCGCTCATTGCCGCAGCCTTCTGTGTCAGTTTTACCCACTGATAATAATGGGCTGTAGCTACCAGCGGCATCGGGGTATTCTGAGAGAAGCCCGAACGGCCTTTTCCGTAATCATACCAGTCACCCAAACCCTGTTTCAGTATACGGCAACTGTCCTTACTCTGGAGATAATCCACATAGCGGAACATCTGCGGTGCATATTTCTTCACCATCCGGTCATCACCGTAATGCTGCAGATAAAGGAATGGAAGCGCTACCAGGGCACCGCCCCACTCTGGTGATTCTGCAAACGGATCGAGCCACTTGCCCTTGAAGTAGATATACTCAGGAGCGGTTGTAGGAACGGCACCATTGGCATGCTGGGCATCGGCGATATTCTGCATCGTCTGCTCTATCATCGAGCGACAGTCGTAGTTGTATACCAATCCCTCACCATTGAGCCAATCCTGCTCCAGCCAACCGAGTTTCTCACGATGAGGACAGTCGGTCCAGACAGCCTGCCAGTTGCTTCGGATGGCACGGTCGATAATCTGATAAGCACGGTTAAACATCGGATTAGAACATTCGAAGTTGCCAATCTTCGCAGCTGAATTATAGACGAAGCACGACTGGATATCCTCTATCACTGGCTTGCCATCAGGATTCTCATCACCCTTCATTACGGCACCTTCCACCTGGATATAGCGATAACCATAATAGGTGAAATGCGGATGCCAAGTCTCGATGCGCTTGCCGTCAGCCGACTTTTCGCCCTTTCCGCTGAGCGTATAAGTAAGATAGTAAGGACTGCCCGATTGTTTCTGGTTGCAGGTTCCCTGTGCGGTCAGGGTCTCGGAGGGATAGAGCCGTACCTGCTGTCCTGCCTTTCCACTGACCTTAATCTGTGGGAAACCGGCGAGATTCTGTCCCATATCCAGCACGAAGGTTCCTGCCGGAATAGGATGTTTGGCATTGGAAGCCTTGGCGATTTGCTGAGGAGTGAGCTGATGACGGCTCTTCACACCGAAGTATTCCATCATCTTTACCGGCTGTGCCATCTGCTGGCGCAGAATGCCACGAGGTCCCTTCTGTATCACCACCGGTTTCCAGGAAGGCGTGATGCGGGCATCCTCGTCTTCACCACCATAGATACTGTTGAAGGTGATGCTGCTAGGCGAATATTTCCATGAGCCATCGCTGACGATGCAGACGGTTCTGCCATTCTTCAGTTCTATTTCGAGCAAACAGTAGAGCGTAGGAGGACCATAGGAAACCTTCATCTTGGTGTATCTTCCACCCTGCTCATTATAGAATCCGTTGCCCAGCAATACCGAAAGTTGGTTCTTGCCTTTCTTCAACAACGCAGTCACATCGTAAGTATTGTAAAAGACGGTCTTGTCGTAATCGCTCCACAGAGGGGCGAAAACGGCATCCGTCACCTTCTGCCGGTTGATGCTGAGCTCATAGAAACCCAATCCCACAATCTTCATCGTTGCCTTGCAGACATCAGCCGGGAGTTTCATTTCTTTCTTCAGCCAGATGCTTTGTCTTGACAATGGAGCCGTAGCCTTCCAGTCTGTTTTTCCCTTCGCATTCACCGTTCCCGTTCCTACATAATCTCGGTTACTCGGAATGTGCGCATCCTCATCGGTTATCGCTCCAATCCATTGTGGCTGAGGCGCTTCATTATCCGCCTTAAAAGCAACAGACTTTTGAGCATGAATCTGCATCATGCCCAAAAGTCCTATCAGTATCAATAAATATTTTCTTCGTTTCATATCGTATTTTATTCTACATTATTTGAATGCATCCTTCACTACGAGTTTGCCGAGCGTATCACGCTGCCCCGCCAACTTGCCATCTACCCATACCTGCAAGCCCTTGCCCACATGATAACGGGAACCGTCCTGGTCGTAGAGGATGGTGAGGTCGTGACCATGATAACGCACCTTGTCAAGACAGAAGTACTGCCATTTGCCGGCTGGGATGATAGGACGCACCTCGATGGTCTGATCGGCACGAGGACGAAGACCCACGATGCCGGTGATGATGAGATCGCAGAAAGTAGAATGGTTGTAATATCTGCTGCGCTCCTGATCGCCCTTCAACCAGTAACCAGTGGTTTCATCAAGATACTCACCGATGTAAGGTTTGCCACGCATGCTCTGACTCTGCACATACTTCTCCATCTCATTGAAGTAAAGGCTGTCCATATCGAGACTACCCTTAGCAGAAGCTGCGAGGGCAGACGGCTTCACCTGATAATTGTTGATGAAATTCGCCATCGCTGTCAGGGTCTGGGCGGTAGCGAAAGGCCAGATGGCACCATCCCACTCACACTTTCCTACGCCATGAGAGCGGAACTGCGGATGGCGGCGCTCTGCGGTGGTCTGTCCGTAAGGAGCAGAAAAGCCCTTGCTGTCGGCAGCCTGCTTCCATGCCTCAGCAAACTTAGCTTCATCGGCAGGAAGATTGAAATACCAAGGCAGGAAACCGATTGCCTCACGCACCTTTGCCGATACCGCAGCATCGCCACTAGGCTGGTAACTTCTCTTCTTGGCTACCTCCTTTGCCTCACCGGCATTCGGCTTATACACCTCGAAGAACTGCTGGTCGGCATCCCAGAGCTGGGTTTCTACCAGATGCTTCAGGGTATCAGCCTTAGCCTCATACTTCCTTGCCAGATCCTGATAGCCGATGATTTTTGCCATCTGCGCGATGCCCATCGCATTTCCATACATATAACTGTTAATGCTAGGACGGGCATTCTTTTCTCTTCTGCCGCCACTGATGGTCTCTTCCATCGCATCACGCACATCATACTGCCAGTAGAGTCCGTTACCCCAGCGGTGATTATCCCACAGCTGATACTCCTTGTCCAGATCGTTCACCAACGACTTAAACTCCTTCTGGTTGCCGTCTACGAGATAGCGCTCCCAGATTGAAGCAGGCATCCAACTGCTATAGAAATTAATCTTAGCCATCGGCTTGCTACCATTGCCATGATACCAGGTATTCAGGATGCCGTCGAGATACTTGCCATCGCGGATCCAACGACTCTCGTGGATATGATGCCCCACTCCAGAGGCGATGAGATTATACTTGTCGGCATAACTGCGAGGCACGAGAAACTCGGTCATCGCATAGCCTACAGGTGTATTTTCGATATGCTTGCGGAGCGTCCACCAGCGGAAATAATACATCTCCTCGAAGTTGCGCTGCGGACAGTCGAAGAGGGGCACATTCTGCTTCATCCAGTCCCATGCCTGCGCATTCGGGATGGCAGAAGTATGGAGAACCTCCGGCTCCATTGCATTGAAATCGTCTACATAATGCTTGTAATCTGCGGTCTTGAGCACAGCCGAACCGGCATCAGCATCCAGACTCACGGTCTTGACATGAGCGATGCGGTAGAGGGCGGTGGTATCGGTATCACCGGCATGCTCCAAAGTACCGAACCAGTCGGCAGGGGTGTCGATGGTCGGGAAGGTACGGAGGTCGCCGGTACGGAAACGGATGCGCTCTATCTGATGCACAGGTGCGTAGAATATGCGCTTGGTGCTCTTGCTCTGCAATGCCTTGCCCTCTGCATCAAGGGTGCTCACGGTGAGGTTGAGCTGGCGGTGCTGGGTATCCAATGTTGCCTCGAAACGATAGGTCTGGTCTGCCTGATAAGGCATCACATTGCCATATCTCGCTCCGTTCTTCACACGTATCATTCCTTCTTTGTTCAGTTCGATGCGGGTGCAGGCGATGCCCTTCTCATCGAGGAATTCAATCTGCAGGGAACCGTTGCGGGTCTGTGCTGCCTGTACATCGAAGGATGCCTTCAGATAGGAAGATGCTGGTATCTTGCGCTCTACACAGGCATAGTCGAACGGATCTTCATCTTTCAGTTCGAGCCACTCCTGACGGAGCAAAACCGGTGCCATCAGCGGAGAATAGATATTCCAAGTCTTGAGATCGCCGAGTTTCTGATATTGGGCGAAATCATCATCGGCATGGGCAGTAGCCACGGTCTTGACCGGAACGGGTACATGCGCCACCCAGATATCTTCCTTGTTCATGGAATAGCTCACCCACATATCGGAATCCTTAGGAATGCCATTGCCTTCCTGAATGCCACGGACATACTGCGGACCGCGACTCTTATAGTTGCCACCGTATCTCATCGGTGGTACTTCGCCACAAATCAGATTCAGTGTCTTGTATTCCAGACCGTCACCACTCAGCGAGATGCCCAGCGGCCAGCGGTATTCTGAAGGGTTGTAGACGGTGGCATAGCTGCCGTCGGTCAACCGCTGTCCCCAAATCTTGGCATTGCTGTTGACGAATCCCAGGGCACGGTTGGTCGTGGTATAGGTATTACCGCCATCCAGACTCAATGAGGTGAGGGCGTGCTTCCACAGACTGGCTATTCTGCCATCCGGCAGGGTATAGTCGCAATAAGCCTTATAGCCGTTGTTGAGCGGTATCAGTTTGTCGCCCCTATCAGCCTCTTCCACCCATTGCATGCGGTAACGTGGGTTGGCAAGGATTTCCTCGCAAGCCGCTCTTACCGCCTTGGATGCTTTCTTATAATTAGGATAAGCAGTATTCTTCTCATTGAATCCATGATTGTAATAGATGAAATAGATAGGTCCGAGCGAACCGTCTTTCTTCACCTCTCTCACCACACGGCCGATGCCGTTGCCATCGTTCGGGTCGTCCTTTCTGTCCAAAGCCACACCATAGTTTCCGGTAGCCAGGAGGATGCCACCCTTAGATACATACCAGCCCACACGCTGGTGCATGATAGCCTTCAATGGTTTCTGCTTGTAGACATCAGGATATTGCAGTTCCGGTTTCGGCTGGTATTTCGCCTTCTTGAAACCGGCTGGCACATCATATTCAGGGAAGAGAATCTGTGGCTGGCTCCAATTGTATCCGTTCTCAGAAACCTGCATCAGGGTTCTCGATGGGGGTACATGCTCCTCGGCAGGATCGCTCAGGAAATGCATGTAGAACTTGCCGTTCCAATACGCCATCATCGGCTGATGGTTATAGGTCCAGCCTCCACCATTTGCCTGGGAAGGATGCTCGCGGTTGGCACGGAGCGTCTGGATATTGTGAACTCCTACCACTGGCGACAAAGCTCCATCATGACGCGACGGATCTGCCATCGTGGTTCCGGTATAGTGGATGCGGTCCTGTTCCAGCATGGCCTTCACGATGCGTTCCGGAGCACGGAAAATGGTGCCGTGCTTGTGGTTCTTCGGCACACTCACCTGCTGGCTCACATCGGTGAAATGAACGAAATCCTTGGTAAAATGAGCGCCGAAATCGAAGAGGCGGTAACGGTCGTAATAAATGAGATAACCATTGCCCAGCGGACTGTTCTTAGGCAGTTTGACGGTGGTTGGTCCTTCCATGAAATTGCCGGTGAATGGTTCTGAAGCCTTGCTCCACGGTCCCATCGGGTTCTTGGCAAAAGCCACCTTGATATTGCGGGCATTGCGGGTATTATCCTTCAATACCATCACATAATCGTTCTTACCACGCTTCAGCAGAGTGGCATCTATACAACTGAATCCCGGATCTATCAGGAGCTTACCCTTGGTCCATGTCTTGAAATCCTTGGTTACGGAATAGTAGAGACGGTGATTGTTCTTCTCGTCTTCGATGCCCAGGGCGAAGTGCTGGCTAGGCACACACGATGCCCATACCACCATTGCCTGCTGGCGGTCTTCATCCCAGAAGAACTCCGGTGCCCATACATTCACGGTAGTAGGATCGTCCATCACCTCGATGAATTTCGGTTCGCTCCAATGCATCAGGTCGCGACTTTCTGCATAACCGAAGCCACGGTCGCCCCGCCAGCTGCTGGTCCATACCAGATGGAACACACCGTCAGGGGTACGGATGATGGAAGGGTCGCGCATTACTTTCTGCTTGCCTACCTTAGGAGCCAGGAAGGTGCCCGGAATACTGTCCCAATGGACGGCATCCCTACTATAGATGAACCGCAAGCCGTCGGTTGCAGGCTCGTGGAAAGAGGTTGATACATAAAAATCCTGTGCCTGGACTGCAAAGCCCAAGGACAGCAACCATAAGATGATGAACAGTTTATTCTTTATCTTTATCATTGTTCTAGAGTTTGTTTCTAATGATTATATAGAATAAAGACGCAAGACGCTCCGTTTTGTAACGTCACTATTTAAAAATAAGTTAAACATTTTGGCTGTTTTGTCTGAATGTTGTACTTTTGCATAATATGAATAGTATTCTAGACCAAGACATCATGTTCCTGCCAGGGGTAGGACCCAAGAAGAAAGAGATACTGAGCAAGGAGCTCGGCATCAACTCTTATAGTGACCTGCTGGAATACTATCCATATAAATATGTAGACCGCTCCAAGGTTTTCCACATCAGCGAACTCAATGCCGACATGCCCTTTGTACAACTCAAAGGCAAGATACTCAGCTACGATGAGATAGATACCGGTAAGCGCAACAAACTGCTGGTAGCCCATTTCTCAGACGGCTACGGTGTGGCTGACCTCATCTGGTATCGCGGCGCCCAATACATCATGAAGACCTATAAGGTGGGAACCGAATATCTCGTTTTCGGAAAGCCAACCGTCTTCAACGGCAGATTCCAGTTTACCCATCCCGATATGGACGATGCCACCAATCTCCAGATTTCAGAGATGGGCATGCAGCCCTACTACTCGCTTACCGAGAACCTAAGAAAACGCGGCTACACCTCACGTTCCATAGAGAAGATGACCAAGCAGCTGGTCACCATCCTTCCTCCACTTCCCGAAACGCTGCCCAGCCATATCGTAGACCGTTTGCATCTGGTTTCGCGCGATGCAGCCATCCGCATGATTCATTATCCGCATTCCCATCAGGAGATGCAGAAAGCACAGGTACGCCTTAAATTTGAGGAACTCTTCTATGTGCAGCTTAATATATTAAGGTATGCCACCGACCAGCGCCGCAAGTTCAGGGGCTATGTCTTCAACCGCATCGCTGATATCTTCAACGGGTTCTACGCCCATCATCTGCCTTTCGAACTGACAGGCGCCCAGAAACGGGTGATGCATGAAATCAGAGCCGATATGTGCAGCGGCAGACAGATGAACCGTCTTCTGCAGGGTGATGTAGGTTCAGGTAAGACGCTCGTGGCACTCATGACCATGCTCATTGCGCTGGATAACGGTTATCAGGCATGTATGATGGCACCTACCGAAATTCTTGCCGAGCAGCATCTGCAAACCATCTGCGACTTTCTACAGGGAATGGATATCCGCGTAGAACTGCTCACAGGCATCGTAAAGGGAAAGAAGAGAGAAAAGATTCTTGCCGACCTGGCTACGGGCGACATCCAGATTCTGGTAGGCACCCATGCCATCCTCGAAGACCCGGTGGTTTTCAGAAGATTAGGCGTAGCCGTCATCGATGAGCAGCATCGCTTCGGTGTGGCACAGAGAGCCAAGCTGTGGAACAAGAGCGAGAATCCGCCTCATATTCTCGTGATGACCGCCACTCCTATCCCCCGCACCCTCGCCATGACCATTTATGGTGACCTGGACGTGAGCGTGATTGATGAACTGCCACCGGGCAGAAAACCGATACAGACGCTACATAAGTTTGATACCCAACTCACCAGCCTCTATCAGAGCATCCGCCGCCAGATTAATCTCGGCAGACAGGTATATATCGTCTTTCCGCTGATCAAGGAAAGTGAGAAGAGCGACCTGAAGAACCTGGAAGAAGGTTACGAAACGCTGAAACAGGCATTCCCGGAATTCAAATTGAGTAAGATTCATGGCAAGATGAAATCTGCCGAAAAGGAGGTAGAGATGGAGCAGTTTGTAAAGGGCGAAACACAGATTCTCGTTGCCACCACCGTAATAGAAGTTGGTGTAAATGTGCCCAATGCTTCTGTGATGGTTATCCTGGACGCACAACGCTTCGGTCTCTCCCAGTTGCACCAGCTGCGAGGCCGTGTAGGAAGAGGCTGCGACCAGAGCTACTGCATTCTGGTAACCAACTATAAGCTTTCAGAAGAAACCCGCAAACGTATTGATATCATGTGCGATACGAACGACGGTTTCCGTATCGCCGAGGCCGACTTGAAACTCCGTGGTCCCGGCGACCTGGAGGGAACGCAGCAGAGCGGCATGGCTTTCGACCTGAAGATAGCGAATATTGCCAGAGACGGTCAGCTGGTACAACTGGCGCGCACAGAAGCACAGGAAATCATCGACAACGATCCTGAATGCAATGCCCCTCACAACGCCCTGCTCTGGAACCGCCTCAAGGAATTGAAGAAAACCCATATCAACTGGGCAGCCATCAGCTAAAGCAGCAAGCAAGAGCAGTTCCTGCTATCAGAAAGCAAGCAAAAGCAGTTTCTGCTATCAGAAAGCAAGCAAAAGCAGTTCCTGCTATCAGAAAGCAAGCAAGAGCAGTTCCTGCTATCAGAAAGCAAGCAAAAGCAGTTCCAGCTATCAGAAAGCAAGGCTAACAGGTGGCTTCAGCTATCAAGCAGCCTCACCCCCGTTCCAGGCGATTCCATCGCCTGTCCCAAAAGTAAAAAGTATAATTATGGATAGAAGAAGAAAGCCGGCTATCAGAGAGCCGCGACCAGAAATAACCCTGGAAGAAATGAGAGCCATTCTCGAAAACATTACGGAAATAGAAAGCGCAACAGGCATCAGATATGTCAAACTGCATGTCACGGCAAAGATGATTATCGGTATCAGAGAGTCATCGGGTAAGGAATTTACCATCAATCTCAACGACCTCTACCGCGCTTATCAGGAATGCCTCAGATTCACCAGTCCGGAGGTAAAAAAGTATATTTTCATGGGGCATTCTCCTGCCGTGGCTCTGTTGAGAATGCTACAAAAGCATGAAACGTACTAAAAGTCAACTCCTTGCATCTCATTTTCCTAATGTAAGTTAAAAAAAAGGCTAGGGCGTTAAATATCGCCCTTTTGGCTTTAACAACTTTGGTTTTTTGAAGTTTTTTTGTTATATTTGCAACGTCTATATAACAAAACCGCTACATGAAGGCATTTGCCTTAGTGGTTTTTGCAGAATTTCTTGTATGATTCTGCGCTGTTGACACGAACCTAAAAAAGAAAATAGAAAAAGTAGTATGAGTTTTAAAAAGAGTATAAAGAAAATTTCGGTCGTTGCATTGTTGGCGCTAACAGCTTCTCCCGTTTGCGGACAAGACCTGTTGGCAAGACAGGCACCTGTAGACCACAGAATGAAATCACTCGACACACTCGCTGTGTCGCATTATCGAATGATTGAAGACAGAGAGAACCCTGCAGCCGAGCTGTATGAGGATTTCTCTAACAAGTACGCTCACAAGGCTACAACCTTGCCTGAGCGCTTCCGCATCGATCTCCGTCATTTCTGCATGCCAACTCCTAGTCGCGTTGTCACAAGTAACTTCGGTTACCGTGCTAGCTTTGGCCGCCAACATAAAGGTATGGACATCAAGGTTTATATTGGCGACTCAATCCGCTCAGCCTTTTCAGGCAGAGTTCGCATCGTAAGATATGAAGGCGGTGGTTACGGTAAGTACATCGTGATTCGTCACCATAATGGTTTGGAGACCATCTATGGTCACCTCTCTAAGCAGCTCGTTACTGAGGGCGAAGAGGTAAGAGCCGGCGATGTGATTGGCTTGGGTGGTAACACGGGTAGAAGTACCGGTTCGCATCTCCACTTTGAGACCCGTCTCTGTGGTGTGGCTCTGAACCCGGCACTCTTCTTCGACTTCCGCAACCAGGACGTTACAGGCGACTTCTACAGCTTTAACCGTGATACCTACGAAAGCGAATCAGCTGATGCCAATGCTGCCCGCGGCAAGGTTGGCAACGGTGGTTACACCAGAGAGCAGGTTAACGGCGGCGAAGTGGGAAGATACTACGAACTGCCTGCTGGCCACGAGAAGCTCTACCACAAGGTGAAGCCAGGCGAAACGCTTAGTTCTATCGCTGAAAAGCGTGGCGTAACTGTAGAGCAGATCTGCAGACTCAACGGCTACCGCAAAGACAAGAAGGTTAGTGTAGGACAGATTATCAGATACGTATAATACGTATAAAAGAATAAACTCAAAAAAAGAGGGTGTGTCATAAATTAATGACACACCCTCTTTTTTTTTGACCTTTATTTTCGCGATTCTCCGGCATTACAAGATGCCGAAGAGTCGCAACACATCGTTCAGATTGGCAACGACAAGCAGAAGAATCAGTATGCCGAAACCAATATACTCAGCACGCTCCATGAACTTATCGCCCGGTTTGCGACCTGTGATAATCTCATAGAGAAGGAAGAACACATGTCCACCATCAAGAGCAGGGATAGGAAGAATGTTCATGAAGGCAAGAATGATACTCAGGAACGCTGTCATAAGCCAGAATGCATGCCAATCCCATACAGATGGGAAGAGACTGCCCAGCGCACCGAAACCACCCAGACTCTTGGCACCTTCCTTAGAGAAGACATACTTCATATCGCCCACATAACCGGCCAAGACATTCCAGCCGTATTTGATGCCGGCAGGGAAACTCTCGAAGAAGCCATAGTTGACATGAGTAATCTTATAATCGAGCATGACAGGATGATTGTAGAAGCCAAACTTCACACCCTCTTCGGTGGACTGCAGGAGAACACTTGACTTGATGGTATCGCCAGAAGCCTTGAGATAAGTAACCTGAGCTGTAAGAGCTCTGGCACTATCCTGCGGCGTCTCAGCCAAAGCAAGCACATCCTCTACTCTGCCCAATTCAATCTGAAATTCGTTGAAAGAGACTACCTTTTTATTATTAATAGCAAGAATCTGATCACCCTTTGCCAAACCGAGTTTGCTGGCAGGTGAATCCTTCATCACACTATCAATCTGCAGCGGTACATACACATCAACGAAGCGAGGACTGCTCTTAATCATACTGAGCATGTCGAGATCGCCAGGCAGATTAAGCGTCACCGGTTTGCCCTGACGGATGATATTGACCTGCTTAGCCTGAGAAAGGTCACGATACAGATCGCCATCAAAGGTCTTGAACTCACCCAGATCGGTGCTTACCAGAATATCCTTATCCTGGAAGCCCAATGCCTTTGCCTCGGTATTGAACTTCATACCATAACTCATATCGCGGGTAGCCACATAATTATCGCCCCAATGGAACAGAATCATGGAATAGATGAAGAGAGCCAGCACGAAGTTAACCAGCACGCCACCTATCATGATGAGCAGGCGCTGCCATGCCGGTTTGCTGCGAAACTCGTATGGCTGTTCCGGCTGTTTCATCTGTTCGGTATCGAAACTTTCATCTATCATACCCGAAATCTTACAATATCCTCCGAGCGGCAACCATCCCAAACCATAGGTAGTATCCGAATTCTTTGGCTTGAACTCGAAGAGATGGAACCAAGGGTCGAAGAACAGATAGAACTTCTCCACTCTTACACCAAAGAGTTTGGAGAAGAAGAAGTGTCCGCCCTCATGGAGCAACACTAAGATGGAAAGCGACAGCATCAGCTGCAACGCTTTGATCAAAAATACTTCCATTTATTTACTTTGAACTTTGAACTTATTTACTTGGAACTTTGAACTTGGAACTTTGAACTTTATGATGAGCCCTATATCCTACGTTCATTTTAACTATTAACTATAAACTATTACTTGAGCATCAGCTCTGTAGCTATGCGGCGAGCCTCAGCATCGGTCTGCAGATAGACATCAAGGTCGGGATTACTATCGAAAGTAACCTTCGCCATCGTCTCTTCGATGATATCAGCCATCTGAAGGAAGCCACACTCTCCTTTGCGGAAGCCGGCATTCACTATCTCGTTGGCAGCATTCACGATACATGACATATTACCACCCTTTCTGATGGCATCGAAAGCCAGTTGCAGGCACTTGAACTTCTGATAGTCAGGCTTGAAGAACTGCAAATCCTGCGTCTTGAAGAAATCGAGACGATCGCCATTCAGATGCAGACGCTGAGGGAAAGAGAAGGCATACTGGATAGGCAGACGCATATCTGGCACACCCAACTGAGCCTTGACAGCACCATCAACAAACTGAACGGCACTATGCACAACGCTCTGCGGATGGATAAGCACCTCAATCTTGTCAGCCGGAACCCCAAAGAGCCATTTAGCTTCAGTCACCTCGAAGCCCTTGTTCATGAGCGAAGCCGAATCGATAGTTATCTTGGCGCCCATATCCCAGGTAGGATGCTTGAGGGCATCGGCAGCAGTCACCTTCTCCAACTGCTCGTGGGTATAATTACGGAAAGGACCACCCGAACAGGTCAGGAGAATCTTCTCTACCTCGTTGTCGCCCTCACCCACCAGACTCTGGAAGATGGCACTATGCTCGCTGTCAACAGGGAGGATAGGCACATGATATTCCTGTGCAAGATTGCAGATCAGCTCACCCGCTACCACCAGCGTTTCCTTGTTGGCAAGACATATCTTCTTACGCGCCTTGATGGCATGGATGGTTGGTTCCAGGCCCGAGAAGCCTACCATGGAAGCCAGCACCATATCGATAGGCTCAGCCTGTACGATATCGCAAAGCGCCTGAGCACCGGCATAAACCTTGATATCAGGCTCATCACTGAGCATATCCTTCAGCTCCTCGTAGCGAGCCTCATTGGCTATGACCACAGCAGCCGGACGGAACTTGCGAGCCTGCTCGGCAAGTTCCTGCACTCGGTTGTTGGCGGTGAGGCAATACACCTCGTAAAGGTCACTATGCTGCTCGATGACATCAAGCGCCTGTGTACCGATACTTCCCGTAGAACCGAGAATACATATCTGTTGTTTCTTCATATTTCTTCACTTTATAAGTCGAGCAATCCCTCTGGAATTGCCATTCTGATTTCTTTCTTTTCAGCGCTCACCTCTTCGATGAGGTCGTTGCTGGCAGGGATGAGGATTTCATCACCTGCATCGGTTGTTACCTCGAAAAGAAGGTTGAGGGTAGAATCGTCTACATGTTCTATGGTACCTACCACCTTGCCGCTTACAGCATCTACCAGATGGAAACCAATGATTTCTGCCCAGCTCATGTTCTCTTCATCACTGTCAGAGAGATGACGTGGGAAGAAGACCTCACAACCGGTATAGTTGCGTGCCTGCTCCTGGGTATCGATATCCTCAAACTTCACGAGCACATTCTCATCGTTCTTAAAACGATATTCCTCTAAATAGAAAGGCACGAGGATGCCATCGATGTCGAGTACCAGGTACTCGGCATCTACACGGTCGAAAACATCATCTGTAATGGCGAAAGTTATCTCGCCCTTCACGCCATGAGGTTTTCCCAACTTGCCTATCTTATATACTTCGTCGCGTCTAATCATTCAACATTCAACATTTAACATTTAACATTTAACATTGATTAATCACTGACACGGGTAATCTTGGCACCCAGCGCATTAAGGCGATGCTCGATATCCTCATAACCACGGTCTATCTGGGCGATATTGGCAATGCGGCTGGTACCGTTGGCACTCATGGCAGCAATCAGCAGGGCAATACCGGCACGGATATCAGGACTGGTCATTCTGCCAGCACGCAGTTTGATCTTATGGTCATGACCTACCACCACAGCACGGTGAGGATCACAGAGAATGATCTGCGCACCCATATCAATCAGTTTATCCACGAAGAAGAGGCGGCTCTCGAACATCTTCTGATGGAAGAGAACGCTGCCACGAGCCTGGGTAGCCACTACGAGGAGCACGGAAAGAAGGTCAGGAGTGAGTCCTGGCCAAGGGGCATCGGCAAGCGTCATGATGGTGCCGTCAATAAACGAATCGATGACATAATGTTTCTGTTCTGGAATCACAAGGTCATCGTCCTCTATCTTTATCTTCACTCCCAGGCGGCGGAATGCATCAGGAATAATACCCAAATCCTTGACAGACACATTCTTGATGCGCACACCTTCGCCACACATTGCCGCCATGCCGATGAACGAACCTACCTCAATCATATCAGGCAAGATGCGATGCTCGGCACCATGCAGTTTATCAACACCCACGATGGTGAGCAGGTTGCTGGCGATGCCGCTGATCTGAGCGCCCATCGCATTGAGCAGATGGCAGAGCTGCTGGATATATGGTTCGCAAGCTGCATTATAAATGGTGGTAGTGCCCTTTGCCAATACTGATGCCATGATGATATTGGCAGTACCGGTAACCGAAGCCTCATCGAGCAACATATAGCAGCCCTTCAGCTTCTTTGCCTGTATCTGGTAAACATTACGCTCATCATCGTGAACGAAGTTGGCGCCCAGATACTTGAAGCCCAGGAAGTGGGTATCCAGACGGCGACGACCTATCTTATCGCCACCCGGCTGAGCTATGGTAGCCTTGCCACATCTACCGAGCAGCGGACCTATCATGAGCACACTACCACGAAGAGAAGAACATTTCTTCACAAACTCCAGACTGTCGAGATAATCGAGTTTCAACTCATCACTTTGGAATGTATAGTCGTGACGACTGTGCTTGGTTACCTTGACACCTATCTCCTGGAGCAACTTAATCAGGTTGTTCACATCCAGGATGTCCGGCACGTTGGTGATGCGCACAGGCTCGTCGGTAAGGATTGTGGTACAGATAACCTGCAGCGCCTCGTTCTTGGCGCCCTGAGGTGTGATAGTACCTTTGAGCGGATGACCGCCCTCTATGATGAAAGACTCCATAAGCTTGTCTACTATATATAATAATGTGGATTACTTTTTCTTCTTATTATTATTTACATTCTTAGGCTGCGCCTCAATCTTCTCGAAAACGAAGGTATCGAGATCGAGCTGGATGTTGCCATCGGTAAAACGTGCCAGATCGGAAGCTACCTTGGCTACATCGCTGGAGCCATGGCTCCAGGTTACCAGGTCGCGATGCATCTGGTTGGCAGTAAGCTCCACGAGTTTATCGCGCTCCTCACTTGGTTCCATCGTCTTCAGCTTTTCGAAAATCTCGAAGAGCATAGCTCCATAATGGCGCACCGGGATGTGCTGCATAGGATATGGCAAAGGCTCCGGCTTGGTTGCTATCTTCACAGCATCCGATACATCATAAGGGAAATCGATGTCGAGCTGGAAATTGCTCATGATGGCAAGCTGGTCCCAGAGTTTCTGCTCATGGTCCTCTACCCCTCTGTTCTCAGGGAACATACGGTCCATGACTGCAATAATGGTCTCTGCACAGCGCTGGCGCTCTTCACGGTCGGTAAGCGTCAGACAATGGTCTACCATCTGCTGAATCTCACGGCCATACTCAGGCAGAATGAGCTTAGCTCTCTGGGTATTATAGTCTAATCCTTCTATATTCATTCTTACAATATTTTATATAATCAATAATTCTAGAGCAGTTTCTTTGGCATCTTAGCCACGAAATCCTTAAGATAGAAAGGCACGAAATATGCCACATCTTCGAACTTGCCCTCTACGAAACGCTTCTCTGCCAGCGGAGCCATATTCTTAGCCAAAGGCTCAATGCCCTCTACGAGGTGAGCATTCGGATGGTTGATGGTCTCCATACACTTGGCAGCGCCATTTCCGAAGAAGTACACATGATGCTGGTCCAGATATTCCTTGTAGGTATCAGCATCCACAATATCAGCCTGAATAGGGCGAACCACCTTCAGGGCGCGGTCGAGCACTTCGGCATATACCTCCATGCGACGGGCGTCGAGCATAGGTACGATGAGGGCGTCTTCCTCCTCAGGATGTTCGCCAAGCAATACAGGCACTGCCATCAGTTCGAGTGTTGGAACAGCGATGAGTTTCACACCGCGACCATAACAGATGCCCTTCGCCATACTCACACCGATACGCAATCCGGTATAGGAACCCGGACCACAACTTACCGCCACAGCCTCCAGCGGAAGACCATGAGAATCGAGGAAATCAAGAGCCTCATCCACAAACACACCCAACTTAACAGCATGGTTCGGACCTGTGTGATCTTCCTGGTTGAAAATCACCTGTCCACTATCACTAATTGCCACTGAGCACACGTCCGTACTCGTCTCAATATTCAAAATACACGACATAATTAAAAAATATATTCTTAAATAAGGTGCAAATATACTCATTTTCTCGCTTTTTTTTGTACTTTTGCAGAAATTTAACGCGAAAGATTATATGATACAGTCAATGACAGGCTTCGGAAAAGCTACCGCGGCCTTTAAAACAAAGAAGATTAATGTAGAGATAAAGTCATTAAATAGCAAGACTCTTGACCTCTCTACTCGTATTGCTCCGCTCTATAGAGAGAAGGAGATGGAAATCCGTCAGTATATCTCTAAAAATCTAGAAAGAGGCAAGGTTGACTTCGCCATCTGGATTGATAAGGATGCTACTACAGATGCCACTCCTATCAACGCGGCGCTTGTACAGAATTATTACCAGCAAATCAAGAAGATTTCGGCTGAAACAGGCATTCCTGAGCCAACCGACTGGTACAGCACTCTGTTGCGTCTTCCGGATGTAACAACGAAGACGGATGTGGAAGAATTGAGCGATGAGGAGTGGGAAGTGGCAAAAAATGCAATTTGCGAGGCTGTGAACCATCTCGTAGCCTTCCGCAAGCAGGAAGGAGCCGCTCTCCAGAAGAAATTCACAGAGAAGGTGGATAACATCCAGACTCTCCTGGCTAGCATCGAACCATACGAGAAGGCTCGCGTGGAGAAGATCAGACAGAACATCGTTAACGGTCTGCAGCAGATTCCGAATGTAGATTACGACAAGAACCGCCTGGAGCAGGAACTCATCTACTACATCGAGAAGCTCGACATCAGTGAGGAGAAGCAGCGCCTTGCCAACCACCTGAAGTATTTCCGCGAGACCATGAATGAGGAAGGTCATGGTGTAGGAAAGAAACTCGGTTTCATCGCACAGGAAATGGGACGCGAAATCAACACCACCGGCTCTAAGAGCAACCAGGCTGAGATGCAGAACATCGTGGTGAAGATGAAGGACGAACTGGAGCAGATCAAGGAGCAGGTGCTGAATGCCCTCTAAACAAGAGACAGGCACCTCCTCTCTTCCCAAGAGCCCCCTCAAAAGCTCCCTCAAGTGGCGCTTTTGAAAGCCTCGCCCCGTTCCAGGCGATTCCATCGCCTGTCCCAAAAGCCCCCTATCAAACAGCAAATAAAGAAAAGAAGAAGAAAAAATGAAGAACGGATTGTTAATTTTCAGCGCCCCATCGGGCAGCGGTAAGAGCACAATAGTAAACTGGCTGATGAAAGAGCACCCGGAATTGAAGCTGGCTTTCTCTATCAGCTGCACCTCTCGTGCTCCGCGCGGTACAGAACAGAATGGTGTAGAGTATTTCTTCCTCTCTCCAGAGGAATTCAAGGCTAAGATTGAGGCTGACGAGTTCCTGGAGTATGAGGAGGTTTACCAGGACAGATTCTACGGCACCCTGAAGTCACAGGTAGAAAACCAGCTTGCCAAGGGCGAGTCGGTGATTTTCGATGTTGACGTGAAGGGTGGTGTAAACATCAAGAAGTTTTATGGCGAGCGTGCCTTGAGCATCTTTGTCCAGCCACCTTCGGTAGAGGAATTGCGCCGTCGTCTGGTTGGCCGCAATACTGATGCGCCTGAGGTGATTGAGCAGCGCCTTGCCAAGGCAAGCTATGAGTTGACCTTTGCCCCTCAGTTTGACCACGTGGTTGTAAACGATGACCTGGAGAAGGCGCAGCAGGAGGTTTATCAGCTCGTCAAGGCCTTCCTAGACGCAGAGTAAGAAATGAAGAAGGTAGGAATCTTTGGCGGTAGCTTCAACCCCATTCATACGGGCCATATTGCATTGGCGAAAAGCCTTTGCGAGAAGGCCTACCTGGACGAGGTGTGGTTCATGGTTTCGCCCATGAACCCATTCAAGAAAACCGCTACCGACTTGCTCGACGACCAGCTGCGCCTGGAAATGGTAGAAAAAGCGCTGGAGCACGAGCCATTACTGAAGGCATGCGACTACGAGTTCCGCCTGCCTAAGCCATCTTATACCTGGCACACGCTGCAAGCCATCAGCAAGGATTACCCGGAAAACGAGTTCACCCTGCTGATTGGTGGCGACAACTGGGCTGCTTTCGACAAGTGGTACCACCACGACGACATCCTAGCCCACTATCCCATCGTGGTTTATCCGCGCCAGGGAGCCAGCATAGGCAATGTGCCAAAAGGCGTTACCATCGTAGAAACTCCACTGCTCAACATCAGCAGCACGGAAATCAGAAAGCGTATCAAAGAGGAGGAAAGCATCAGGGGAATGGTGCCGGAATGCATCGAACAACTGGCTGTCAGAAACTACAGGCAGCTCTAAGCATCCCTCTCTCCGAAAACGCTTAAAATCATATTTAAACAACAAACAGCAAAAAATGAGTTGGAAAGAAATCATTAAGAAGTGTCTGAACGTGGCTTCTGCTCCGATTCGCAGAAATGCCAACTTCTTTGTGTTCATGTACCTGCTGGGCATGATCAGTTCTATCGTGACTACACCTGCCAAGGGGACTTTATACGACAACCTGTTCCTGGAACTCTTTGTCGACCTCTATGTGGTGTGTGCCGTTGTCGCCATCTTCCCCAAGAAGGTGCGCTGGGGTCTGCGTGCCGTACTATACCTTATATTATATAGTACAGCTGCCGCCGACACCTATTGCTACGTGAATTTCGGCTCTACGCTCAACCCTTCTATGCTGATGCTGGTGGGCGAGACCAACAGTTCGGAGGCTAGCAGTTTTCTCTCAGCCCTCATCTCTGCCGAGGTTCTCTTCAGTAGTGTGGGCTGGATTCTGCTTCTGGCTCTCATCCAGATTCTCATCGCCATCTTCCGCAAGCAACTCATCAAGCTATACGTTTTCATCATTACCGTTCTGGAGTTGGCTTCAGTCAAGAAACGGCTGATGGCTATCCCCCGCATGACTGCAGCCATGCCTGCCAGCTTCGGAATCCTATGCCTCATCATCTTCATCATAGGATGCTGCACCTCCTGGCACAACAAGATGGCTTACCATAAACTCATGAACGGTAGAACGATAGGCGAAGTAGAGCATATCCTGACAGAAAAGGATCATGCTGTACTCTATCTGCCAATCTACCGACTCCAATTCAGTATCTATGCCAATCAGCTGGCAGCACATCAGATTACCCAACTCATTCATGCTGCCCACGAAGTAAAGGTTGACAGCTGCAGCTACCGCTCGCCAAACATCGTGCTGATTATCGGCGAAAGCTTCGGTCGCCATCATTCCCAGCAGTACGGCTATTTTATGGATACCACTCCACAGCAGGTAGCCTTGGAGAAATCGCGCAAGCTCACCAAGTTTACCGATGTGGTAACCTGCTGGAACCTGACCAGTTTCGTCTTCAAGAACATGCTCTCTACCCATGTGGTAGGCGAGAAAGGCGAATGGTGCGACTATCCGCTCTTCCCTGAAGTGTTCCGAAAGGCAGGCTATAACGTAACCTTCATCACCAACGAATTCCTGCCACAGGCAAAGGAGGCGGTTTACGACTTCAGCGGCGGTTTCTTCCTGAACAACCCGGAACTGAGCAAACTCCAGTTTGACCATCGCAACACCCAGCTCCACGATCTGGACGACGGACTGCTGAAGGATTATGATGACAGTCTGAAGAACTTCCAGAAGGAGCACAACCTCACCATCTTCCACCTGATGGGCCAGCATGTAAACTATAAGCAGCGCTACCGCACAAAGCAAGCACGGTTCTGGGCAAGCAGTTATGAAGACAAGCGTCCTGAACTGACCAATGCCCAGCGCAAGATGCTGAGTCATTACGATAACGCTACCCTCTACAACGACTCTATCGTAGCCCAGATTGTGAAGCGTTTCCAGAAGCAGGATGCCATCGTTATCTACGTGCCCGACCATGGCGAGGAATGCTACGAAGAGAACCGTGGCTTCATCTGCCGTAACCACTCTGCAGAAATCGACTGGCCGCTGGCTCACTATGAGTTTGAGATTCCGTTCTGGATATACTGTTCGCCAAAATATATCAGGAACCACCGCGATATCTACCGTCAGATACGCAAGGCTAAGGACAAGCGCTTCATGACCGATGCCCTGCCTCATCTCCTGCTGTATCTGGCTGGCATTGAGACACCTACCTATAAGGAGGAATATAACATCCTGAGTCCGAAATATGACGAGATGCGACCACGTATCCTCAAAAACTCTGCCGATTACGACAAACTTCGTGATGCGCATCTGGAAAAGATAAAAAAGGAAGAAAGTAAAAAGGAAAAAAAGAAAGAAAGGAGAAACTGATTATGAATAGTGCTATTCTATCACGCCCGGCATGCAATGCCCTGAGAGGACTCGCCATCATCGGCATCTTCTTGCATAACTACTGCCATTGGCTGGGACCTATTGTCAAGGAGAACGAGTATCAATACTTCCAGCACAATGTTGACTGGCTGAACCAGGTAATGGTCAGCATGGACCTCAACCTGCCTGTGCACCTGCTCTCGTTCTTCGGCCATTACGGTGTGCCCGTATTCCTCTTTCTGAGTGCTTACGGACTGGTGATGAAATACGAGGCTAAACCTCATCTCTCTACCGAACAGCAGACCAGAATGTACAACATCTCGGGCAAGAAACTTACAGGAAGCATCAACTGGCGCGAACCACTCCACTTTATCCGCTATCACTATCTGAAACTCTTCAAGATGATGATAGTAGGTTTCGTGGCATTCACGATGCTCGACCTTATCACGCCTGGCTCTCACCACTATGCAGCGCTCGACATCGTTGCGATGCTGGGCATGTTCAATAATGTATTGCCAAATCCGGATAACATCATCTGGCCGGGTCCGTACTGGTTCTTCGGTCTGATGCTGCAACTTTACATCGTCTATCGACTGCTGCTCTATCGCCGCCATTGGGGATGGACCGTAGGATTGATGGCCATCTGCATCGTCATCCAGCTCATCCTGGGCTTTAACAATCCGGAGAGTGAAGTGATGAACCGCTACCGCTACAACTTTATGGGCGGCATGCTGCCATTCGGTTTGGGCATACTCTATGCCAGATATGGCGAAAAGATACTCATGACGTTCCATTCGCCTATCACCAACTTCTTTGGCTGCATCTTCTGCATCTCGCTGATTTACAGTTTGAGCGGCAGCATGATTGGCTGGACCTTCGTGCCGTTCTTCTTCTGTCTGCTGAGCGTATTGGTAGCCGACCTACTCCAGAACATCAGCTGGCTATCAGGTATTTATAAGGTATTAGAGTGGATGGGCAGCATCTCCGCCGCTCTCTTCGTATGCCACCCTATCACCCGCAAGATATTCATCCCTATCAGCCGTCAGGGCGACATCTATGCCGGCCTGCTCCTCTACATCATATCGAGCATCTGTCTGGCATGGCTCTTCACCCAACTGATGAAGAAGATTCCAAACCCGAAATATTAAAAGAAAATCATGAAGATAAAAGATATAGAACTGGCGAATATCAGCCGGTTTCGCGGCGAGTTGATGGGAGCAGCCATGCTGTTCATCATCCTCTTTCATGTGGCATTGCCTAGAGAAGATGCCTTTTTCGGGCTTCGCAGAATGGGCAATGTCGGTGTAGACATGTTCCTCTTTCTCAGCGGAATAGGTCTCTGGTTCTCGTGGATGAAGAATCCTTCTGCCAAACATTTCTTCATCCGCCGTTATCTGCGCATCTACCCTACCTGGCTCATCATAGCCTGCCTTTTCTATATCCCTTCTTTCCAGGGCGGAAGCACCTGGAACTGGATCTATCTCTTTGGCGAGATAACCATCAACTGGGGCTTCTGGCTGCATGATGAGCTCAACTTCTGGTACATCCCGGCTACGATGATGCTCTATCTCTTTGCCCCTGCCTACATGGAACTCATCAAGCGCCATCCTATCTACCGCTGGCTGCCGGTGGTGATGATCATGTGGTGCATTCTGGTACAATATGTCACCCCGATACATCAGGCTGTAGGACACCTGGAGATTTTCTGGAGCCGCGTGCCTATCTTCTTCATCGGCATCAACATGGGTGAGATGGTTAGACAGAAGCAGACGCTCGACGGCGCTTCGATATGGATGATATGGCTCATGTTCCTGATGACGCTGCTGGCGAGCATCTTCCTGGAACAGGAGAAGCACGGCATGTTTCCGCTCTTCCTGGAACGCATGCTCTATATCCCGCTTACCATCACCAGCATCCTGCTGCTGAACCGCATCTTCCGCCGCACCCCGAGTTGGTTTAACAAGGGGTTCATGTTTGTGGGAGCGCTGAGCCTGGAGTGTTATCTGCTCCATATCCACTTCGTGCTGAAATACCTAGAACCGCATCACTTGGGCTATTGGCCAACCTTCTTCATCTGCATAGGCATCACCCTGCCTGCAGCATGGATTCTGAGCAAGATAGCCGGATGGATTTCTAAAGAGTTAGCTAAGTTTATCAAGTAAAAAGGAGTTTATTTATTAAGAAAAATAGGAGTTTTATGAACGAGAATAAATTGGAAGACAGTAAAGGGTTTGCAGCGCTGCTGCGACTGGTTCGCCCGAAACAATGGATCAAGAATGGCTTTATTTTCTTACCGCTGTTCTTTGGCGGCGCCCTGTTGCATACAGATGCTCTGCTGGCGGGTCTGATTACTTTCTTCGCCTACAGTTTTGCCGCATCGAGCATCTATTGTTTCAACGATATCTATGATGTGGAGGCCGACCGCCGCCACCCGGTCAAGTGTCATCGTCCGATAGCATCGGGGGCGGTCAGCATCAAGCAGGCATACGGACTGATGTTCCTGATGTTTGCCCTCTCTATGGGTGTATGCAGCCTGCTCGAATCATGGGAGACGATGGGAATCATCATCTTCTATTGGCTTCTGAATCTTGGCTACTGTGCCAAATTCAAGCAATATGCCATCATCGATGTGTGTATCGTGGCTTTCGGTTTCGTACTCCGTCTGCTGGCAGGTGGTGTAGCTACGGGCATCGTACTCAGTAAGTGGATTGTGCTGATGACCTTCCTCATCACCCTCTTTATGAGTTTTGCCAAGCGCCGCGATGATGTACTGCGCATGGAGAAGACGGGCGAGGCTCCCCGCAAGAATACCATCCGCTACAACCTCACCTTCATCAACCAGGCTATCACGATTACGGCTTCCGTAACCCTGGTATGTTACATCATGTATACGGTGAGTCCGGAGGTTATCGAGAATTTCCATACCGAGAATCTCTATCTTACGAGTGTCTTTGTGCTGGTTGGTTTGCTGAGATACATCCAGATAGCCGTGGTAGATCAGAAGAGTGGTGACCCTACGAAGATTATCCTGCGCGACCGCATCACCCAGTTTATCGTGCTCGCCTGGTTGCTCTCCTTCCTGATCCTTATTTATATCGTATAAGAAAATGAAGAAAAAATTATATTGTTTCGATTTCGACGGAACGCTGACAACAAGCGATACCCTGTTGGAATTCATCAGATATGCCAAGGGTACCGGTCGTTTTCTGATGGTATTCCTGATGTACAGTCCGCTTTTGGTACTGATGAAGTTGCATCTCTTTCCCAACTGGAAGGCGAAGCAACTCATCTTTGCCCATCTTTTTGCCGGCATGCGTATCGAGAAGTTTGATGCGCTCTGCTGCGATTTTGCCGAAGAATACCAGCATCTGTTGCGCCCCAAAGGTGTTACGCTGGTACACGAAGCCCTGGTTGCAGGTGCTCAGGTTTTCATCGTGAGTGCCAGCATCGACAATTGGGTCCGCCCGTTCTTTAAAGTTCGCGGTCTAGATGGAGTCAGGGTTTTAGGCACCCAGATAGAAGTGATTGACGGCAGACTTACCGGCAAGTTCAAGAGCAACAACTGCTATGGCGAGGAAAAGGTACATCGCATCTGCGAGGCACTGACCACCACAACCGCCAATGCCTACGGTACCCCCTCATTATCTTTCGACCGCACGCAATATGATATTGAGGCATTTGGCGACAGCCGAGGCGACAAGGAGATGCTCGCCTATGCCGATAAAGGACATTACAAGCCCTTCAGAATTTAGAAACGCATAACGGAAGACAGGAAAGCCTAACGGAGTCGCAAACCATCTTGCCAAGTACCCATGTACGGCGAAACGCCGTATCAAGTATACCAACTTACGGACTTACAACACATTAACTTGTTATGAAACAAAGGAATACAGACATCGACTGGATAAGAGCCATCCTCATTATTCTCATGATATTGATTCATATCGTGAGCTTCGGCAACGCATACCCCCATCTCAAGGCAGGCATACTCTCGTTCATGATGCCTACCTTCCTCATCATTACTGGCTATCTCGTGAATATTGAGAAAAGCCCAAAGGAGATGGGAAGATACCTGATGTGTCTCGCTTTGCCTTACGTCATCATGGTAACCGGTTTCTCTGTCCTCTCCTATTTCATGCCGGTGAGAGATGGCATCACGGAACTGTCACTCTCTCAGATTTGTGAGAAGATATTCGTTACGTCCATCGGTCCTTATTGGTTCATCCAGACCATGATTATCTGCGGCATTCTCTATTACGTCAGTTTCAAGGGAGCAACCTGGGGAACCCTCAGACAGGGAAAAACGACGATGAGCACCACCACAAGCCTTTTTATCTTCGCCACCCTACTCCTGCTCCTGTCCAAGACACCCGCTCTTTCGCCCAGTGCCGCCACCTATTATTTCATCGGAGCGGTACTCAGACAATGCCATATCGGCTTTGACAAGATATTCCGTCCTTCACCGGTAGCCCTGCTGCTCTGGATCAACTTACTGGGCTTAGAAGAATGGTACGACTGGGGCACGCTCGCCATCGTCTTCTCCTGCTGGTGCTGCATTTCATCCCTGATGTGGATACACAGCCTCATCAAACGCCTACAGGATAATGCCAGCGTCCAAAAGACAGAAGCCACCTTATTATATATAGGCCGCAACACGCTGCCCATCTATCTCTTCCACCCCATCTTTACGATGGCAGCCAAGTTTTATCATCCCCTCTTTAGCTGGAATAGGAGCGAAATCTGTTTTGCCCTAGTTACCATCTTCATCGCCATTGCTGGAAGCATCGGCATCGCCAAGATGATGGAGAAGACCCATCTGGCTTATCTCTTCGGAAAAGGAAAGATGCTGAGATAAATAATACCAGGATATATTTGGTAATTTGGAGATTTTGAAGTACTTTTGCAACATGAATATCAAGAACAAGATAAATAATATGGATGATGCCAAGCGAGAGAAGCTGGGCGAAGTCATCAGATTCGGAATCGTAGGCGGACTGGCTACGGTACTGCAATATGTCATCTACCTGGCTATGATGCCGGCGCTGGCCCATTTCATCCCCAACATGGGCGACCACAGCCTGGCTACCACAGCCAACACCATCGCCTATATCGTGAGTTTCATTTTCAATTTCATCGCCAGTACCCGCTATACCTTCAAGGTAAAGGCGAATGCCAAGCGCGGAGCAGGATTCACCCTCTCCCACATCGTCAACTACTCGATGCAGACCCTCTGCCTCAACCTCTTCGTAGGCTTGGGTCTAGCCAAACAGCTGGCTATGATACCCACCCTCTGCATCTGCATCCCGGTAAACTTTCTCCTGGTAAGGTTCTTCCTGAAGAAATAAGGGGATTCCCCAAACACGATAAAAGAAAGATATGAAAAAGATATTCGATATTTTTAAAATCAAGAAAGAGGAAAGAGTTTCTGCACTCGTCGCACTCATCATAGCATGTGCCCTCAATGCCCTGACTGTCATCAAATACCACAGCCAGTTCTCGCTGATTACAGAGAATTATCACAAACTCTTTGTCAAGACCTTCCATGTGGCAGGTTTCGACCCGCTTACCTATAGCATCGTATCTCACTGGGACACAGAATATAACGTATACCGCCACCCGCTGCTGGCGTTCTTCATGTATATCCCGAATCAGATAAATCAAGGATTGATGATGCTTACCGGCATCAACTGCGTTCAGTTTGTCGTGGGAGCTATCCTGGTGTTCTGCGCCTTCTATTCCTTCATTTTTCTTTACCGTATATTCAGAGAAGTGATTGGTACAGAGCGCTTTGATGCCAACCTGCTCTCTGCCTTCTATTTCTCTTTCGCCTATGTGATGGTTTCAGCGATGGTACCCGACCATTTCATCATGTCGATGATCATACTCCTCTGTACCCTGTATATCACAGGCGTATGCATGAAGAAAGGCAGACAGCTTACCATCTGGCAGACTATCCTGCTCTTTGTATTTACAGCGGGCGTATCGCTCAACAATGGTCTGAAGACCTATCTTGCCGCCCTCTTCACCAATGGCAGAAAGTTCTTCAGCATCAAATACTTCCTGATAGGAGTCATCCTTCCAGCAGCACTCATGTGGGGCTTTGCAAGATGGGAATACCGCACCTTCGTATGGCCTAAGGAGATGGCAAGACACGAGGCTAAGATGAAGAAAAACAAGGAAGCCACAGCCAAGATTTACCAGCAATACCGCGACAGCACTGGCGTGAAAGACTCGGCAAAGGTAGAAGCTGCCGTCAAGAAAATCATCAAGGATAAAGCGCATGCCAAATATGTTCGTGACCATAAACAGATATGGAACAAGAACACGGGCAAGCCTATCGCCAAGGGCGAATTTATGAACTGGACCGACAAGACGACCTCCCGCTCGCAAACTCTGGTCGAGAATTTCTTCGGTGAAAGCATCATGCTGCACCAGCAGAACCTTCTGGGCGATGTATTGCGCAACCGTCCGGTTATCGTGAAATACCAGTCTGCGGTCAATTATGTGGTAGAGGCATGCATCGTTGTGCTTTTCTTACTTGGCATCCTTGCCGGAAGAAAATCAAAGTTTCTCTGGCTCACCCTGACATTCTTCCTGATGGATGCTGCCCTCCATATCGGTTTGGGCTTCGGTATCAACGAGGTATATATCATGACTGCCCACTATATGTATGCCCTTCCTATCGCCATCGCCTTCCTGGCGCTCAAGGCAAAAGGAAAGAGTCTGAAATGGGGCTTCAGAGGATTGATGCTCGCCATCACCCTCTATCTGTGGATAAGCAACGGATATCTGCTGGTAGGCTACATGCTAGGATAAATATTAGCAAGAAGCCTTGATCCAGCGGATGATATCCTCATGCTCCATATCAAACTTACGGGCAAAGAGGCGGTTGCTTTGTTCCAGCTCCTCTTTGTCTGCCAAAGTCCAGACGTATGGATTGCCCCGTTTCCAGTCAATAAGTCGCATACAGCCCTCATATTCATCTTTTTCTGAGTACAAGGCGGCCCGGAAATCGGGATGATTCCATACCAGGGTCTGCAGGAAGAACTCATCAGGGCAGAAGGTATAATTGAATCTTTTCAATACAAACGGCTTCTGGCTCACCACATACTCCACACATGCCTGCGTGATGCTCACCCAGTTGGCTCCCTTGGCAAAATCCATCTTCTGGCGATGCAGGAACGGCATGAGCAGCATCGAAAGATATTTATTCAGTCGCCTGGTAATGGCATTCAAAGCCCCATACTTCGAGCGGGTAAGACTGGTAAATAGCCAATAACGCATCATCTTCCGGCGGCAATCCCATTCAAATTCCTCACCATGATTGATGCCCACAAATTCCTTACCCTGATGCTCCTCAAAGAACTGATGGATGTAATCCTGCGATTTGATAGGTAAATCCTGACCACTCAGCAGATGGTAGTAGGCATAAGGTCCATGCTTCAAAGCCTCCTCGAAAAGCACATACTCCGCCTTAATCTGGCTCAGATTTCCCCAACGCACATCCACCCTCTGTTCCAATACAAAGAGGCGTGCCTTGGAAAGAACCAGCGGTTCAGCACCATCCAGCATATCCGATTTCCGGTCGATATGCAGAAATATATCATTGCGCTCATCATCGAGCATCGACAGCAATACCCTCAGAAGCGGTAAACTGCCATGAGCCATTATCAAAAAAGCATGTTTCATTGTCATTATTTATCTTTATTATCCAATTGTCCGTCCTGATGACTTTTTCATCATCATTGCGACAAAGATACACCAAATAAAAGAGAATACAAAATAAAACTCCGTTTTTATCAGAAAAAAGACACAAAATAGAGCCTTTCTTTTTGAATATTCAGAAAAAACAATTACTTTTGCAGCGCTAAGAAGGAGATGCGGCATGCATCAGCCCAGCAAAAAAATAATCAGAGAATGAACAATATATTTAGAATTAAAAAAGAAGAAAGGCTCTTTGCCTTGATTACACTCATCGTTATCATCGCCTTCAATGTGCTGATGATAACCTATCATTTTGATGATTTCGGCAAACCGAAAGCAGGATTCTGGACGCTCTTCACCAAGAACTTTCAGATTTCAGGTTTCGACCCCTACACCTACCTTACCCTCTCGAAGTGGAAGGTGTATTACACGGAGTATCGCCATCCCATGCTCCCTTTCTTTCTCTATCCTTTCTCGCTACTGAACGGCTGGCTGATAGAACTCACCTCCCGCAACTGGGCAACTATCATCGTGGCGGTGATGATGACATTCTTCTCCACCTACTCCACCCTCTTCTTCAGAAGAATCTTCAGAGAGGTGATGCAGCTGAAGGCTATAGACAGCAATGTGCTCACAGCGATGCTTTTTTCCTTTGCCTACGTGCTGCTCGTCACCTTTGTGGATGACCATTTCGGCATGTCGCTTTTCTTCCTGTCAATGACACTTTATCTGGCAGGCAAACAGCAGCAGGAACACCGCAGCATGCCTTGGTGGCAAACAGCCCTGCTCTTTTTCTTCACGGCAGGCATCACGCTGAGCAATGGCGCCAAGACCTTCCTTGCCGCCCTCTTTACCAATGGCAAAAAACTCTTCCGCCCGAAATATCTGGCATTGGGCATCATCTTGCCTACCCTTCTGATAGGTGCTGCAGGCATCTACCAGAACAAGGCATTCATTATTCCGAACCGTCTGGAAGGAGAACGGCTCGTGGCTCAGAAAGCTGCGAAAGACAGTACTTTTAGGGCTAAGATGGAACAGAAACAGAAGCACGATAAGGCTATCGCTGGCAAGAATATCCAGAAACGGGGCATGCTTTCATGGGCAGATATGTCTATCTCCCGTTCAGAATCACTGGTAGAAAACGTTTTTGGCGAATCGCTTATCCTGCACAGAGAACATCTGCTGGAAGATATCCACAGCCACCGCCCGATATTCGTGAAATACCAGACACCCGTTCCTTATATCATAGAGGGTATCATCGTGATTCTGCTGTGTATGGGCTTTTGGATGGGAAGAAGATCGGCCTTTCTCTGGCTCACTGCCTCATGGGTGGCATGCGATGCCTTCATTCATCTGGTCATGGGATTCGGACTGAACGAGGTTTATATCATGGCTGCCCATTGGGCGTTCATCATTCCGATCTGTATCGGATACATCATCAGAAACTGTAAGGAGAAATATCTGCCTTATCTTCGTGGAACACTCGCAGTTATCACCATCTTCCTGTTCTTCTATAACAGCACGCTGATATTCCAGTATCTCACAAGATAAAAAAGAGAACCCGACAAGATAAAAAAGTATCTTAGATTAAAACCATCATGCTGAAAATAAGTATCTTAACTCCTATCTATGGGGTAGAAAAATATATCGAACAGTGCGCCCGTTCACTGTTCGAGCAGTCGTATGCGTCTATCGAATACATCTTTGTAGATGACTGTACCCCCGATAAAAGTATCGGTATCCTACAATCGCTCCTGAAAGAATATCCTGAAAGAGCACAACAGGTACGCATCATCCACCACGACAGAAACCGGGGCGTGGGTGCCGCAAGACAGACGGCACTGATGGCGGCTACAGGCGATTATCTTTTATTTGCCGATAGCGACGATATGCTGCCGGAAGATGCAGTTGAGAAGCTGGCAGGAAAAGCAGATAGTAGCCATGCCGACCTGATTGATGGCGGCTACCGGGAATGGTACGAAGGGAAAGCAGGCAGACTCCAGAAACCTTTTGATGTTTCTGATGAGAAGCTGCTCAAACTGCTTGTTTGTCAGAACATCATCACCAACCGGCTGTGGGGCAGAATCTATAAGCGTTCGCTCATCATGGAGCACAGGATATTCTTTGAAGAGGGCATCAACTATGCGGAAGATCTTTTCTGGAATGCCCAGTTCATGTTCTACGGCAAAAAGGTGAACATTGATGATGCGGTATATTATTACCGTACCGACAATGAGAATTCCTACAATCACAATATCTCTGAAAAGAATCTCCTGTCATACTTCAAATCAACCCGCCGACTCATCGATTTTTTCGAGCAGAACGATAAGAAGCATCAGTACCTCAGAGCCACAGAGATAGGCATCGTCAATGCCTACCGCTGGGCAGCAAACGCACAGGTAGCCTTCGAAAAGGTGGATCAGGCGCTCGACTACAAGCCTAAGAGCGGCCTCATCCGACTCATCATCAAGCTCATCAAAAAGGGGGTACCTGTCAAGAGGGTGAATCTTATCTACCTCGCTTACAGAAGGCTATACACTCTTCTAATATCTGCACCTTCAGCAGTTTCATGATACAGAAGTAGATGGTGGCTGAAACCAGCAGACGAACCAGCAGCAGGAGATAGATGTTCTGCAGGCTGCGGGTCATAAAATAGGTAACTACCATCGTGGCTGCCGCACAGAGCATGAATGGCAGTATATCCTTTGCCACATCCAGAAACCGCAATCCGGCAACACGCTTCATCATCCACTGCCAGACCAGAAGCCAAGCTATTATAAATAAGGTATAGGCTATCACCATGGTCTGGATGCCATATTGATGACAGAACAATACCAAGGCGAGCAAACCCACTACCTGACCGATGTTGCACCACATATACACATCAGAACGCCCCTTGCTGATAGCCAGATTCTGATAGAGCGTATAAATAGGCATAAAGGCACCGCTCACACAGAGAATCTGCAACAGCGGCACACTGGCAATCCATTTCTCATGAATCGTAATCAGGATGAATTCGCGTGATACCAAAGTCAAGCCGAACATCAAAGGGAAAGAAAGGAATGCCGTGAAACGGAGCATTTTTCTAAACACCAGCAACTCGCGGTTCTTATCGTTCTGGATAGAAGCCAAGACAGGCTGAGCTATCTGTCCCACCGTATTGGCAACAAACGAATTAGCCTTGGTGTCCCAGTTGTATGCCTGACTATAGTTACCCACATCATTAATCGGATAGAACCTGCCGAAGACAAAGGTCAATACATTGTTGCTCACCGTATTGATGATGTTGGTAACCAGGAGTTTCACGCTGAATCCAAACATCTTCCTCACCGGTCCGAAATCGATATGAAAGTTCGGGCGCCATCCCGTATAATAATATCTTCCTATATTCAGCACAAGGATAAAGATAACCTGCTGCCAGGCAAGACTCCAGTAAGCCATGCCGTTGAATGCCAGTACCAGTCCCACGACATTCGAACTGATCAGAGCCATGAAATTAACGATGGTAATCTCCTTGTTCATCATGTTCTTCATCATATATCCGTTCTGGGCGATGCCAAACGAAGAGATGAAGAAACTCAGGAACACGAAGCGCGACAGGGAGGTGAGACAAGGCTGATGGAAGAAATCTGCTATCAGCGGCGCACAGAAAAAGAGCACCACATACATGGTAAGACTCACCAGGACATTAAACCAGAACACCGAGTTATAATCGTTATCGGTGGGTTTTCTGATATTCACCAGTGCCTGGGTAAACCCGCTACTCTGCAGATTGCCCGCTATCAGGGTGAATATGGTGAGGATGCCGATGATACCATAATCGGCTGGCGACAACAAACGCGCCAAGAAGATGCCAAAGAGGATATTGAGTACCTGGGTAGAGCCACTGTTCATCGCTCCCCAGAACAATCCCTTGGCGGTTTTTTCCTTTAATGATTCTGCCATCGTTTCTATCTGATAAATATGGAATATTACTTGTTTTTACTTTTTAGAATGCAAAAGTAGCATAAATAGTTTGAAGTTCAAAACTTTTTGCTTACTTTTGCAGCCGTAAAACAGAAAAAAGTATGGATATTAAGAACATCAAGAAGGAATGGAACGCCACAATACTCGATATATTGAAGGCATTCATCGACATCTGCAACAAGTATCACCTCAGATATTACTGTTGTGCCGGCACCGCCATCGGAGCCGCCCGTCACCACGGAATGATTCCCTGGGACGATGACATCGACGTACTGATGCCACGCCCCGACTACGACCGTCTGCTCGAAATCGCCAAACACGAAGACTTTGGCAAATACGAGGTAGTAACTCCCTACAACAACGAGTCATACCCTCTGTATTTCTCCAAACTCGTGAATCGCGAAACCACCCTTATCGAGGAGAAGGAGCGTCCTTGCATCATCGGTCTTTACGTAGATATCTTCCCTCTTGATGCCACCGACGATGACCTGGAAACGGCAAAGGCGCTGTATCGCAAATACTCTAAGACCATCAACCGTCTGAATGCCGTAACCACCCACAATACTTTCTTTGAGTACATCTCCCTGCTCCTGCACAAGGAAACCTGGGGCCGCTTTGCCATCAAGACGCTCGCCTTCTTCTGCCGCAGCAAGATGCGCCACCGCCTCATCCAGCAGATGGACGAGATGAGTCACCGGTATGACTTCGATAAGGCGAAGAACGTATTGGTGAATACGGGTTCCTACCACTACAAGGAGATTTTCCCGAAGGAATGGCTCGGCAAGGGCAAGGAATTCCCGTTCGAGGATACCACCGTCTTGCTGCCGGAGCAGGCTGATACCTATCTGCGCCACTTCTTTGGCGACTATATGAAGTTTCCACCCGTAGAACAGAGAGTAGAGAAACACCTTCGCTACTATCTGAACATGGAAAAGCGGGAAACATGGGATGAGATTAAAAGAAAGCTTTAGCCTTCCCTCACTTCCTGCAAGGTATGTCCGAAACCTTCTTCTACATCAAAGAGCGGTTTCCAGCCTAAAGCCTTGAGTTTATCCGTACTGAAGGTTGCCTTGGTGATAGGCGTGGTATTGCCCTGCTGCGCATCCGCCTCAGGAATATCAAACACCACCTTTCTATCCGCTTTCCGGGCTATCAGCTCTGCCAGTTGGCGGATGGAGATATTCGATTCTGAATGAGCCACATTATAGGCATTTGCCCTCTCGCCATCCAGCAGGAGGCGCAAGATGGCATGGGCGGCATCTACCACATAAAGCCAGGAGCGGAAAGCCTCACCCTTACTCTTCAGGACGATATCCTCACCCTTCAGAACATTGCGGATAAACTGGGCATACACCCTATTGTCACTCTCCGTAAAGCCCGGACCGTAGGTATGACTCAGTCTGGCTATCACCACATCGGCATCATACTCTGCTCCGTATGCCATGCAGAGCGTTTCGGCAGCACGTTTGGAAGATGGATAGCAGGCACGCACCGATGCACAATCCACATAGCCGCTGCTCTTCTCGGTAAATTCAGAGCCATCGCCCTCGCCATAGATTTCACCCGAAGAGATATAAACCATGCGCTGCATGCGGTGACTCAATCCATATTCCAGCAGATTGGATACGCCGTTGATGTTTGCCTTCATCACCTCTACAGGGTTCTGCTTAAAGAAGTTAGGACTCGCATTGCTGGCTGCATCGATGATGTAATCAGCGCCCTCAGCCAACTCATTATAGACTGGTTCCACTATCATCCTGTCCATGCTCTTGATGACAGGCTGGGTAACGTCTATCTCTGCAAAGAAGAAAGATTCATCCTCCCAATAGGCAGCAAACTTCTGTCGGGCACGTTCCTTGTTTCTTCCGGCTGCTATCACCTTGTAGCACCGGGCAGGATTCTGCATCAGCACATCAACCACACAGCCTCCTACCAATCCTGTAGCACCAGCCACAAGAATGGTTTTGCCATGCAGACGCCCCAATTCCAAACCTTCCCGGAAAAGGCGCGCAATATCTTCCTTATATGGTGAATTTCCTATCATAACATGTTTATTTTAACCAAGCCTCAGGCTGAACCTTCATCAGTGCCTTCAGTATCTCCAGATCCTCAACGGTGGTTATCTTGATGTTCTTCTCTGAACCAGGCACGATATGCATCTGTCTGCCTCCCAGTTCTGCCATCAGGGTACAGGATGCCACCGAATTGGCGATACCCTTCTCCTTAGCCTCTTCGTGGGCTGCTATCAGATTGCCCAAACGGAAGGTCTGGGGTGTCTGGGTACGGATCAGTTTGTCGCGCGGAATACTGGTGTTGGTCGTAAAACCATCTTCGCTCTCCAGGATAGCCTCTCTACATTTGATACCCGTAATGGCATAGCCATACTTCTGGCAGATGGCGATATTGGATGAGATGATGTCTTGCGACAAGAGTGGGCGCACGGCATCATGCACCAGCACCAGGTCGTCATCACCGCATCCCGCCTCTTTCAAGCCATAGATACCATTGTGGATTGACTCCTGACCATTGCTTCCGCCAGGGAATATCCATTTCAGCTTGGTAATGCAGAACTGGTTGGCATACGACTGCAGTACCGTTTCCCAACCTGCCAGACATACCACAGCAATACCCTGAATATCAGGATGCTTCTGAAAAGCCATCATCGTATGGATGATGATAGGACAGTTGTCTACATGCATAAACTGCTTTGGGATGTCCTGTCCCATTCTATTGCCAGAACCTCCGGCTATGATCAATGCATAGTTCATATTCTCTATCTTTAAATTGATTATTTCTGAATGATTCTCCCCGGATTCCCTACCACGGTAGCCCCGTCGGGAATATCCCGGAATACCACGGCACCGGCGCCTATCGTCACGTGGTTGCCGATATGGATGCCGCCGAAGACCGTGGCGCCGGTATAAATCTTCACGTCATTTCCTATGGTAGGTCTGCCGCCCTTGCCGTTGCCCAGCGTCACCATCTGCAGACAGTAGAAGTCATCGCCTATGCTTTCTGCGTTGAGATAGGTGGCATAGCTGTGCTCCAGATGCGCACCCTTCCCGATATGCGGACACCAGATGGTCATCGTACGCTCGGGAGGCAACAGCCAGCTGATGAAAACCGAACGGTATTCGCCCATGCGGTAATAAAACAGATTGCGGAAACTCCTTTCGCGGGTGCATGCCTTAATCAGGTTGAGCACCGTAGGCTTCCTGTCCTGCACCTTCAGCAGGTCGGCATCTATCTCCTTCTTATGGAGCAGATACAGAGCAATATGCGGCAACATGCGCACCGCCGAAGCTGACAATATGATGGTTTGTACTATCGGATTCATGACTCTAAATCTTGTTTTAACATGGTTGCAAAGATACAAAAAATAAAGCAACTAGCATGCTTTTATCCGAAAACAATTGCTCTTTTCACTAAAAATAAGATAATAGAACAGGGTTTGTAGATTTTTAGTCGGTTTTATTGCTAAATAATGTGAATTAAATAGCTTTCCATACAACTTTTCCGTACCTTTGCACAAAGTTATATATAACGATATTATAGAAGAGGATAAAACAGAACATTATGAAGAGGATATTGATTGTAGAAGACGATTTGGCATTCGGAACAATGATACAGACTTGGCTCAAAAAGAAAGGATTCGATGTAGAAAGGGTAACATCCGTAGGCGCTGCCATCAAAGCGATGGGAGCCGGCGATGCATTCCATCTGGTTCTTTCCGACCTGCGCCTGCCCGACCATGACGGACTGGTATTGCTCCAGCATATCAGAAAGTCCGATGCCCACCTGCCTTTTATCGTAATGACTAGCTATGCAGAGGTTCAGAATGCTGTATGTGCCATGAAATCGGGTGCTACCGATTACGTGGCTAAACCCTTCCATCCCGAAATCCTCTTAGAGAAAATCCGTGAGGCTATCCAGTCGGCTGCTTCTGCGGTTTCAGCCCCTCAGCGTGCGGAATCTGCCGCCATGCAGGATGCGCCCCAAGAAGAGCAGCAGGGCGCTACGGAGGTTCCTAGATATATAAAAGGTGAAAGCGAGGCTTCCAAACAGCTCTACGAGTTCGTTTCGCTCGTTGCCCCAACCCCGATGTCAGTGCTCATTCTCGGAGCCAGCGGCACCGGAAAGGAATATGTGGCGCGCAGCATCCACGAACAGAGTCTGCGCAAGGACAAACCTTTCTATGCCATCGACTGCGGCGCCATTCCTAAGGAGGTGGCAGCATCTGAATTCTTCGGATATAAGAAGGGTGCCTTTACCGGAGCCGAACAGGATAAGAAGGGTGCCTTCGAGATAGCTAACGGCGGAACGGTTTTCCTCGATGAGATGGGAAACCTCAACTACGAAGTACAGGTGCAGCTCCTCAGAGCCTTGCAGGAGAGGAAAATCCGTCCGCTGGGCAGCACGCAGGAGATTGATGTGGATATCCGACTCATCTGTGCCACCAACGAGAATCTGGCGCAAGCGGTAGCCGAAGGCAAGTTCAGAGAGGACCTCTATCACCGCATCAACGAGTTTACCATCTACATGCCTGCCCTCAAGGACAGAGGTGCCGATATCTTCCTCTTTGCCAACCTCTTTATCAAGCACGCCAACCAGGAACTGGGCAAGAATGTGCTCGGAATGGATGCCAAAGCCTCCGAAATCATTGCCTCATACGACTGGCCGGGCAACCTGCGCGAACTGAACAATGTGATGAAGCGCGCCACCCTGCTCGCCCGTGGCAAGTATATCGGTGCCCAGGAACTGGAGAAGACGATGGCACAGACCTCCACCGCCCGACCGCTCAATATGCAGCTGCACAGCGAACAGTCGGAACAGGAAAGCATCGCCGCTGCCCTGAGAGCCACCCACGGCAACAAGAGCAAGGCAGCCCAACTGCTTGCCATCGACCGCAAGACACTCTACAACAAAATGAAGAAATACGGCATGGAGTAAAACATGCCACACCCCGATTCCCCAATATATTCCACACTATATTGGGGAATTTTTCTACACCTTTTCCCCACTTTCCCCACATCCTGTTTCTGGCACAAAACACCATCAACCCTGATTATCAGATACTTAACCAAATCCATCGATTTTTGGCACGCCTATTGTGATATTATTTAGCGAACTCGCAAATGAGTTCCAACAAGAGAATTAATAAACAAATAATATTCACAATTAAAAAACAAAAGAATTATGAAAAAGTTAGTATTTGCAGTTATCGCAGCAGTAGCAATGGTATCAGTTAGCAATGTATTTGCAGGTAACAGAATGGTAAGCGTTGCAGGTTCAGAACCAGTAGACACAGTAGCTCCTGCCGACACAACAGCAACACCTGTTGAGACTCCAGCAGCAACAGTGGATTCAACCGTAGCAAAGTAAATCCACCTTCAGAAAATAGTAATTACGCGTCGCTTTCAATGAAACAGGAGATAGATGACCAGATTTTGGCATTTATCTCCTGTTTTCGTTGGTTTATATCGCATTTTTGATTAACTTTGCACGCAAATAGCAAAAAGACTCAAAACATTAAAAGATAAGAAGATGCAGCAAACAAACGTTCCTTTCAAGGTAGCCCTGGGTTACATCATCGTCGCCATCGTACTGATTCTGGCGATAGGGCTGGTATATCGCAACACCACAACCGTGCTCGCTATCAACCAGGCAACCCGCGACTATATCGAAAAGCGACAGGCAGCCGACAGCACCATGTCCAACCTGCTCAAGGAGGAACAGACCAATCTGCAGCAGCTTACCCGCGCCATGCAGGGCAAGTCACCCCACAACTATCTGCATGAGAAGATGAACAGCCTCAACAGTGGCGAAGATTCCGTTGTCGTGCATTCCAAGGCACCCAAGACTCATGTGGCAAAGAACACCACCGTAGAGGTGATGAAAACCCGCAAGGGCTTCTTCCGCCGCCTTGCCGATGCCTTCAAGAAGGAACATGCCGAAACGCTCAGCATCAGACGCGACAGCAACCAGGCTGTCACCGATACCCTCTCTACCCCGGTCAACTTAGCCGGAAACGTAGCCGATATCCTGGAACAGATTGACCGCAAGGAGAAGCAGTCTACGCGCGATAACCACGATGCCATCAACCGCGAGGTGAGAGACCTGCAGATAACCAATGCCCGCCTCGCCCTGCGCTCCTCCCAGCAGCTCAACGATATCCACCAGCGCGAACGTCAGGCGATGCAGCAGGCTATCAACCAGGCGATGCAGGCGCGCCAGAATCTGCTCTGGCAGATAGGTCTGCTTGCCATCGTAGCCATCACAGCCGCCGTCATCCTCGTCTATTACATCTACCGCGATACGCAGAAGGAACGCATCTACCGCGAGAATCTCGAAGAGGCTAACGAGGAAATCAGGCGCATCATGAACCAGCGCGAACGCCTGCTCCTCACCATCACCCACGATATCAAGGCTCCGGCTGCCAGCATCTCGGGCTTCATCGACCTGATGAAGGATTATGTCGACACCCCGCAAGGCATCTCCTGCCTCAACAGCATCAAGGGTTCTGCCACCCATCTCTCCCGGCTCGTTGCCGCCCTGCTCGATTATCACCAGTTGGAAAACGGACTGATGAAGCTGAACCCTGTAGATTTCTCGCCTGCCGACATGTTCCGCCAGTGTGCCGGAGAGATGCAGATCCTGAGCCAGGAGAAGGGATTGGAACTGCATCTGGAGCTCGATGGCATCAGCAGTCCGCAGACCTACTACCGTGCCGATGCCTTCCGTATCCGTCAGATACTCAACAACCTGGTTAGCAATGCCATCAAGTACACCGATAAGGGCAGCGTCACCATCCAGGCAGCCATCAGTCCCCAGCACCTCCTCACCTTCTCGGTAAGGGATACCGGCAAGGGCATGACCACCGAAGAGCGCCAGAAGGTGTTCCAGGCGTTCACCCGTCTGAAGAGTGCCCAGGGCATCGAGGGCACCGGTCTCGGGCTGAACATCACCCAGGAACTGGTTAATCTGCTTCAGGGCACCCTGCGTCTGGAATCCGTCAAGGACAAGGGCAGCACCTTCACCGTCACCATTCCGCTTGCCTTAGGTACCGCTCCTGCAGCAGAAGAGGCAGAAGAGCAGAAGCCCCTCGCCCCAATCAAGCCCCATTTCGAAAATCACAAGATACTGCTGCTCGATGACGACCCGTTGCAGCTCCGTCTGCTTCAGGAGATGCTGAAGAAGCTGATAGGCGACAGTTGGCAAGTCTTTGCCTGTCTGCATGTAGCCGAGGCGCTCACCGTGCTCCACAACGAGCATCCTGCGCTGATGATGATGGATATCGAAATGCCCGAGATGAACGGCATCAGGATGATTCAGCACATCAACCACAGCCACATGAAGGTAGTAGCGATGACCGCCCACGATGCCAGCATCATCAGAGAATTGAAAGAAGCCGGTTTCGACGATTGCCTCTTCAAGCCGTTCAGCACAGAGAAGCTGAAAGAAATCCTCGGTTTGGAGGATGCAGCATCAGAAACAGAGAATATTACAGAGAAAACAAGGGATACTGCATCAGAAGCAGAGGATATAGCAGAGAAAACCAATAAGAATTCCCGCTTTGCACCCCTCCTGACCTTTGCAGAAGGCGATCCGGAGGCAGAAGCCGAGATACTCAGCACCGTCAAGCAGGAGTTGTCATCCCATCTCCAAAACCTCCAGCAGGCAACAGAAGGCGAGTTATCAATAGAAGCCATCGGCAAGACAGCCCACAAGCTCCTCCCTATCGCCACGATGATAGAGATGGAGACCCGCCAGCACATCGCCGCCCTCGCTCCCGAGCATATCAGCGATCTGTCAGAATCTCAGATAAGAGCCTACACCCAGGCCGTCATCGCCGACCTGAAGGCTCTCCTCTAGCTATCAGCTATTGTATCTCTTCCATCGACAATCCTGTTATTTCCAAGACTGTCGATGCATCCATCCCCTTTGCCAGCATATTCCTGGCAATCTCAAGGCTGCGCTGGTTCATACCTTCTTCTCTGCCTTTCTGGTATCTGTCATCCAAAAGGGTCCTTTCTACACTTACGGAATCCCAGAATTTGTCGTAGGCACGGAGCTCGGCATCTGTAAAGCCGGAAATTTCCAGTTCTTCTACTGACGGCAGATACTGTTGCAGGTGTATCAACTCGTCCTCGCTGGGTGACTGAAGGACATATAGGAGGTTTCTCAACCGATCAGGATGATTGCCGAATATCTTCTTGAACGTGAGGTCTGCCTTAGGATCTAAGTACTTCATAACCATCTGTTTTAAAATTCTATAGCGCAAAGTTACGGTTTTATTTTCATATCTGCAAGAGATTTCTAGGAAAAGTTTCGGAAAAAGTTAGAGAATACAAAGAAAAAGGGCGCATCCGGATTGGATGCGCCCTAACTTGTTAAATAAAATCGGAGTATGCAGCAGAATATTCAAGTGGTTCAGTCAGCTACTCCAGATGGTTCTGTCAGCGAGTCAAGACGTCTCGATAAATCGACGGATACGACTCCGTTAGCCTACGTTGTCGAATCCTTAACCCGATGCAGTCGAATCCTTAACCTTGTCCAGCCGTCTGCGTAACCCAGTGCAGCCATATCCTTAACCCGACGCAACCGCTTCAGTTGGTAAACGGAAGTACATCATTTTTTCACCTCATTTGGGTGGGCAATGACTATCAGGGCGAATTAACCTTTTTTGATGACTACCAGAGCCAATAATAGGTACCATCAGGGCGAATAATATGCCTTCAGAGATGCCCGAATGACTACCAGGGCGAATCCTAAAAATAGAAGATATTGAATATCAGATAGTTAGGAGCTATTTTTTCTTCCCTACACTATACCAAGTATATTATATATATACATTTACATCAATTACACTATACGTAATACGGGAGGAAAAAGATTTTTTTTTCAACAAATCAGCTATTAAAATGCATTTTTTCTCTTCAAAAAATTGCATAAGTCTGAAATAAACATTACTTTTGCAACATAAAAAATATAAAGCTTATGAATTATCCCCAACGTATGTACAGCAAGACCGAGCTGGGTCTGCTCTACTTTCCCGACACAACCGACGGGGCGACAGCGCGCCGTCATATCATGGTATGGATTAAGCGTTGCGAAGCCGGGGGCATAAAGAAAAACCGCCAGGCGTTTCTTTCTACGCCTGGCGGTCTAGATATTTCACAGAATAAGTACTTAGTTTTTCTTCCAAAGCTTGGTCATATCCTCCAGCGTCTTACCCTTGGTCTCAGGAACGAGCTTCCATACAAAGATGGCAGCGAGGATACAGATAACACCATACAGACCATAGGTGAACCAATAGCCCAGGCTGTTAGCCATCGGAACGAAAGAGGTAGAAACAATCCAGTTGAAAATCCACTGGAAGGCTACGGCAATCGCTACGGCAGCACCACGAATCGTATTAGGGAATACCTCGGCGATAAGTACCCAGCAGATTGGGCCCCAAGAGAACATGAATGATGCTGAATAAACCATGATGGATACCATGCACAGCAACTGCAGATTAGGATTACCGAAGGTGATGGCTACACCGATGGCACCCAATGCCATGCCCAGAGAACCGGTAATGAGCAAAGGCTTACGTCCCAACTTCTCAACCGTAAAGATAGCTACACAGGTGAAACCGAGGTTCACGATACCATTGAATACGGTCAATACCATCGGATTGTCAAAGCCCATAGCCTCATAGATGCGAGGAGCATAATAGAGCACGGCATTGATACCTACAGCCTGCTGGAATACAGAGAGCATCACACCTACGAAGATACAGAGCACACCATAAGTAAGCAGTTTCTCCTTCTTCTCAGTAACCGTATTCTTGATGTCATCCAAAATCTTCTTAGCCTCCTCAGCACCATTGATGCGAGCCAGAATACGCTCAGCCTTCGCATCCTGACCAACCATGGCAAGATAACGGGGAGTCTCAGGAACAAAGCAGATAAGCAGAGCAAACAAACCCGCAGGAACCATCTCAGAACCAAACATATAGCGCCATCCGGTTTCAATAGCCCAGGCAGCCTCGCCACCATTCAGAATCTGGTTCATACCGTTGCCCACACTCTGGATAGCAGGAGCAATATGATCGCCAAGAATGAAGAAGTTGACGAAATAAACCACCAGCTGACCGAAGATGATGGCAAACTGGTTCCAGCTGACCAACATACCACGGATGTTACTAGGCGCAATCTCACCGATATACATCGGACATACAGCAGATGCCAGACCCACACCGATACCGCCAATCACACGGTAGAGGTTGAACACGATGAGAAGCGTAAGATTAGGTTCGCCCTTTGGCAACACCAAAGACTCAGGACACATAGATCCCCATGCAGAGATGAAGAACATCACACCCGCAAAGATCAGCGAACGCTTACGGCCCCAGTTAGAAGCCATCACACCCGAAAGCGCCGAACCGATGATACAACCAATCAAGGCACTGGAAGAAGTGAATCCATGCCAGAAATCGGTATAGGTGAAATCCTCAGCACCCATGAAGAATGCCTGCAAACCCTTCTCGGCTCCCGAGATTACCGCGGTATCATAACCGAAAAGCAAGCCGCCCAAAACGGCTACCATCACAATTGAAATAAGATAGGCTCTAGAGCCTGTTTGTTTTTGTTCCATTATTTTTTAGGTTTAAATTTTAATCAATTTTCTGTAGAATAGCGTAGCATTTACCGGCAGGAAATCTTCTTTTTTCATGCCAAAAATCAATCTCCACCTAATAATATACGTTTTTTCTTTATAAATATTACGTTCAACATGCGGTTTTCCCCTATTTTTTTTGTAAATTTGCACCAAAATAAGAAGAAACATAGAATTTAGGTAATATGAACATAGCAGATTTTCTACATCAGCAGGGCGATAAGCGAGGCTTTTCGTTCGAGGTTTTACCTCCGCTGAAAGGTAACGGAACAGCTGCACTCTTCCGTACCATCGATGCGCTGAGCGAGTTTGGTCCTCGCTTTATCAACATCACAACGCACCATAGCGAGTATGTATACAAGGAACTGGAAAACGGTCTCCTCACTCGCCAGCGTGTACGCCGCCGACCAGGCACCGTTGCCATCGCAGGCGCTATACAGAATAAGTACGACATACCTGTCATCCCTCATATTATCTGCAGCGGTGCTACGAAGGAAGACATCGAGTACGAACTGCTCGACCTCCAGTTTCTGGGCATCAGCAACATTCTCGTTCTGCGAGGAGACAAGGCGAAAGAAGACCGGCAGTTTACACCAACCGAGAACGGTCATGCCCATGCCACCGACCTCCTGAAGCAGGTGAATCAGTTTAATGACGGTTTCTTCTTTGACGGCACACCCATCAAGCACCCGGGCGACAAGTTCTGCTGCGGTGTAGCCTGCTATCCGGAGAAGCATGAAGAGGCGCCAAACCTCGAAATGGATATGCAGCATCTCCTGGAGAAACAACAGTTGGGCGCAGCGTATGCCGTTACCCAGCTCTTCTACGACAACGAGAAGTTCTATGCTTTCGTTGAAAAGGCTCGGCAGATAGGCGTAACCATTCCTATCATTCCTGCCATCAAGCCTTTCGCCAAGTTGAGCCAGCTCACTGTAGTGCCGAAAACCTTCCACTGCGATATTCCTGAAGAACTCGCACAGGAGGTATTGAAATGTAAAACTGACGAAGATGCCAAGCAGCTCGGTATCGAGTGGACCACCGCTCAGGTGCAAGATCTCTTCGAACATGGTTACAACAATGTTCACTTCTTCACCGTATCGGCTGTAGACAGCGTCAAGCAAATAGCAAAAATTCTGTTTTAAATGCAAAGAAATGAAGTTATAGGTCAGCAAGAAGTATGGAACCGTCTCATGGAGATGGTTCAGGAGAACCGTTTGCCCCATGCGCTGATGTTCTGCGGCCCGCAGGGTTGCGGCAAACTGGCGATGGCACTGGCTTTTGCCAGCTATCTTCTGGGCGATTCACCGATGCTCAGGAAATGGGAACATCCGGACCTCCACTTCACCTTTCCTACCATCAAGACCGCCAATATGGGCAGCGACCATAAACCGGTGAGCCTCGACTTCATCAAGGAATGGAGAGAGCTGCTGCTTTCTAAAGGTCCCTACATCCAGATTAGCGACTGGATGCTGAAGATGGGCAAGACGGATGCCGACTATAACAAACAGGCTATCATCACTGCCGAAGAAACCGACGCCATCTCTCACGAACTGATGATGATGTCGAGTCAGGGCGGATATAAGATAAGTCTGATATGGCTCCCGGAACGTATGAACATACAGAGTGCCAACAAGATACTGAAACTGCTGGAGGAGCCGCCACGCCAGACGCTATTCCTGCTGGTTAGCGAGAATCCGGAACTGCTGCTCGAAACCATCAGAAGCCGTACGCAGCGTATCGATTTCAAGAAGATAGAAACCGCTGAGATGGAAAAAGCGCTGACGGAACGGAGGGCGCTGGAGCCAGACATGGCACACCGCATAGCCCGTATCGCCAACGGCAACTGGAACCTCGCACTCGAAGAACTGGATGCAGGAAACGAAAACCGGCAGCATCTCGACATGTTCATCATGCTGATGCGACTGGCTTACATGCGCAAGATAGGTGACCTCAAGAAGTGGACCGATGTGATTGCAACCTTCGGAAGAGAAAAGCAGAAACGCATGCTCGACTACTTCATGCACATGCTCAGAGAAAGTTTCATGTACAACTTCCGGAATCCGGAACTGAGCTACATGACGCAGGATGAGGAGAACTTTGCCAAGAACTTTGCCCGCTTCATCAACGAAGCAAACATCATTGACATCTCCAACCTCTTCGAAGACAGCAAGCGCATGATTTCGCAAAATGCCAATGCCAAAATCGTTTTCTTCGATATGGCGCTCAAAATCATCGTCCTCCTTTTAAGGAAGTGAAGAGTGAAGAATTCAAATGAATAACGGGGCAGATGCCGGTCATTATTCATTGTACATTATAAATTATACATTATAAATTAGACGATCGTGGATTACAAAAATATGAAATTCAGGATGTGTAACGGCTGCGACCGTGGTCTGAGCGCTAAGGGCGTAGGAAGACAGGACAGACAGCTCAACACATACGACTGGCTTGCCGATGTACCCGGCAATGCTGAAAGTACTGACCTCGTGGAGGTACAGTTCAAGAATACCCGTAAGGGATATTACCACAATGTGAATAACCTCGACCTGAAAAAGGGCGATATAGTGGCGGTAGAGGCTAACCCGGGTCACGACATCGGTGTGGTTACGCTGACCGGAAGACTGGTAAAACTCCAGATTAAGAAGGCAAACCTCAAGTCTCAGGATGATATCAAGCGTATCTACCGTATCGCCAAGCAGGTGGATCTTGACAAATGCAAGGAGGCTAAGAGCCGTGAGCACGGCACCATGATCCAGAGCCGCCAGATAGCCAAAGATCTAGGACTGAAGATGAAAATAGGTGATGTAGAATATCAGGGAGACGGCAACAAGGCTATCTTCTATTACATCGCTGACGAACGTGTGGACTTCCGCCAGCTCATCAAGGTTCTTGCCGATACCTTCCATGTACGCATTGAGATGAAACAGATCGGTGCGCGACAGGAAGCAGGCCGCATCGGTGGAACGGGTCCTTGCGGCAGAGAACTCTGCTGCGCTACCTGGATGAAGAACTTCATCAGCGTTAGCACCAATGCAGCACGCTATCAGGACATTTCTCTGAATCCTCAGAAACTTGCCGGTATGTGCGCCAAACTGAAGTGCTGTCTCAACTACGAGGTAGACAGCTATGTAGAGGCTAGCAGAAAGTTGCCTCCTAAGGATGCCGTACTGCAGACTGCCGACGGTGATTTCCATCAGTTCAAGGTAGATATCCTGGCAGGTCTTATCACCTACTCTTCTGACAAGAACCTTGCTTCCAACCTCGAAACCATCAGCATCGAGCGTGCCAAGGCTATCATCGAAATGAACCGTCAGGGCGAGAAGCCATTGAGTCTGCTGGAAGACGGTAAGGCAAAACCTGCAGCCAAGCCAACCGACCTGCTTGCCGAAGCTGATTTGAGCCGCTTTGACAAGGCTAAGAAAAAGAAGAAGAAGAACAATAAGAACAAGGGACCTCGCCAGCAGGAGGGCGACAACAAGCCTCAGAAGAACGAGAACCGCGCGCAGAATGGCGACAACAAACCTCAGAAGAATGAAGGCAAGCCAAACAACCAGCGCCGCGACAACCGTAATCAGGGCAATCATCCTAAGGGTGACAACCGCCAGCCAAGAAACGACAGACGACCTAACAAGGGCAACAAGCCGCAGAATGGCAACAAGCCACAGGGTGGAAACAAGCCGCAAGGCAACAACGCCCCTCAGAATGGCAACAAGCCACAAGGCAATAACGCCCCACAAGAATAAAGAATAGGAGCTAGAAAAAGATGAAAAAGACTGTTTATTTCATCGTTTTGACAGCGATCGTTCACATTCTCTCTGCCTGCAGCGGTTCGACCGTATACGATGAGTATGCCCATACACCGATTGCAGGATGGGAGAAGAACGACACCCTATCATTCGAAGTATCACCTCTACTCGAGGCAGGGCATTACAGGCAAAGCTTAGGACTTCGCATTACAGGTGCCTATCCGTTCATGGGACTTACGCTCATCGTAGAACAGACGGTTTATCACCAAAACAGAAAGATACCTGGCGAATGCAAGATAGATACGGTAAACTGCCAGCTGATTGACAACAACGGCGTGAGCAAAGGACAGGGTATCAGCTATTATCAGTATAACTTCCCTATCAACATCTATCAGATGCATCAGGGCGATTCCATACACGTAGCCATCAGACATGATATGAAAAGAGAAATCCTCCCTGGTGTGAGTGACATCGGCATCAAGATTTCAAAGATACAATAAAAAAAAGAGTGAACAGATTGTTGATGAATCTGTTCACTCTTTTTTTAACTTCTCACTAAGTTCCTTCCCGCATCAATTCTCAAGAAGATGAAAAGAAGGATGGTAAATCCCCATAACGAACTGCCACCATAACTGAAGAACGGCAGCGGAATACCGATAACCGGTGTTAAACCCAGCACCATTCCCACATTAATAAACAGGTGGAAGAGGAATACCGACAACACACAATAGCCGTAGATACGCCCGAATTTATAAGGTTGCCGCTCAGCCAGATGCATCAACCGCAATATCAAAGCCAGGAAAAGCAGCAGCACGCCTGCCGAACCGAGGAAACCTTCCTCCTCGCCTACCGTACAGAAGATAAAGTCTGTATCCTGCTCAGGCACGAACTTCAGTTTGGTCTGCGTTCCATTGAGGAAACCTTTTCCCTGAAGTCCGCCGGAACCAATGGCAATCTCACTCTGATGCACGTTATATCCCGCACCAGCCAAATCTTCATCCAGTCCCAGCAGCACGTTGATACGCACTCGCTGATGAGGTTCCATCACATGATTCAACACATAATCGGCAGAATAGAAGAAAGCGATACTTCCCAACGAAAAGATGGAGATGAGGAAGTAATTCCGGAACCGGGTTCTCAGTCCCTGATAAACCAGGAATCCAATCATCATAGCACACAGGAAGAGCTGAATCCACACAATGTCGAACGGAATGACATAGGTAGAAAAGAGCACGAAGAGCAGCGTAATGCCCACCGAATAGGAAAGGATCATCAGTGCCTTTTTCCTATCGCCCGTATAGGAGTTCACCATGCCAGCCGTAAAAATCTGCACCAGCAGAAGCACGACAAACTTACCCACAGAAGTATAGGTATCCCACATCATCACGTTCTCATACTTCACACCCACTACGAAGTAAGCCACCATCGACACGCCGGTAAAGAGAATGGCACCCGGCATACCTTCGCGGTAAAGCATGAGGAAGAATGAAAGATAAACCAAGGCAGAACCCGTTTCGCGCTGACCTACGATACAGAGCATCGGCAGAACGATAATGCCTACGGCTGCCATGAAATGCTTCAGGTTCTGCATACTGAAACCATAGCTTGACATAAACTTGGCTACCGCCAGAGCCGTAGCAAACTTACCAAACTCAGCCGGTTGCAGTCGGAGCGGTCCCAACACCAGCCAGGAGTGGGAGCCCTTGATGCTATGCGGATTGAATATCGTAGCAAAGAGCAAGAGTATCAGGACGCCATAGATGACATACGAGAAGGTATCGTAAAACCGGTCATCAAGCAGCAGGATTACCAATCCCAGTGCTATGGATGTGCCAATCCATATAATCTGCATACCCGAGCGGGCACCCAGACTGAATATCTCGTTGTCACCATAGTTATAGCTGGCTCCACAGACGCTCACCCATCCGAAGATGAGGAGTGCCAGATAAATACCTATCGTCCACCAGTCAAGTGAAGCAAGCACACTAGGTTGTTTATTATCGATCATAATCTATAAACTATCAACTATAAACTATTAACTGAAAACTATCTACTGCTTAATCCGTAGGCGATTCTACGGGCCTGCATCTCTGCAGCCCTGCGCTCAGAATCAGGAGATAACTTACCCTTGAGATACTGTTCCATCATCAGACCGCCGATAGGCACACCATAGTCAGCACCCCAACCACCATTCTCTACATACACGGCAATGGCAATCTTCGGGTTGTTCATCGGAGCAAAGCCCATGAATACAGAGTGGTCGTGGCCACGGTTCTGTGCCGTACCCGTCTTGCCGCAAGCTTCGAAATCGTAGCGGCCGAGCAACTTACAGGTTCCCTTCAGCGCCGAACTTCTCATACCGGCTACCACATAGTTGTAAGCCCGTCGGGAAGCCTTGGTATAATGGCGTCGGGTATAGAGCGTATCAAGCGGTTCTCCCTTCACCTTTCTCACTACATGAGGCACATAATAGTATCCCCTGTTGGCAATGGTAGCACCCAGGTTGGCTATCTGCAACGGCGTGAGGTTAACCTCACCCTGACCGATAGAAATACTGATTACCGTCAGTCCGTTCCATGAACCATTGTAAGCCTTATCATAGAACTGTGCATTCGGAATCAGACCGCGTTTCTCGCCAGGCAAGTCGATGCCCAACTTATATCCGAATCCCATGCTCACCATATAATTTTTCCATACGGTCATCGCATTCTGTACGCTGCCATACTTCTTGCGGTTACCTATCATATAGTAAAGACCCCAACAGAAGTAACCGTTACAAGAGGTACTGATGGCATCAACCAGCGAAATAGGCGACGGGTGACCATGACAGCCTACATGCAGACCCTTATAAGAGAAACCATGATTACATGGGAATGCTGTTCCCGGTGTGATGATACCTTCAGTAAGATAGGTCAGCGCCTGGCTGGTCTTAAAGGTAGAACCCGGAGGATACTGACCCTGAATACTACGGTTCAGGAGCGGTTTCCAAGGATTATGCGAGAGCCACTTGTGCATCTTGCCGCGGTTTCTACCCACCAGACGTCTTGGATCGTAAGAAGGAGAAGAAACCATAGCCAGCACATCGCCCGTTCTAGGATCGATGGCAACGATACTGCCGATTTTCCCCTGGAGCAGACGTTCGCCCAAGGCTTGCAACTTGACATCCAATCCCAGCGTCAAGTCCTTTCCTGCCACAGGTTTCTGGTCGAGTTTACCATTCTGATAGCTACCCTGTATTCTTCCGTGGGCATCTCTCAGCATGATCTTCACACCCTTCTCACCACGCAGCTGCTTCTCATAAAACTTCTCGATACCCAGTTTTCCGATATAGTCACCAGCCTGATAGTAGTCATCATCTTCAATATCGCTTTGCGAAACCTCACCCACATCACCCAGCACATGGGCTGCATAAGGGTAGGTATATTCTCTGACGGTACGTTTTTGGACATAGAAACCGGGGAATCGGAACATCTTCTCCTGGAACACACTGAAATCCCGGTCGCTCAGCTGTCCCATAAAAAGCTGCTGGGTATAGCGCGAATAGCCCGGGTTTTTAGAGCGGTCCTTGATATCGTTCATTCGCTTGATAAAAAACTCTTTCGTGATACCCAGCGAATTACAGAAATCCATCGTATCAAGCCTGCCGCTCTCCTCGTTCATGACCACCATCAGATCGTAAGACGGCTGATTATACACCAGCAGCTTACCATTACGGTCGTAAATGGCACCACGGGCGGGAAACTCAATATGCTTCAAGAAGGCATTACTGTCGGCATTCTTCTTGTAGTCGTCGCTCATAATCTGAAGCGTAAACAGACGAATCATGTAAATGACCACAATAGCTATGGCCACTCCACTGATAACGAATCTACGTTTTTCAAGATTGTAATCCAACATACCTTATTATATATAGCAAACTAAAAATCGTATTCTTTTCTCTCTCATCACTTATCCGGAATCTTACTTCCTGAAACTTTCTGTCGCCATCACCAATATATAAGTGATAACCGTACTTCCGCCTATACATTCCAACCAGTGAACCCAATTAAAGAAATTGAATGTTTCGAGTGTAAAGAACAATAGATTATAAACGAGAATGATGAAGAATACGTACCAGCAATATGCACCTACGCCGATAGAACGCATGGACGGTTCCAGATCGTCGGCGCTGTCACGCGGTACGAAAAGTTCAAACAAATAAGGTTGTAGCAGTCCTACGGCAGTCATCGAAGCTGCTGCAACACCTGGCGTATTGGCAAATACGTCCACACAAAGCCCCATCATAAAGCACCACAATAACACCGCCCATTTAGGATGGTTGCGGCGGAAATGCAGTACCATAATGATATACAGCAAGGGGGTGGCACAATTGAATAGATGAATATGATTAAACACCAATCCCTGTACCAGCACGAGCACCACAAAGGTAGCTAGTCTTTTCACTAAATCTATACTCATTGCTTTTTATATCCTCTTACTATACGTCATTATTGATTATTGTCTCCATTTGTTTCGATGCTATCCTGTGCTGCACGCATAATCTCCAACCGCTCTTTCATGGCGGCATCATCAATTACACATACATCACGCAGACGGGCAAAATCGGTAGAGAGGCGAAGTTGTACGCGATACGACAGTCCATCGGCGGAGTTGAACACGTGCAATATCCTGCCTACTCTCACTCCAGGAGGGAAGACAGCAGAATAGCCACTCGTTACCACATAGTCACCCAATTTAAAGTGAGCATGACGTGGCACCTCTTCCAGATAGGCAAGGTCAGACACACCACCCTTCCAGCGCAGATAGCCAAAATAGCCTCTATTCTGAATCATACAACTGATGTTCGACTTCGTGTTCAATACCGGAATCACGATAGCATAATGTTCTGCCACCAGATACACGATACCCACAACACCCGTACCGCTGATTACACCCATATCCTTGTGGATGCCATCCGCGCTACCCTTGTCAATTGTCATCAGGTTGCCGGGTTTATCGACACTATTCGCCACTACCTTAGCCGGAATCAGACGATAGTTTCTCAGCAATGCAAACTGGTCACGATGGTAGATGCTGCTATCCTTGGTCACGCACACGAGACTGTCGGAAAGTTTCTGCACCTCCTGTTCGAGATACGCATTGCGCTGTGTCAGTTCCTGGTTCACCTTGGTAAGTGAGAAGAATGTTTCTACATTCGCATCCCATTCATACAACTTACCCGTTACGGCATTAGCCGAGGAGAACCAGGCACTGCCCTGATAGCTGTTATACTGAAACAACAGCACCATACTCACCACCTCAAGAATCAGGAAGACAAACCAATGGTTGTATTTCGCTAAAAACTCTAAAAGGTTGCGCATACTTTATTCTTACTATTAGAATAAGTTCTGATTATCTCATCAAGAATGAGAAACGGTCTACATTCTTCAACGCAATACCAGCACCCTTGGCAACACTGTGCAACGGATCTTCTGCGATGTGGAATGGGATATTGATCTTATCCTGCAAACGCTTGTCGAGACCGCGGAGCAAAGCACCACCACCAGAGAGCCAGATACCATTCTTCACGATATCGGCATAGAGCTCAGGAGGTGTGTTCTCCAATGCTGAGAGCACAGCGTTCTCAATCTTTGCCACGGTCTTATCCAGACAGTGAGCAATCTCCTGGTAGCATACAGGTACCTCCATAGGCAACGCTGTAATACGGTTAGGACCATGTACGATGAAATCTTCTGGAGCCTCATCACCCAGATCGGTCAGAGCTGAACCCACATGAATCTTGATACGCTCAGCCATACGCTCAGAAACCTTCACGTTGTGCTGACGGCTCATATATTCCTGGATATCGGCAGTAAGGTCGTCACCGGCTGTACGGATTGAGTTGTTCGATACGATACCACCCAATGAGATGACAGCGATTTCGGTAGAACCACCACCTATATCAACAATCATATTACCCTCTGGAGCCTCAACATCGATACCGATACCGATAGCGGCAGCCATTGGCTCAAAAATCAAATATACATCACGTCCGTCGGCATGCTCGGCAGAGTCGCGCACAGCACGAAGCTCAACCTCGGTAGAACCAGAAGGTACACCGATAACCATACGGAGTGAAGGAGAGAAGAGACGGCTACCCGTATGAACCATCTTAATCAATCCACGCATCATCTGCTCACAGGCAGTAAAGTCGGCAATCACGCCATCACGCAATGGTCTGATAGTACGGATATTATCATGAGTCTTCTCGTACATCATCTTAGCCTTCTCGCCCACAGCAATCATCTTGTCGGTGCGGCGGTCAAGGGCTACAACAGAAGGTTCATCCACTACAATCTTATCATCACTGATAATGATGGTATTGGCTGTACCCAAGTCCATTGCGATTTCCTGAATAAATGAAAAAAATCCCATTTCGTTTCTAAATTATTTTAAGCTTAAAATTTTCTTTTTATTTAAGGAGTTAAGGAGTTAAAGGAGCATAGAAGCCACGGCAACAGTCTGTCATATACCGGGGATGGAATCCCCGCAGACACTTGTCCTGACTTCTTCCACTTCTTAACTCCTTAACTACTTTATTTTTCCGAGAGTTTACTTAGCAAACCATGCATGGATTGCAGTATCGTAGTGAGAGCTTACACCGAATGCACGCTCTGCAAACATCTTGCGGTCTTCGATATCAGTCTCAGCACCCTTCTTCTTCAGGATATCGAGCAATACGCCGTATTCTGCCTTGCTAGGAACGATAACCACATCCTTGAAGTTTTTGGCACCTGCACGAATCAAAGAGATACCGCCAATATCGATTTTCTCGATGATATCAGCATCGCTAGCACCGCTAGCTACAGTCTGCTCGAAAGGATACAAGTCTACGATGACGAGATCGATTGAAGGGATTTCGTATTCCTTCATCTGCTCCTGGTCACCCTCGTTGTCACGGCGAGCCAAGATACCTCCAAATATTTTAGGATGAAGAGTCTTTACGCGACCACCCAAGATAGATGGATAGGTAGTGACATCCTCAACTTTCTCGCATTCATAACCCAAAGATTCGATAAACTTCTGGGTACCACCAGTACTCAGGAACTTAACACCCTCTTCATTCAACTTGGCGAGCAATTCGTCCAAGCCATCCTTGTGGAAGACAGACACCAACGCTGTCTTGATTTTCTTTGTTTCAGCCATTGAACTTATAAATTATAATTTATGATGTTGCAAAGGTACGAAGATTATTTTGATTACACAACATTTCCCCCCATAAAATAGCATTATTTAAAGGATATTTAAAAGATAATTGAGAGAAATCAAGAAATAAGCAATCTGAGCGAATTCTAATCCTATCATTTCTTCGCGTACTGAACTTTCGCCAGTAAGCCCCACACGCCCTGAAAGGAGCCTGGGTCTTCAGAGCGTGCTGCTTCAAGGAACCTGGGCCTTCAGCCCGTACTCGAACCCACCTTCTTCTGTCATTCTGTCCGATAATATCTCTTATTTCTATCTTTTACCTACCCAAAACAAGACAGATTGTCAGTAAATCATTGATTTTCAACGAATAGGCATAAGTTTCGCTAAAGGATGAGAGGAACGCACCGGGAGGTTTCCAAAGAGAAGTTTCCGGCGCTCATCCAAATAACACAAATATGAATATATAATATAAGAAAGGAGATATTAATATGACATTCGACAAATTTACAATCAAGGCGCAGGAGGCGGTACAGGAAGCCGTAAACATTGCGCAGCGAAATGGTCAGCAAACCATCGAACCGGTGCATCTGCTTAGCGGTATTCTTGAAAAGGCTACCGATGTGACCAACTACATCTTCCAGAAGTTGGGCATGAACGGACAGCAAATCGCCATGCTCTTGCGTCAGGAGATGCAACATCTGCCTCGTGTGCAGGGCGGCGGTCAGCCGTACCTCAGCAACGAGACTAACCAGATACTGATGAATGCCGAGGATACCGCCAAGAAAATGGGCGACGAGTTCGTTAGCGTAGAGCCTATCCTGTTGGCTATCGTACAGGGCAACTCTACTGCTGCACGTATTCTGAAGGATGCTGGTGCAAATGCTAAAGATATGCTCGCTGCCATCCAGGCATTGAGACAGGGACAGAACGTAAAATCACAAAGCGCTGATGACAACTATCAGAGTTTGGAGAAATATGCGAAAAACCTTGTAGAACAGGCAAGAAGTGGCAAGCTGGACCCAGTTATCGGACGTGATGAGGAAATAAGAAGAGTGCTCCAGATTCTGTCACGAAGAACCAAGAACAACCCTATTCTGATAGGTGAGCCTGGTACAGGTAAGACTGCCATCGTAGAAGGTCTTGCCGAGCGTATCGTACGTGGCGATGTACCGGAGAATCTGAAGAACAAGCAACTCTATTCTCTCGATATGGGTGCGCTGGTAGCCGGTGCCAAATATAAGGGTGAGTTCGAGGAGCGTCTGAAGAGCGTCATTAAAGAGGTAACCAACGCCAACGGCCAGATTATCCTCTTCATCGATGAGATTCATACCCTGGTAGGTGCTGGCGGTGGCGAAGGTGCCATGGATGCAGCCAACATTCTGAAGCCAGCCCTGGCTCGTGGTGAGCTGAGAGCCATCGGTGCTACTACCCTCAACGAGTATCAGAAGTACTTCGAGAAGGATAAGGCGCTGGAACGCCGTTTCCAGACCGTCATGGTCAATGAGCCTGACGAGGTAGACGCCATCAGTATCCTCCGTGGTATCAAGGAGCGCTACGAGAACCATCATAAGGTACGTATTCAGGATGATGCCTGCATCGCAGCCGTCAAGTTATCAGAGAGATACATCTCTGACAGATTCCTCCCTGACAAGGCTATCGACCTGATGGATGAGGCAGCAGCCAAACTGAGAATGGAGCGTGACTCTGTACCAGAAGAACTGGATGAGATTACCCGCCACTTGAAGCAGTTGGAGATTGAGCGTGAGGCCATCAAGCGCGAGAATGACCAGCCTAAGATTCAGCAGTTGGATAAGGAAATTGCAGAATTGAAAGATCAGGAGCATGACTTCCGTGCTAAATGGGAAGGCGAAAAAGCGCTCGTCAACAAGATTCAGCAGGATAAGCAGGAGATAGAAAACCTGAAGTTTGAGGCTGAACGCATGGAGCGCGAAGGCAATTACGAACGCGTAGCTGAAATACGCTATTCTAAACTGAAGGCGCTCGAGGATGACATCAAGAAGATTCAGGAGCAGCTGAAGAGTACACAGGGTGGCGCAGCGATGGTCAGAGAGGAAGTTACAGCTGACGATATCGCTGAGGTTGTAAGCCGCTGGACCGGAATACCAGTAAGCCGTATGATGCAGAGCGAGCGTGAGAAACTGCTCCATCTGGAGGAAGAACTCCACAAGAGAGTCATCGGACAGGACGAGGCTATCACCGCTGTAAGTGATGCCGTTCGCCGCAGCCGTGCCGGTTTGCAGGATCCTAAGCGTCCTATCGCCAGCTTCATCTTCCTCGGCACTACCGGTGTAGGTAAGACGGAACTTGCCAAGGCGCTGGCTGAGTATCTGTTCAATGACGAGTCGATGATGACCCGAATTGATATGAGTGAATATCAGGAGAAGTTTAGCGTTACCCGGCTGATCGGTGCGCCTCCAGGGTATGTAGGCTACGATGAAGGTGGTCAGTTGACCGAAGCTGTACGCCGCAAACCATACAGTGTGGTTCTCTTCGATGAGATTGAGAAGGCGCATCCTGATGTATTCAATACCCTGTTGCAGGTATTGGACGATGGTCGTCTGACTGACAACAAGGGTCGTGTAGTCAACTTCAAGAACACCATCATCATCATGACTTCCAACGCAAGCCGTGAGATGTTGCGCAAGACCTTCCGTCCTGAGTTTCTGAACCGTATTGATGATATCATTACCTTCAAGCCGTTGACCCAGGAGCAGATTGCCGAGGTTGTAGAACTTCAGATGAAGCGAGTAAAGAAGATGTTGGAGCCTCAGGGCTTTGAACTTCGCTGGACTCCTGCAGCTATCCAGTATCTGGCAAAGGTAGGATACGATCCTGAGTTTGGTGCCCGTCCTGTAAAGCGCGCTATCCAGGATTATGTCTTGAACGACTTGAGTAAGAAGATTCTTGCAGAAGAGGTTAGCAGAGAGAAGCCAATTACCATCGATCATACAGACGCAGATGGATTGGTCTTCAAAAACCAATAATTCCAGCAGATAACCAATCCGCGGAAAAAACGGATTGAAACATAAAATAAAGAGGGTGACAGATTCAGATATCTGCCACCCTTTTTTATTTATTATACACTGTTTCCATCAACACACTCCACCTTGACCGCCAATCTGCCATCAGGTGATGTTACTTCATAATTGTTGGCTTGCGCACAAACCGCGCCGAGCAACAAAATACCAGCAACACAAAAGTTTTTGCTTCATTTTTATTTTATTGTTAGGTTGAAATTATTATCTGTCTATGACGCAACAGCAGTATAGCCGACGTTCCTGCTTCTGTTACTGTAGCGTACAACAAAAACCGCTACTGACGGAGAAGAAACCAAAAAGCCCCGACATCACGTCGAGGCCTTTGAAGTTTTTGAATGTTTCAGCAGTTTGTGTTTTTTATGTAGTTATGATTTGTTCGTTTTTGAAAATCAATTCTTTTTCTGGGTGCAAAATTAAGACAAATATTGATATAAATCAAATAAATCTCGATTTTTTATGCAAAAAATCACGTAAACGTTTACAATTTTTGCGCACCAAAAAGACCATTTGTGCGCTGTTGTGGCTAAAATACAGCTGTGCATTTTGTGTCTTTTGAATATTTTCTGCCACATTAATAAAAAAGTTAAAATATTGATGCTATATTTTGTTTTCTCTGTATTTTACACTATCTTTGCACTATCTTTTCACATTATTATATAGATAAAGAAAATAGATGAAAGAATTTGTAATATCAGAAGTCAAGGCGGAAACCGCTGTACTCGTGGGTCTGATTACCAAGACGCAGGATGAAGCCAAGACAAAAGAATATCTCGACGAGTTGGAATTTCTTGCCGATACTGCGGGGGCTGTCACCGTAAAGCGATTCACGCAGAAGGTGGTTTCTCCTAACCAGACCACCTATGTGGGTAAGGGTAAACTCGAAGAAATCAAAGAATATATCAAAAACGAAGAAGAGGAAGATAGAGAAGTAGGTATGGTCATCTTTGATGATGAGCTTTCTGCCAAACAGATCCGTAACATCGAACAGGAACTGCAGGTGAAGATTCTGGACCGCACCTCACTCATCCTCGATATCTTCGCCATGCGTGCGCAAACCGCTGCGGCTAAAACCCAGGTAGAGTTGGCGCAATACCGCTATATGCTCCCTCGTCTGCAAAGACTCTGGACTCACCTGGAACGACAGGGCGGTGGTTCAGGATCTGGTGGCGGTAAGGGTTCTGTTGGTCTGCGTGGACCAGGTGAGACCCAGCTCGAGATGGACCGCCGTATCATCCTCGGCAGAATGAGTCTCCTCAAAGAGCGACTGGCAGAAATCGACAAGCAGAAGACTACACAGCGAAAAAACAGAGGCAGAATGGTGCGCGTGGCACTGGTGGGCTATACCAACGTAGGTAAATCTACCATCATGAATCTGCTCAGCAAGAGCGAGGTGTTTGCAGAGAACAAACTCTTTGCCACCCTCGACACCACCGTACGCAAGGTGGTGGTAGACAACCTGCCGTTCCTCCTTGCCGATACCGTAGGATTCATCCGCAAATTGCCAACCGACCTGGTCGACTCATTCAAGAGTACCCTTGACGAGACACGCGAGGCCGACCTCCTTCTGCACGTAGTAGACATATCACATCCCGACTTCGAAGAGCAGATCCAGGTAGTAGAGAATACGCTTAAGGAACTGGATTGCGCCGATAAGCCATCGATGATTATCTTCAACAAGATAGACAACTACTCATGGGTAGAAAAAGAGGAAGACGACCTCACACCGATGGAGAAAGAGAACATTCCGCTGGAAGACCTGAAGAAGACCTGGATGGCAAAACTCAATGAGGACTGCCTCTTCATCTCGGCAAAGAACAAGGAGAACATCGACGAATTCCGCGAGATACTCTACAAGAAAGTAAGAGAGTTGCACGTACAGAAGTATCCATACAACGACTTCCTGTACCAGGATTATAAGTAAGAACATAAATATCAATAACAAGTAAGTTATGAATGATTACAGACCTTTAACCACCGAGGAAATCGAGGTGCTTAAACATAACGACTGCTGGGCCGAAGACTGGACCTCAGTCAATGTATCAGAAGATTTCAAGCCCAACTTCATGCACCGCGTGATGCTCTATGGCGAAGTTAACATCGGTTCCTTCAACAAGAACGTGGAGGTGAGCCAGGGCTTCGTAAAGCATTCGGGCATCAACAATGCCACCTTGCGCAATGTAACCATAGGCGACGACTGTCTGATAGAAAACGTAGGCAATTTCATCAACAACTATACCATTGGCGATGATTGCTACATCTCAAACATCTCGACCATGGAAACCACCGAGGGAGCTACTTACGGCGAAGGAAATCTTGTGAGCGTACTCAACGAGGTGGGCGAAGGCAACATAATCCTCTTCAGCGATTTGAACAGCCAGCTGGCAGCCTTCATGGTGAAGCATTTCCCTGACAAGGAAATGAAGGAGAAAATCCGCCAGCTCATCAAGACCGACATCGACAACAAGATGCCGGATCGGGGTCAGATTGGCAATAATGTGAAGATTATCAATACCAAGGAGATTACCAACTGCGTAATCAATGATTATTGCGAAGTGAACGGTGCTTCCCGTCTGAGCGACTGTACGCTATTGGGCTCTGTTCATGGCAACGTATATATCGGCACAGGCGTTATTACAGAAAACAGCATCATCGCTGAAGGCGCCAGCGTCATCAACAGCGTAAAGATACAGGATTGCTTCGTAGGCGAAGCCTGCCAGCTGTCTAACGGTTTTACCGCTTCAGCCTCCGTATTCTTCGCCAACTCCTATATGAGCAATGGCGAGGCTTGTGCAGCCTTCTGCGGTCCTTTCACCGCTTCTCATCATAAGAGCAGTCTGCTTATCGGAGGCATGTTCTCCTTCTATAACGCCGGTTCGGCCACCAACTTCAGCAACCATGCCTACAAGATGGGACCTATGCACTGGGGCATTCTGGAGCGCGGTTCCAAGACAGCCAGCGGTGCTTATCTTCTGATGCCAGCCACTCTGGGTTCCTTCTCAGTATGCTTCGGCAAGCTGATGCATCACCCTAACACCCGCAACCTGCCTTTCGCCTATCTCATTGCCGATGGCGACAAGATGTTCCTCATCCCGGGCAGAAACATCACTACCGTAGGTCTGTACCGCGACATCAAAAAATGGCCTAAGCGTGATCTCCGTGCTATGGAGAACCGCAAGAGCATCGTCAACTTCGACTGGCTTTCACCTTATTCTGTTGGCGAGATTCTGAAGGGTAAGAAGATTCTTGAAAACCTGCGCGAGGTAACGGGCGATAACGTTTCGCAGTATCTCTATCACGAATATATCATACCGGCTTCATCGCTCCACAAGGGCATCAAATATTATGATATCGCCCTCCGCATCTACATGGGTGCCGTATTGAAGCGTGTACTGAAGCGCGACCCAGCCATCACCCCTCCAGCCAGCCATGTCGGCGTGGGCGATTGGGATGATCTCTCGGGACTCCTACTCCCGGTTTCTGAAGAAGAAGGCATCGTTAGGGATGTGAAGGAAGGAACTATCGGGAATATAGAACAGTTGCTCGACCGGTTTGAAGAAATCAATGCCAACTATCGCGACTACCAGTGGGCATGGACCTACCAGATGATCTGCGATTACTACGGCATCAGTGACATCACACTCGAAGATGCCAACCGCATACACGAAGATTATATCAAGGCACGCCGCTCATGGATAGCAGAAATCCGAAAGGATGCTGAGAAAGAATTTGCCATGGGCGATGTGGAGGAAGAGGTCTTCCGCAACTTCGTCGACAGCCTCGACCAGGAAATAGAATACGAGAATTAATTAGACTTGAATATTTCAACAGTTTAAAATAACAAAAAACATTATGGCAAAAACTCCAGATTTTAAGTATGCTCCAATGTTCCAGATTGGAGAGGACAAGACAGAGTATCGCCTTATCTCTAAGGAAGGCGTAAGCACAGCAGAGTTCGAGGGTAAGACTATCCTCAAGGTTTCTAAGGAAGCTCTTACTTTGCTGGCACAGCAGGGTTTCCACGACGTAGAGTTCAAGCTCCGTCGTGAGCACAACCTCCAGGTAGCTAAGATTCTCAGCGACCCAGAGGCTTCTGAGAACGACAAGTACGTAGCACTCCAGTTCCTCCGCAATGCAGAGACTGCCGTGAAGGGCATCCTCCCATTCTGCCAGGATACAGGTACTGCTATCATCCACGGTGAGAAGGGTCAGCGTGTATGGACCGACTTCGAGGATGAAGAGGCTTTGAGCCTGGGTGTATACAACACCTTTACACAGGACAACCTCCGTTATTCTCAGAACGCTCCTCTCAACATGTATGATGAGGTGAACACCCGTTGCAACCTTCCTGCTCAGATTGATATCGAGGCTACAGAGGGCGACGAGTACCGCTTCGTGATGGTAGCTAAGGGTGGTGGCTCTGCCAACAAGACCTACTTCTACCCTATGACCAAGGCTACTATCCAGAACGAGGGCACATTGCTCCCATTCCTCGTAGAGAAGATGAAGAGTCTGGGTACAGCAGCATGTCCTCCTTACCACATCGCCTTCGTTATCGGTGGTACTTCAGCTGAAAAGAACCTCCTCACCGTGAAGTTGGCTTCTATCAAGTACTACGATGAGTTGCCTACAACAGGTGATGAGACGGGTCGTGCTTTCCGTGACATCGACTTGGAGAACAAGCTTCTCGAAGAGGCTCACAAGATTGGCTTGGGTGCACAGTTCGGCGGTAAGTATCTCGCTCACGATATCCGCGTAATCCGTCTGCCTCGCCACGGTGCAAGCTGCCCTATCGGTATGGGTGTAAGCTGCTCTGCCGACCGTAACATCAAGGCTAAGATCAACAAGGACGGTATCTGGTTGGAGAAGATGGACGAGAACCCAACAGAGCTGATTCCTGAGGAGCTCCGTAACCCAGGTGAGGGCACTAAGGGTATCGAGATCGACCTCGACAAGGGTATCGACGCCGTTCGTGCTGAGTTGAGCAAGTATCCTGTAAGCACCCGTGTTAACTTGAAGGGTACCATCATCGTGGCTCGTGACATCGCTCACGCTAAGCTCAAGGCTCGTCTGGATGCCGGTGAGGAGATGCCAGAGTACTTCAAGAACCACCCTATTCTCTATGCTGGTCCAGCCAAGACTCCAGAGGGTTATCCATGTGGCTCTATGGGACCTACCACAGCCAACCGTATGGATCCATACGTAGATGAGTTCCAGGATCACGGTGCTAGCCTGGTAATGATTGCCAAGGGTAACCGTGGCGATGTTGTTACAGAGGCTTGCAAGAAGCATGGTGGTTTCTATCTCGGTACTATCGGTGGTGTAGCTGCCGTTCTCTCTCAGAGTTCTATCAAGAGCATCGAGTGCGTAGAGTACCCAGAGCTCGGTATGGAGGCTATCTGGAAGATTACCGTAGAGGACTTCCCAGCATTCATCCTCGTAGATGATAAGGGCAACGACTTCTTCAAGCAGTTGAAGCCTTGGACTCCTTGCAAGGAATGCCAGAAGTAAATGATACAGAAATCATGATAATGAAAAAAGCTCAGGGCTATCTGCCCTGAGCTTTCTTTTTATACTTACATCGGATAACCTGTTCTGTTTCCGAAACAGGAACATCCGTTTAAAGCAGCAGTTTATATGTCTTGCTTTGCATACCGGTTTCTACCCGCAACAGATAAACGCCTTGTCTGATACCCTGTAAAGAGAGACTGACTGTTTTTCCATCCGTAGCAGATGCCTGTCTGAGCAGGTTTCCTCCCGCATGATACAGTTTAATCTTTCTCACGTCCTTGCCCGAAACCAAGAGTTGATGTCCCTCGCGACTGATCTCGGTTTCAGAATCAGAGATGGTAGCATTTTCTATTCCTGTAGCTGTATCCTGATAGAGGATAAGGATATCGCCCTTTCGCTTGAGATAATAAGAAGGTTCCTGCGGATTCTTCAGTTCCACTTTCTTTCCTCCTATCTCGCCCATCACCCTGAACAGATAGGTATGACCATCGGTCCAAGACAGATTACCCTTGCGCAGCCAGTAGCTATAAAGCGGCACGTCGAAAGCTGATGAGACGCTTACCTCATCGCTGATTCCATTTTCCACTATTTCTTCCTTTGTATCTACATCTTCAGAGATGAGGGAAACATGCCCCTCGTAACTGCGGTCTTCTGTCGTACGCAGCGAAACACCCATCTTGAAGAGAGATACCTTCGATACATCGACGCTTCCGCTTTCTATCTTCTCGTGCGAATCATCAGTCAGAAAGACTTCAGCTTTTGCCATCAGCGGTTTCTCCTCTCCTTTTACCACCTCTATATAGGCTGCATCCTGATCGTGGATACCGTTGACCGGACAATTCTGGGTTTCGGCTTCATCCGAAGTAATCTCCAGTTTCACCTGATAATATCCCGGAGCAAGCTGGGCAGGAACGGAAAGGAGAATAGGGATTTCGGTCTCGCTGAAACCATCTAATTCGGTCAGCTGGTCCACACGTGTACTCAGCACAACCTCCTGGTTCTCATCCAGCAGTTTCACTCTCAGGTAACAGTCGCGCGGCACACCATTGAGGTTCTTGATAGTGAAGAAGGCACGTACCTTGCTGCCCTGTTCAGCTTTGCCGTCAAGTCTTGGCTGCCCCATCAGTTGGAAGCGGGCATCTTCCGAACAGATTTCAGAGATGCGGCCGGCACCGTCTTTCAGTTCCACCCCGATAACAGGTGCCTTCTTCATCGGCAGGAAATCATCCCATGAACCATCATCCTTCCGGGCTGCACATATAGCGATGATACGGTAATAGCCGTTTTCAAGACCGGCAAGACTGAGACTGATTTTCTGAGCCTGATTGATAAGATAATCAGTACCCATCCATCCCTTCTGCTCTCCGCCATAAAGTCTTTCCGTAAAGCCTCCCTGCTGATGATCATCAGAATAAGCCACCTGCTTGAGATTCCCTGCTTCATCATAAACAGCAACACCGATGTCCCCCCTGAAAGGCTTGCCTCTGTTGACGAAGGAATTCATCTCGACTGTTACCGGCTGTGAAGGGTCGAATAACTTTCCCGACGCCTCTTTCAGGCTGAGAGAACCACCCTCGTTGAACATCAGCTGCGGCGAAGTTTCCAGCAGTCCGCGCTCTATTTCGGGATATTTCCCGTTGTTGGGATGAGCTAAGATGGCGGTAATGGCACGGTTAAAGGCAAGCGGTTTGCCCTGAAACTCACTTCCGGTCTGCGAAACATTGAGATTGGTGAGCGAATAATAGGCATCGCCCTGTCCCTCCCAACCGAAGTTCATGTGGAAGAGGCCGTTTTCATCGAAACCATCAGTTACCCAGGCATGACCGGAAGCCGAACCGGCTGGTCTGCCTTCCAGATAAACCGGACATCCGTTGAGCAGTTCCTGTCTCAGGATTTCTGCAAACCTCCCCGGTCCTTCTACAGCTTTCGTAACGTAGGCTGCCGAATAATCGAAATGCTTCTGCAGCGCCTGATAGGCGAAGACTCCCTGGGTTCCACTTGCGCTGGGCGTATATTGCATGAAAGAAGCCACACCCACATCGTTCATCAGTAAGGCTACGGCATCAATCTCTGCAGGAGTAGCCTGAATAGGATAGCGGTAGTCGGGCAACATGTTGGCCCAGTCGTAGTGTGACTGACTGAAATCCGCACTTTTCTTGGCCTGGTAGTAGGTTACCACATATTCGTTTTTTCCCTGTCCCTGAGCCGGCCACTGATGATAATACATCATCTGAGCCACAGCCGTAGCCACACAGCCGCTGTAATCATATCCCGTTTTAGCATTAAACGGATACGACTGTCCCCATTTGCTTTTCAGCATCGGCGCTACGGTTTTAGAGTAAAGTCCGGTGCGTGTATGGCTTTGCACCTTCACCTTTCCTTCTTTCAGCACCTCGAAAGTCTGTCGGTATCCCGAAAGCAGCAGTTTTACGCAGGGATTGGCATTGAGCGTATCGAGACTACCTTCTTTGCTGTATCCCAACACTTCTCCCATCTGGTCATCACCAGATACGATAACGAATCCCTGTCCCCGCGCATCATTATATATATAATAAGGTGAACCGGTCTTGTTTTTCCTGCCCTTCTCCTTTGCTTTCATACCGGTATCTTGCGGCAGAGTGACATATCTCTTAGCTATCTCCGCCGCCTTCTGCCAATTGATTTCCTCGGCACGAACAGTTTGCGAACTGGCTATCAGCAGGGCTATGAATCCCACCAACAGGAACCCGTTTTTCAGTCCCTTCCATTTTCTTCTTTCTTCATTCTTTTTCATTTCTTCAGGTCTTTATGTTTGATATTGAGTTAATTACGCCACCTTCTGGAAATATCTGATTAGCTACACTTTGCCATCATCCAGAAAGTTTTCTGCAAATATACAACTTTTCTTTGAAAAATACAGAGATTTTTCCAAATATTCGTGTGTTTATAAAATAAAAGTTTCTTCCAATTTTCTTGCTTATTACGAATAAAAGTCTTAACTTTGCAGCAGACTTAGGAGAAAGCCGAATATCTCGGAACAAATAAGTGATAATATGGTATAGCGTATGAAACAGGTAGAAGAAAGATACATCAGCTTGCTGACCGATTTCGGTTTCAAGCGAATTTTTGGAACAGCAATGAACAAGGATTTGCTCATTTGCTTCCTCAACAGTTTGTTTAATGGCAAACAGGTTGTGAAGGACGTGTCGTATCTGAACCCAGAGCACGTGGGAGATGTCTATACCGACCGCAAAGCCATCTTCGATGTCTATTGTGAGGGCGAAAACGGCGAGAAGTTCATCGTTGAAATGCAGAATGCCTACCAGACATATTTCAAGGACCGCTCCCTTTTCTACTCTACTTTCCCGATTCGCGAGCAGGCACCCAAGGGGAGTGACTGGGATTTCAAACTCAATCATGTCTATACCGTAGCGCTGCTCAACTTTAACATGAACGAGGATGCCTTCGACAAGGAGAAAATCCGCCATCATGTACAGTTGTGCGATACCGCTACCCACAAGATTTTCTACGATAAGTTGGAATTTATCTATGTAGAGATAGCCAAGTTCAACAAGCCCCTGGAAGAACTGGATACGCTCTACGAGAAGTGGCTCTATGCCCTGAAGAATCTCTATAAGCTTACACAGCGCCCTAAAGAACTGTGCGACAAGGTCTTCGATCGCCTCTTTGAGGAAGCCGAAATAGCCAAGTTTACTCCGCAGGAAATGAGGGAGTATGAAGCCAGTAAAAAGGCATATCGAGACATCAAGAATTCCATTGATACGGCAAAGCAAGAAGGTCTTGCGGAGGGTATTGAAATAGGCATGGCGAAAGGCAAACATGAGGCCAACACTGAAACGGCACAACGTTTGCTGGCAATGGGACTTTCTGCCGAACGAGTTGCTAAGGCAACCCAGTTACCTTTGAATTTTGTCGAGAATTTGGGCAACTCATAAAACGAATGGCATATGAAACAGGAAATGAGGGAGTATGAAGCTAATAAAAAGGCATAACGCGATATGAGCCAGAATGCCCTGGATATAGCTAAGAAAAACGATGGAAACAGGTTATTTAGCTTTACTTATCTATATCCTATCATTATGAGTATAGGGAAAATCCTATGCTATATTAGGGTTTATTCTATCCATATATCACAAAAAACATTTAATTTTGCAGCAGAAAATGATAATAATATAAAATTATGGAAAAAACAAAGAGATGCCCTTATTGTGGCGAAGAAATTCTCGCAATTGCGAAGAAATGCAAACATTGTGGGGAATGGTTAGATGAAACTCATCCCTTAAAGGAAACAAAAAACGGTCCTGCCTGTGGAGAATCTATTGCTGCAGATGCAAAGGTATGTCCTATATGCAATGAACCTACATATGCTTTGGATGAAACAGAAACTCTTTCAGATACTTCTGATTCAAAAGGAACAACTGTAATTAATGACGGACACATTCTTTACTGTAAAACATGCAAGGAAAAGATCAGTTCAAGCGCTCAGACATGTCCTAATTGTGGGGATACTGATCCTTTTTATTTTGACGACATAACCAACAAACGCAAGAAAGTAGGTCTTGGATGTGCAACCATAGTTATTTTAGCCATTGTCATGACATTTATATTTAGAGCTTTTGGGTCTAAACATGGAATATTAACTTGGAGTTCTGCCGAATTTTGGATCTTTGTATTCGTTATATTGGGCATTTGGGGTTTACAAAAATACTTCTCATATGCCAATATGAAAGAACATAGAGATGAAATGGATAAGATTTTCAAATCGAAGAATGACTCCCAGGCTCTTGAAATATGGAAGAAGGAATTAGAAGAGAAAAATAATAATTAAACTCATTAAAAAATTATATGAAAAGAATTATTTTGTGTATATCTATGTTGTTCATGGTAATGGTATTTACTCATGCACAAGAGAAAGCTAACGTATTGGTTGAGAAGTTTACTGCAGAAGGCGGTTATACTGACAGTGATATACGAACTTTAAGGGAAAATGTTATTAGAGCATTAGTCAAGACTATGCGAGTTAACGTTTTAGATGCAGAAAACTGTAAAGCCACTGACAAGCAGTATACTTTACTTAAAGGTCATCTTCAAAAACCAGCCGTATCCAGCCAAACTGCAGAAGATAAAGGAGAAAGATTTACGCTGACAGAAGTAAACCTTAACTATGTTATTACTATGATTAAGCCGAATTCGCAGGAATCTTCAACTTCGTTTATGTTCACAACCAGAGGTAACAGCATGAGTGGCGAGGCTGATGCGATTGCTGATGCATGTAAGATGGTAAAGTTAAGCATGACCAAGATGATGGAAAAGGTGTTTCCTGTGGTTGGAAAGATTGTATTAATTGACAATGCTAAAGATGATAAAGCTCTGACCGTATATATTAATCTGGGAGCATCAAACGGAATTAAAAAGGGACAGAAGTTTGATGTTGCCATCATGAAAGACGTAGCTGGAGAGCAAGTAGCCAAAAATATTGGAACATTGACCGCAACAGAAGTTTCTGATACAAAAACTCTTTGTAAAGTCAATAGTGGCGAGGTTGACATTTTCTCATCTGTAAATTCCAGTGTAGATATGGTTGTCAAAACCCGTGAGAAAAAGGGACTTTTAAAAGGATTAGGCGATGTTATGGGAAATGTATATGGTGGTAGCGGATTCATTGCAGACTCTGGTATGCAAGTGGAAAAATCTACAGAGAATACAATTTCGGCTGCTTCAGTAACTGGTAATGTTGGAACAGCAGCATCAAGTCAAAAGACCGGTTCAACAAGTAAGTTCAGCTACTATGATTTTATTTCCGAACCTAATGGGCGTAAATACATCGAACCAATTCTTGATTGGTCTGCAAACAAAGCTACTATCACAGCTTATATGAAGGAAGCAGGCTATGTGAAGAGCGATGAAGACATGTTGGCTTTTGCCAGCGATGATGATAATGACCCTCATAGTCCATCCATCATGTATATGATAATGAATGGCCAGTACTTCAGTGCAACATCTATGCTTATGCAAGTTAAAAAAGAAAGCGTTTTAACATGGATGAAGCAGCATTACATCTATAAGGGGAAAAACAATGGAGGCCTTGCCGATTTGCATAATTTTATTTCTAAAGATAAAAAAACAAGTATTATGGTCAGTTTTATAAATCTGAATGAATCAGAGTATTCAACTGTTACCATAGCATACCAAAAAGAATTCTAATTAATTGAATTGAAGATTGTGCCGATAGGGTTTATCCTATTCGGCACTTTATTTTTATGAAAAGAAACAGAGTTTTTTGCAAGTTTCCTTGCGTAATAAAAATAACTTGTCTCTGCTTCTATAAAAATGTAAGAAATAGCCCCCAAAAACAGCATGATTATTTGGACAAACCAATATTTATTCTTATCTTTGCATCCTATTTTTCATAGTAAGTATTTTAACAGTAAAAACTCAAAACGATGAAGCAGAAAAAACATCGAAAGATTCCGGCACTGGCTGCTGGAACCACACTCGTGGCAGCGATGACCCTGATGGCATCCTGCTCCACCGATTATGAAGACCAGATTGTGTACAACGACATTGAAAAACCGTTCCAGGAAGATTTCAAAAAGGATACGGTGGTTTTCGAAAAGTTGCCGGCAGAACAGGCTAAACACATTCTGAATCTATCTGACCCATCAACTGAAATCGTAGACAAACCGGATTACACCTTCCAGACTGACAACCTCATCAATGTTAGGAAATCTACTGAGGATGAATCGCTCGTCATCACCAGTTGGTCGGCAAAACCAGTCTCCAACGTAACACTCGAGATGTATATCCCGGAAGTGGATGAATACATTCCGGTGGCGTTCATTGAATCCATTCCCGCCTTCTCCCGCTTCTCCTTCAAGCCATCATTCGTTGGCAGACGGAATATCTGGAAAAAGAAAAACGGAAACTTCGTGAGTTTCACCTGCCCGTATCTCGACCTTAACAGGATGAAGACACGTCTCGTGAGCGATGATGAGCACTTCAAGATGCTCCAGAAGATTGACGCCAGATGGACCTGCAGTTTCTCCAACTACGGGTGGACTCCAGAGGTAGGAGAATCACACAATTTCCGTGAAATGAAACCTATCTACGCCCGCGAATGGGTGGTGATTGTCACCAACTATACCTATATGATGACCACTCCGGAATATAAGTATGTGATGGCAAACTTCAAGAAGGTGATGGGCGGTGATCTCTACGACAACAATAAAGTAACGTTCACTGCCGAGAAATACCAGAGCGAAATGGAAAGATTCAAGGCACAGAAAAACTTCGTGCTCGGACAGTCTAGTCCGGCATACGGTGGATTGGGCGGCGGCTACATCTGGACCGTTACCGACTGGAACTTCTATGGCCATTATGGTTCGTTCAGCGGATGGGAAGCAATTACCCACGAGCACATGCACTGCATGGACTATAGTCACGACAGCAATATGACGTATCCAGCCAAAACACCGGAAGGCGTCAACGTAGGATGGCCGGAATTTATCTGGCAGCTGCACATGTGGTTGAGCCATAAGGGCGATCTCCCTTATACCGACCGCAATCTGCTGGGCTTCCACAAAGATGAGAATGCCAAGTATCGCGACTGTGGTATCAATGATACCTTCAAGGATGATGCCAAACTGCAGAAGACCATAGAGGATTTTTACAAAAAGAGCAGACTGGTGAAATATTTCACAGAGAACCCAATTAAAGATCATGCAAAATAAAGGAGGAAACTATATGAGAAAAAATATGATCATGATAGGAGCAGGAATGATGCTGGCTTTAGCTTCCTGCGATAAGACAGAAATACGTGAGATAACGGAAGACAGAGTGGTACCGCAACCGGTAGATACCATCAAGGTGGCAGATCATTTCTATCTGGACGGCCATCTTTCCCGCACAGCCGAAGATTTAGGTGGCAGACCGCTGGATGCAGCCAACCTCTTTAACGATGGCGAAGAGTTGTATGTGGCGAATTTTGCAGGCAAGTGTGTCGATATCTTCGATGCCGAAACGTTGGAATTCAAGCGCAGTATGAGCAACGGCGACCGCACGCTGGCACGCGATGTTTATGCAGAAGGCGACCATCTCTTTGTGGCTGCCGGCGAAAATCAGGAGGTACAGATCTTCGACAGGAAAACGGGCAAATATCTCAGCCGCCTGGGCACAGGTTCCTGGCCAGCCAGCATGGTTTCGAAGGTGGGCTGTGTTTGCGCAACCCCTCGTCTTGTTTTCGTGCGCGACTCAAAGTATACCAACATCCGGGTCTTCGACCGCGAGGCGCTGAACCTGGGGGCAGCAAACAACAATAAGGTATTTGCCAAGCTCAGTACGGGTGGCGATTTCATTGGCAGCAAGGATGAGCCGCTGGGAGAATCCTACGATATGGAGGTGATTGGCGATTCGCTCTATGCCTTCATCCCTCGCACGGGAACCATCTATTCATGGAAAGTAGAAGACATCATCCAGCAAAAGGATTATGCCCCGCTCAAGGTTTCCCGTTCCCAGAACTTCAAGATCCGTTCCATTTCAAAGACCGGTGACAAGGATAAGTTCTTCGTATCAATGTTGAAGGACGGCAAGATACAGTTGGCAGAATACAGTCTCGCCGATTTCCAGGCTAGAAACTTTGCCAATCCGTTGCGCTGTTTCACCGCCGATGACCGCGTCCTCCTTCCTTCGCAGACCATCATAGCCTACCAGAAGGAGAAACTGATACTCACCAATGGTGCAAAGCTAGACCGCTGGGATATCCGCAACAATCCGGCATACGAAATCAAGCCAAGACAGAAATAACCGTAGCGTTGCCTTATTTTTAAAATAAATTCCCCCATCCTGCCTTCGCTGGCTGGATGGGGGATTTCTGTTATTAATGATAATCGGCTTCTACACGGATAAAGACACCGGCTTTATTGTAATAGAGTTCATAACCAGGGATATCGATTTCATATCCTCCTAACTCTTTCTCTATCTTGTAAGGCTTCTGATTAGGATATCGCTTCGCTATATCTGCTGCAATATTGGCTGGAATGATACCATCAGGCATCACAGAGAACTTGCAGTTAACCGAAGTCCACTCGCCTTTCGCATCAAACTCCAGTTGGGTTCCGTCGCTGAGCAATACATCATACTCCCACCGGCCGTTGTCCTTTTCCTTCTCCGCATGGCTCACGGCAACCTCGGCAAAATGCTTCTTTACAAACTGCTGTGCATGCACCGGCAAATCATCAAAACTGATTATTCTTTCCTCACTGCTGTGGCAAGATACTGATATCATAGCCAATACCATCGACAAGAATGCCGTCAAAAACTTTCTTTTCATGTTGTCTAATTTTAAAAATTATTGAATCAATTACCTGTTTATTCTGTCAATTATTATTTGCGCATTACCACCTTCTTTCCATTCCGGATATAGATGCCCGGCTGGGTAACTTTGGTAAGCTTGCGACCATCCAACCCGTATACTGCATCAGAAGATGAAGAAGCGGCTGCACTGCCCGTGCCCTGCGATAGAGCCGGCTTTGTGATGCCTGTAGTCGGCGCCTTGCGGTAGAGCGTAATGCGGCGGCGCAACGTATTGGCATTCCAGCGGTCCAGCCACATGCCGTCACGCTCTATATCTACATGTATCTCGTAGGTGCCCTCTGCCAACTCAGAAAGATTCACGGTATGGCGGGTAGAACCCGTAAGATCCGTATCATTGTTGCGCGGAATGCTCACTCTGCTGATGCTGCTCGTATACGCAGTCTCGCCCGTAGCCACATTGACCAGACGGTAGCGCATGCGGGTCTGCAGACTGCCCTGCGTCAGATACTTCATATAGCCCGACATACCCAGCACCAGCTGCGGCTTCTGATCCAGGTCGAAGTAATGGGAAGGCACATAACTGCCCGCTTCATCCAGGAGTTTCACCGATGTAACGGTCACCCTGCCTTCGTAGTTGTTAGGATATACCTCAAGCAGGAAATCTTCCGGCACCGGAATCTCGTAGACACCAGGATTCTTCGTCTCGATATTGTGGTTGAAGCGGAGCTTCATGCGATACTTGCCTGCCTTGAGCTCATGAGAGCCGGTAGGGCCCGAATAGGATGTCATGAACCTCACGAGCCACTGGGTAGTATCCATGCGCTGCGCCACCATGTGGATGAGATAGGCATTCGGTACCTGATAGGTTTCACCCGCCAGATTTCCCGTGCCCTCCAGTTCCACCTGTAACTCGCCGCGAGCCTGATAGCGGCTCAGGTTAGATACATTCAGCAGAATGCCTGCCAACTGGCTGCTGTACTGATAGGCTGGCTCCAGCACCTCTGGCTTTCCCGCAAGCAACAGGTGAGGCTTGTTGTCTGCCTGTACCAGCGTAACCTCGCCACGGTTTACAATCATCGGCACGGAATTGCCATTCACCATCTGCCTCCAGTCTTCCCAAACGCCCTTGTCAGCATCCAGGAGTCGGCGGCCCAAAGGTCGCAGAGTATAGGTGCCGTCTGCCAGACCGTCTATCTCATTCAGGTCCATCCTCCACCAGTCATATTCGAAATTGTAGCTGGTATAATAGGTAGCCCAAGTCAAGACACCCGACTGCCCGAAGACATGCATACACTTTCCGTCCTGCGTAAAGAGTCCGATGCCTATCTGTCCGGTATAGGCGCCTCCGGCATTCTGAGCCAGATTGCGGGCTCCCACACCTTTGATCTGCGCCGGAATAACCGACTTCACCGTCATTCCTTCACTCGCCTGGAACTGCAGTCCCTGGTCATTGTTCACCGACAGCACCACCGGTTTAGGTTGCAGCGGTTCTATCATTCCGTCGTTCGGATGCACGAAGAGCGCTATCTGATTTTCGTAGTAACAGCCGTCGCTGCCGTAACCTCCGCCCGCCGTCGCTGCCGTATTGATGTCGAAATAGCCATTGTCCAGACCAGCCCATCCCCAGTTTACATGCACCAGTCCGTTCTCATCGTAGCCATCATATAAAAAGGCATGGTCGCCGCCCGTCATGAAGACCGGACAGCCGAGAGACAGTTCCTGGTAGATAGCCTGCAGAAACTCGCCGCCCGGCAGTCTATCCTTCTCCAGCTGGCGCACATTGCAGTTGTAATCGTGCTCGAGGGTACTCCATAACTTTGCCTCATCGCAGAGGGTTCCGTTCACACCGTAGGTAGCATGAGCCAGTTTTCCCAAGTCGCGCATCAGCACGCCCACAGCCTGCCCCTGTGCCTCGCTGTACCCTCCTCCGCTGTAGGAATCGAGCATGTTGTCCCAGTCATAATAATCGTATGCCATGGCACCCTTACCCCGGTTTACCCCCTCGGGTCTCATCTTAGGCCAGCGGTGGGCATAGAGCACCTGTGCCATCGCCGTGATGGTACAGCCCGTATAGGTAGGCTTGCCGCTGGTGCTGCTGCGCGGGGTATAGTAGTTATAAGGATAATCCTGGCTCCACTCCGCACTGACGAGCGGTTTTACCGATGCCTTCGGCGGTTTGGCATAGACCGGCGTCACGCTGATGCTGTCTACCTTCACCAGTTCCACCACCCGTGCATATCGCTCCAGGAGTTTTTTCATCGGAGCCGACATATTTTCAGCATCCAGTCTTCCCCTGTCGCTATATCCCAGTACCCCGCCTACCCGGTCATCACCCGCCACGATAACGAAGCCTTCACCATCCTGGTTGTTGAAGAGGTGGAGCGATGGTTCTGAAGTACGGGTTCCGCGGCTTTGCACCACCGACGGACCCACACTCACAGGATTTCCGATAAACTTTCTTGCCATTGTCTGCGCCTTGTTCACGTCTACCGGTCCGGCATAGACATTCATAGCACATATCGCCGATACGGCTATGGCGTAAAATTTCTTATCCATCATATCTCAGGTCAAAAAGAATTATCTGATTACCGTTTTCTTGCCATTCACGATATAGATGCCCGGCGTCGGTTTGCCGTTCACCTTGCGTCCCTGCATGTCGAAGATGCCCTCAGGTTTTTTCTGCTCCTGAACAAGGTTAGGACGGATGCCTGTAGTGCCATGATTGCGCACACTGCAGCGGGCAGCATTTTCTATCTTCCCGGTCTTGGTGTTGAAGAGCACCGCTGCTATCTCTATCTTGCTGCGGTCGCGGATCACGCTGTATTTGTTTACACCCTCAAAAGTGGTGGAGTGCGTCTTCACCTCGTCTGCCCGGAAGTCGGTCATTTTCGAGTCCTCCAGTCCGTTGTCCATACCCTGCGATTCTATCGCTACATGGTTATATACCATGCCCTTAACCTTCGACTAGCCCTCTACATAGTTGGCTGCATCGGCATAGAACTTCATCTCTTCGGGTGCATCCTTATAACTGTCGCTGGAATACTCGGAATAACTCGACTCCTGTCGCCATTTGTCGTCGCTCAGTCCGCTGGCAGTCATCACATAGCCTATGGCAAACGTTTCGCCCTCATCAGGCAACATGCATGGTTCTACCTGGGTTTTCACACGTATGTTATTACCGTTCTCATCCCATTCTGCGTCCACCTCCATGTTCATGTAGGTAACCTTGCTCTTTTCTATCTTGAAAGCATCGGTAATGTCAAAACCGGCAGCCTTGTTATCACGTGCCACCCATACGGCAGGAACCGTTACGGCATAGCGGTCTATCAAGCCTTCATATACCCCACGGGATACAACCTTGCTGATATCATCAGTTTTATGAACAGAAACAGCCACTACGTCGTCGGGATACATACGCGCTATGGCATCGGTAGCCACCAGTCCGATAGGACAGTGCCAGCACCACATTCCCGCATAATCTTCTACCAGTACCCGCTTGTGCGGCATCTTGTTGACCGTGCAGCAGGTAAGATAGGTATATCCCGCCGAAGCCTCGTTATACTGTCCGTTCACCTGTGTAATATTGAAGAGCACCTCTTCCTTTCCCAGTTTCTGGCCCGGTTTGATAGGAATTTTTACCTCTCGCGTTTCTCCATCCTTGAGCGGCTGGTCTAAGTGCAACACGAAAGGTCCCTCGCTCACCTGCTTATCTGTATAATAAAAGGTATAGCTGATGCTGGTCACCTCGGTATCACCCCAGTTGGTCAGTTTTAGCGGCACCGCCGTCTCCTTATCCCCCATTTTCAGGAATACGTTGCCCGGCGTCATAGGCGCCACCGAATTCTTTGCCCAGCAGCCAATTCTTTCCGCTATTTTCTGCGCCTGTTGCCAGGATCGTGGCCCGGCAGAAAGATGATGTGGCAATACGAATAAGATTAGCAGCGACACTGCTGTTAAAATGGTTCTTTTCATCTTGTTTTTCTCGTTAAATAATTACTAATTTTGAGTTTCTGTTTTATTCTGTCATCTCATGGATCACTACGAGTCACGCCGACCCGTCTTTTCGGCTACAAATATACTATAATTTTTCCAAGACAGGATACGCTTAAACTTTTATTAACAGATATTCGTTATTTTTTCTTTAAAACCGACCGTTCGCATGTAGTACTGTATAATCTTCAAGGCAAAAACATAAAGCGTATGAAACAGGTAGAAGAAAGATACATCAGCTTGCTGACCGATTTCGGCTTCGACCGTCTCTTCGAGGAAGCCGAGATAGCCAAGTTTACTCCTCAGGAAATGAGGGAGTACGAGACCAGCAAGATGGCATATCGCGACATCAAGAATTCCGTAGACACTGCTAAGCGTGAAGGTATAGCTGAAGGTATGGAAAAGGGTATGAAGGAGGGAATGGAATTAGGTATGGCGAAAGGTAAGCAAGAAGGTCTTGCGGAAGGTATGGAAAAAGGTATGAACCAGCGAAGCCTTGATATTGCCAGAAATATGCTTGCTGATGGCGTTGACCTCAATCTGATTATGAAGTATTCCGGTCTTACCCAGGAACAGATAGAAAAATTGAAATAAGATATTATCTTAGAGGTAACAGATAAGAAATTCCCCTGCCTACTTTCGCAAGCAGGCTGGGGGCTTATACTTTCCAGGGATTTTGCCTTGCAGCAGATTCCGGGAAAGTATTTATAATGCTATAAAAACAGCACTCCGCTTCACTGCGTCGGGCTGACGATTCATAAATAAAAGTAAAAGTTTGAGGGGGCTCTCGCCCGCTGAAACAATTTCGACCTGTACGGTTGAAAAGTTTTATGGTTGCATTCAAGCACATGAAGAAGAATACCCAAGTGGTTAAGTCAGCTAACTCAAGTGGTTCAGTCAAGAAACTCAAGTAGTTCAGTCAGCGAGTTCAGACGTCTCTGTTAGCTGATGCAGACGTCTCGATAAGCTTACAGATACGTCTCCGCTAGCCTACGCAGTCATATTTGTAACCCTACGCAGCCATATTTGTAACCCTACGCAGTCATATTCGTAACCCTACGCAGCCATATTTGTAACCCTACGCAGCCATATTCGTAACCCGATACAGCCATATTCGTAACCCGATGCAGCCGTATTCGTGAATAAATTTTATATAATCATCTATCATCCATCACGATTTGGGGGTATCCCTCACGATATTCTCACTACACATTACCAGATACTGCCTGGGGGCTGGGGATAACCTATCCCCAGAGCGTAAAGAGGTTAGGTCATTTCATCACAGCCGTATCTGCTCCTGGCATCGGTCTGCCACCTCCTTCCTATGCGTAACACAGATAATAGTCTTATCAGCATACGAAGCAAAGAGGCGGTCGAAAAGAAGCTTCTCGGTTTCGGCATCCAGCGATGAGCTGATTTCATCCAACAGCAGAATGTTACCTTCGCGCAAAAGACTGCGGGCTATAGCAATGCGCTGTGCCTGACCGCCACTCAAACGGGTGGCATGCTCACCTATCTTCGTATCCATACCTGCCGGCAAACTGAAAACGAAATCGGCACAGGCTACATGAAGGGCTTCGGTAAGCTGCTCATCGGTAGCCAGGGGATTGGCAAGAAGAAGATTATCGCGAATGGTTCCGCTCATCAGCGTATTACCCTGCTCTATATACACGATATGCGAACGCATGCCGGTTCCTTCTGTCTCTTTGCCCAGGGCATCATACAATACTATCCTTCCGCTATCGGGCTGGATGATACTCGACAGCAGACGCAGGATGGTGGTCTTGCCACAACCGGTTTCTCCTACTATCGCCACAGATGTGGCGGGACGGAAATCATAAGAGAAATGACTGACAACAACTTTCTTTCGCTCATCGGGATATGAATAACTCACATCCTGAAGACGGATGCCGCAAGCACGCTGCAAAGGTATAAAAGCATCTGCCTGCACCAGAGATTCCTCCTGCTCGGTATTTTCAATCTCTACCAACCGGTCTACACTCGCTGATGCATGAATCAGCTGGGGAATCATGCCCAAGAGCGACATGATAGGACTCTGTATCTGACCCACCAACTGCAGGAAGGCTGTCATCACACCAAAGGTTATCAACCCGTTCTTGAGTTGGATGGCACCATAGACAAAGGCTCCGAAATAGCCGTAACTGAAGGTGAAAGCCAGGAGCAGACGGGATATCAACGTAAAACGGATACGACGGCGAACCAGATGATGCAAACGCTGCTGCATGCTGCCTACCCTACCGGAAACCGTGCTCTCTGCCTGCAAGGTCTTGATGGTGAGTTCATGTTCTACCGTCTCCTGAATCATCATCTGTATGCTGCTCTCCTCCTCGCGTATCGCCAGCGTCATCTTCTTGAGTCGGCTGCCAAGATACTTGGCACAGACTGCAACCACCGGTGTCAGTACCAGAAGACTCCATGCCAGAATGGAATCGATAGAACGCATCAGGAAGAAGGCACCGAAGAGCTGCACCAGGGTGACTACGATTGTGGGCAGGATATCCGTAACTACCGAAGAGGCTGATGAGAGATCGCGCTCCAAACGCTGGCTGATGTCGCCGGAAAGCATATCAGAAGCAGGCTTTCCGGAACCAGCCTCAGCCTGATGCTTAACGGCATAGAGTTTCCTACCCAGCACAAACCGGAAGAGGCGGCTACGCATATCATTCTGGAGGATAACCTCGGTGATGCCGGAAAGATAGAATACCAGCTGGCGAAGGGCTATCAGCAGGGCGATGACTGAAAAAAGCACGATGGTTTCGCGCAGCACATTGCCACGCCAGATCACCACATCGATGAACCGGCGACACAGCCAGACGAGCCACAAACCTAATGCTACCTGCAGAAGACCGGCGATGATGCGCAACAGCAAACGTCCACGGACTGCAGACATCTGGCGGAAAAACCATAGTGCATACTTCCTCATACCAGTCCCTCTTTCTGCCACTGGGCAATAATCGCCTCGCAGTCTTTTTCTGCCTGAGCCATGACTACATCATACTCATCGCACAGAGCCTGAGCCAACGAAGCTACCGTAAAATCACCCTGTTTCTCAGCCGTCTTCCAAAGAAACGCAGCTGTTTCATTGAGACTGATCAACTTGGTAAAGTCTACAGCCTGCATACCTTCGGCTGTTACCACATACTCACCGCAAATTTCGCGGAGCTTGAAATCTTTCCTGATCTTCATTGTATCTTGTTTTTTAGTTTTTATATGATAAACGGATATAGAGCTTGATTATTTTAAGCAAGGCCCTACGCACAGGCCTCAACCTCTGCCATCTGTGCCAGTTTCTGAGCGCTTTCTGCGAGATGAGACTCTTGCGGCTGCCGTCGGGGCAGATGACAGCATGCGCCTTCGCAATGACATCCTTGCGCAGGCAATGCTCCTTAAAACCGAGATTTCCATCGCCCGTCAGCACGATACGGCAATCATCTGCAGAAAAAGATGCAGGGGAAGCATCTCCTGCAACAGGCTCTATCCCGATGATGCGATGCACCACCGGATAGCCTTCTTCTACCCTCGCCATCACAATATCGCCCACCTTCAACTCGCCTACTATCGGATAGAATTCTACGCAATCTCTATCACCTACGATAAAGGGAAGCATACTGGTGCCCTTGACCGGAAACTTGACAGGACGACCTTCACGGATGAATTGCTCGAGTGCGGCTATTGCCTTATATTTTGAATCGGATGTATTCATCTTTCTATTGTACGATTGGTTTTTACCCGACGGTTGGTTTTACAGACTGATGGTCTGACTGCAAAGGAGGGCTGCTCCGGCATCAGGCAGACAGTTGAGCTGATAAAGCCGGGTAGCCCCAATCAGCTTCTCTATCGTTTGATGCTGGCCATCTGCAATTTTCTTCTCCCATGCCTTGCCGGAGACAGAAGTCTTGATAGACACATAAGACTCTATGACGGTCTGTTTTCTGATTTTATTCTCTGGTGCCTGGCGCAATTGGACAATTGCCCCTATCGGATATTCCTCGTTCTTATAGCAAGGTGTCTTTCCGCTCCAAGGCGAGCCACTCACCATGGGCGTTCCTTCGTGCGATATATATACCACCGGGTTATCATCATTGAGCAGTCGGGTGCCCCCGATATGTTTGAGCCACAGTCCGGAATGCGTACTCTTGCCCGTTCCGCTCTTGCCCAGAAAGAGATAAGCCTTTCCATCCTTTACTATGGTAGAAGAATGAAACAGGAGTGTATCTCCGGCAGCCGAACGCATGGCATAGAGCAGCATCAGCGAGGTGTCAACGGTTGCCTTGAGGGATCCGAAAGCCGACTTCTGGCTGAAGGTGCCAGCAGGAACCAGAAGACTGGAATGCTGATAATCATGACCTGTAACCAGTATCGATTTCATATCAGTCATTGCCATCAGGAACGCCTTCTGCTTCTCTCCCAGACTACCGCTGATAATGAGCTGTCCCTCTTCATCCTGTCTGCATTCCTCCTTGAAACCGGCAGGTTTCCTCAGTTCTTCCCCGCTTTCGTTCAAGGTAAGAGAGAAGGAGGTCAGGGCAGCAGATGCGACCTGTTCATCGCATTCAAACGTCTGATAAGCCTCCAGTAAAACAGCCATCATCTCCTGAGAGGAATCAGGATAAGAAAGACTGAACCCGACATGGGCTACCTGATAATGCTTTATAATAGATTCCATTATTCTGTAATTTCATTTATGCTCCCTATCAGGAACGGTTCAAGTTTTTCATTACTGCAACAAAGGCTCAGAGGCCTCATTGTCTGCAATTTCGCAACAAAAATACGATTTTTATCTGAGAAAGCCAAATCTTTCTCTATCTTTCTTCAAATTACTGAAGTTTTGCAGATGGAAATCGGCGTACAAAAAAAAGAGATGAAGCAAAATCTACGTTGCTTCATCTCTTTTTTATGATTTTATATTCAGTATCTTACTGCATATCGTAAACCACCTGCATGAGTTTCTTGCCCAGTTCATCAGCCTGCTCCATGGTAGAGGCCTCGCTATATACGCGGATGATAGGCTCGGTATTACTCTTGCGGAGGTGAACCCACTTGTCAGGGAAATCGAGCTTGACGCCATCGATATCTGTTACGGTGACATCCTTCTCCTTACCATACATCTCCTTAACCTTCACGAGGATAGCATCTACATCGGTAGATGGAGTGAGGTCGATGCGGTTCTTGGCGATGAAATAGTTAGGGAAGCTGGCACGGAGTTCGCTTACCTTGCAGCCCATGTGAGCCAGACTGCTCAGGAAGAGGGCGATACCAACGAGGGCATCACGACCGTAATGGCTCTCTGGATAGATAACTCCGCCATTGCCTTCACCACCGATAACAGCGTGAACATCCTTCATCTTGGTAGTTACATTCACCTCGCCTACAGCAGCTGCAGTGTACTTGCCACCATGCTTCTCTGTAACATCACGGAGGGCACGGGTAGATGAAAGGTTGCTGACGGTATTGCCTGGAGTCTTGCTCAACACGTAATCTGCCACACTTACCAAGGTATACTCTTCGCCAAACATCTTGCCATCTTCGCAGATGAAAGCCAGACGGTCAACATCAGGGTCTACAACGATACCCATATCGTAGCCACCCTTCTTCAACTCATCCATGATACCACCGAGGTTCTTCTCCAATGGCTCCGGATTATGAGCGAAGTCGCCTGTAGGCTCACCATTGAGGAAAGTATATGCTACACCGAGCGCATCGAGCAACTCTGGAAGTATAACGCCACCAACTGAGTTGATGGAATCTACACAAACCTTGAAGTGGGCATTCTTGATTGCTTCGACATCTACAAGCTTCAAAGCAAGTACGGAGTCGATATGGCGCTTGTTGAAGGTATTGTCTTCAGTATATTTTCCGAGATGATCCACATCCGCATAGTCGAAGTCTTCCTTCTCTGCGATACCCAGCACCTCGTTACCATTAGCTGCTGTGAGGAACTCACCCTTCTCGTTGAGGAGTTTGAGGGCATTCCACTGGCGTGGGTTGTGAGAAGCTGTGATGATGATACCGCCGGCAGCACCACTCATGGTAACAGCAAGTTCGGTGGTAGGAGTAGTAGCCAGACCGATGTTCAGCACATCGTAGCCCATACCCATGAGGGTTCCACAAACCACATTCTTTACCATCTCGCCAGAGATGCGCGCATCACGGCCTACAACGATGGTATTACTCTCTGAAGCACCGCTACGGCGAATGAAGGTAGCGTATGCTGAAGTGAACTTTACGATATCGAGCGGATTCAAAGTATCGCCCGCTGGACCGCCGATAGTACCGCGGATACCAGAAATTGACTTAATCAGTGTCATAAATATATCTTTCTGAATTGTTGTTTATATTCCTCTCTGCAAGGTCATGTCGTAAACACATGCCTGTACACTGCCCGATGCCGATGTGGTACCATAAGAATGAGGTACGAGCAGGCGGACATGAGCGATGCGGTCATCATCAGTCTTCGGTCTGCCTATCTTAACCCAAGAGAACGGGATGAGCCAACCGCTAGGTACGGTAGAACTTATACCAGTATAGCTGGAATTATAGGTAAGAGCCATCAGACTGGCTTTAGGATTAACGAAAGAACCGGTGAAAGTACCGGAAGTATTGGTAACGCTTATCTTATCTACATAATAGGAATAAGCAGGAACTTTGTTTGAAAGCGTGAGACACTTATCGCTCATTTCAGCAGCATACGAAAGGTTATACTCATCAAAGCGGACCAATACATCTACCGATGTACCTTTCTTGATATAGTCGCCACATCCCTGATCAATCACCTGCATGTAGATACCGTTACTGTTGAAAAGTACCCATTCGTTGTTGTTCTTTGCTGTATCCGTCAGTTTTTCATTATTTTTCCAACGTCTGTTGAACTCATCCTCGGAGATGACCTTAATATTTTCCTTACGCAAGAAAGAGCTGATAGAATCGAGCTCTCTGTCGCGCATGTCCTTATAAGTCTCACTATCATTGCATGCGGCAAACGATAAAACAGCCGCGAAAGCAATCATTGCAAACAAAAATTTCTTCATTCTTCTTTTTAAAATCTGATTTATTGGGCAAAGGTACAAAAAAGATAAGACAACACCGAGAGGTATAGGTTGATTTTATTATTATTTATCACTTATTATCATCCTATTGCCTCAAAACGGGGTTGTTTTCTGTCTTTTTCGTCATTTCTAAGGAAAAAAACGGCTACTTCAGCATATCGGCGTATGCCAGGATAGCCTTCAATGCTATCTGCTCTGCCTCCTGTATGCTGCAAAGCAATTTGCCGCCGGAAGCATTGCGATGACCGCCACCATTGAAGAACTCGGCTGCCATCTTATTGCATGGGAAATCGTCTACCGAACGGAGACTTACCAATATGCGATTGTCTATATCCGTATCTTCACGAAGAGAAATGGAGAGTTTGTGTCCCTTGATGGTAAGAGGTACGTTCACCAATCCTTCCAGATCGCCCTTGATAAAGTCATACTTCTTCAGCTCTTTACGGGTCACTGTATAGAAACTGGCATGAAGACCCTCTACTACCTGCAACTTTTCATTCATCAGATAGCCACGGAACCGGACTGCCGGAATGCGGGCATTATTGAAGACATTGCGGTAAATCTTATCCTTGTCGATGTTCTTGGTAAGCAGCAAGCAGATGATGTAATAGATATAAGGCTGGGTAGAATTATAGGTGAAACCGCCCGTATCGGTCATCATGCCGCAATAGATGCAGGTAGCCCAGGTCTGATCCATCTGTGGGAAACCTCCCAACTGCCAGACTACACGGAATACCAGGTCGCTGGCACTGCTGGCATGTGGCTGCGAAACCAGCAGCTTAGCCTCAAGATTAGGAGACAGATGGTGGTCGATGATGACACGCTGAGTCTTGCAACCCAACAATACATGGTCCATCTCATCAAGACGTCCCTCACTGCTAAAGTCAACACAGCATACCAAGTCGGCTTCATCGAAAGCTCGCTGCACCAGTTCAGGCTGTCTGTCATATCGCAGGATACCGGCAGCTCCAGGCAACCAGGAAATAGAATCCGGTATCATGTCCGGCACACAAATGTCAACTTTCTTGCCCAAAGAGCGAAGATAACCAGCCCATCCCAAAGAAGAGCCGATGGCATCACCGTCTGGCGACTTATGTGCACAGACGACAATACGATGAGAAGCCGCTATCGTCTCTCGGAGAATAGCGGCTTCCTGATCTGTCAATATATTAATGTTTATATCCATCACATTAAATTAGAAGAGCTTGTTAGGATAAACACCCTCATCGATAAGATGCTGGATCTTATCAACAACACTCTGGCGGTCGGCTGCATAAGTTACACCAAACCACTTGCTGGTAGTATCGAGCACCTTAACGGTAGCTGTACCCTCATTGATGAGCTTGTTGACCATCAATGGGATGAAGAACTCAGCCTTCTTGTTTTCCATATTCTTAGGATCACTCAAGAACTCCTTGAAGTACTCCTCACTATGCTGGAAGTAATCAGGTGTGAAGCCCCAAACGTTCATGGAAACAGGAGTATTGTCGCCAACAGCAACCCACTCGCCCTGCTCGTCCTTGTAAGATACCTTACCGTCGATACGCATGATCTCGGTACGCTCTACACAGGTTGTCAAGTTCTCATCAGCATCCTTAGAGCAGATGCCGCGAGCTACGGTACCATTCTCACTCAAGGTATTACCTACACGGAAACCTACCATGGCATAACGATTCTTGCTGCCCTCTGGAAGTTCAGAGAGGAACTTGCCGATTACCATGAAGCAATCGCGGTTGTAGAAGTCATCGCAGTTGATTACGCAGAAAGGTTCCTTGATGATATCCTTTGCCATCAGGACAGCATGGTTTGTACCCCATGGCTTCTCACGACCTTCTGGAACTGAGAATCCCTCTGGGAGATCATCCAATGCCTGGAAACAAAGTTCTGCAGGAATATGACCCTCATACTTTGAAAGAATCTTCTCACGGAACTGATCTTCGAAGTCCTTGCGGATAACGAATACGATCTTTCCGAAACCAGCCTGAATAGCATCATAGATGCTGTAGTCCATGATAGTCTCACCATTAGGACCCAGACCATCAAGCTGTTTCAAACCACCATAACGGCTACCCATACCGGCAGCCAAAAGCAATAACGTAGGTTTCATTTTGTCTATACTTTTATTTATTAATAGTTGATAGTTATTTATAAAATAACGATGCAAAAGTAACAAAAAAAATGCAGTTAACCGCACGTTTTCCTACTTTTTTTTGATTAATATCAATTTTTGTCCTTTTATGCACTATCTGTAACACATATCAGACTTATTTTCGGACACATCTCCCAGGCTAAACCTAGAAAGGATAACCCACAGCGAAATGCAGACTCTGGGCATCCTTGAACCGACGGATGTTATAGAAGCCATTCTTGCCGGTATCGTAAGGAACATGCAGACCGATACCCCAGTCGACACGTATCACAAACATACCCATGTCATAACGCACACCGACACCGGTGCCTACCGCTAGCTGCCGGAAAAACTTGTCTACATCAAACTTGCCGAGCGGACTGTACTCATGGTTGCGTAAGGTCCACACATTACCTGCATCCAGGAAAAGAGCTCCATAGAGATCGCCCCATACCTTCTGACGGTATTCCAGATTCATCAGATACTTGATGTCGCCCGTCTGGTCGATATACGAATACTTGCTGTTGGTAGGCTGGTATCTGCCCGGTCCGATACTCCGCACATTAAAGGCACGCACACTGTTGGCACCACCGATATAGAACTGCTCATAATAAGGAGCATTCTCGGCATTGCCATAACTCCAGATAATGCCGGCATTGACATGTCCCACCAGCGTACCATCCTGGGTGATACGCCAATATTTCACGAAATCTGTCTCCAGTTTCAGGAACTGAGCAAACGGATTCTTGAACATCTTCTTGTCTTTCTCGTTCCATCCCTTTCCGGCCGCCATGTAACCGAGCGAAAGGATATTGGCTGCCTCGCTGATGGTGGTTGACCAGGTGATAGGATGGCGGTAACGGCGCGGACTGCGATAAGTATAGGTGTAACTCATCTTAGGCACAAACTGGTCGCGCATAGATATCTGAAGATAAGGATGCAGGGCGAGGATGCTGTCGAAAGCGGCTGTGCGGCTGTTCATAAACTCATAAGAGAGAATCAGCGGACTGAAAGAATGCTGATGCTGGTAAGAGGTAGACCACGCATAGGTTAACTCGCCCGCTGCCACATGACGTCGGAAATAGCTGGCTCTGTTCAGTACATTCATCGAAGCCTTGATGGTAGTAGTTGGCACACCCCGATATTTGGTAGGCATATGCCCGGCACGGTATCTGCGCTCATTCTGCTCCATCGTTCTGAACATATTCCAAGGCGTGATGATGCGAGGGAACTCTACGGAAACATCCGATCCGTATTCATAGGAATTGATGCGGGTAGAACCTCCACCAGCCTGACTGATGGTTTGCCACTCATGCGAACCATGCAGGTTGACAGTAAGTTTCTCGCCTCCATGAAAAGCATTGCGCTTGGTAAGACCCACTACCAACTCCGGTCCTACTCTACCGGTCGTTTTGCCGCGGGCATTTGCCTCGACATAGAAATCGTATGGCTTGTCGAATACCAGGTCGATATTGGCATCCAAGGTATCACGATATACGACATTGCCCAGACTGTCTAGGGTCTGCACCGAACGGGGAGAGAACTGGATGCTGGAATAGCTGAAGAGTCCCATCTCCTGAAGTCCGGTCTTGGCACGTTCCTCGGTACGTACCCGATACAGTTCACGGGGACGCAGGCGCAGACTCTGCAAAACGATGCCCGGACGTATCGGCATCTTTCTTCCATTATAATGGAAACTCAGATAGCTGCGTACAAAGGAATCCTTCAACTCCTCCATATATTGCTTTCTGAAATTAACATGAATCTTTCCGATATACCACTGTCGGGTAGCCTTATCATCCACGCTGTCTGCCATCATCAGCCGCAACTGCACCTTGCCGGGCACATTCACGGTATCGGCAAGATAAGAAGCATAACTGTTCTGATAGAAATAATAGCCCCTGTTGCGGAACAGACGGGTGATACGCTGACGTTCCGATTCCATGTTGGCGACATTGAAAGGACTCCCCTTCCGTATGAGCGCCTTGTTCATGGAAGCATCTATAAACTGCTTGCTCTTGGCTGGGAAGTTGAGATAAGCCATAGAATCAAGCGTCCAGAGATGACCGAAGTCTACCTGATAGGCAACCTTCGCCTTCTTCGGATTGCTCTGTGTCAGCACATCATAAGTCACCTTACCGTTAAAATAGCCATATTTATCGAGCTGATGCTCGGCTACCTGGGCACGGAGTTGCGGATTCACATTCGCCATCAGCTTAGGTTTGGAACCGAACACCTTGGTTATCCACTTAGCCAGTGCTCCATCCGACTGAGAGAAAGCATTCCATATCCACAGGCGCACAGGGAACGGTGTGCGGTAATAGCTGCTCCCAAACAAGGCACCGTTCGGAGCCGAAGCCAGGGCATACTCCATCTCGGTGATGGTAGAATCAGCATAAGTTCCCTTCTCGTAGTTCTTATACTCGATAGGTACCAGACCCGTAAACAGCTGCTCGTCTTCTTTCAGTGCACTGGTTGAAGAGCAACCCGTTATGAGCTGCCCCGACAACATCAGCAATGCTGCCACATATATAATAAGGTATAACCTGTTCTGCTGTTTCATATCGATTATTACTTTTCGTTAAGTTTCAATGGGTCAAAGTCCTTTGTTCTGGCTTTCTCCATCGTATCCTTCTTCTCATTCGTATGCTTCTTCACCGCAGGATTCTTCTCCATTGGGGCTGCAGGAATCTGCTGCTTATCGGTCTTGAACCGGAAGATATCCTTGAAATGCTGCAACTTTCTCTGCCATTTGAAACCGACACCGTACTCACCTATCAAACCTTCGAGCCAATCGTAGGTATTATTGTTGTAGAAGGCACGGATATACTGGCTCGCACCTTCGTTGAGACGGTACTGCAATTCGATATTGTTGAAGAATACATCATCATTATTGGCTGCATTCTCCATTTCTGCACCGGTAGAAACCTTGCCGCCCACACTGAAACTCAAGCGGTTGTTGAAGAACCGCTTGGCAAACTTAAAGTTGTAATCGGTGTGCATGGCACCTGCTGCATTGGTAGAGTTATCCACCGACATACCGACATCCACACCCACAGAACGCATCGCTGAACCTGCAATATTATTGATCTCTGAGTTGAGGAATGAGGTCAAGGCACTGTTCATGGAGAACGAATTGGTATTTCCGTTGGCAAGATACATGCCCGAAGCCAGCATCGTAATGGCTATCTTACCCCGCTCTTCAATACTCATCGTGTTCAGTTCATCCTGCAAGGTGGCATCGTTTGGTGAGGAAACGATAAACTGGATGCCTGGCTTATTCAATGTCTGCGAGAGTTTTACGCCACAAATGAAATCCACCGAGCGGCCGGTTCCCTGTCCCTCGTTTACCGTTGTCCTGACATTCTCTGTTGCCGTGATGTTCAGGGTCGGGTTGAACGGATCGCCGTTAAACTCTATGTAGCTGCCGTCCTGGATATCAAACGTCTTGAGCGGAATGACAGGCAACGAATATTTCATCTTGCCATTGTTCAGGGTATACTTGCCCGTGATGCCGATGCCATCAACCGAATTGTAAGTCATCGTCAGATCACCACCGCCCATCAGGTCGATGTAGTTGGTCTGGTCGGCATTCAAAGCACAGAGGATATGAGCCGACTCGTCTATCGACATGCCCAACATCATGTTCAATCCTTCCAGTGCCGGACGTTCAACAACGACAGGCTTGCCGCTCTTGAAATTCGTAAACTTCACCAGTTCATCGAGCTGAGTATCTGTAGTCAGTTCCGATTCTTTCAGCACATACGTCATATCCGTATTACCGAGCACATCCAGCTTACCCTGCATCTTCAGATTGCTTACCGGTCCGCGCATCGCACCATAGAAGTTGACATACGCCTTGCCGAAAGCCTCGGAACGAGCATCCTCCTTGGCATCAATCAGCAGGAAGTTCTGTGCTCTCATCCGGATATCGAGCATCATCTTCTCTATATTCGTAAAGTCGAGACTGCCCTGGATATTGAGCGGACTCTCATTGTTGGCATACATCATGAAGTTTTCGAAGAGCAACTTGCTGTCTATGATACGGACAGGATCGTTGGCAAAACGCATCGTGATGCCATACGGCACACTGACGAGATAAGCCGAATCCAGATATACTTCGCCCTCTACATCCAACTGGCTCAAGGCTCCCTTCAAACTCAGTTTTCCTTCGCCATATCCCTTCAGACCCATAATCTGGTCAGGAACAAAACCGTTGACAAAATGCAGAGGCAACTTCTCCATACCCACTTCGGCATCAAGATAACCGTTTCCTTCCGACTTGTAAGTACCCTTTACGGTAGCTACTTCTTCACCCTCATAATTGAGGAAACCATCTACATAATGAGAACCGTCGCTCTTTGGCATGTAAACGAATTCAGTACCGACATCTCCCATCGGACACTTTTCGTAAACCATATTGTCGATGTTCAGATTAGAAGAAACCGAGAATTCATCCTTGGTCTGGATAATATGGAAGTCGCCGTCAAGAATACCCGAGATATCCGGCATATAAGGAATCACGCTGAGCACTTTATCCAGATTAAACTGGCTCATGCTCACCGTAAGATCCTGCAGCGCTTCTTCGTTTTCATCATTGCTGTATATACGGATACCCATGCCGTTGGCTGCCTTCAGACTCAGATTGGCAGAAACACGGTCGTCATTGCCCAACATCAGATAGTTGTCATCGTTGGCAGTAAACTTCTTGTAACCCAGGACAGGATGGGTATCGATGAGCGAAATCTTCACGCCGTTTTCCAGCAACAGCGCCTCCAGACCTACATCTACACCCAATCTATTTTTGGCATCATAGATGCGGGCATCGATATAGGAACCCTTCTCCTGCAGTTCGCCCTCTACCTGTGCCCGGAACACATACTGAGGATTATGCTTGTTGTTCTGAACACGTGCTGCATAGCGGATGGTATCGCCCTCTGTCTTCACCAAGGCACGGATCGTATCCAACTGCATGCCACTCGCTACCAGTGAATCGATGTTGAGATAACCATTGACACCTGTTACAGGCGACATGGTCATCTTCATATCCACCGTCTTGAAATCATAACCGCAGTAAGCAATGAAACGGGAAATGAAATTGTCCTTTCCTGTGGTAAGATAAACATGACCGAAAGGGAACTGACTGCGAATCTTCACCTGATCGATATGATGGTTCCTAAGCTGATGAGCCAATTCTTTCTGCAATCCGGCAAAACGGCTCATCAACTGCTTATAGCCTCCGTGTACATCCATGTTGAGATGGAAGTCGCCGCAATCGATGACTGCGTGCGTGGTATCTCTGCGGGTAAAGACATCAGCGTCAACACCCACCGGACGGTAATTCTTTTCTGCCGTACGAACCGTAATATCACTCATCGAAGCCATGATGTCGTGACTGTCCTTCAGGTCGGACCTGATATCCATGTGGCCGCAGAGCGACAGGCGCATCGGTGCCTTCGTTACCTCTAACGAATAAAGATTCACATCGCGGACATCTGCCACCAGGGTAGCCTCCAGTTTCTTGGAATTCGTAAGTGCATCAAGGCTGACGAGTCCCGTAAGATACTGGTTCTTGCTGTCGATATCGGCATGCACCTTTCCATTAGCAACGTGAGCCACTGCCAATACATGATCCAGTTTGTATTTGCCATACTGAATCTGGTTTACCTGTGCCTTAGCCTGCAATCGGGTACGCGGAGAAAGGAAATCGGTTCCCTCTCCCTTCGCCTGCAATGAGCCGGTGAAAGAATGCAAATCCTGTTTTGGAAGGAAATGCTTTGCCTGGATGTTGTGCGCCTGAATCTTAGCTTGATAAGCCAGACGGTTCATATCGATACTGCCGTCTTTCCGGGTCTTCGCATCTATCTTGGCATCTACCCTCATTCTGCCACGACCTTCGGTAATGGCGAGTCGGGTAGCATATCTGGAGCCGTCTGCCTGAATGTTACCACGGATTCCGATACCGCTAGGCACACGTATCTCCTGCATCAGAGAAGGGTCAAGCATGGCGGTAATGAAATCCAGATGATAGGTACGGGCGTTCAGATCTACATTTGCCTTCAGACGGTTCATATCCGTCAGGTTACCCAATTTTCCATCAGCACTCAGTTCGAAGGCTGTAGGCAGCGACAGTTTCAAGCCCGAGAAAGATGCCTGCTGCATATTTCCCTTGAACGAACCTTCTATCTTCATCGGATAGAATGGCCATTTCATCTTCATGGCGCCTGGGAAGGCATCGCCTGCAAAGAGGAACAGATCTGAACGACCCAAAGCACCCTTCAGTTGTGCCATCAACTTGCCAGGTTTCACCTCATCAAAGGCATTCAAATCCATATCCACCGTTGCCTGCAACTGGGAGTATGGGGTACGGAGACAGATATCAGGCAACTGCAGTTTCACGGAATCCATCACGAATCTGCCATAGAGCTGGTCTACCTGCAAACCGCTTTTCTCCTTAAACTGAGCTTCACGAATCTTGACATCTATCTTCGAATCGCAATAATAGAAAGAGTCTGCCTTCAAAGTCATGGCCGACAGAGCGATATGGTTAAAGTCCATGCCCGATACCGGACGGATATAGTTCTGGTCATAGTTCACCTTGCCATTCTTCCAGTCGAGATGGCCTATCTGATAAAGTCCTTTATAAAGGTCGAGATAGGTAGTCTGCGCCACCGCATCTCCAAAATAAGCATTCACCTGGAGGGTATCTCCAGGCATGTGTAATACGAAATCAGTGTTCTTCAGTTTCAGTTTTTCGATATTCACCTTCCAGAAATTGGTACTAGGCGTAGTATCCGGCGGCACAGTATCGCTCAGTTCTACCGAGAGTCGGGCATCAGCCAACAGGGCATGATTCACCCTCACCTTCTCCTTACCGAGGTCAATGCCATGAGCCTTCAGGCGCAGATTACCTACATTGCCCTTGATTCTGGCTTCGTGAATAAAATTCGTGGTATTCACCTTCATCTGGGTGAAATTGAGTTCATTCACCATGACTTGACTTTCGAAAAGAGGCAACAATTGTACGTCTACCACCATCTTCTGGATGTCGGCAACGGTATCTCTCTTATTTCTTAAAGCCAAGTTTGGGGAATTCTTGAGTGAGTCGATTGGCTGAAGTACCTTTACGCCTTCCACTCCCAGTTTCAGAGGGAAGACGAGGCGTACTTGCTTTACCGAAATATCCATACCCGTCGACTCTGAGGCATAAGCAGCCACTTGCTTTACCGCCCAATTCTGAACAGGTGGCAGATAAAGCAGAATGGATAACAACAAGATGAGCACCAATGGAGTCAACACCGTGATTCCTGCCCATTTCGCATACCTCTTCATAAGCATGGATTTTTGAGTTAGGGTGCAATAGCCCGCCAAAGATTATCATCCGGCAGCGGAGCCTCTGCTACGATTGTTTCTTTAGACACAGGATGAACAAATTCTACTCTGTGTGAAAGGAGAGAAATACTGCCATCTGCATTGCTACGTGGAGAACCATATTTCAGATCTCCCTTGATAGGACATCCCATCTTGGCAAGCTGGCATCTTATCTGATGATGACGACCCGTCATCAAGTTCACCTCCAGAAGTGTATAATGGTCTGTATGACCTATCACCTTATACTTCAATATCGCTTTCTTCGAGTTTTTCACCTCATGGTCGTAAGCATAGCTCTTATTCTGCTTTTCATTTCTTACTATCCAATGGGTGAGCGTAGCCTCAGGTTCCTTTGGCATATTCTTCACGATTGCCCAATAGGTTTTGTGAACTTCGCCATCCCGGAACATATTGTTCAGACGGCTCAATGCCTTAGAAGTCTTGGCAAATACGACCAAACCCGAAACAGGACGGTCAAGGCGATGCACCACACCGAGGAATACATTTCCCGGCTTGTGATACTTCTCCTTGATGTACTGTTTCACAGTCTCCGAGAGAGGTTCGTCGCCGGTCTTGTCGCCCTGCACGATTTCGCCACTTCTCTTAGAGACTATGATTATATGGTTGTCTTCGTAAACTACCTGCATGTTTTATCAACAAAACGTTGCCGAGAGATTACATGTTCATACCACCGTCAATCTGAATAACCTGACCGCTTACATAGCTAGACAAGTCGGAAGCGAGGAAGAGGCAAACATTTGCGATATCCTCAGTCTGACCACCACGACGCAATGGAATCTTCTTCATCCAGTCCTTGCGGATTTCCTCAGGCAACTGTGCAGTCATTGCAGTCTCGATGAAACCAGGAGCTACAGCATTGGCACGTACGCCCTTAGGACCCAACTCCTGAGCGATAGACTTAGCCAAAGCAATCATACCAGCCTTAGAAGCTGCATAGTTGCACTGACCTGCATTACCATGAACACCTACTACAGAAGCCATGTTGATGATAGAACCACCACGCTGACGAAGCATGATTGGAGAGCAAGCATGAATGAAGTTGAAGGCTGACTTCAAGTTTACATTCAAAACAGCATCCCACTGAGCCTCGCTCATACGGAGCATCAAACCGTCCTTGGTGATACCTGCATTGTTAACCAGGATATCGATAGAACCGAAGTCCTCATGAATCTGCTTAACTGTCTTCTGTGTCTCCTCGAAATCTGCTGCATTACCAGCATAAGCACGACAGGTTACACCAAGAGCCTCAATCTCCTTACGAGTAGCTTCCAAACCGGCAGCCATATCGTCGTTGAGTACGAGGTCTGTAAATGCGATGTTAGCGCCCTCAGAGGCGAACTTCATAGCGACAGCCTTACCGATGCCGCGAGCAGCACCTGTTACAAGGGCTGTTTTACCACTTAATAATCCCATTTCTTTTTTATTTAATTAATTATCAATTAGTTACGTATTTACTATCTTTTATTTAGAGTTTCAAGCCCGACTTTCCCAAGGCACCATAAACCACCTTGGCAACCAGAGGTTTGCTCGACTCCACATTCATGCCATGGCCCAAACGTCCATAGATAAATGGAACCTCGAGACCTTTGATACAATAGTGAGTAATATCTGCCACCAGATCGATGTTATCAATATCAAACTCACCATCTTCTCTACCTTCGGCATAAATCCTTCTGAGAATCTCTATTTCGTCTTCATCGAAGTTCTTTCTTGCCTTCTCAACCATCCAGATATTCCGGAAGAACTCAGCACGGAGGTTACCGTTTCTTACAACCGTTTCCTTGATCATACTGAGGTGAGTATAGATAAGCTCGATGATTTTATCCTGTGGACGCATCTTGCAATTAGCAACCTCGTCCAACTTGTCCGAAAGACGCTCCAACTCTGATTCTATCACCGCGTAATAGACATCCTCCTTCCTACTGAAATAAGTATAAAGCGTACGTCTTCCCTTACCAGAAGCTACAGCAATATCATTCATTGTAGTATTTGCTATACCATTCTTGGCAAAGAGTTGTCGTGCGACATCTACCAATTTTTGTCTTGTTTTGGATACTGACATATTGAAGCCCTTCCTTTTTTATTAATTGCACATAAAAATATTATTGTGCAAAAGTAGCACTTTAATTCGAATTAAACAAATATTTAATGTTAAATTAATAAATTAGGGCACAAAAAAATCGGATAAGATGTTGTTCACCAACTTCTTACCCGATCATTGTTGCGGCGGCAGGACTCGAACATGCGACCTCCAGGTTATGAGCCTGGCGAGCTACCAACTGCTCCACACCGCGATATAATCAACTCATTTCTGAATTGCGAGTGCAAAGGTACGACTTTTTTCCGACCCCACCAAACATTTTGTCAGAAATCTGCATATATTTAACAGTTATTAAACAGAATAGCAACAAAACGTACATAAAAGAGGCGAAAACAAGTAAAAAGCAAGCCCGATTGCTCTTTTTCAGAACAATCGGGCCTTATGGAAAAAGAATTACTTTTTCAAAAGTTTCATTACCTTCTCGAAATATCTCTGAGTACGCTTCTTACTGAAATGATTACCGCCATTCCATGAACGGATTGCGTGCTCGATACTATTAAGAGGATTGTAGACACTCTGAATCAATAGAAACATTTCTTTAGATTTAGCTACATTATATCTATCAGCCAAAGTGTAGCGCTTCTTCGATTTCTTGCGCTTCAGAATATTATTACATTCTGCTACTAAAATTGGAGTGATCTGCATCACACCTACAGAGTTACCGCTCTTAGCTTTCGGATCACCCTTACTCTCTACCTGAATGATAGCGTCCATCACTGGAGTCCAGTCCATCTCGCTGGTAGAGGATACATTTCCTGATGTTGCAGCCGACGCTGCATGAATTTCTAATGTCAGCATTAACATGCTGACTAATACCATTGTTATTCTCTTCATATTAATTGTTTTATGGAACCTGAAAAGCTGAAATACAACATCAGAGATTTCGCGGTGGCAACTTGTGAGAAAAAGAAAGGCTGCTCACCTCAGTCCCGTTAGATACCTTAATGGATACCTTCTCACACAACAAAAAGCACAAGATACTGGTATCCTTATTCTTATCGTTTGCAAAGATACAAAAAAAAATCGAATTATGCAAGTAATCGGCTGATTATCAGCGCATTTTTACGTAATTAAACACTTAGTAACACTTAGGTTTGATATAAATCAAGCAAAAACAGAAAAGCCCCGACTACTTTCGTAATCGAGGCTTCTGAAATTGAAAGGAGGCGGCTACCTACTCTCCCGCATTGCATTGCAGTACCATCGGCGCAAGT